>Ga0181525_10004501_pt1 | contig 10675 bp, 9 predicted proteins | sample PEATcosm2014_Bin_48_FD_121100 | JGI IMG/M metagenome (GOLD analysis project Ga0181525, IMG submission 121100) | Peatland microbial communities from MTU Mesocosm Facility, Houghton, MI, USA - PEATcosm2014_Bin06_10_metaG | ecosystem: Environmental > Terrestrial > Soil > Wetlands > Peat | place...
ACCGAACAGCCGACCCAGAGACCGAGCATTCCGCCGGTCCGAGCGGGAGATCAGGTAGTGTTCTCCGAACGCTGCCGGCGGCGGAGTGGTGGGCATTTTCTTCGGTCCAAAGTCGACAACGCTGGACTCTCACCCAGGTTCGGCGAGGATCCGGAGTGCGATTCAACCATCTCCCTAGATGAGACCGCTCATGCCGCTTGATCTCGTCCTTCGCAACACTCGGATTGCCGGTAGCGAGGACCACCCCGTCGATGTCGGAATTCGCGATGGCCGCATCGCTGCAATCGCGCCCGAACTCGCCAACGATGGAGTAGAGCATCAAATCGGCGGGAAACTGATCGTGCCCGGCTTTGTCGAGACCCATATCCATCTCGACAAATCTTGCATTATCGATCGCTGTATCATCCGTGAAGGGACGCTCGCTGAAGCCTTTGCCCAAACAGCGGCCGCAAAACGCTTGTTTACCGAGGCGGATATCTACGCCCGGGCCTGCAGCACGCTGGACAAAGCGCTGGTCCAAGGCACAACGCGCATGCGCACGCATGTCGAGATCGACCCGCGTATTCGCCTCAAGGGGTTCAACGCAATCCGCCAAGTCAAGAAGGATTATGCCTGGGCCATCGACATCGAGCTTTGCGTGTTTCCGCAAGAAGGTCTGCTGAACGATCCGGGTTGCGAAGAACTCCTCATCGAGGCGTGCGAGAACGGCGCCGATTCGATCGGCGGATGTCCTTACATGGACACCGACCCGGACGGGCATGTCGAGCGCATTTTCGCTCTCGCCCGGCGCTTTGATCTCGACATTGATTTTCATCTCGATTTCGACCTTGACCCCTCTTGGATGCGTCTCGACGAGGTCATGCGGCAGACCGAGCGTTTCGGCTGGGGTGGCCGCGTCGCCGTCGGCCACGCCACCAAATTGTCGTCGATCGACGCACACGCGCTTGCCGGAATCGCGCGACGCCTAGCTGAGGTTGGTGTCGCCGTGACCGTGATTCCTGCGACGGATCTGTTCCTTATGGGTCGAGATCACGATCACAACGTGCCTCGTGGCGTGACGCCGGCGCACCGGCTGACTCAACACGGCGTAACTTGCTCGTTGGCGACGAATAACGTGCTCAATCCCTTCACGCCGTTTGGCGATTGCTCCTTGATCCGTATGGCAAATCTTTATGCCAATGTCGCGCAGGTGGGCGGAAAGGCGGAGATCGCGGCTTGCCTCGATCTGGTAACCGCCGCCCCGGCTAAGCTGATGAATTTGACCGACTATGGAATAGCGGTCGGCAACCCCGCCGACATCGTCGTTCTCGACTGCGCAACCTCGACAGCCGCCGTTGCCGAACTCGCGGGGCCTCTGCTCGGCTTCAAAAGCGGCACCATGACATTTTCCCGCCCCGGCGCAGTCATTCATCGCCCACGAATTGGCTGAACGGGTCGAAACGCCGCCTAATCGCGAGTACCCACAGCGCGGGCAGTTCATGACATTACAAAAGAACGATCGTAACGCTTCATCCGGCCGATAACCTGCCGCTATCGGTGTCCACACTTCCATTACGCGACCTGGCTCGATGAATGCTTCTTTAAATTTGAACGATCCGGCGTATCTCGCCCTGCGACGCGGCACGACGCAATCCGAAATGCTGGCGGACGAGATCGATATGGGTTTTGAGTTCAAAAAACGAGTCGGCCTAGCGTCCCTCGCGCGCCCAAGCGCCGGCGAGGCTGCCGAGCAGGAGCAAGAGGCCAAGGAGGCCGGCGAATAACGGCAACACGCCGATGCCACGCACCACGCTCGCCTCGCGCATTTTCAGGCCGATCCAATCGTCGCCCTTGTAGGTATCGCCGGAACGCACCGCGACGATGCGCGGAACATTGAGGCCACTGCCGTCGTCGAGCCGACGGGAATCGCCGCCAGTGGCGTTGGTCAGCGGCGCCAGCACTTCCGTCGTCGATGTCACCTCGGCGAATTCGCGCGGATTGGCGGGCCCGATATTGACCAGCGCATTGAGCTTGCCGTCGGTCGCGCGCCATAGCCCAAGCTCGCTGGCGGCGACGCTGGTTTCCCACACGCCGGGTTTGGTCGGCGTCAGCTTAAGGGTGCGGACCGCGCCCGACGGCGAAGTTAAAGTCACGTCGGCGACGTCTTCCGCCATGGTTTGCCGCCGCACCAAGAGATCGTGCCCGCTGGCGGTGAGTCGCAGCGCCTCTTCCTCGAGATCCGGCTCCTTCATCAGCCAGTGCGACAGCCGGCGCAGCAAATCGAGATGCGGCCCGCCACCTTCGAAGCCGCGCGCCCAAAGCCAAATGTGGTCCGACAGCAGCAAGGCGACGCGGCCTTCGCCTTCGCGCGACAGCACGAGCAGCGGCTTGTTGTCCGGCCCCTGCATCACGGTAGTGCCGTTGGCGTTTCTGGTATCGACGACGCGGAACCATTCGCTCCAGTTCGGCGGCGTCGAGTCGGCGCCCTCGAGGCCGCGCGTCACCGGATGGCGCGTGCCGAGCTCAGTCAGACTGGGACGAAACGCCTGTTCGGTGACATTGCCGCTCGGCTCGGCCGGCAGGATGGCATCCAGCGGTGTGCGCCAGATGCTGGTCGAACTGGCGTAATCGGGTCCGGCGGCGACCAGCACCGCACCGCCTTCGCGAACGTAACGCGTGATATTGTCGAAATAGATGATCGGCAGCACGCCTTGGCGCGCATAACGGTCGAAAATGATAAGCTGGAACTCGCTGATCTTTTGCTGAAACAATTCGCGCGTCGGGAACGCGATCAGCGACAATTCATTGATCGGCGTGCCGTCCTGCTTCTCCGGCGGCCGCAAAATAGTAAAATGCACCAGATCGACGGAGGCGTCCGACTTGAGCAGGTTGCGCCACGTCCGCTCGCCGGCATGGGGCTCGCCGGAAACCAGCAGCACGCGAAGCTTGTCGCGCACGCCATCGATCATGACCACGGCGCGGTTGTTGACCAGCGTGAGTTCGTTTTGAAGCGGCGCGGCTTCGATCTCGACGATGTTCGGCCCGCCATGGGGAATCGGAATAGCGACCGATTGCGGTGTGCCAACGGGGACGGTTCGCGTTTCCACGACGTCGCCGTCGCGGCGCACCGTCACCACGGCGGTCTTGTCGTCGGCGCCTTGGTCCTCAACCCGATAGGTGATGGTCTGCGGTTGGCCGACGATGCCGAAACGCGGCGCCGCGATCAGCGCGACGCGGCGGTCGCGTTCGTTCTTGTCCCCGGTAATGAGCGCGTGGACCGGCGCGGCAAAGCCGAGCGCCCCCGCGTCCGGGGGGACATCGTGAACGCGGCCGTCGGTGATCATAATGACGCCGGCCAGGCGGTCGGACGGCACGTCGGCGAGTGTTGCGCCGAGCGCCGTAAACAATCGCGTACCGTCGGTTTCGCCGTCGGACTGCCCGGCTTCTACCGTGCGTATTTCGAGACCGGGGATGCGACCGAGGCGTTCGACCAACGCAGCACGCGCCGCTTCGGTCTGCTGGGTGCGATTGCCGAAATTCTGGCTCGGGCTTTTGTCGACCACGACGACCGCGACCGAGCTCAGCGGATCGCGATCCTCGCGCGTGAGCGACGGATTGGCGAGCGCGAGCAAGAGCAGCGCCAGCGCCAGCGTGCGGATGACGCCGCCCCGGCTTCGCGATACCAGCAACAGCAGCGCAAGCAGGCACGCCGCGATTATCGCCGCCCACAAAATCGGAGCGCCGATGAGAGGAGCGAAGGCAACGCCGAGATTCATAATCAGCACACCATGGTTCGAACGTAACCCGCGCGTGAATAGGCCAAAATGTCCTTATCGCGCGTCACGAGTACCATGCTGGCTTCGCGCGCCGTCGCAATGATGATGCGGTCGGCTGGATCGTTTGGCGGTGACCCCGGTAATTCGCACGATCCCGCAAGAATCTCGATGGAGAGGTCGCATAACTCCGCATCCGTCAAGTCGACCGTTTTACGAAACCAGTTGGCGACCGGCATAGTGAGCGCAATTCGCTTCTTACGTACAAGATTGGCGACCTCCCAAACGGTAATTGGCGACACATTCACGCGGCAGTCGTCGATCGCCTTGCGGGCATCGTCGGTCAACTCAATGCCTTCCGCCAGCCAAAGCACGGCGCAGGTGTCGAGGAGTAGATCACTCATTAAAGAGGCGACCTTCTTCCGCGTTCCATCGGTCGCCAGATGGCGCCGTCAGATCGGTGCCAGGCAAAATCGTAACCGTACCCGCCATGCAGCCCCAGCGACCATGTTTCTGCGGCGGCACCAAATTCGGGGACCGAGCCGAGCGTCGGAAAGTAACTTGGCGCGCTGCTAAATCCAGCGCTTCGGTGTGCCACCCGAACTTAAGCCACGTGCGCGCATGAGAGTGTCCGGAGGCATTGTTGCTCCACCAAGCCTCATGCTTATAGGCGCTCGCGGGAAGTTTGAATCCCAAAATCCGCTCAATCTCCTTAAAGCTCATGCGACGACTTTCCAGGTCGGCTTGTCCTAAGAACTGCGGCAAAGCCTCGTATTTGCTCATGACAATTCTCCACCTTCATAAAATAGTAAAAATGTCATATGAAGTGAGCGCTGTCAATAGTAAACTTTCTACTGCCCCAGCCGTTCGAGCAAGGCCGGCACGTGCACCTGGTCCGCTTTGTAATTGCCGGTGAGCGTGTACATCACGATGTTGACGCCGGCGCGGAAGGCAAGTTCGCGCTGGCGCGGCTCACCCTCGACCATCGGTAGCATGGGTTGGCCGTCGGAGCGCGTCGCCCAGGCGCCGGCAAAATCGTTCGAACTGATGATGATCGACGACACGCCGTCGCCGCCACGCGCCGGGCGGCCCGACGTTTCATCGTCTTCATTCGCCGCCGGCAAGGCCTCGACCCAAAGCGAGCCGGAATCGAAGCGTCCGGGGAAGTTGCGCAGCAAGTAGAACGTCTTGGTCAGAACGTGATCGCGCGGTACCGGCTCGAGTTCCGGAATATCAAGCGAGGACAGGATATTGCGCAATTCCAGCATGCCCGGACTGCGAGTCTCGCCGCCGGGACCCAGCGGCGCCACGACGGCATCGCGGGTATCGAACAGAACCGTGCCGCCGTCCTTCATGTAGGTGTCGATGCGCTTAAGCGCCGCGTCGGAGGGACGCGGGGCGCCGGGGACGACCGGCCAGTAGATCAGCGGATAGAAGGCAAGCTCGTCATGGGCGATGTCGAGCCCGATCGGATCGCCCGGCTCGAGCGCGGTACGTTGCGCCAGGAAAAGCGTTAGCCCGGCAAGGCCGGCTTTGCTGATGGTGTCGACCTCGGAATTGCCGGTGACGACGTAAGCGAGCTTGGTTTCGAGCGCGGATTGCGGCACATCCGCTTTCGGAATCCCTTGAGCGCTGGCGTGGCCAAGTGTGAGCGCGAACGCCGCAACGAGGATCACCGAGGCCGTTGCCGCGCGCGAGAAGCGCGGAATGAGCCGCTGGATGCCGCCGCCCAGGAACAGGACGATCAGCGTATCGAGCAACAACAGCGCGAGCGCGGCGATAAAGATCGGCCCGCGCAAATCTTGCGGCTCGCTGGTGCGGTAGAATTCGAGCGTCGCATTGGCGAGCGGCGAGAAGTCGAGCGCGGCCAGCCGATCCGCCGCAATCAGCGTATTCACGGCCAGAAGACTTTCCGGCGGCCCGTAAAAGCCCGGCGGATGGTCGGTGGTGGCGCTTGCCGAAAAGTCCGCGGGCACCGGCCGTGCCGAGGGCGGCGGCACGATGAAGCCGCCAAAGCCGTCGAGCACGCGGCTCGGCGGCAGCAATTCGTGCACGTTCTTTGACGTTGCAGAGCCGGATTCGGCGACGCTTGACGTGCCGGCGAGGCTGACGATGCGCTTGAGCATTTCGACAAAACTGCCCGACAGCGGCAAATTCGACCAACGCGGGTCGCCGGTGACGTGGAACAGCACGATCAGGCCCTTGCCGCGCCGTGCGGCGGTGACGAGCGGCGTACCATCGGCGAGCGTCGCCCAGGTGTTGTCGCTTAGCGTCGCATCCGGCTCCGCCAGCACCTGCCGGGTGACGGTCACGTCGTTGGGCACCGGCATGCCGTTAAATGGGCCCGCGCGCGAGAACGCCGCGAGCGGCTGCGGCTGATCCCAGCTTAGGCTGCCGCCGAGCGTGCGGCCGCCTTGTCGAAGCTTCACGGGGACGAGATCGTCGTCGGAAGCGGCAAGCCGCGGGCCGGCAAAACGTACCAAAACGCCGCCGTCTTCGATCCAGTGCGCGAGGCGCTCGTGGGCATCGCCGGCGACATTGCCGACGTCGGTGAGAATCAGCATCGGCAGGTTTTGGTCGAGAAAATGCGTCACCGCTTCGGCGGGGGACTCGCCTTGCGCGATGCGTATGTCCGCGAACGGACTGAGCGCGCGTTCGACGTAATAGCTCGATGACAGCAGCGGTTGTGCGACATCGGCGCTGGCGCCGGAGACGATGCCCACGGTTCGCCGCCGCCAGCGCTTATCGAGCAGTTGCACGGCGCCGGCGGAGCGCTCGCCGGAAATTTCGAGGCGCGCGATGTCGTTGCGGATCTCGACCGGCAGGTCGAAACGCGCATCCGATTCGCGATCTTGGGCCTTGAAAGCGAACGATGCTTCGCCGAGCGGCAAGCCCTTGAGGTCGAGTGCGCGCACGGTGCCGGTTTCGGCTGGCCCCGTGGCGGCGCGCAGCACCTTGACGCTGAGCGCGCCGGCGGCGTTGTCGGCCGCGGTCAGTGCCCGCGCGCCTTGAATGCCGCCCGCAACCACCGTGATCGGATGCTGGCCAAGCGTCTGCGCCAGATCCTTGACGAAGGCGGCGCCACGGCCGAGGTCGGTGCCGTCGGACAGCCACACCAGTTCGACATCTTGGGTGGCGGAAAGGAACCGTGACAGCGCCGGCAGCGCCTCGCCGCGTTCGATCGTGTGTGGCTTGGGTTTTATCTGATGCAGCCGTACGCGGGCCGAACCCGCGGTTTCCAAGGATATGTCGCGCGTGGCGTCGGACAACGGGATAAGCGCCACCGCGCGGCGATCGCTGTCCGCGCGCGCGATGATGTCATCGGCGGTTCTGACCCGTGAATCCCAGGTCGTTGCGGCTGCCCAGCCGTCGTCGATCAGGATCGCCACCGGCGCGCCGGTTTTCGTCGTCGTCAGGGGCGGGTGCCAAAGCGGACCGGCAGCGGCGAAGATCACGAGCGCGGCCAGCGCCAGCCGCATCAGCGTCAGCCACCATGGAGTGCGCGCCGGGCTCTCTTCCTTAGGCGCGATATCGAGGAGAAACCGGGTCGGCGGGAAGTCGATGCTGCGGGGCCGCGGCGGGACTAAGCGCAATAGCCACCACAGCACCGGCAGCGTCAGCAGCCCGATCAGAACCAGGGGTTCGGCGAAGCCGAGCGGCAAGGCGCCGATCATGCCGGCACCCGCGACGTGACCGATGACGTGGCCGAGGACTTGACCGAGGACTTGGCTGTAGGCTTGGCCGAGGCATGCCCTGGCGTCGCGTTATCCGCGGCGCCGGCGCCGATTCGGGCATGCAAAGCGAGCAAAAGTTCGGTCGCCGTGCGGTCGGTGCGATGAATCGTAAAGCTCCAGCCGAGCCGATCGGTCTCGGCGCGGATCTCGGCGCGGTGCCGCGCGACGCGCGCGATGTAATCGGCGCGCCAAGTCTCGGCGCGGCCCGCAGTGATACGGCCGCCGCCTTCGGGCTCGATGAATTCGATGCGGCCCCAATACGGGAAAGTCTCCTCGGCCGGATCGACGATCTGCACCACGTGGCCGTGGGCGCCGCTGCCGGACAGCTGCGTGACGGTGCGACGCACTTCGCCGATCTCGCTCCACAGGTCGGACAGCAATACGACCTCGGCGAGCGGGGAGGGCGCGAAGTTCGGCGGCAGGCTGCTGCGCTCGCTACGATCGTGCATGATCGCCTGCGCGATCTGTTCGATGACATTGCGGCTGCCGGTCGGACGGGTGAGACCGGGAATGCCGACGCGCTCGCCGCCTTCCACCAGAACCTCGGCCAGCGCCAGCGCCACCACCAGGGTCCGGTACAGCTTAGTGTCGCGAACCAGCGGGGAAGCAAAATGCATCGACGGCGAGCGATCCGGCCATATCCAGACCGTGTGCGCGGCTTCCCACTCTTGCTCACGCACATACAAATTGTCGTCACGCGCCGAGCGCCGCCAGTCGACGCGCGCGGCCGGCTCCCCGGACACGAAGCGCCGGTATTGCCAAAAATTCTCGCCCGGCCCAGCGCGGCGGCGGCCGTGCAGACCGTGGATTACAGTTGCCGCCACCCGCCGCGCTTCGAGAATTAATCGCGGCACGCTGTCGGCGATCGTGCGGCCTGCGCCGACCGCACGACCTACCGCCGAGGTATCCTGGAATATGGGCCTTGGCTCGACCGCCATCCGGCTATCCGATCCGAGCCTTCAGGCGCCCAATGACCGCTTCGATACTCTCGCCCTCGGCGCGGGCCGTGAACGTCAGCGCCATGCGATGCTTGAGGACGGGTTCGGCGAGTTCGATGACATCGTCGATTGACGGTGCCAGACGGCCGTCGAGCAGCGCCCGCGCGCGGGCCGCCAGCATCAGCGCTTGGCTGGCCCGTGGGCTCGGGCCCCAGGAGATCAACTTGGCGCCGTCGCCCCCTTCAGGTCCCGGCCGTGCCGAGCGCACCAAAGCAAGGATTGCTTCGACCACGGATTCGCCGACCGGAAGGCGCCGGACCAGCCGCTGCGCGGCGATCAAATCGTCGGTCGTCATCGCCGGCTTCGGCCGTGACTCTTCGGAGCCCGTCGTTTCGAAGAGAATTCGTCGCTCGGCGTCGCGATCCGGATAGCCGACGTCGATTTGCATCAGGAAGCGATCGAGTTGCGCCTCGGGGAGCGGATAGGTGCCTTCTTGCTCCAGCGGGTTTTGCGTGGCGAGCACGTGGAACGGCTTGGGCAGGTCGTGGCGGGCGCCGGCGACCGTGACGTGCTGTTCCTGCATCGCCTGCAACAGCGCCGATTGCGTGCGCGGGCTGGCGCGGTTGATCTCGTCGGCCATCAGAAGCTGAGCGAAGATCGGACCGGTGATGAAGCGGAAGTTGCGCTTACCGCTTTGACTTTCCTCCAGCACTTCGGTGCCGAGAATATCGGACGGCATGAGATCGGGTGTGAACTGAATCCGACGCGCGTCAAGCCCGAGCACGGTGCCCAGGGTGTCGACCAGCTTGGTCTTGGCGAGACCCGGAACGCCGAGAAGCAGTGCGTGGCCCCCGGACAGGATTGTCACAAGGGCTTGCTCGACGACTTTATCCTGGCCGAAAATGACTTTGCCGATCGCGGCCTTCGCCGCGCGGACATGATCCGCCGTCGATTCGGCCGCACGAACGATCATGTCTTCGAGCTTTTCGAGCCCGTCTCCGGCAGCGGCGGCCATGGCTAACTCCTTGTCTCTAAGTAGTTGTCATTATGTCGTGTTCTTGTATCGGCAGTTCCGCGCCACAGGCGCGAAACGGCGGCGGCCAACTTGCACGGCTAGTGGGCACATAATATGCAATATACGCGCCAGCCACGCTGCGCAGAGCTTGCGCTGATTCTACAGCCACGGGAAACGGAACTTGGACTTGGGGCTACTCGCATACAGAGTGGCAATCGCGAATTCGCCAATGATCGTGCCCCCGGACCGCGCGTCCAATCTCAGAGTCAATGCAAACCATGGCGAAGGAAGGGCAATCCGGACTAGAGGCGATCACAGGCGCGCTAGGTCGCACCCGAGGTGCGCCGCCGGTCGAGCTTTGGAACCCGCCCTTCTGCGGCGATCTCGAACTGCGCATCGCCGCCGACGGCACATGGTTCTATCTCAAAACGCCGATCGGCCGGCCTGCTTTGGTCAAGCTGTTCGCCTCTGTGCTCAAACGCGAGGGCGAGAAATATTTTTTGGTTACGCCGGTGGAGAAGTGCGGCATCCGCGTCGATGATGCGCCGTTTCTCGCCGTCGAGCTCAAGGTCGAGGACGGCGCCATCGGCCGCGTGCTCAATTTCCGCACCAATGTCGACGATTGGGTCGCATGTGGGCCGCAGCACGAACTGCGCTTCGACCCCGAAGCCGGCACCGGCGGTCTCAAGCCGTATCTGCACGTCCGTCGTGGCTTGTGGGCGAAAGTCACGCGCACCTTGTTCTTCGACCTGGTCGCTCTCGGCGAGGAGCGCGACGTCGACGGCAGGGCCATGTTCGGCGTCGCCTCGATGGGCGCGTTCTTTCCCATGGCCACCGCCGATCAAGTGAAGGAAATGGCGTGAGCGAATCGAATGCGCGTTCGGCGGCGCCAAGCTTCTTCGACCTTGCCCGGGCGCGCCTCACGCTCGAGGTGCCACCGGCGCTGACCGACCTCAAAGTCGAGGGCGCGCGCGGCGATCTCGATCTCAACCCGGAGACCTGGCGGCGCGCCGGCGTGACGGCAACCAAACCCGCCGCCGTCCTGGTTCCGGTCATCGATCGAATCGAACCCACCGTGCTGCTGACGCAACGCACGGCCGATCTCACCAGCCATGCCGGGCAAGTCGCCTTTCCGGGCGGCAAGATCGATCCCGGCGACGAGAGCCCGGTGGCCGCGGCGTTGCGCGAGGCCAGGGAGGAGACCGGGCTGGCGCCTACGCTGATCGAACCGATCGG
>Ga0181525_10004502_pt1 | contig 10674 bp, 7 predicted proteins | sample PEATcosm2014_Bin_48_FD_121100 | JGI IMG/M metagenome (GOLD analysis project Ga0181525, IMG submission 121100) | Peatland microbial communities from MTU Mesocosm Facility, Houghton, MI, USA - PEATcosm2014_Bin06_10_metaG | ecosystem: Environmental > Terrestrial > Soil > Wetlands > Peat | place...
CCGATCAAATTGCAGCGGCAGGCAACGAGCTTCGTACAGATTTCCGCCGGAATGGAAGGGCGAGTTGCCGCATTCCTTGCGGGCGACGACACGGCCGGGGATGCGCTGGTCAGTTCATCCTCTAACAAAGATGCGTGGATTGCGCTGCGCGGCAAGTTGAGCGGCGAGCGGAATCTTGTGATTGTTTTCGGTTCTGAAATCCGTGGAGAGGATCTTGCAAAACTTATTCAGTTCGGCTCCGGAATCTCCGGCGCAAAGTTTATTTGCCTGGCGGATTATGCGAATTCGCGCGGAGCGGCTGACATGGGTTTGTATTCTGATTTGTTGCCGGGATATCACCCGACCAGCGGGAACAGCCAATTCCATGAGGAGTGGGGAGATGTTCCGCAGGCTGCGGGACTTGATCTTCAGGGAATGGTCGAAGCGGGAAAGGCCGGGAAACTGAAAGCGCTTTATGTCGTGGGGTCGAATCCGGTGGGTCGGTTGAACATCGATCCGTTCGCGTTCGCGAAGGGTTTCGTCGTAGTGCAGGACATGTTCCTGACGGAGACTGCGGTGATGGCGGACGTAGTTCTGCCGGCAGCGAATGCGTACGAGAAGACGGGCACATTCACCAATACTTGCGGCGATTTGCAACTGGTAAAGAAGGCGGGCGAAGTTACGGGAACGAAGGCCGATTTCGAGATGATCGTGCGCATCGCAGACGCGATGGGCTTTGATGTGCGCAAGCTGGTGCCCTTCGGCGGTGGAACCTATGCCGACATGGGGCAATCGCGCGGGGCGCAGTCGGGCGAGGCGGATCGTCATGCGGTGTGGCTGGAGGCGCACGGGCTGGAGCCGAAGTTGAGCCCCTTCGATCCGACGGCGATTCTCGATGAAATTCAGCGGTTGGTTCCGGGCTATGACGTTTCGCGCATGAATCTGCTGGCGGGCAATAGCCAACATACGTCGCTTGAGAAAGCCGGGGCGGGAGTGGCGCACCGGCCGGAATCGATTGCTCCCGCAAACGATACTCTTTTCAGTTCTGGAACCCTGGGACGTTATTCGCGCACCTTGAAGTCGGTGATCGAAAGTCATGAGATCAAGCCGGCCGAGGTTGCGGCAGACTGAGAAACAATTTGGTAATTGAGTAATTTAGTAATTGAGTGATTTAAAACCCAACGTCTGGACCTGTTGATCAGGAAGATGCGGATAGCTGAGGGCAAAACGTTTTTCAATTACTAAATTACCCAATTACTCGATCAGAAAATGCCTTTGCCTCTCTACATTTTCATATTCGTGTCGGTGATCAAATCGCTGATCGTGCTTGTCGTGCTGCTGACGGCGGTCGCGTATACGGTGTGGTTGGAGCGCAAAGTGGTGGGCCGCATGCAGAATCGCTGGGGGCCTACGCGGGTGGGACCGTTTGGATTGTTGCAACCAGCCGCCGATGGTCTGAAGTTTTTGTTCAAGGAAGATCTGACGCCGCCTCACGTCTACAAGCCGCTGTTTCTAGCGGCGCCGATGATGGCTTTGATCTGCGCGCTGACTTCGATTTCAGTCATTCCCTTTGGCAATTCGATTACGATTTTCGGCTACAGCATTCCGTTCGAAATCACCGACGTAAACATTGGGCTGCTGCTGATTCTGGGCGTTACCTCGCTGGGCGTCTACGGCGTCGCGCTGGCGGGGTGGTCCTCGAATAACAAATATTCTTTACTCGGCGGATTGCGATCGAGCGCGCAGATGGTGAGCTACGAGATCGCGCTGGGGCTGTCGCTGGTGGGCGTGCTGATCCAGTCTGGCAGTTTTAGTCTGCGAACGATCGTCGATGAGCAGGGCGGGCATTTCTGGGGATTTATTCCGCGGTGGAACATTTTTCACGGGCAGTTTATTGGCTTCTTCATTTATTTGATCGCGGCTTATGCCGAGACCAATCGCATTCCGTTCGACCTGCCGGAAGCCGAAACCGAACTGGTCGCCGGATACCACACGGAATATAGCGCGATGAAGTTTGCCATGTTCTTCATGGCCGAGTACGCGAACATGATCACAGTGGCATGCGTGGCCACGCTGCTGTTTTTCGGAGGATGGCACGGGCCGTTGTTCGGGCCTCGGCTATTGGAGGCGTTGCTGCCGCTTTTCTGGTTTGGCGCGAAGGTTTTCTGTTTTATCTTTCTTTATATCTGGGTGCGTGGGACGTTGCCGCGCTTCCGCTACGACCAACTGATGGCCTTCGGCTGGAAGTTCCTACTGCCGCTGGCGATTGCGAATCTGGTGGCAACGGCGATTGCCGTCGCGTGGTGACAAGAGGAAGTCAGTGGTCAGTGATTAGTGGCCAGTGACCAGTTATCCGTTTTACTGACCACTAGCCACTGATCACTTGCCACTTTAAAAAAGTATGCCGAGTCTTCACTTAATCCTATTTCTGGCGTTCGGAGCGGTTTGCGTGGGCGGAGCGATTAATCTGCTGGCGCAACGGCACCCCATTAACAGCGCGTTGTCGCTGATTGCGGTGATGGCGGCGCTGGCGGGAGAGTATCTGTTGCTGGGCGCGGAGTTCGTCGCGGCGGTGCAGGTGATCGTTTACGCGGGTGCGGTGATGGTGCTGTTCGTATTTGTGATCATGCTGCTGAATGCGGGTGTAGAAGAAGAAACCAAGGGCAGCCGGGTCGCGATCCTGCTGGGCGTGCCGGGAATGCTGACGGGCAGCGTGCTGGTGGCGTGGGTGGTGCTTCGGCAGGCAGGGACCGAGACCGTTGCCATCGGCGCGTTGCCGGGACCTCCGAAAGATATTGCGCAGCTCCTGTTTCACGATTTTCTGTTGCCGTTTGAAGTCACGTCCGTGTTAATCCTGATCGCGATCATGGGCGCGGTGGTTCTGGCCAGCAAGCCGGATAGCCCCGCGGGGAAGGCGGACTCATGATTCCCTCGTATGTGCCGCTCTCGTATTACCTGCTGCTGGGCGGATTTCTGTTTGCCTGCGGCGTGGTGGGATTTCTGATCAAGCGCAACATCATTACCATCTTCATGTCGATTGAGCTGATGCTGAACGGCGTGAATCTTTCGTTTGTGGCATTCGCTGCGCACTGGCATGCGCTTGCCGGGCAGGTCTTCGTTTTCTTTGTGATGGTAGTGGCGGCGGCGGAGGCGGCGGTTGGGCTGGCGATCATCATCGCGGTCTATCGCACGCGAGAGACGCTGAATGTGGATCAGGTGAACCTGCTCAAACTATGAATCCGAATCTCAACCTGTGGGTGATCCCGATTCTGCCGCTCGCGGGAGCTGCGATCAATGGCTTTCTCGGGAAAAAGTCGTCGCGGCGGGCGGTGACGACAATCGCGCTTTTTTTCAGCGGCGCCGCTTTCGCATGGGCTTTGTGGGTCGCGATGCGATTCTCATCGTTGTCACTTCCCTACCAGGAATATCTCGCGCACTGGATCCGCGCCGGGAGTTTCAGCGCCGATTTCGCTCTCTATCTCGATCAGCTATCGCTGGTGATGTTGCTGGTGGTCACCGGAGTGGGATTCCTGATCCACATTTATTCCGTGGGCTACATGTGGGACGACCCCAGCTACTACCGCTTCTTCAGCTATCTCAACCTGTTCATGTTTTTCATGCTGACGCTGGTGCTGGCCAACAATTACCTGGTGATGTTTATCGGATGGGAGGGAGTGGGGTTGGCGTCGTATCTGCTGATCGGATTCTGGTTCACGAAGGATTCGGCGGCGTCGGCGGGAAAGAAAGCGTTCATCGTGAACCGGATTGGCGACTTCGGGTTTCTGATCGCGCTGTTTTTGCTGATCAAACATTTCGGATCGTTGAATTTCGATCAGGTATTCCAGAGCATCGCTCCTCTGGGCGCAGAGACGGCGGGGGCGGGACTGCTGACCGCGATTGGACTTCTGCTGATGCTGGGGGCTTGCGGCAAGTCGGCGCAGATACCGTTATACGTCTGGCTTCCCGATGCGATGGAGGGTCCGACGCCGGTTTCGGCGTTGATTCACGCTGCGACCATGGTGACGGCGGGAGTCTACATGGTTTCGCGTTCGCACGTGATTTTCGACCGCGCACCGATCGCTCTGACGGTGGTTGCGATTATCGGCACGCTGACTGCGTTTTTCGCCGCGACGATCGGCATCGCGCAGACCGATATAAAGAAGGTGCTTGCTTACTCTACGATCTCGCAGCTCGGCTACATGTTCATGGCGTGCGGCGTGGGCGCGTTTTCCGCGGGCATCTTTCATCTGATGACGCATGCATTCTTCAAGGGCCTGCTGTTTCTCGGCGCGGGATCGGTACTGCACGCCTGCGGCGGCGAGCAGGACATGCGCAAGATGGGCGGGCTGAAGTCTTTCATCCCGTGGACGTTTCTTACGATGGGCATTGCGACGCTGGCAATTGCCGGAATTCCGCCACTGGCAGGCTTTTGGAGCAAGGACGAAATTCTCTGGAAGGCTTATCAGGTCAGCTGGGTGTACTGGGCGATCGGCGTGGTGACGGCGTTCCTGACATCTTTTTACATGTTCCGCCTGCTGTTCATGACGTTCTTCGGCGAATATCGCGGGCCTTCAGCGGGAGCGCACGGCTCTCACGGCGACGCCCACGGGCACGGCGAGCCGCACGAGAGCCCGATGGTGATGCTGGCGCCGCTGATGATTCTGGCGCTGCTCTCGCTCGTCGGGGGTTTCGTGGGCTGGGACCACCATTTCGAAAAGTTTCTGGCTCCGGTCTTTGGTTCGGTCGAGGCTGCTGAAGTCGCGAGCCACGGCACAGAGTTGTTGCTGATGGGTGTGTCGGTGGCTCTCGCGTTTTTGGGCGCGTGGCTGGCGTATGTGCTTTACTGCGCACGGCCGGAATTGCCGCAGAAGATTGCCGACTCGCTGGGCGGACTTTATCAGACGGTTGTACACAAGTATTACATCGATGAATTGTACGGAGCGCTATTCGTCAAGCCGTTGATCGAGGGCTCGACTCGAATCCTGTGGCAGGACGTGGACCGCAAGGTGATCGATGCGGCGGTGAATGACGCGGGCGACGGGGCGCGCCATGTTTCCGATGAAGCGCGGCATATGCAATCGGGCAATATTCGTTCATACGCGGGTTGGATCGCGGCGGGATCCGCGGTGGTGATTGCGTTCATGGTCTGGATGGGGGTGCGATGAACGCGATCGACCATCACATCCTGACCCTGGTCACCTTCGCACCTCTCGTTGGAGGATTGCTGCTGCTTCTGTTTCCTCGCCGCGACCGCGATATTCGCATTTTCGCGCTGGTTGTTTCGTTGCTTACATTTGTTTTGTCGTTGCATCTGCCGGTTTATTTTCATCGCGCGCAGGCGGGATTTCAGTACGAAGTCGATAAGGCCTGGGTTTCGACTCCGAACATTCATTACCACATGGGAGTGGACGGATTTTCGCTTTGGCTGGTGGTGCTTACAACTTTCCTGACGCCGCTGTGCGTGCTGATTTCGTGGAAGTCCGTTCACGACCGGGTGAAAGAGTTCTTCATTCTGCTTTTGATTCTGGAGACGGCGCTGATCGGCGTGTTTACTTCGCTCGATTTGTTCCTCTTTTATTTTTTCTGGGAATCGACGCTGATTCCGATGGCGTTGCTGATCGGCATCTTCGGCCACGAGCGCAAAGTTTATGCCGCAGTGAAATTTTTTATGTACACCATGATCGGCTCGGTGTTCATGCTGGCGGCGATCCTGTGGCTGTACGCGCATACTGGCAGCTTCGATTTCGTCACGATTCGCGAGCAGATCGCGAGCGGCGGTGTGCCGAAGTTTCCGGCGGCAGCGCAGTGGCTGTTTCTGGGATTTTTCCTGGCATTTGCGGTCAAGGTCCCATTGTTTCCGTTTCATACGTGGTTGCCGGACGCGCACGTGGAAGCGCCGACGGCTGGATCGGTGCTGCTGGCGGGGGTTCTGCTGAAGATGGGAACTTACGGAATGCTGCGCTTTAACCTGGGATTGTTTCCCGAGCAAGCGCGGCAGAACGCTCCTTGGATCATGGCGCTGGCATTGATTGGCATCATCTATGGCGCGCTGGTGGCGATGGTGCAGCCGAACATGAAGAAACTGGTTGCGTATTCGTCGGTGAGCCATCTCGGATTTGTCGTGCTGGGAATTTTCAGCTTTACGCAGGCCGGATTGAATGGAGCGATGTTCGTCATGCTGGCGCACGGAATTTCTACGGGCGGGCTTTTTATGCTGACGGGCATTCTGCACGAGCGCCGTCACACTTACGAGATCAGCGAGTTTGGCGGACTGGCTGGGCCAATGCCGCTTTATGCGGCGTCATATCTGGTGATCGTCCTGGCGTCGGCGGGGCTACCGCTGTTGAATGGCTTCATTGGCGAATTTCTGGTGATGAGCGGGGCGTTTCAGGATAAGGCGGTTTACGGAATACTCGCGGCCACGGGCATCATCTGGAGCGCGGTCTACCTGCTTTGGATGTACCAGCGCGTCTTCTACGGGGAAGTCACGCACCCGGTGAACAATTCGCTCAACGATCTTTCGGTATTCGAAAAGGTGGCGATCTGGCCGTGTGCGGCGGCGGCGCTGGTAATGGGCGTGGCTCCGATTCTTTGGCTGGAAGCGATCGATCCGGCGGCCCATGCCGCGCTTACTTCCTTCGCGCAGGTTGCGAGCCGGGTGGTGGGACGATGATCGCTAATTCGACGATCGTGAGTTTCACTCCGGCGTTTTCGCAGGCTCTTCCGCAAAGTGACGATTACGTGCGCGTGCTGCCGGAGATTGTTCTATCGATCTTCGGGATCATCGTTATGGTGCTCGAACCGCTGCTCGACGAGAAGAAGAGTCAGAAGGTTCTGGGGCTGATCGCATTTGTGGGCGCGCTGGCGGGACTTGGGGCGACGTGGCTGATGGCGCAGACTCCGGGGCTGGCCTTTTGGAACACGGTGCAGGTGGATGGCTTCAGCATTTTCTTTCATACGCTGGTGATTGCGATTGCCGCTGTCGTAATTTTGAGTTCGTACGAGTACATGGCGGTGCAGCGGATTCGCGCGGGCGAATATTACGCGCTGATTCTTTTCGGCGTGGTGGGCGTGGCGCTGATGTCCTCGGCGGTCGAGCTGGTTTTGATTTTCATTGCGCTGGAGATTTCTTCGATCTCCTCTTATGTGCTGGCGGGATTCCGGCGGCATGAGGCTGCGAGCGCCGAGGCATCGCTGAAATATTTTCTGCTAGGCTCGTTCGCTACGGCGTTCTTCCTGTACGGCGTGGCGTTGATGTTTGGCGCCACAGGCTCGACGAATATTAACCAGATCGGCGGGATTTTGGAGGCCGCGCCCATTCCCCTGCTGGCTTATGTGGCCGTGGCATTGATATTCGTGGGCTTGGGGTTCAAGGTTGCGGCAGCGCCGTTTCATGTCTGGACTCCTGATGTTTACGAGGGAGCACCGGCGCCGATCGTGGGCTTCATGTCGACCGCGCCCAAGGCCGCGGCTTTTGCGGTTTTGTTGCGGGTGGTTTTCGTGATCGACGTGCATGCCATCTTCTGGGTCATTTGGGTTTCGGCGGCGCTCTCCATGACGTTGGGCAACGTGAGCGCGCTGGTGCAAAACAATGTGAAGCGGCTGCTGGCTTATTCGTCAATTGCACACGCGGGCTATCTGCTGGTGGCGTTTGCCGCCGCACCTGCTTTGGGAGCTTCGGCAGCCATGTTCTACGCGGCAACCTACGCTGCCATGAACGTGGGCGCTTTCGCCGTGGTAAGCCACTTTGCGAACGCGGGCGAACGGTATGTGACGCTCGAAGACTATGAAGGTTTGGGCCGCAGTTCTCCGCTGCTGGCGGCTACGCTTACTATTTTTCTGCTGTCGCTGATCGGCATCCCGCTGACGGGAGGATTTTTTGCCAAGTTCTATGTGTTCAGCGCGGCGGTAAAAGCGAACTTGATCTGGCTTACGATCATCGGCGTGCTCAACAGCGGCATCGGCGCTTACTACTATTTGCGCATCATCGTGGTGATGTACATGCGCGAAGCGCGGAAGGAAGTTCCGGTGACTCCGATTCCCTGGAGTCTCGGCCTGGCGCTGGCATCCTGCATGGCCGTGACTATCTATCTCGGAGTTCTTCCCGGTGGCGTGCTGCAGTATGCTCAAGACTCGGCGCAGCAACTGGTTCGGCAGGCTACGCCTCAAGCTCCTTCAACTCCTGCTTCGACTGTTTCTAATTCTCCGGCTTCGTTCTAGGATATTTAGTCCTGGTCGTAACTTCGTTTGCCCTGCTGGCAGGCTCAGCATGTTGCTCCTACATGAGCAGACTCCCACGTCTCGCAAAAGCGGCGAGACGTGGGGCACCCCAGCATCAAAAGCTAAAGTCAAGGGCGTCGGACAGGAGTGTCCGACCCACACGGCTAAAGGCACCGGTCAGCATTTGCCGGGAATGAGCGGGACGAATCGCACCGGCTCGCGCGACTGGACTACGGGCTGACCGTTGATCATGCGGATGAATTGGAGTTGTTGATCGTCAGTGTAACCGACGGGGATGATCATTCGTCCGCCTTCGCGCAGTTGAGTGAGCGGGGCGGGAGGCACAGCCGGAGCCGCAGCGGAGACAAGGATGGCGTCAAACGGAGCGGCGGCAGAAAGGCCCAGCGTGCCATCTCCTGTAAAAACTTGGATGTTCGTATAGCCGAGAGCTGCAAGAACATCGCGGGCGCTATCGGCGAGAGCGGGGTGACGTTCGATTGAAAAAACCTGTGCCGCAATTTCCGCGAGCAGGGCGGTGACGTAGCCGGAGCCGGTGCCAACTTCGAGAACCTTGTCCGTCGCGGTGAGTTGGAGGGATTCGAGCATGAGGGCCACGACGTAAGGCTGAGAGATGGTCTGGCTTTCGCCGATGGGAAGAGGGTGATCCTCGTAGGCGCAAGCGCGCTGAGCCTCCGGAACGAATAAATGGCGGGGAACGCGGAGCATGGCGTCAAGGACACGGGCGTCAGAGATTCCGCGAGCGCGGAGTTGGGAGTCGACCATAACCTGGCGGGCGATGGTTGGATCGAATGCTGAATCGAACATTGAATCGGACATCGGGACCGGCTCCCGGCGACCGGCTTCCGGCAGCTGATTTTATTTCTTGCGCTGGCGAACGCGGACGTCGAAGCTGACGACGCCGTTCTGGTCACGGTTGCCGACGAGGGAAACGTTGCGATTGATATAGTACTCGCCCTGGATGATCTGCTCCGAACTCTGCGAGACGTTGGTGGAGTAGGTGAGGGAGAGGTTATTGGCAAACTGCTGCTCGATGGTGATCTGGGGACCGTTGCTGATGGGGTTGGTTTCGCTGCTAAGTCCCTGCGGGTCGATTTTGATGTTGCTGGCGCCGAACACGCGCTGGAAGCGGCTGGTCGTGGTGTCATTGAGGGCTTGGTTGAGGATGAGCGCGCTGGCCTGGTCGGAGAAGAGGCTCTGGCCGGACTGCTCCTGCAACTGGGCGGATTCACCGTTGGTGCGGCCGAGCGCGAGCAGGGCGATGATATCGGATTTAGGCAGGGGAGGCTCGGAACGGTAGTTGATGTTGAGGCCATGGTCCGGCGTGCCGGTGACCGTGATGTTGAGATCGTAGCTGCGGACATGGCTGGAGGCCTGGAGGTTGAGTTGAGGCTCGATGGCAACGGGATTGGCGAAGGTGATGTCGCCGCGTTCGAGCGTAAAACGAATGCCGTGGAAGGTGGCTTTGCCTTCGAGGACATCGACCCGGCCGAGAACCGCGGGACGGGCCACGGAGCCGCGAATGCGAAGATCGGCGTCGCCAGAGAGACGCGCGATTGCGGTACGCATCTGGAGTTCCGGCGCGGTCACGACGTGGATATCGAGTTTGACGTTATTGAGCGGAGAGTTGGCTACGGTGATGGTGGAGAACTGGCGGCTGCGTTCGAGGTATGCGCCGAAATCGAAGCCGGGAGTGACGGCAATTCTTGTAATCCGGATATCGCCGGAGACGGCGGAAGACGAGCGAGTGCCGATCCAGTTCAATTCCGCGTCGGCAGTGGAGCTGACGCCGGGAGGGTAGCGCAAGCGGACATCTTTTCCGGTAGCGGTGAGATTGAAGTTGAGCTGCCGATTAAAGTAAGTGGCGTCGCCTTTGAGGTCGAGCGTGCCGCCACCGGTGCGTGCGGCGAGCGTCTCGATGTGGACGCGATCGCGAGTGAATAAGAGCGAACCGTTGAGGTCGCTTAACCCGCTGGGCAATCCGGCGTAGGAGATCGAAGCGTTAGCCACCTGGAAATGGCCCTGCGGGAGCGGGTCGGCGATGGTACCGCCCACGGTCAAATTCATAGTGACCAGGCCGGACGAGGTGAAGTCGGGGTCGAAGCCGGAGAGCAGCTTGAGGTCGAGGCGGCCATCAGCAGTGAGATCGAGGGCGCGGGCTCCGGAGAGCTGGATGGAGCCGTGCGCGGTAAGGTCAGTTCCCTCCCCCAAGAGATGGAGTTGCTGGATGTTAAGGGACTGGTTCGCGAGGGCGAAGCGAATGGGCTCCTGAATGTGAACCTGAACGTTGTCGACGTTGAGAGAAAGCGCGGTGAGGGCACCGTCGACCGTCCACTGGTCAGGCTGGAAGAGCGGACCCCGCACGGCGAGAGAGCCGGCGACGGCGGAGTGCCCAGTGAGTTGACCGCGGAAATAAGACTGCCAGAGCGCATCGAGATCGAACTGGTCCATTTGAAA
>Ga0181525_10004503_pt1 | contig 10672 bp, 8 predicted proteins | sample PEATcosm2014_Bin_48_FD_121100 | JGI IMG/M metagenome (GOLD analysis project Ga0181525, IMG submission 121100) | Peatland microbial communities from MTU Mesocosm Facility, Houghton, MI, USA - PEATcosm2014_Bin06_10_metaG | ecosystem: Environmental > Terrestrial > Soil > Wetlands > Peat | place...
AGAGTGCCTCGCGGCCAAAGATTGTGCCCGATGCGCCGGTGATTGCTAAGGTGAGGTTCATGGTGAACACCGTCCCGACGGGACTCCGGGTGAATGATTGGTTGATCCATTCCCACCGTTGAAACGGTGGGCTAATAACCATTGCGCCTACGGCGCGGGTTCTCCGGCAGAGCGCGGAGTGCCTCGCGGCCAAAGACCGCTCCCGATGCGCCGGTGATTGCTAAGGTGAGGTTCATGGTGAACACCGTCCCGACGGGACTCCGGGTGAATGATTGATTGATCCATTCCCACCGTTGAAACGGTGGGCTAATAACCATTGCGCCTACGGCGCGGACCTCTACCAGCGGGCGAAGAATCTCTACTCGCCCAAAACCCTCTTGAAGATTGCATCCACATTGCCTAATTGGCGCGTGTAGTCGAAGGTGCGGGCCAGCTTTTCCGGAGTAAGCAGCGCCGTGATCTCCGGATCGGCAGCAACCTCATTCCGAAATACAAGCTCTTCTTTCCAGGAGCGCATGGCATGAGACTGAACGAGCCGGTATGCGTCTTCGCGCATCATGCCGGCCTCGGCCAGATCCAGCAGCAGTTGCCCGCTGAAGATCAACCCGCCGGTGGACTCAAGATTCTTCTTCATCCGCGCCGGATAGACCAGGAGGCGGTCAATTAAATCGGTTGACTTCGCCAACAGATAATCCACCAGAATCGTCGAGTCGGGAAAGATCACGCGCTCGACCGATGAATGAGAAATATCCCGCTCATGCCACAGAGCGATATTCTCAAAGGCCGCCTGCGCATTGCCGCGCAGCACGCGCGCCAGGCCGCTGATTTGTTCGCTGGTAATCGGATTCTTCTTATGCGGCATGGCGGAGGAGCCCTTCTGCTTCTCGCTAAAAAACTCCTGTGCCTCGCGCACTTCAGTCCGTTGCAGGTGGCGCACTTCGACGGCAATTTTATCCAGCGTACTGCCCACAATCGCCAGCGTGGAAATGTACGCCGCATGGCGGTCGCGCTGAATCACCTGCGTCGCCACCGGTGCCGGCTTCAGCCCCAGCCGCGCGCAAATCCGCTCCTCGTGCTCCGGCTTCAAATGGCCAAAGGTTCCCACCGCGCCTGATAATTTGCCAACGCGCAAATCTTCCGTCGCCGCATCGAATCGGGTAAGGTTCCGCTCCATCTCCGCGTACCAGTTCAGCAGCTTCAGCCCAAAGGTCGTCGGCTCGGCGTGAATGCCGTGGGTGCGGCCAATCGTCGGCGTGTGCTTGAACTCGATGGCGCGCCGCTTCAGCACGTCCAGAAAATTCAGCAGCCCGGCGCGGATCAGCACCGAGGCTTCCTTGATTTGCAGCGCCTGCGCCGTATCCACAATGTCGTTCGAGGTCAGCCCGTAATGCAGCCAGCGAGACTCCGCGTCCAGCCCTTGCGCCTTCAGCGTCTCTGCCACGGCAGTCGTGAAGGCGATCACGTCGTGTTTCACCTCGGCCTCGATCTCCTGAATGCGCGCGACGCTGAAGCTGGCCTTGGTGGCGATGGCCTCGGCGGCCGCGGTGGGAATCACCCCATCTGCGGCCAGCACGGTGCTTGCCGCCGACTCCACCTCAAGCCAGCAGCGGTACTTCTTCTCTTCGGTCCAAATGCGGCCCATCGCCGCGCGGGTATAGCGTTCAATCAACGGAGACTCCTTGCCAGAGCCGCTTTCCGCGCCCCTGCCCCAACTCTCGATTGTACGAGGCCAGGGCCGTCATTCCCGCGGAATCCCCAGCCGCTCATGCAACTCATCCACCAGCAGCCCGCGCCCTGGCTTGTAGGGCTGGAACCACTCGCCATTAATGACCAACTGCGGTACCGCCCGCTTGCCCACGCGGCGCACCACCTCAGCCGCGGCCTCGCGATCACGATCGATGTCAACCTCGGTGAACTCGATCCCGTGCGATTTGAGAAACTGCCGCGCCGCCCGGCAATCCCCGCACCAGGAAACCCCATACATATGCACCGTCATGGGATCATTCTACCCGGCTATCCGCCGCCGTTTTCAAATACTACGTCCGCCTTCATCCAGATACAGCCAAAGCTGAAGACCGGTGTTAGAATCCCCGCAGCGTCTCTCTCGCTGTTCGGGCGGCCTGACTGTCTGCAAGCGCAAGCTTTCCCGAGCCCATGGACTCTCCCTCGGAGGGTCGGGGGGAACGATGTCATCGCTAGAGAAACCGCAACCTGACCAGCCCGCAGTTGGCGCGCCTCATCCCCTTGAGCAGTCCGCAACACTCGGCGGGATGCCATCTCCCCAGAAAATGCCGGACAAAGCCTTGCAACCGACCGGTCAAGACTTGCGCCAAACCGGCCAGGACGCACGAGAGATTGGCCAGAATTCGCGCGAGGCCAAGCAGGATTTGCGAAAGAGCGGCCAGGATTTGCGAGAGGCCAGGCAGGATTTGCGGCAGTCCAGCCAGAACAACAGAGAAACCAGCCAGGACACGCGCGAGACCGGCCAGAATACACGCGAGACTAGCCAGGAGTACCAGGAATCCGGTCAGGCAATCGCCGACGTCGAGACGCGCCACCAGTTGCTGGTCAACAGCGTCACCGACTATGCCCTTTATATGCTCGACCCCAAAGGCTTCGTTGTTACCTGGAATGTGGGTGCGGAGCGCAGCAAGGGCTACACGGCAGAGGAGGCTCTGGGCCAGAACTACGCCCTCTTTTTTCTGCCTGAAGATGTCCAGGCGGGCGTGCCTGAGAAGGAACTGGCCACTGCGGCGCGCGACGGCATCTATCAGACTGAAGCCTGGCGCCGCCGCAAGGATGGCGGCAAATTCTGGGCGCTAATCACCCTGACCGCCATTCGCGGCTCGGATAGCAAGCTCGTCGGCTTTGCCAAAGTCACGCGCGACATGACCGAGCGCAAGGCAGCCGAGGAGGCGCTGCGCATCCGCAATGCCGAGCTCGATCGCTACCGCATCATCGTTGAAAACGTCGCCGATTATGTGATCTTCACCCTCGATGCCGAGGGGCGCATCAACAGTTGGAGCCTGAGCGCGCGCAATGTCACCGGCTATCCGGCAGAGATGGCCCTGGGCCGCGACTATTCCTTTGTCTTCACCCCTGAAGAGATTCAGTCGGGCGCGCCGCAACGCGAGTTGGCGGAGGCCACGCGCACCGGACGATGCGCCACGGAAAACTGGCGCATTCGCCGCGATGGCGCGCCGGTCTGGTCCGTCGGCGTGCTCACCGCCATTCGCAATGACTCCGGCTCAGTGCTCGGCTACGTCCGCGTGGGGCGCGACATGACCGAGCAGAAGCGCCTCGAGGAATCGCTTGAGAAGATGGCCGCCGATCTAGAACTCCGCGTCGCCGACAGAACCCGTGAGCTCGAAACCACAGTGGCCGAATTGCAGCGCAAGAATCGGGAGGTCGAGTCCTTTGTCTATATCGTCTCCCACGACCTGCGCGCGCCGCTGGTCAATGTGCAGGGCTTTGCCCGCGAACTGGATGAAAGCTGCAAGCGCCTGCGCGAGACCATCCTCGCCAGCCCCGGCTGGGAGCACGTCTGGCCCAAGGTGGAGGCTATTCTCGACGATGAGATCGCCGAGGCGCTGCACTACATCTCCACCTCAGCCACCAAATTCGAGCGCTTGATCGACGCTTTGCTGGGTCTCTCGCGCCAGGGCCGCCAGATCTATCAAATGAAGCGAATCGATGTCTGGGAGTTGGTCTCCAACGCGCTCGCCAACTTCCAGCAATCCATCGAGGCCGCCGGCGCCGAGATCGAAATGCACGAGTTGCCCGCCGCCACAGCCGACTTCACCGCGCTCGGCCAGGTCTTCAGCAACCTCATCGGCAACTGCCTCAAGTACCGCAGTCCCGAACGCAAGCTCAAGATCGAAATCGGCGGCCAGAGCGGAGGCGAGATGCTCCATTACTGGGTGCGCGACAACGGCCTTGGCATTCCAGAATCCGGCAGGGCAAGGCTCTTTCAGGTCTTTCAGCGCCTTCATCCCAAACAGGCTGAAGGCGAAGGCATGGGCCTGGCCATCGCCCATCGCATCGTCGAGCGCCACGGAGGAAAGATCTGGGCTGAGAACAATCAGGGCCACGGCGCAACCTTCCACTTTTCCTTGCCGTCCAAGCCCGCCTCAACAGCAAAAGCATCTGGAATCCAGGAGAACTTGTAGGGGAGTTTCCGGTTGTGAAACTCTGCGTTCTGCCATTTCCATCATCGGAAACCGTAAGACAAAAACGTGCAATTATGACCAGTACGATGGTTTTATGCCGTGTCATCATGGGAGGTTGATTTTTTGATTGGATGGAGCGGTTTCACAGGCGGCAGAGAAACTCGATTCGGCGAAAGCCGCGAGCTTTTGCCTGCACATCGACTCAACCAGATCAACGGGGATTCATCCCCAGAGGAATCATGGAAGCCAATCCACCTACCTTCACTATCCTCATCGTCGATGACGACGATGGCCACATCGCGCTGATCCGCCGCAATCTGCTGCGCATTGCCGTCGGCAATCCCATCGTTGCCGTGCAGGATGGCGCGCAAGCCTTGGACTTCGTCTTCCGCCGCGGCGACTTTGCCGATCGCGCCAGCCCCGACCCGCTCATCCTGCTCGACATCAATATGCCCGGCAGCCTTGACGGCGTGGAGGTTCTGCGCCAGATCAAGGCCGATCCCGCCACCCGCAAGACACCCGTCATCATGCTCAGCACCACCGACGATCCCCGTGAAATTGCGCTCTGCTACGAACTCGGCTGCTCGGTCTATATCACCAAGCCCGTGGACCCCATTCAGTTCATCGAGGCCATCAAGCGCCTCGGCCTTTTTCTTCAGGTCATCCGCCTGCCGGAGGGCAACACGGAGACCACGGTGGCTCACACGCCATGACAGCCGAACCCAGGCCCGCCTCGTCCATCACCGCACCGCCTGGAGCCGGGCGGGTGCTGGTCGTTGAGGACGATTCCGGAACCGCTGAACTGGTGCGGCGTACGCTCGTCCGAGCCGGCTACACGGTTCAGATTGCCGGCGGCGTGGAAGACGGCCTCAAGGCTCTGAGCCAAACCGAAACCGCTGGCTTTGATGCCCTACTGCTCGACTACCGCCTCCCCGACGGCGAGCCTTGGACCGTCGCCGATGCGGCGCTTGCCTGCGTCCCCGAGGTTCCCGTCGTCTTTGTCACCGGCATGGGCGATGAACTGGTCGCCATCGAGGCCCTCCATCGAGGCGTCGCCGACTACGTAAAAAAGGACGACGGCTTCTGGAAGCGCCTGCCTGAAGTTCTGGAACGCGTCGCGCTCAATCGCCTCATCAAGGGCCGCCTGGACCAGACCAGCGCCATGATGCCGGCCGTCGTCGAGCATTTGCGCGATCTGGTCGCCATCTCCAATGCCGACGGCTCACTCGTCTACCTCTCGCCGGTCTGCTTCAACTTGCTCGGCCGTCAAGCCGACGAGTTGGTCGGCCATTCCTGGCTTGAGCTCGTCGCTCTGGAAGACCGTGACGAGTTGCTCAAGGCCTGCGAAGGCCTCGGCGAGAATGGCTCGAGCCCCATCAACCTCCGCTGCCTCCACAAGAACGGCTCGCTGGCTCTGATGGAAGCGCGCGTCTCCCGCATCAAATTCGCCTCCCTGCTGCCTACCATGATCGTTCTCACGCTGCACGATGTCACCGAACAGCGCGAGTACGAACAGCGCATGGAGGCCGCGCTGCACGAAAAGGATCTGCTGCTGCGCGAGATTCATCATCGCGTCAAGAACAATCTGCAAGTGGTGCAAAGCCTCCTCAAAATGCGCGCTCGGCTGCTTCCCAAAGGAGAGACCCGCGACGCCATCGAATCCACCGTCCAGCGCGTCTTCGCCATGTCTCTGGCCCACGAGCACCTTTACCGCATGAAGAGCCTGGACCACCTCTCGCTCTCCGCTTATCTGCGCGACCTCTTCAAAGGTGTCGAGGCCTCCAGTTCAAAGCGCGCCGGCCAGATCGAATTCCGCCTCAACGCCGAAGAGATTCCCCTCACCATGGATCTGGCCATCCCCTTCGGCCTGCTCGCCAACGAGCTCATCTCCAACTGCTTCAAGCATGGCTTTCAGGACGACCGCCGCGGCGTCATCGAGCTTTCCATCCATCGCGCCAGCGCACTCGTCCGCATGGTCGTTGAAGACGACGGCACCGGCCTGCCGGAGAACTTCAACGCCGCCGCCTGCAACTCAATGGGCCTCAAACTCGCCCTGAGCCTGGCCCACCAACTCGGCGGCACGCTCGTTTTCACAACAGGCAAAGGCTGCCGCGTTCAAGGCGATTTCTCTCGCCTGTAGGACTATATCCGCGTGATTGCGGAATGGCCTGGCAGCTCGGACTTGACCAATTGAAGGGTATGGCATTCGATAAGGGCGAAGGCTTTGTCAAGCACAGTTATCCCGGCAAGGAAGTTCTCTGAATCAAGTCCTAGGCTACCACCATTCAACTGAATACTTTCCAGAAGAAAATTGCATAGAGCAGGATATAACAGACAAAGGCATTGAGCAGCCAAGCGGCCCAGAATAACCAGGGCCAGCGGGGACGCAAGGCCGCCAGCAAGCTAAGCCCCAATACGCTTAAGCAGAGCGCCTTGGCTTCAGTAGCTATATAGCGATCGCCTAGAACCCAACCGTAGAGAATCGCGGGAAAGAGCACCTGCAGCCAGCATCCGAGCCTGCGCTTTCCCGTCGCATAAAAGGCAGCGGCAGCGATGACCAGAACAACGGCAAAAGCGGCGAATGGATTGAACATATGGCCTGAAAACAATGAGTCCGGCGGATCTCTCTTGGTTTTCTAACAAATGCATGTGCCGCGGGGCTTGCACTCCCGACCCGCGGCACACACTTCCAAGTTACATCTTGAAAAACGCCATCAACATCCTCTACGGATTCTGCGAGGTGCGAATCAACGATGGCGTGAACTTGATCAGAACCCGGTTCGGATTCAGAAACTGCACCGGCAGGGTCACGCTCTGCCCCGGCGCAAAAATCAGGCCCTGCCCTGGCAAAGTGAGTGAGAGGTACGGGGTTCCTGCATTGGTGTTGACCGTGATTCCGTTGCTGTCGACCAGCGAAACGCCACTGGGAAGGCCGTTGAGCAGAGCGTAAATCGGTCCCGGAACGGCTGCGCTGCCTGATGCGGAGATGATCAGGTTGCCAACGAAGAAGCCCGTCTGCCGGTTCAATGTGAAGCCGGATATCTTGATCGAAGCCGAGTTGGTGACATCAAGCGGCGGAAGCGGATTCAGCGGATTCTGCACCACAAAAACCGCGTAGTCGGAAAGCCCCGAGTTGGTGGCCGTGACAGAAGCGATGCCCGTGCCGGCAATGGTGAAGTTGCCCTCTGAATCCACCGTGATGACATTGAGGTTGCTGCTCGCGTAAGTGGTGCCACTCTCGGCGGAGGTTAGATCGAGTTGCACACTGTCGGGAAAATTCCCAATCAGATGAAGTTGCTGCGAACCGTCCGAAGGACTCAGGTAGTAATTGTGCTCCGAAAGATACACCGAAGTCGGTGCAACCGAGGATTGAATGCCGATGGTCACGGGCGATCCAAAGGTCAGATTTCCATTGATGTCGCTAACGGCTGGAGTCAGAGTAACTGGTCCTGTGAAGTAGTTCGGAACCGGGATGGATACCGTGAAGTTCGTGGCCGAGAAACTGGTTGGTGAATACTCGTCGAGGCCGGTGGTGAACAGAATGCCGTCCGTGGCATTGAGGCTGGCATCCACTTGCACGTTGACGGTGATGGTCTGTGAATTGGCAAAGGACTGACCAGCCGTTGGGGAGGTGATCTGCACCAGCGGGCTGGCGCTTGCGGCGGCCTTCTTGACAGCGGCGGCCCGTGCAGTGGACGCTGAGGCCGGCAGCGCATTGGCAGCGGCATTTGGCTGCATTGGCCCTCCCGGGCCACACTGCGCGGCCCAATCCTGCACATCCAAACCGTTGCCGCGGCCGGGTACGGTTACGGGTGCGCCGGTTCCAAAAGAATTCACGCTGGGAAAGGAGGTAACGAAGCTGGAATTCGATTGGTCCAGAAGCGTATATACCTGCGTCGCCACGCCTGAATTATTGTTCACGGCCGCTACAAAGTTGATGCCCGCCCAGCGAAATCCGCTGTGGATCAGGTTTGGATAATTTGTGCCCCCGGTGATCCCGCCTTGCTGGCTGGACAGACCGACTACCGTATCATTCGCCTGGCGGAAACGGAAACCATTCACTGTGGCTTGCGGGAAGACATATGGCCCGTACTGCTTGCAGCCGAACAACCCGGACTGCACACAGGTCTGCTTGGTGAGAGCGGCCTCAAAGGAGTGCGATCCTAGAAAACCTCCCCAATACAATGCAGGAGATGTGGGGCTTCCTGGGGGGCCGTTCGTGGCCGTCACAACCATGCCGGTAAGCGGAGTGCTGGAGTCCAGCCCGGCTAGGCCCAGGCTATTCTCGGAAAGATCGCAGACTGCGCCCTGCGTCACCCCTCCGCCGGTGATGGAGGCAACGGTCGCTTCGGTCGTGGCCGCATTATAGTTATGAAGGCCGACAATCAAATTGGCAAAGCTCGATCCCAGGTGGGGCGTATCAAGAGTGACCAGCCGCCGTATGTCGCCTTGGTTCAAGTTATCGGGCCGCATAAAGTTATTTGACGAGGCATAGAGCCGGGTCAGGATTCCGCCCATGCTATGAGCGATCACGTCCACCTGAGTCACTGCGATACCGCTGCCGCGCGCCAGGTTCAGAGTGTGCTGCACCCAGCTTTGAACTTGCGGAAAATTGACGGAGTAGCTCGATGCGTTGGTTGCCGCGTAATCGGCGGCGTAGGTCCAATGGTTCTGATCGTTTTTGAGATAGAAGTTCGGCCAACTGCCGCCGTTGCTCCAGACCCCGTGAATCAGCACCACTGGCGGACGAACTACGGTGAGATTCGCCGTGAAACTGGAAGTGTTGCCGTTGCCCAGCGATTGAGATGGAGTGTAGGAGAACGTAAACTGCACCGTGCGCGATGCGCTGGTATCTCCGTAGTACACGGGCGCCGAGTAAAAGGAAAAGGCTTCCTGCCATCCACCGGCGGCTTGCGTGGTAGTCACCGGATACTGGACTGTTCCTTGATCCAGACTGGACGTGGACGTGATCGAATAGCAACCGGTGCCGGCAAATGCGGCGGAGAGGCGCAGCAGCAGCGTGGTGATACCATCCGTGGCGACTCCCTTGGCGGATGCGCCGCAAACGGCCAGTACGCTGGGATCCTGTGAGATCAGCCCGCCGCTGGTTACGCAGCTATTGGTAGGAGGGTTGGTGTCGATCAGTTTATTGACCGAGTCGCCCGCGTTGAGATCCCAGCTTGTCACAGGCACGACGAGGGTTCCGTAATAACCGCTGAGATCGGTGGCTGTCAAGGTCGACTGACCGATTGACTGGCCATAGATGTTGAATGGGCTGGATTGGGTAGCTCCGGCCTGCAAGGTGACCTGCGGAATGAAGCCCTGATTCTGACTGCCCCCGACAATCGCCGTGTTGGTAGAGACAATCTGGAAGGTGGTGGTGATGGGGGACGGATCGCCAACCACAATCGAGAGGGTGACCGTGTTGGCCACCGGAACCGAAACTACTTGAACGATTCCGCCCTGGCTGGGGCAGGTGGCGGAACTGTCCGCCGGGCTGGCCGCGCTTCTGGCGTTCGCGCTGGCGGTGGCAGAAGTGGAGAGGTAAATCTGTGGAGAGGCATGGGCGGAGACCCCTAAAGCTCCAAAGACCGCGAACAGCGTCAGGGCGCTTTGTACCCGCTTGCGCCTGGTTCCAATCAGAAATAGCGCGCCACAACCGGTGAGAAGCAGGACAAAGGAGGCAGGTTCGGGGATCGGAGATGCACCCAGGGGCGTGATGGTGGCATCGCTGGGACCGCCGTTCTCATCGGGCAGAGCGGAGGCCACGATGCTCCCGTCCGGTCCCACGTTCACGATGGCCAATGCGCCGCTCGGATCGCTTGTCAGCAGCGGATTGGAGGCAGTCGAATCGTAGAGTCCGACCGAGAATGTGCTGCCCGAGCCGGTTGCCGAGGGATTCGTGACCGCTATTCCTGAAAATGTCACATCAAATTGGATGATTGTGCCAAAGTCGATGCCAGTAAAAACATCATTGAATACAGTGTCGTTTTGCAGGGTGAGGTCGCCGGGCAAGGTGCCAGTGGCATCGCCGCTATTGCCGGCCAGTGGCGAACTGTAAAGCGTTCCATCTGTGCTGAAGGCGAATACACTGGCCTCCGCGGCATCGGCCGACGGTCCGGGATTGAATTGAATGTCGAGAAAGCCCGCCGTTCCATCAAGGGAGGAAGTGTTGATATCAAACTGGTAGGAGAGAGTATCCGCTGACAACAGCGGAACGCAGAGAAAAAATGTGGCGAGGAAAAGAAATACCTGACGAGGGAGGTGCATTTTCAAAGTCTCCTGAAAAGGGGGATTTACAGGCGCCACCACATTACCACGGAATATATTTCAGATCAATGAAATAATTTGGAATCCTTCAAACCGCGTATTTCCCGATCTCAGTCGAGAGTGCCCCATGCCTAGATTCGGAGATGGATAATCGAGGGTGTAAAACATTTTGTGTAAACGGTCTTTTCGACTCTGTTAAACAGAGAGAGGAGAGATCGAATGGGATTGGACAA
>Ga0181525_10004504_pt1 | contig 10672 bp, 10 predicted proteins | sample PEATcosm2014_Bin_48_FD_121100 | JGI IMG/M metagenome (GOLD analysis project Ga0181525, IMG submission 121100) | Peatland microbial communities from MTU Mesocosm Facility, Houghton, MI, USA - PEATcosm2014_Bin06_10_metaG | ecosystem: Environmental > Terrestrial > Soil > Wetlands > Peat | place...
CCGCCCTCGATCGACGAATTGGGCCTGCGCAAGGCGCTGGCAAGTTATATCGCCGACTGGGGCGAACGGTGCGGCACCGAAGTGGATTTTCATTGCGAAGATCCCAAGCTCGACGAAGTGCCGAACGAGATCGCCGCAACGCTCTATCGCGTCGTGCAGGAAGGCTTGACCAATATCGTCAAACACGCCCAGCGGCCGTCCAATGTGAGCGTCGTGCTCCGCCGCGCGGATGCGATGTTGCAGTTGATTATCGAGGACAACGGCTGCGGTTTCGACGTCGGCGCGCCAGGCGCCAAAAACGGCAATCATAAGAACGGCAATCACCGCGGGCTTGGTCTCGACGGCATGCGCGAACGGCTGGCGCTGATCGGCGGCACGCTTGACGTGGAATCGGCGGTCGGCGCCGGCACGACGATTTTCGCTCGTATCGCTCTGGACGGTCACAAATGAGCGAAGCGGCAAAAACCCGTATCGTGCTCGCCGACGATCATCCCATCGTTCTCGATGGTTTGCGCAATCTTATCGGCGCGGAGACCGACTTCGAGGTTGTCGGCGAAGCCGCCGGCGGACTAGCGGCATTGAAAGTCATTCGCCATCAGCGACCCGACGTCGCCGTGCTCGATATCTCGATGCCGGAGCTCAACGGTATCGTCCTCAGCCGAAGGCTTGCCGGAGAGATGCCGACGCTGCGGGTCTTGGTGCTCACGCTCCATGAAGACCGCGCCTATCTCAATCAGGCCCTGGAAGCGGGCGTCCGCGGCTACGTCCTCAAAAGATCGGCCGTTGAAAATCTCGTCCACGCCATCCGCGCCGTCATGGTTGGCGGTGTCTATGTCGACCCCGCGATCGCCGGCGGCGCGCCGGACGGCAAGCGCACCCACATCAAGCCCTCCGCGGCCAAAGGCGCTGTGCCGACGCTCACCGAGCGCGAGGCCGCGGTCTTGAAAATGGCGGCGCTCGGCTTCACCAACAAGGAAATAGCGTCTCGGCTCGCCGTCGGCGTGAAGTCGGTCGAGACCTACAAAGCGCGTGGCCTCGATAAGCTTGGGCTCAAGACGCGCGCGCAATTGGTGCGCTACGGCTCGGCGCAGGGCTGGCTCGATATGTGATCGGCCGGAACCGAACTTGGCCCACCGAACTTGGCGCACCGAACTTGGCGCACCGAACTTGGTGCACCGAAATCAGGGTAAACCGTCGGTTAAGACGTCAGGCAATTTCTGACAGGGTTTGCCGGTATTATCGTCCCGTCGCCGCGCGATTTGCTGTATCACCTCGCCTGGGGCACGAGGGGACCGTCGATGTCAAAAGCGGCGACGAAGACCGATATCGGCGACGCGCTCCAGGCGAAAACCGCCGACCACGATGTCTTGCATTTTCTCAAGCGGACGCTCGCGGCGCACACGCTCGATGCCGAGCCGGCTGACGTGTTGGCAAAACTGCAAAATCTGAAAACCGCGCTCGAACTGCAGGAAGTCACGTTGTCGTCGTGGCCGGCCTCCGCCAGCAAGGACCGCATGTGCGCGGCGCTGGCGAAGGCCAAGGCCGTCATTGCCCAGAGCGTCGACGACTTCGCCGCGGCGGCGCAAGACCGCGGCCTTCCCGAAGCCGGCTGAAGCGAACGATCAAGCAACTAATTCCGGCTATAGATCCACGCATGTCTGTGCCCGCCATCCGCGCGTCGTCCGCCTTGGATTTTTCACTGGTAAGCTTTCTGATCATCGACGATCAGCCGTTTAGCCGGCGCATGGTCCGATCGATGCTGGTGGGATTCGGCAGCCGCGAGGTTTACGAATCGGCGAACGGCGTCGAAGCCTTCGAGCTCGCGCGCAACGTGATGCCGAATATCATCGTCACCGATCTCGTCATGCCGATTTTCAACGGACTGCGCTTCATCAAGATGGTGAAGGACCCGCAGTCGCCCACTCATGCGATTCCGATCATGGTCTTGTCCGGTTATCTGACCAAAGCCGCGGCGGTCATGGTGAGGGAAACCGGCGCGGACGAATTATTGGTCAAACCGGTCTCGCCGAAGGCGCTGTACGAGCACCTCACGCATCTCGTATTGCGCAGCGATCCCGAGAACCCGCTGGCGTTCGTGCGCCATAAAAGACGGCACCCCGAGCCGCAGCGCAAAAAAGCCGGCGACGTCACCTACCTTTAGCGAACGAGGATCGCTGATCTCGGATCGGCAATCGCAACTCACGCTCCGCGGCTCAGCCCGCCAGCGCCGCCAAAATCCGCGCCCAACTGCGGATGCCCTTGTGGAAGCACTTGAGATCGTACTTCTCGTTGGGCGAATGCACGCGGTCGTCATCGAGCGCGAAGCCGACCATCAGCGTATCCATGCCGAGTACGGTCTTGAAATCGCCGACGATCGGAATCGAGCCGCCGGCGCCGACGGTCACCGCCTTCTTGCCCCACTCCTCCGCCAGCGCCGCACGGGCCTTGGTCAGCGCCGGATTGTCGAACGCCACGTCGAAGGCCGGCGCGCTGGTGAAATTACCGAATTCGACCGAGCAGTCGGCCGGCACGCGCGCGCGCACGAAATCGCGGAAGGCGACCCGGATTTTTTCCGGATCCTGGGCGCCGACCAGCCGGAACGAGACTTTCGCCATGGCTTTGCCGGGGATCACGGTCTTTGCTCCTTCGCCGGTATAGCCGCCGAGAATACCGTTGACCTCGGCGGTCGGCCGCGTCGAGATTTGCTCGATCAACATGCGGTCCTTCTCGCCGGCGGGTATTCTCAAACCGATCGGGCCGAGAAATTTCTCGGGCGTGAGGCCCAGGCCCGAGAGATCGGCCTTGATGTCGGCCGGTAATTCGTGGACGCCGTCATAGAAGCCGGGGATGGCGACCGATCCGTCGGGCCTATGCAGCGCCGACAGGATATCGGCCAGCACGTGGATGGGATTTCTCGCCGCGCCGCCGAACAGGCCGGAATGCAGGTCGCGGTCGGCGCAGGTCAGCCTCACCTCTTCATAGACGAGCCCGCGCAGCGACGTCGTGATCGATGGCGTTTGCGCGTCCCACATGCCGGTGTCGCAGACCAGCGCGAGATCGCGTTTGAATTCATCGGCATGCGCGCGTACGAAATCGAAAAGATGCTTCGAGCCGCATTCCTCTTCGCCCTCGATCATCATTGTAATATCGAGCGGCAGCTTGCCGGTGACCGCCTTGAAGGCGCGGCAGGCCTCGACGAAAGTCATGGCCTGGCCTTTGTCGTCGCAAGCGCCCCGCGCCACGATGATCTTCCGCCCGCCGTCGAGCGTTTCGAGACGCGGCTCGAATGGCGGCGTCTGCCAAAGATCGAGCGGATCGACCGGCTGCACGTCATAATGGCCGTAGAACAGCACCCGCGGCGCGCCGCCCGGACCGGGAGCGGTTTTGCCGTTGCCGCTCTTGCCGATCACGACCGGATGGCCCTCGGTCGGGCGAAGGCTCGCTTCAAATCCGAGCGTACGCAAATCGGCCGCGACATGTTCGGCCGCCGTGCGACACTGCGGCGCGTAGGCCGGATCGGTCGAGACCGATTGGATGCGCAACAGCGCAAACAGCCGGTCGAGGCTGGCATCGAGATCGCGGTCGACGCGATCGAGCACCGCGGGCAAGGCTTCCGTTGCTGTCATTATACTAACTATCCCGTCTCAGCAGGCCGAACGTCCGATCGGCTGTCTGCCAACGCGGCGGCGCCGCGGAACGCCAGGGTTTTGTTGGTTATAGTCCCGCCTGACGACCAATTCCACCGCACGGCCGGGTTTAATGCGTTGCAACTTTGCAACGCTTCGCCGCGATTGGACGTGCACGTGCGGTCGAATGGCGCGATTGACCGTCCCAGTCTTGTCACGCACCGTTTGAATCTACATTATGGCAACAACCCGCCGAAAGTGCGGGCGAGGCGAGGGGATAATGGACGAACTGATCGGACGTCTCGTCGCCGATATCGGGATAGATCGCGCGACGGCGGAGAAGGCCGTCGGCATTATCTTGGACTTTTTGGTCAAGGAAGGCCCAGCCGACAAGGTGCAGCCGCTCTTGGCCAAGCTCCCGGGAGCTCAGGCTTTGATCGACAAAGCCGCAAACGGCAGCGGCGGCGGTGGGCTGATGGGTGGTGTGATGGGCGCGGGCATGGCCATGATGTCGGCGGGCCTGAGCATGGGGCAGGTGCAAAGCGTGACCCGGTCGGTCATTGCCTATACGCGCGAGAAAGCGGGCGAGGATGCGGTCGGCGAGATCGTCGCTGCAATCCCCGGTCTGGCGCAGTTCGTTTGAGCTTAATGCGCTGAGCGGGGACATCGATGGCTTATCCCATTACCGACATTCAAGGGATCGGCATGGACGCGGCCGCGATCCTAAAGTCGGACGGGATTCGCACCACGGTTGGCCTGTTGCGCATGGCCAAGACGCCGAAGCAGCGGCTTAAGATCGCGGTGAAGACCGGCGCGCCGGAGAAGAGCGTGCTCGATTGGGTCACCGCCGCCGATCGCATGCGGGTCAAAGGCGTCGGCTGGGAATATTCCGAGCTGCTGCGCGCCGCCGGCGTGCGCACGGTCAACGAGTTGCGGTTCCGCAATCCGCAAAAGCTCGCTTCGGCCATGCAGGAAGCCAATACCAAGCGGAAGCTGGTGCGCGTCTTGCCGTCGGTGAATACGGTGACGCGCTGGATCGAGACCGCCAAGAAGCTGCCGTCCGTTATCAGCTACTGAACGCCACCGGGTTTGAGACGTTGTCCGGCGCGCCGCGGTCTCCGTCGCAGTCTTCGCCGCAATCTTGCGCGGCCGCTTGACACCCCGGCGGTGACCGCGCAAAGCGACGACCAAAGAGCCTCTAGGACACCCCAAGGATGGCCAAAACAGCGGCCGAAAGCACCGCCAAGAATGCGGCCAAGAGTACGGCCGAGCGTGCTTTATCCTCAGCCGGCGCCACGGCCGGCGACGACGTGCTGGGGCGGCTTTTCGCCAAGGCGCGGCCGCTGGTCATGGGCGTGCTCAACGTCACGCCGGACTCGTTTTCCGACGGCGGCCGTTTTCTCGAACCGGCGGCCGCGATCGAACACGCCCGGCGCCTTGCCGCCGAGGGTGCCGACATTATCGATGTCGGCGCGGAATCGACGCGGCCTTATGGCGATGCCAGCCCGGTATCGCACGAAGCGGAACGCCAGCGCCTTGAAGTGATCCTGCCGGCCGTAGCCACCATCGGCATCCCGGTCTCAATCGACACCTACAAAGCCGCTGTAGCAGATTGGGCGCTCGACGCCGGCGCGGCCATCGTCAACGACGTCTGGGGCTTGCAGCGCGACCCCGAAATGGCGCGCGTCGTCGCCGCGAACGGCGCACCGGTCATCATCATGCACAATCGCGACACCGCGGACCCCGAAATCGATATCATCGCCGACGTCACCGCGTTCTTCTCGCGCTCACTTGAAATCGCCTGGGACGCGGGCATCGGGCGCGAGCAGATCGTGCTCGATCCCGGCATCGGCTTCGGCAAAACGGCGGAGCAAAGCATCGCCTGTATCGCCCGGCTCGATGCCTGGCGCGGCTTTAACCTGCCGTTGCTGGTCGGCGCCTCGCGCAAGCGTTTTATCAATTCGATCGCGCCGTCGGAGCCGATGGAGCGTTTGGGCGGATCGCTTGCCGCGCATCTCCTCGCGGTCGAGCGCGGCGCGGCTATCATCCGGACCCACGACGTCGCGGTGACGGCGCAAGCGCTCGCCGTCGCGGCGGCGATCAGGCGCGCGCGATGAGCGACGCGATCTTCGTCAGCGGACTGGCACTTCACGCCTATCACGGCGTAATGCAGCACGAAGCCAAGGTCGGGCAGACATTCAAGCTCGATTTGGTTCTCGATATCGACTTGGCCGCGGCCTCGCGCAGCGACAAGCTCAAGGACACGGTGTCCTATGATGCAGTGGCGAAGACCGCGAGCGAGGCGTTCTGCGCCCGCCGCTATCGCCTGGTCGAAGCTGCCGCCGGCGCCGTCGCCGCCGCCGTGCTTGAACGCTGCCCCCAGGTCTTTCGCGTTCGCGTCACCGTGCACAAGCCGCACGCTCCGATCGCCGCCACGTTCGATGACGTGGGTGTCACCATCGTGCGCGGGCGTGACCGAAAAAATGGCTGACGGCTTGGCCGAGGCGTTTGTCGGGCTCGGCGGCAATGTCGGCGACGTGAGATCAAGTTTCGAGCGGGCGATTGCGATCCTGTGCGACGACGACGCCGTGCGTCTGGTGGCACGCTCCTCGGATTACCGCACCCCGCCCTGGGGCGTCACCGACCAGCCGCCCTTCATCAATGCCGTGATTGCGGTGGCGACACAGCTTAGCCCGCACGATCTGTTCGCCCGCGCTCTGAAGGCCGAACATGCGCTCGGCCGCGACCGCGCCCACGAACGCCGCTGGGGCCCCCGCACCATCGACCTCGACCTCCTCGCCTACGACGATTTGGTCCTGCACGACGAGCGCCTGACGCTACCGCACCCGCGGCTGTTCGAGCGCGCCTTCGTGCTCCTGCCGCTTGCCGAGATCGCGGAGAATCGCGTCATCGCCGGCCTCCGCGTCGGCGACGCGCTGGCCCGCGTCGACACAAGCGGCATCGAGAAACTGCCGCGAGCGTGGGCGTAATGGCGGCACGGCAATTGCACGGCAGGACGTATTGGCCCCCCGGCCTCTCCGTGGCATTTTGCGGCTATGACGGCTTCCGAACCCCTGTCGCTGGCGAGCGATTTTCCCGACGCCACGCGTGACGACTGGCGCAGGCTTGTCGACGCCGCGCTCAAGGGCGCGCCGTTCGCGCGGCTGGAAAGCCGGACCTTCGGCGGCCTCACCATCGAGCCGTTATACGAACGCGCGGCCGGCGCGCATGCCGTGCCGGGCCGCGCCCCGGGAGCGGCCTGGACCTTGATGCAGCGGGTCGATCATCCCGACGCCGCCGCCGCCAATAAGCAAGCGCTCGACGATCTGGAGAACGGCGCGACCGGATTGGTCCTGGTCTTTGCCGGCTCGGTCAGCGCCAACGGCTTTGGCCTCGAACCGTCGGCGGCAAAGCTCAAGCAGGTTCTCGACGGCGTCGATCTCGATGCCGGCATCGCCGTCGATCTCAACCTAAGTCCGACCTCGCGCCATATCGTCCGCGACTTCGCCGCACTCTTGAAAGACCGCGGTGTCGCGCCGGGCGCGGTCGATCTGCGCTTCAGTATCAATCCGATCGGCGGCTTCGCCGCCACCGGCCACAGCGCGCGAAACTGGGCCGATCTCGCGCCCTACTTCGCGCATATGGTCGGTGAGCTTGCAGGCGATGGCTTTCGCGGTCCGTTTGCCGTCGCCGACGGACGGATCATCCACAATGCCGGCGGCTCCGGGGCGCAGGAGCTTGCATTCGCGCTGGCCAGCGCCGTCGCCTATCTGCGTGCGCTGGAAACCCACGGTACGACAAATGGCATGGCGCTCGATAAAGCGCGCGACGCGATCTATTTCCGGCTGGCGGCTGATGCCGATCAGTTCCTGACCATGGCAAAATTTCGCGCCGCACGAAAATTGTGGGCGCGCGTCGAAGCGGCCTGCGGGCTCGCGGCAAAACCGGTCACGATCGCGGCCGAGACCGCGTGGCGGATGATGACCCGGCGCGATCCATACGTGAACATATTGCGCACGACGATCGCCGTCGTGGCGGCGGGCTTCGGCGGCGCCGATACCGTCACGGTGCTGCCGCATACCGCGCCGCTCGGCCTGCCCGACGCACTTGCGCGCCGCATCGCGCGCAACACCCAGCTTTTGTTGTTGGAAGAGTCGAACCTGGCGCGCGTCGACGATCCGGGCGCCGGCTCCGGCACGCTCGAAGCCATGACGCAACAGCTCGCTGCCGCGGCGTGGTCGCAGTTTCAGGAGATCGAGCTGGCAGGCGGGGTGTGGACCGCGCTTAAGACCGGATTGATCCAGCGCAACGTCGCCGCCGTATGCGCGGAGCGGCAAAAAGCGGTGGCGCGCGGCAAGGATATTTTGACCGGGACGAACGCATTCCCGGATCTGCGTGAAACCGTGCCCACGGTTCTCGACGTCGCGCCGACGGCGCCGTTGAACGGGGCGGTGGCAGCCGTGACCACGGCGGCATTGCCGCGGCTGCGTCTCGCCGAGCCGTTCGAAAGCTTGCGCGACGCCTCCGACGAGATCCTCGGCAAGACCGGAGCGCGACCGGAAATTTTCCTGGCCAATCTCGGTACGGCGGCGGAATTCACCGCGCGCGCAAGCTTCGCCAAGAACTTTTTCGAGTCAGGCGGCATCGCGGCGATCTTCGGCGACGGCGATACCGCCGCCCTCGCCGCGGCCTTCAAGGCGTCGGGCGCCGGGCTCGCTTGCCTGTGTTCATCGGACAAAGTCTACGACAAGGACGCGGCTGCGGCGGCGCAAACGCTCAAAGCCGCGGGCGCCCGCTACATTTATCTCGCCGGCCGGCCGGGGGAGCGCGAGGCCGCCATGCGCGGCGCCGGGGTGCAGTCATTTATCTACGACGGTTGCGAGACCCTTTCGACTTTGACCGCCGCATACGATATCCTGGCGCACACCGGGTGAGCCCAAAGGCTGGCACGCATGAGCCAAATCCCGAATTTTTCGAAAGTCGACTTCGCCGAGGCGCCGTCTCCGGCGCCGGCGCAAACCGCACCCTGGCTCACCCCCGAGGGCATTGCGGTCAAGAGCGCCTATGACGCCGCCGATCTCGACGGCCTCGACGGCCTGAACTCTTATCCCGGCATCGCGCCGTTCCTGCGCGGCCCCTACCCGACCATGTACGTCACCCAGCCGTGGACCATCCGGCAATATGCCGGGTTCTCGACGGCGGAAGATTCCAACGCCTTCTACCGGCGCAATCTCGCCGCCGGCCAGAAGGGTCTTTCGATCGCCTTCGATCTCGCCACCCATCGCGGCTACGATTCAGACCATCCGCGCGTCTCCGGCGATGTCGGCATGGCCGGCGTCGCCATCGATTCGATCTACGACATGCGCACGCTGTTCGCCGGCATTCCGCTCGACCGGATGTCGGTGTCGATGACCATGAACGGCGCCGTGCTGCCGGTGCTGGCGCTCTATATCGTCGCCGCCGAGGAGCAAGGCGTGGCGCCGGAAAAACTCGCCGGCACGATCCAGAACGACATCCTCAAAGAGTTCATGGTGCGCAACACCTATATCTATCCGCCGAAGCCGTCGTTGCGCATCATCTCCGATATTTTTTCCTACACCTCCGCGCATATGCCGAAGTTCAATTCTATTTCGATCTCCGGCTATCACATGCAGGAGGCCGGCGCGACGGCCGATCTCGAGCTCGCTTACACGCTCGCCGACGGCGTCGAGTATGTCCGCGCCGGGCTCGGCGCCAATCTTGCCGTCGACCGTTTTGCGCCAAGACTTTCGTTCTTCTTCGGCATCGGCATGAACTTTTTCATGGAGGTGGCGAAACTGCGCGCCGCGCGCGTGCTGTGGGCAAAGCTGATGAAGCAATTCAACCCGAGCGACGAGCGCTGCCTGTCTTTGCGCACGCATTGCCAGACCTCGGGCTGGTCGCTCACGGCGCAGGACGTGTTCAACAACGTCACCCGCACCGCCATCGAAGCCATGGCGGCGACGCAAGGCGGCACCCAATCGCTGCACACCAACGCGCTCGACGAGGCGCTCGCTTTGCCGACCGATTTTTCCGCGCGCATCGCGCGCAATACGCAGATCGTCCTGCAGCGCGAGAGCGGCACCACCCGTGTGATCGATCCGTGGGGCGGCTCGTTCTATGTCGAAAGGCTCACCCGCGATCTCGCCGCCAAGACTTGGGGCCATATCACCGAAGTCGAGGAGCTCGGCGGCATGACCCGCGCCATCGAAGCGGGCTTGCCGAAGCTGCGCATCGAGGAAGCCGCCGCGCGCACCCAAGCGCGCATCGATTCCGGCGCTCAGGCCGTGATCGGCGTCAACAAGTACCGGCCGCGCGACGAAGCGCCGATCGATGTTCTCAAAGTGGACAACGCGGCGGTGCGGCAATTGCAGATCGACAAACTGACGCGGCTCAAGCATGACCGCGATCCCAAAATTCTGGCCGAGGCGCTGGAATCGCTGACGCGCAACGCCGCCGGCGGCAACGGCAATCTGCTGGCGCTGGCCGTCGACGCGGCGCGCGCCAAGGCGACCGTCGGCGAGATTTCACTGGCGCTGGAGAAAGTCTTCGGCCGCCACCAGGCGGAGATCAAGGCAATCTCCGGCGTCTATAGGCGGGAGGTCGGCATGACGGACGCCGTCGAGCGGGTGCTAAAACTCGTCGCCGAATTCGAGGACAATGAAGGCCGCCGGCCGCGCATCCTGGTCGCCAAAATCGGCCAGGATGGCCATGACCGCGGCCAGAAAGTGATCGCGTCGGCGTTCGCCGATCTCGGCTTCGACGTCGATATCGGCGCGCTGTTTGCGACGCCCGCCGAAGCCGCTCGCCAGGCGGTCGAGAACGACGTGCATATCCTCGGCGTGTCCTCGCTCGCCGCGGCGCACCTGACGCTGGTGCCGGAGCTTAAGGCCGAGCTCACCAAGCAAGGCCGCGGCGATATCGTCATCGTGGTTGGCGGCGTGGTGCCGCCGCAGGATTACGAGGCGCTCAAATCAGCCGGCGCCGAGGCGATTTTCCCGCCCGGCACGGTGATCGCCGAAGCCGCC
>Ga0181525_10004505_pt1 | contig 10668 bp, 7 predicted proteins | sample PEATcosm2014_Bin_48_FD_121100 | JGI IMG/M metagenome (GOLD analysis project Ga0181525, IMG submission 121100) | Peatland microbial communities from MTU Mesocosm Facility, Houghton, MI, USA - PEATcosm2014_Bin06_10_metaG | ecosystem: Environmental > Terrestrial > Soil > Wetlands > Peat | place...
GGCAGGGCAGCTATGGCTCGCTGGTACGCACCGCCGCAACTCTGCCGGTACCGGACCAGGTGACGCTCAAGGACCCGAAGAGCTACACGCTGATCGGCCATTACCCGGCACGGGTCGATGTGCCCTCGAAGGTCGATGGCAGCGCGCAGTTCACGCTCGACGTGGTACTGCCCGGCTTGCTGGTGGCGCTGCTGAAGCGACCGCCGCTGTTCGGCGCGACAGTGCGCAGCTATGACGCCAGGGCTGCGCAGGCGATACCCGGCGTGGTCAACGTGGTGCAGGTGGCCGCCGGAGTCGCGGTCATCGCAAAGAACTTCTGGGCCGCAAAACTGGGGCGCGATGCGCTGGTGATCGAGTGGGACGACAGCCAGGCCGAGAAGCGCAGCTCGGCGGAGCTGTTGGCCGAGTATCGGCGGCTGGCCGAGCAGCCGGGCCTCTCGGCCCGCAAGGACGGCGATGCCGTACAGGCGATCCGCAACGCCGCCCACCAGCTGTCGGCCAGCTTTGAGTTTCCGTACCTTGCGCACGCGCCGATGGAGCCGCTGGATGCGGTGGTCAAGCTCAGCGCCAGCAGCTGCGAGATCTGGGCTGGCGACCAGTTCCAGACGGTGGACCAGAAGAACGCCGCCAGCACCGCGGGCCTGACCCCGCAGCAGGTGACCATTCACACGCTGTACGCCGGCGGCAGCTTCGGGCGACGCGCCAATCCAGGCTCCGATTACATCGTCGAAGCGGTATCGATAGCGAAGGCCCATGGTGCGGACGGCACGCCAATCAAGCTGCAGTGGACGCGCGAAGACGACATCCACGGCGGCCTGTATCGGCCCATGTACTTCCATAAACTCGAGGCCGGCCTGTCCGACAAGGGTGAACTGACCGGCTGGCGGCATCACATTGTCGGCCAGTCGATCATGGCGGATACGTTCATGGCCCCGATGATGATAAAGAACGGTATCGATCCGACCTCAGTCGAGGGCGCTGCCACCATCCCCTATGCTATCCCAAACGTCAGCGTCGAATTGACGACCGTCAAGACCGGCGTGCCGGTGTTGTGGTGGCGCGTGGTCGGCAGCTCGCACACCGCCTTTGCGGTCGAAGCGTTCATCGATGAGGTGGCGCATGCGGCGGGCGCGGACGCCTTCACCTTCCGGCGCAAACTGCTCGAGCATGAGCCGCGCATGCAGGCGGTACTGGAACTCGCGGCCGAGAAGGCCGGGTGGAGCAGCAGCCCGATGCCGCCGATGGGAAAGGGCCGCGGCCGCGGCATCGCGGTGGCGGAAGCCTTCAACACGCTGGTCGCGCAGGTGGCCGAGGTCAGTGTCGATGACAGCGGACATATCAGGGTCGATCGGGTGGTGTGCGCGGTGGACTGCGGCACGCCGATCAATCCGGATATCATCACCGCGCAGATGCAGGGCGGCATCAGCTTCGCGCTCGGCGCCGTCATGCACGGCGCCATCACGCTCAAGGACGGGCGTGTCGAACAGGACAATTTCAACAGCTACCGCGTCATGCGCATGAACGAGATGCCCAAGGTGGAGGTGTACATCGTGCCGTCCACCGCACCCCCGACCGGCGTCGGCGAGCCCGGCGTGGCCCCGGCGGGGCCGGCGGTCGCCAATGCGATCTTCGCGGCGACCGGCAAGCGCATCCACGTGCTGCCATTCCCGACCCCCGGCGCGGCGTGAAGCGCCATGTCAGTGAGGACGTTGCCATGAATCGATCGATGCAACGCGGGCGAGCCTCGCATCCGATACTCTGGACGCTCGCGGCCATCGTGGCCGTAGCGCTGGTCGTGACCGGCTACGAGGTGCTTGGCCCAGGCCCGACCGATTTTGCCGGCGGCAAGCCCGTGCCGCTGTCGGCGTACCACGAGCCGGATCCCACCGGCGTGCCTGCCGAACTCGCATCGGCCAGCCTGATCGAGCGCGGGGAATACCTGACGCGCGCCGCCGACTGCGTGGCCTGCCACACGGCAAGCGGTGGGGTGCCATTCGCTGGCGGACGCGCCTTCGTGCTGCCGTTCGGCACCCTGTACTCGACCAACATCACGCCCGATGTGGAGACCGGGATCGGCGGCTACAGCGATGCCAATTTCCTCGATGCCGTGCACAAGGGCATCGGCCGCGGTAACACCCGGCTGTATCCGGCAATGCCGTACGCGAGCTACACCTACATGGCGGATGCCGATGCACTCGCCATCAAGGCGTATCTGTTCAGCCTTGCGCCGGTGCACGCGCCGGCGCCGCGCAATACCCTGGCATTCCCGTTCGACCAGCGCAGCCTGATGGGCATCTGGGCGCTGCTGTTCAATCCCGACAAGCGCTTCGAGCCCAACCTTGCGCGCAGTGCGCAGTGGAATCGCGGCGCCTACCTGACCGAGGCCATGGAACATTGTGGCGAGTGCCATACGCCGCGCAATCTTTTCTTCGCGCTCAACAACCGGCAGAAATTCGCAGGCGCCGTCCAGGCCGGCTGGCGTGCGTATAACATCACGCCCGATCGCAGCAGCGGCGTCGGCGGCTGGAGCGACGCGGACCTTACGCACTATCTGGCGATCGGCCATGCCGACGGTCGCGGCACCGCATCCGGCCCGATGGGCGAAGCGGTGGATGCGAGCCTGAGCCACCTGCGGCCGGATGACCTCACCGCGATCGTGGCGTACCTTCGCACCGTGGCCGGGGTTGCCAGCGCCGACCTGCCGGAGCCCAAGGCCAATCCCGCGGCGCCATCGCCGGCCGAAGGCGTGGCCGCGAACGCGGATCCGCACGGCAAAGCCGTCTACGAGGGCGCCTGTGCGGGCTGCCACGGCTGGACCGGCATCAGCCCGGTGATCCCGTTCGCGAACCTGACGGGAACGCGCGCGGTCAACGATCCAAGCGCCACCAACGTTGCGCAGGTCATCATCGGCGGCGCACAGCGGCACGCCACCAACCAGGCCGGCAACAACATGCCGGCGTTCGGCGAGGCTTACTCGGACGCCGAGATCGCGAGCGTCGCCAATTACGTGACTGCGCGATTCGGCGCGCAGGGCTCAGGGCTCACGGCGGAGCAGGTGGCGAAGTTGCGGACCCAGGACTGACGATGCCGCGCGCATAGGCCTCGCGCCAGTCGTCGCCGACGACCGACTCAAATGGCGACACCGTTGAATGCCGACAGAGGATCGCCCGCCGTGCCGAGTATCGATTTTTCGCGCTTCCCGCGTCACGACGCGCTGGTCGCGCACCTGCAGGGGTTTGCGGCCGAGTACCCACAACTCATTGAGCTGTCCGTGATCGGCCACAGCCACGAAGGGCGCGCCATCCATGTCGTGACCGTCACCAATCGCAACACCGGCGCGGCGCAGGACAAGCCGGCCTACTGGCTGGACGGCAATATCCACGCCACCGAGCTGCTGGCATCGAGCGCATGCCTGTATATGATCCAGACGCTGGTCACAGGATTCGGCGCCGATCAGGAGATCACCCGCTGCCTCGACACGCGCGCATTCTATATATGTGCGCGCGTCAATCCCGACGGCGCCGAGGCGGCTCTGGCCGAGCGTCCGATGCTGCTGCGCTCCGCCACGCGCCGCTATCCCTACGACGAAGAGCCGGTCGAAGGGCTGATCACGCGGGATATCGACGGCGACGGACGTATCCTGCAGATGCGCATCGCCGATCCGAACGGACCGTGGAAGCGCCATCCCGAGGAGCCGCGACTGCTGGTGCGGCGCGACCCAGCCGACCCACCGGGCGGGGACTACTTTCGGGTGCTGCCGGAAGGCCTGCTGACCCATTACGACGGCGTACACCTGCCGGTGCCCGGGTTTGGCGGCGACGCCCAGGGGCTCGACCTGAATCGCAACTTCCCGGCGCGCTGGCGCCAGGAATTCGAGCAGCAGGGCGCCGGCCCCTATCCGACCAGCGAGCCGGAAGTGCGCGCGGTAGTGGATTTCGTCATCGCGCACCCGAATATCTGCGGCGGCACCAGCCTGCACACCTTCTCCGGCGTGCTGCTGCGCCCGTTCGGATCGCAGCCCGATGACAAGATGATCGCTGAGGACCTGTGGGTCTACCAGGCGCAGGGCAGGAAGGGCGAGGAGCTGACCGGCTACCCGGCGATCTCGGTGTGGCACGATTACCAGTACCGGCCGAACGAACATATTTCCGGAACTTTCGACTGGATCTACGAGCACCTCGGCCGCTTCACCTGGACGGTGGAGTTCTGGAATCCCAGGAAGGCCGCGGGCATCGACAACCGCGACTGGATCCACTGGTTTCGCGAGCATCCGCTCGCCGACGATCTCAAGGTGTTCCACTGGGCACAGCAGGTCGCGCCCGGTGAAGGCCACGTCGACTGGCGGGCGTTCACGCATCCGCAGCTCGGGGCGGTCGAGATCGGCGGCTGGCAGAGCATGGCGATCTTCTCCAACCCGCCGCCGCAACTGCGCGAACAGGAGATCGCGCGCCTGCCGCAGTGGCTGGTGTGGTTGAACCTGACCGGCCCGAAGCTGGAACTTAGGCTGCTTACGGTGACGGCGCTGGGCGGGGAGAGCTGGCGCGTGCGGCTGGTGGTGCAGAACAGCGGTTGGCTGCCGAGCTATGTGAGCAAGCTGGGGCTTGCGCGCAGGCAGACCCGCGGCGTGCTGGCTGAAATCACGCTACCCGCCGGCGCGCGACTGTTGCTCGGCAAGCCGCGGGAGCTACTCGGGGAACTGGAGGGCTGGTCGCATCTGCACACAGGCATCAGTTTCTGGCCGAACCATGCGCCGACCTCGGACCGCGCCTACGCTGAGTGGGTGATCCAGGCGCCAGCCGGTTCCCGGATCGAACTGGCGGCCTGGCACGAGCGCGCGGGCCGAATCAGTGCGCAGGCGACGCTGGCGACCCCCACGTAGTCGCCGCAAGGGTTGCGGGCTGACCTTTTAGCCCTGGAAGTTGGCTAGCGCACAGACGAACGGGCGTCGATACAGGATGGTACGTGTCGACACTGGCGGAATCGTGCTGCCCAGGAACTTTACATGCAGACGGTCCGTTTACGCTCTATTCAGAAGCCCAATCAATGCGAGGAGCTGGTCGAGGCTTGCGTGCGCGCCAGAAGGATGGTCCCGCAGGATGCGGTCCGGATAACCTCGCTGTCAGATCTGTCGATACCGCTGCGTCGCCTGGCACGCAAGAATGCGCTGCCAGAATCCTCCGTTTGGCTCGCCTGGGGCGACGCTGTCGCCATGTGGTTTGTCGCCGGCACGACCAGCCTCGAGCTGTCGCGCGAGCGCGGCCGACCGGTGTTGCAACTGCGCGTCTACAGCGAAGAAGGCAGGCTGGAAGAAGCGTTGACTTGCGTGCAGACCCGCGCCAACACCTGGGAGCAGTGCGCATAGCACTGTTTCGGGTTCGACGCGGTCAGCCGCCGGAGGACGCCGCGTCGGCCTGGCGATCCGCACCCGGCAGGCGCCTTAGCGCTGCTGGCGCCAACGGGAGCGGCAGCCGGAACATCGCCCACAGGCTGATGACGCTGACGATCACCACGTAGTATCCGGGCGATACGCGGTTGCCGGTCACGCCGATCAGCCACGCGACGATGAACTGCGTGCTGCCGCCGAATATGCTGACCGAGAGTGCGTAGGCGATGGCAAGACCGGAACTGCGCACCTCGTTCGGAAACACCTCGCCCAGCGCGGTCAGCACCGGGGCGGCGCTGAGTGTTCCCAGCAGGGTCAGCAGCGCAGTCACCAGCACCAGCACGCCGGGCGTGGTATGCGTGAGCAGCAGCATGAATGCCGGGACCACCCCGATTGCCAGCGCGATGCGCGGCAGGATCATCACGGCCTTGCGGCCGAAACGGTCACTGAGGTGCCCGCCCCAGACCGCCGCGGCGGCCATCACCGCGCCAGTCGCGATGGTCGCCAGCATCGCCTTTGACGCCGCCATCCCGAGCGAGGTCAGCGCGTAGGTGGTCATGTAGCCGTCCACATAGGTGGATACGGTCAGGCACATGATGATGAGGATTGCGAGCAGCAGCGTGCGGCGATGCTCGCGCCACAGCAGGCCCAGCACCGCGCTGCTGCCGCGCGTGCCGGGCGCTTCGAGCGTCTCGGGCAGTCGCCTGCGGATGTACAGACCGACCGGTACGATCAGCAGTCCGAGCGCAAACGGCAGCCGCCAGCCCCAGGCGCCCAGCTGCTCATTGTCCAGCACCGACGACAGCGCAAGTCCGACCACGCCGGCGGTCAGCACCGCTATGCCCTGGCTGGCGCTCTGCCAGCTGACGAAAATCCCGCGGCGATGCGCCGGCGCACATTCCAGCAGCACCGCGGTGGACGGCCCGACCTCACCGCCCAGCGCCAGCCCCTGCACCAGTCGCGCAATAATAAGAATGATCGGCGCCGCCAGTCCGATGCTCGCGTACGACGGTGTCACCACCAGCGCCAGCGTGCCGACGGTCATCAGGCTGATGGTCAGCATCAGCGCCGGTCGCCGGCCGGCCCGGTCGGCATAGGCACCGATCAGCAGGCCGCCCAGTGGGCGCGTGACAAAGCCGACTCCGAAGGTCGCCAGTGTCAGCAGCAGGCTGGCGAAGGCGTTGCCGGTCGGAAAGAACGCTCGACCGATGTAGACCGCGAAGGTCGCATAGGTCAGGAAATCGTAGAACTCGAGCGCGTTGCCCGCTACGGTGGCGACCACCGCCCCACGATCCAGCAACGGCCTGGGCCCGGCACTGCTGCCGGCCGCCGGCGCCACGGCTGCATCGATCGCTAAAGAAATCGGTAGGCTCTGCACCGGCACCTGCCTTAATGGCCTTGTACCCGACGTTAGCCGGGCCGGCCGGAAAAATCCATCGTCATCGAGTGGTGCGACAGCGTCAACCCGGCGGAGGGTAGCGGGCGGCGAGCGAGTCCTGGGGCGTCGTCAGGCTGATGGTCGCCATGGTGGAGAATTTCAGCGCGAACAGCTCCTCTTTCGGCAGGCGCCAATCGACACGGTGACGAAACAGCAGCGGCGTGCTGACATCGGGGGAGGGTAGCCATTCGGCCGAGGGCTCGCCGAACTCACGCTTCAGCGCGCTGACCTCCTCTTCGAAGTCATCGGTCGGTAGCGTCATGGTTATTTTCCTGACCCGGCCGTCCTGCCCCTCGACCGTCAGGCGCACGTCGGCAACCAGATAGCGGGTGGTCCCGGTGCAGCTCTCTTCACCGTCGTCGCGGCATTTGAAGCGCTGCGAGCCTGTGACGGTCACATAGGACATCGCCTGCTCGAGCTTTTCCGCATCCCACCGATCGCCGATGCGAACGCCATGTACGTCGAATGCGTGCGCCTGCCGCCAGATCAGCATCAGCGCCAGGCATGTGAGAACTCGGGACCTGTCTTTCACTTCGGTGCTGCGGCCGGCGCCGGCGCCGGCGCCGGAGCCGGCGTGGTGTTGCTGCCGTTAGCGGATGCCTTGAGCAGCTTGACCTGATCGGGGGTCAGAGCGCGCACCGCGGTGATCGGCACCCGCTGTGGCACGGGCCCGCGTAGCAGCACATCGTCGCCGAGGCTGCAGATGCGGCCATCGTGATCGCCGTCGTCAAAACCGATGCCTTCGTGGAAGCTCAGGTCGGGCACCGGTTCGAACAGCTTGACGAGGTAGGCATCCTTCGCCAGCGGTGCGTAGACAATCATCGTGGAGTCATCAATGACGTCCCAACCCTCGATGTTGCGCAGCCACAGGCAGGCTTCCGTACCCGGTAGGGTCGCGCGGGCGTGTCTGGACTGGGCGCCGGTGGTGGCACAGCCGGTTGCGCCCAGGACCGCCAGCGCGATCAGCGCACAATGAAGCGTAATAGTCCGCATCCTTCTCCGGCCCGTGGACAACAGACAATCGCACTATAACGGATCGCGGAGCTGCGTATCCTGGCAACGGCCGCGGATCCATCCAGATCCTGGGATTTCCGACTGCGCGCGCCCACTCACAGTCATTCCCGGCATTCGCCGGCATCGGCGGCGTCGGCGTCGGCGGGGTACAGCGCAATGAGCTTTCGCATCACGCCGTTGGTCCAGCCGAATCCGTCCTGGGTCGGGTATTCGCCGCCGCGGCCGCTGCGGCCGACGCTGATGACGTCGTATTTCTCCACCAGTCTGCCGCTCTGGGCGTACAGATTGTTGACGTTGGCCATCCAGCGACAGGCGATTGCCCCTGCCAGCGAGTTCTGCTGGTACTGGCGCAGTCCTGCGATCGCGATCCACTGGATGGGCGCCCAGCCATTGGGCGCATCCCATTGCTGTCCGGTGTCGAGCGGGGTGGTCACGATGCCGCCCGGCGCAAGCAATTCCCGGCGCGTGGTGTCCGCCACCGCGCTGGCCTGGGAGTCGGAGGCGAGGCCGACGAACAGCGGATAGAGCATGGCGGCCGACAGTCGGCTGATGGGCGCACGCCGCGTCCAGCGGTAATCGAGATAGGCGCCGGCGGAGCCGTCCCACAGATAGCGGTCGATGGCGGCACGCCGCGCTGCCGCCCGGTGCGCGAAGTCGGCGGCGCAGCTGTGGTCGGCTTGCCGCTCGCAACCGGCCCGAATCGCATTCTCCAGCCCGAACAGCAGGCTGTTCAGATCGATCGGCACGATGTCGGTGGTGTCGATCGTCGCGCGTGCCTGCGGATCGGCGAACCAGCGCGAGCCGAAGTCCCAGCCGCTCTCGGCCGCGGCCCGGATATCGCGGAACACCCGCGGTGCCGCTCGGCCGCTGACGCGCGCCAGTTCGATGTCTTCGCGGTATGACTCATCGCGCGGCGTATCGCGGTCGTCCCAGTAGCGATTTAGAATCGATCCGTCGGGCATGGCAACCACGCGTCGATGAGCTGTTCCGCGGCGCAGGCGGTCCGCGCCCTGCATCCAGAACGCGTACTCGCGCCTGAGCTCAGGCAGATACTGCCCGAAGGCGCTGGCGGGGTCGGCGCTCGAGAGCAGCCCGACCATCGCAAAGAAGAACGGCGGCTGTGAGCGGCTCAGGTAATAACTGCGGGTGCCGTTCGGGACGTGACCGTAGGCGTCGATCAGGTAGGCGAAATCAGCCACCATGTCGGCCACCAGGTCATGGCGCGCACTCTCATCCAGACCGAGCATCGTGAAATAGGAATCCCAGTAGTACAGCTCCCGAAAGCGTCCGCCCGGAACCACATAGGGCTGTGGCAGCGGCAGCATCGATGAATAGCGCGCGGCCGCGGTGGTGCTTCGGGTCAAGGTATCCCACAACCCATCGATATGCGCGACGATGCCCACCTGCCCGGGCACCGATGGGGCGGAACCGGCCTGGCCGGGCAACGAGAAGTGCGCGTCGACAAAGCGCCTGAGCGCCTGCGGCGAGTCCGGCCGCGCCGCGTGGAATTGAGCCAGGATCTCACCGGGGTCCGCATTTGGAATGGCGTCCGGAAATGCCTTGCCATCCGGGTAGATCGCCTGCATCTGGACTGCGACGAACAGATCCTTGAACAGCACCTGCGGCGGGTCCGGGTAGGCCTGCTCGGGTGTCGTTGCGGTTGGTGTCGCGGCGGCCGCCCCTGCCGCCGCCGGTAGTGCCGCCAGCAGGAGTGCCGGCGCCACCAGCGCTGCGAGGAGGCCGAGCTCGTGCACTGCGCGCTGCCGGTTCATACCTTCGGACGTCGCGCATAGACCCCGAAGCACAGAATGCCGGCGTAGCAGATTGCCGGGACCAGCAGTGCCGTCTTCAACCCGACCCAGTCCGCGGTGCGGCCGGTGATCAGCGGAATGATCGCGCCGCCGACGATGGCGACGCAGATGATCCCCGAGCCTTCGGCGGCCCGCGGACCCAGGCCTTCGCTGGCCAGGGAGAAGATGGTCGGGAACATGATGGAATTGAACAAGCCGATGGCCAGCAACGACAGGCCCGATAGCGCACCGGCCGAGTTGGCAGACAGCCCCAGCAGGATAATCGCTGCCGCGGCAGCGCACGCCAGTACTTTGCCCGGCGAGTACCTGCGCAGCAGGTAGGCGCCGATGAAACGTCCGACCATCGCACCGCCCCAGTAGAACGGCACCTGCTTGCCGGCCGCCTCCGCGCTGATCCCGAGCACGCCGCTTTGCATCAGGTAATTGACGATCAGCGAGCCGATCGCGACCTCGGCGCCGACGTATAGAAAGATGCACGCCGCACCGAAGCCAAAACGCGGCTGGCGCAGCAGGTCCAGCGCGTGCCGAAAGGTGACCGCCTCGAGCGCGGTTTCCACCAATCGGTGCCGCTGCAGCCACACCACTGCCGCCACCAGTACCAGCGCCGCGGCCAGCCCGAGATAGGTGCGCACGATGATCCCGGTTTCCTGGGTCCGAAACGCGTCCAGCGCGGCACCGGCGAGATGCGACGGATCCACTTTCGCGAGTGATCCGAGGATCAGGATCGAACCCACGTACGGGAACAGGGTGGTACCCAGGGAATTGAAGGCCTGCGCGAAGGTCAGCCGGCTGTGCGCAGTGGCCGGTGGACCGAGCATCGAGATCAGCGGATTGGCCACCACCTGTACCACGGTGATGCCGGCCGCGAGCACGAACAGCGCGGCCAGAAAAGTCACGAACAGGCCGGACGAGGAGGCGGGCACGAACAGCAGGCAGCCCGCGGTCATCATCAGCAGGCCGATCACCGCGGTGCGCATGTAGCCCAGGCGCCGCACGATCGCCGCCGCCGGCAGCGAGACCAC
>Ga0181525_10004506_pt1 | contig 10667 bp, 10 predicted proteins | sample PEATcosm2014_Bin_48_FD_121100 | JGI IMG/M metagenome (GOLD analysis project Ga0181525, IMG submission 121100) | Peatland microbial communities from MTU Mesocosm Facility, Houghton, MI, USA - PEATcosm2014_Bin06_10_metaG | ecosystem: Environmental > Terrestrial > Soil > Wetlands > Peat | place...
ACCTGATCGAGTGCTGTAAGGGGACCGAGATCGCGGTCGGCCGGCTCTTGCCGGCGCTGCGCGAAACCGTCGCCGTCAAGCTGACCCGCGACGCGGCGCTCAACGCGCTGAAGGTCGCCGGCGCGAGCGCGGTGATCGATCACGTCCCGGTGCTCGGCGTCGTGCTGGGTGCGTTCGCCTCGGCCGGCGACATGTTCGCCATCACCGCGATCCAGATGACGCTGCTGCTGCAGATCGGCGCGACCTACGGCCGCGATCCCGACCTGGCGCACATGTGGGAGCTGCTGCCGGTCCTCGGTGGCGGTTTCGGTTGGCGCGCGCTGGCCCGCGAGCTGTCGGGCTTCATCCCGGTCGGCGGGATCCTGATCAAGGCCGCGATCGCCTACGCCGGGACGATCGTCGTCGGCGAGGGCGGGCAGTACTACTACGCCCACGGCCGGCAGATGAACGCCGGCGAAGCCGCGCGCATCTACGAAGACGCGAAAGCCACCGCGATGACCTTCGCGCGCGACATGCTGGCGCGGCTGCGCCGCAACGGCAAGTAGCCTCTAGACGCTCAGCTCCGCGCGGCGCGGCAGCGAGGGCTGCGTCCCCGGCCGCGTGACGGAGAGCGCGGCTGCGCCCTGACCGAGCGCGATCGCGCCGGCGAGATCGCGGCCTTCGGCGAGCGCGGCGGCGAACGCGCCGACGAACGCATCGCCGGCGCCGGTCGTGTCGACCGCGTCGACGACGGGCGCGGGATAGTGGTGGGTTCCGGCCGCGGTCGCGGCCATCACGCCGCGCGCGCCGAGCGTCACCAGCGCGTTCGCGGCACCTTGCGCGCGCAGCGCCTCCGCCGCCGCGCGGGCCTGCGCCTCGGTCGCGACCGGCAAGCCGGTCAGCGCCGCGGCCTCGATCTCGTTCGGGATCACGTAGGTCGCCGCCGCCAGCAGCTCGCGCGGCAACGGCGCGCGCGCCGGCGCCGGGTTGAGGACGAACGTCTTGCCGTGCGCGCGCGCGTACGCCGCCGTCCACGCTACCGTCTCCGGCGGGATCTCGCACTGCGCGACGACGACGTCGGCGGCGTCGAGCGCAGCGGCGTGACGGGCGACCCGCTCGGGCGTCAGCGCGGCGTTCGCGCCCGGGACGACGACGATCGCGTTCTGCCCGCTCGCCTCGACGAAGATCATCGCGATCCCGGTCGGTCCGTCGACGGTCTCGATCGCGGCGACGTCGACCCCCTCGTGCTCGAGCGCATCGCGGACCTGCGCCCCGTACGCGTCGCTCCCGACGCAGGCGATCATCGCGACCGCCGCGCCCATCCGCGCCGCGGCGACGGCCTGATTCCCGCCCTTCGCGCCCGGACACATCAAGAAGGTCCCGTTCGCCACCGTCTCGCCGCGCTGCGGCAGGTGCGCGGCCCGGGCGATCAGGTCGATGCTCAGACTGCCGACGACGACGATGCGCGATCCCATCCGCGCGCCGTTCGGCCTAGGCCCGGCGCCGCCTTGGCAGGAGCAGCGCGGCCGGGATCCCGAGCGCCATGATGCCGGTGGCGAACAAGAACGTGTCGCCGTAGGCTTGGACCTGCGCCATCAGCGCGACCTGTTGCGCGGCCAGGATCTGCGCGACGTGCGCCGGCACCTGCGTGGTCAGCGCGTGCAGTCCGTTGGCGAAGCCCGGGCGCGCCAGCGTTGCGGCGCCGGCGTCCTCGGAGAGGTGCACGGCGGCCCGCGCGGTGAGATACGTCTGCCCGATCGCGATGCCGACGCTGCCCGCGACCTGCCAGACCGTGTTGAGGATCCCCGACGCGCGGCCGGATTTCGTACGCGGCACGACCGAGAGCGCGACGCTCGTCAGCGGCGTGAAGAGCAGGCCCAACGCGCCGTTGCGGATCAGCGCATCGGCGGCGATGCGGTGGAAATCCCAGTCGAGGTCGATCTGGGCGAAGAGGTACGAGCCTGCGACCGCGACGATGATGCCCGCGACGACCAGCGGCCGCGAGCCGATGCGGTCGGAGAGCGTGCCGGCGATCGGCATCATCAGCGTCATCGCGATTCCGGCCGGCATCAGCACCAGCCCCGCCATCGTCGGCGTCCAACCGAGGATGTTCTGGGTGAACAGCGGCAACAGGAAGATCGCGAAATAGTAGCCCATCCCGACGATCGCGCGCAGCCCGACCGCCAGCGCGAAGGTCCGCTCGGCGAACAGCGAGAGGTCCATCATCGGCGCGCGCGTGCGCAGCTCGCGCCAGACGAAGCCGGCGAACGACGCGGCCGCGAGCGCCAGCGAGAGCTGGACCCAGCCGTCGTCCCAGCCGACGCGGTCGGCCTGCGTGAGCGGGATCAGGAACGCCGCCAACGCGACGCTGAGCAAGCTGAAGCCGGGGAAGTCGAAAGCCGGCGGCGCGGCGCGGTCGGGCGCATCCTCGGTGCGTGGGATCTTCAGCACCGCCAAGATCAAGCCGAGGATCCCGATCGGCACGCCGACCAGGAAGATCATCCGCCAGTCGTCGAGGTTGTCGATGATCCAACCGCTGAGCCACGGGGCGAACGACGGCGCGAGCATCATCCCCATCCCCCACACGCCCAGCGCGCGGCCGCGCTGATGCGCCGGCACGACGTCCATGATCAGCGCCATCGAGGTCGGTGAGACGAGCCCACCGCCGATCGCTTGCAGGATGCGAAACGCGATGATGCTGTTCGAGTCCCAGGCCAGCGACGTGAGGATCGAAGCGCCGGTGAAGATCGACAAGCCGACGATGTAGATGCGCCGTTTGCCGAACGTGTCGGCCAGCCAGCCACCGGCCGGCATCGCGATCGAGTAGCCCAGCATGTAGCCGGTGACGACCCATTCCATCGTGCCGATGTCCGAGCCGAACGCGGCGACCAGGTTCGGCAGCGCGACGTTGGCGACGGCCGAGTAGAGTGGCGCGAGGAAATTGCCGATCATCACGACGCCGATCAGCACCCACGGGTTGGCGACCGTGACGTGGTGCGGCGTGCGCGGCGCCGGCGTGACGCCCGCCTCAGCGGCGGCGCGCAGCGCCGGAAAGCGGTCAGTCGCGAGCGCCACGTGCCTCTTCCTCGGCGACGCGCCGGTCGAGGTAGGCGACGTCGTGGTCGAGCGCCTCGGCCTCGCGGGTCGCCGCGTCGAGCTCGCGCCGCAGCAGGGCGACGCGCGCGCGCAGCGACTCCGCGTCGGCCCGCGCTGCGGCGGCGACCGCGCGCATGTCTTTCAGCGCCAGGCGCCGCCGGCCGCTCTCGTCCTGGAAGCTGCGGTAGCGCAGGACGTTGCGGATCGTCGCCAGCGTGAAGCCGAGCTGCTGCATCGTCACGATGCGGCCGATCAGCTCGAGGTCCGGCTCGCCGTAGAGGCGATGCCCGCCCGGGGTCCGCGCCGGCCGCAGAAAGCCCAGCTCCTCGTAGTAGCGCAGGGTCCGCGCGCTCAAGCCCAGCCGAGCCGCCGCCTCGGCGACCGTGAGGAGGGCCGGCCGGGCTGACGGCGTCGCGGTCATCAAGTGCTAGTTTACGTCAACGTTAGGTTTGCGGCAAGCCCCTGGCGCTCGCCGCCGGCGCGAGCCTTCAGTGGCCGACCAAGTACTCGAGCAGGCTCTCGTCGTCCAGGTTGCCGTAGGCCGCGATCAGGGTCGGGCGCACCTTGCCGGCGATCCGGCCGGCCAGCCGCACCCGCGCCGACGGCTCGAGGGTCGCGCGGCGGGCCAGAAAGCGCTCGATCAGCAGGCGGTCATCGTCGTGCAGCCCGGTCTTCGGCAGGGCGGCGTTGCGGTCGAGGTAAGCGTCGAGGTCGGGCGCCGCCGCCGCGTGCTCGCGCACGACGATCGTCCCGGCGGCGTAGTCGCCAAGCCGCTTGTTCTCCTTCGAGAGCAGCGCGCTGATCGCCGAGAGGGCGTAGAAGCCCAGGGCGACCTCGACGATCCGAACCAGGTTCCGGATCACCGCGCTGCCCAGGTCGAGCGGGAACCCCCCGTCGCGAACGACCCGCAGCCCTAAGGCACGCTTCCCCGGCGTGCGCCCCGACCACCACGTCTCGAAGATGATGAACCAGCCGAAGAACAACAGGAAGAAAAAGACGACCACCAGCGCCCAGGCCCAGGCCAACGCGCCGCGGCTCGGCACGACCGCCGCCGCACCGGTGAAGCTGAGCGTGACGATCACGATCGCGACGACCGCGATCGCGGTCTGCGCCATCAAGTCGATCAGCACCGCCAGGAACCGGCTGCCGAGCCCGGCAAGCTCGTACCGGATGGCGACGGCCTCCCCCGTCCGAACGTCGACCGTGCGCTCCATGCGTCTGTGTTATGCGTGATCGCTTCGTGGCCTCGCGGCGCGTCCGCTGGGACCGCCTGACGGCGCTGGTCGACCGGGCGGCGCGGCGCGGCGTGCGCACCCTGGCGCCGGCCGAGATCGACGAGCTGGCGCTGGACTACCGGGCGGCGACCAGCGACCTCGCGATCGCGCAGACGCGCGGCACCGACCCGCACGTCGTCGATCACCTGCAACGGCTGGTCGCCCGCGCGCACGCCGTCGTCTACGTCGCGACCGCGCGCAACGGCTGGGACCGGCTGCGCCGCTTCGTCGCACGCGACTTCCCGCGCGAGTTCCGCCGCTCGTGGGCGCCGATCGGCTTCTGCGCGCTGCTCACCGTCGTCGCGGCGATCGTCGCCTACACCTCGGTGACGCACGATCCGGCCAACGCGCGCGCGCTGCTGCCGGGGATGGAGTTGCCCTCGGTCGACCGCGCGCTGCACGACTCGAACTTCGCCTTCAACCGGGCCGACTCGCCGATCGTCGCCTCGTCGATCATCGCCAACAACGTCCGCGTCGCGGCGATCGCGTTCGCCGGCGGGATCACCGGCGGTCTGTTGACGGTCTGGATCATCCTCGAGAACGCGCTGATGCTGGGCGTCTACGGCGCGCTCTTCGCGCAGCGCGGCTTCGGGGCCGACTTCTGGGCCACGATCGCGCCGCACGGCGTGATCGAGCTGACCTCGATCCAGATCGCCGGCGGCGCCGGGCTGGTCCTCGCCGGCGGCTACCTGCGGCCGGGCCGCGCGCGCCGGCGCGACGCGCTGGTGCTGGCCGGCCGGCGCGCCGCGACGCTGATCGGCGGCGTCACCCTGCTGCTGCTCGTCGCCGGGACGATCGAGGGCTTCATCACCCCGCAGCGGATCTCGATCCCCGCCCGCGAAGCGGTCGGCGCGGCGACGGCGGTCGTGCTCGCGCTCTACCTGTTCGCCGCCGGCCGCGGCTCAGAGCAAGCCGCGCGTCTTGACGGCGACGTAGGCGTCGAGCAGCGCGACGGTGAGCCGCGCGGCGGGGACGTCGACCACCAGGATCCCGCGGTCGCGTAGCGCCGCGACGGCGCGGGCGCGCTCGTCGGCGAGCGTCGCGGCGACCGCGGCGCGATAGGCGTCGTCGACGTCCTGCGGGACACGCGCCAGCGCGTTCTCGATCGCGGCGTCGTTCATCAGCACGACCAGCACCAGGTGGCGCGGCAGCAGGATGCGCGTCGCGGCCAAGACCGCGCTGGACGCGACCGGGTCGAACAGGTCGGTGAAGAGCACGATCAAGCTGCGCCGCTTGACCTCGCGCTGGAGCGCGATGAAGGCGCGTTCGTAGTCCGCCTCCTCGAGGTTCGGCTCGAGGTCGGAGAGGACGTCGGTCAGGCGCGCCGCGTGCAGCGCGCCGACGCCCGGTGCGACGCGCGCCAGCACCGTCCCGGCGAAGGCCAGCACGCCGACCCGATCGGCGGCGAGGCGCGCGATCGCGGCGACGGCGAGCGCCGCCGAGACGGCGTAGTCGAGCTTGCGGCGGTCGCCCAGCCGCGGCGTCATCAGCCGGCCCGCGTCGAGCGCGACGACGATCTGTTGCGAGCGCTCGACCTCGTACTGCGCGACCATCACCCGGCCGCGCCGCGCCGACGCCTTCCAATCGATCGCGCGAAACTCGTCGTCGGGGCCGTACTCGCGCAGCTGCGCGAACTCGCCGCCGGCGCCGCGCCGGCGCAGCCGCCGCAGCCCCGCCTCGATCAGCTTCGTGCGCGCGACCGGATCGCCGCTGCGGTCGAGCGCCGAGAGGTCCGGCAACACCCGCAACGCGACCGGCGCGCTCACCGTGCGCCGGCGTTCGACGAACCCCAGCCGCGTGCGCAAGCGGGCCGAGAACGCGCGTAGCTCGGTCCGGCCGCGCTCGCGCGGGACGACGCCGATGCGCAGCTGCACCGCGCTGCGCGCGGGGACGCGCGCGTGCACCTCGGCCAGGTCGATCGCTAAGCGCGGCGCTTGCGCTTCGACCAGCGCGACGACTCGCTCGGCGTCACTCCGGTTGCGGACCTCGTAGGCGAACGCGTCGCGCCGCGCGAGCGCGAGCCGGGGCGGCTCGAGGCGCTCGATCTCGACCGGCGCGCGCAGCGCGAGCAGGTCGAAGGCGACCAGCACCAGGACGACGGCGAGCGGGAGCGCCGCCGCCAGCCACGGCGGCTCGAACGCGGCGAGCACGAACGCCACCGCGGCGGCGACCACCAGCGCCGTCACGCCGCGCGGCGCGAGCCAGAACATCAGGTGGCCGGCGCGGGGACCGCCGCCAGCACGCGTGCGATCACGTCGTCGGCGCTCGTCCCGTCGAGCTCGGCTTCGGGCCGGACCAAGATCCGATGCGCGAGCACCGGGCCCGCGACGTCCTTGACGTCGTCGGGCGTCGCGAAGCTGCGCCCGTCGAGCGTCGCCGCCGCCTGCGTCGCGGTGACCAGCGCCAACGCGGCGCGTGGGCTCGCGCCCAGCGCGACGTCGGCCGACGCTCGGGTCGCCGCGACGACGTCGTAGACGTACCGCTGCAGCGACTCGGCCAGGTGGACCGCGCGCACCGCGGCCTGCGTCGCCAGCAGCTCGTCGAGCGTCACCACCGGCTCGACGCCGGCCGCCGCCAGGTCGTGCGCGTCGAAGCCGGCGACCGCGCGCGCGATCAGCGCCCGCTCGTCGTCGGGCGCCGGATAGCCGGTGCGCACGCGCACCAGAAAGCGGTCGAGCTGCGCCTCCGGCAACGGGTAGGTCCCTTCGAACTCGACCGGGTTCTGCGTCGCGCAGACGAGGAACGGCACCGGCAGCGCATGGGTCGTGCCGTCGATCGTGACCCGCCGTTCCTCCATCGCTTCGAGCAGCGCGGCTTGCGTCTTGGGCGGGGTGCGGTTGATCTCGTCGGCCAGCAGGACGTGGGTGAAGACCGGACCGCGGCGCAACGAGAACGTTGCGCTGCGCTGGTCGAACACGGTCGTTCCGACGACGTCGGAGGGCATCAGGTCGGGGGTGAACTGGATGCGCGCGAAGGTGACGCCGAGCAGCCGAGCCAGCACCCGCACGGTCAGCGTCTTGGCCGTGCCGGGGACGCCTTCGATCAGCGCGTGGCCGTTCGCCAGCAGCGCGACCAGCAGCGTGAACGCCGCGCCGTCAGCGCCGACGACGACGCGCGCTAACCCGGCGCGCAAGCGGTCCGGCACGGCGATCGGGGTCTCGTCCACGGGTGGTCTCCTCTCGAACGGAGCGGGTCAGGACAGCCAGCGCGAGCAGCGCGCGGTCATCGGTCGGTGGCTGCGCGCGGACAGTCGCGAGTTGCGCGGCGAGCTGCACGTTGGTCGGCGTGGCCGGCGCGCGCTCGAGCCGGCGTGCGGCGTCGGACAGCAGCGCATCGCTCGCGCGCCCGCGGGCGTGGGCGCGGCCGTAGAGCGCGGCGAACGCGTCCACGAACTCTTCGGAGGTTGGCTCGCGCGTCGCGCGGAGCGTCACCGCCGGCCCGAGCGGCAGGAAGCCGTAGGCGAGCCAGGCCAGCCCCGCGAGCGCCAGAAACACGAGTGCCAACCGTTCGCGCACGTCGAGCGCACGGTACCACGGCCGGTCGACGATCTCGCCGCGCACCGCTTCGTCGAACGCGACGAGCGCGCCGGCGCGCGCCGGAGCTGCCACCAAGTACGCCAGGCGCGCGTCGTCGCCGTGCGCCAACGACCCGTTCTCGAACGGTACCGCCGACGCGATCGCGACGACCTCGCCCAGCCCTTCGCGATAGCGTACGACCAGCGCGCCGGCGTGGTCAGCAAGTAGCGTGGTCGCGTGTACGCCGGGCGGCGCGACGATCCGCGCATCACCGCGCGCCGCGAGCGCACCGACCAACTGGGCCCAGGGACCGCGCAGCGCGCCGGGCCGCGCCGTTACGGTCTGCAACCCGGCCGGCGCGACGCTCACGTCCATCGGCGCGATGCGAGTCGGCGCGACCGGCGCGTGATTCGCCTCATCCTCCCCGACGGCCGCCGTGTGTTCGCCGGCTTCGCGGCCGACGCGCGGCGCGGGACCGATGGCGACGAGCACGCCGCCCGCGCGCACCCAGGCGTCGATGGCATCCCGCTCGGCACCGTCCCAGCTGACCTCGACGCCTTGCGCGGGGAAGGCGAGGATCAGCGTGTCGATGCCCTCCGCGCCAAGCTCCGCGTGCCGCGCGTGAAACCGGGTGACGTGCACGCCCTCGCGCGCGAGCAGCTCGTACCAAGCGGCGTAGCCGCCGCCGGCGACGTCATCGCTGCCACGGGTCGGCGGTGTCTGCTCGACTGCGTGCGGCACCAGCAGCGAGAGGATGAAGACCAGGGCCAGCAGCACCAGCGCGCCGATCAGCTCGCGTCTCACGTGACGAGCAACACGTCGTAGGCGGCGTCCATGCGTGCCAGCACGGCCGCGTCGGGTGATGCTGCGCCGAACAGCGCGACGACCGCGTCGCGCGCAAGGGCGTCGAAGGCGGGATCGCGCACGGCGCGGCGCCATTCGCTCGGCGTGCGCGCCGCATCGAAACGAACCCGTCCCCGCTCGTCGAGCGCGCGCAGCGCCGCCGCCCAGAGCAGCGCGGCCGCCTCGCGGAATCGTCCGCCCGTCGCAGCTGCACGCGCACGCGCGCGCAACGTCGCCGCATCCTGCTCCGCGCTCAGCGCGTGCGCCTCAGGGCCGCGAGCACGACCCGCGCCACGCCGCAGGCCGGGGGCGAACCGCTCCAGCAGCAGCACGAGCGCGACGACGACGCCGAGCAGCAGCGCGACGGCGAAGACGACGCCGACCACGGTCAGGAGGTCGCCATGCTTGTCGACGAACGGACCGATCAACGCGCGCATCAGCCGTGCGAACCAGTCGCTCAGCCGATCCCACCAGGTCGGGCCGCCGGCGTCACCCTGCACACCACGAAAGCGCGGTTCGGCCAGGATCGCGCGCGCAAGCTCGCGTGGATCGCCGTGCGGCCAAGTCGGACTCACGCCGGCGCGGTGGCGTCCAGCACCGCCTCCAAGTCGCTGCCTTCGACCCGCACCCGATAGTCGACCGCCGCGACCGTCGTCAGCGCGATGACGACGACCCAGACCAGCGGCTCCACGACCGCGACGCCGAGCGACGCCACCCACGGTGTGCCGAGCGTGAAGGCGATTACTCCGATCACCCAACCGAGGACGAAGGACGGCACCGTCTGCGCCGCGGTCAACCCGAACGCGAGCAGCACGGTCCGCCAGCGCAGTCCCGGCCGAAGCGAACGCTCGCAGGCGTTCATCAGCGAGAGGGTCGCGCCGGTTTCTTCGATCGCGCAGCCGACGAACGCGAGCTGCAACTCGAACACGCCGACCAGCGCCGGCACCAGCCAGACGAAGAACAGGAGCACGACGACGAGCACGGTGGTTGACGTCCCACCGCGCATGGTGCTGATCAGGCCCAGCAGCGGCAGGATCCCGACGACCCCGAGGAATCCGTAGAGCAGAGCCGCGCGCACGAAACGCCAGGGCGCGGCGAGCAGCCGCGAGAGGACTTCGCCGAGCGTCGTCCCGTCAGGCCCGACGAAGATGAGCGCGAGCGCCGCGCTGGCGAACACGGGCATGACGAAGAGGCTCACCACCGTCAGCAGCACCGCGAAGAACCACGCGCTGCTGCTCGCGGCGGCGTTCGGAAAGACGATCGCCTGGAGGAGTCGGGGCAGAGCGAGTACCGCCGCGATCGACACCGTCGGGACCCAGCGCCGGACGACCAGCGTCGTAGCGCGGTCGAAGATCTCGGCGATCGTCAGCGGGTGGGTGACGATCATCCCGGCGCGACCTCCGGCAACAGGTCGAGCCCTTCGCGGCGCACACGCACGTCGGCGGCGTAGACGACGACGAACACGAGGACGAGGCCTTCGAGCAGGACCTGCCCCACGGCGACGATCGCGTAATAGAGGACGGGCGCGTGCGCCAGCGCCGCGACGGCGGCCGAGATCCCCAGGATCGGGAGCGAGCCGAGGAACGACAGGGCGGAGACGATCAGGCCGGCGACCAGCGAGCGCACCGCGGTCGGACGGCGGAAGGCACGGCGCAGCCCGGCCCCGATCGCGGCACTGGGCTCGAGTCGTTCGGTCACGACCGCGACGGCGGCCAGGTTGTAGGCCATGTACGTCCAGGCGAACGTCGCGATGCCGAGCACGACCCAGGCCAGCGCGAACAGCACGCCCAGCACGATGCTGACGACCTGCGCGTGGGCCACGACCGCCACCGCGACGACGGCCAAGATCACCAGCACGTAGAGCATGACGAGCGGGACCGCGGCGATCAGCGCAAACGCCGTGAACGCCAGCCCGACGAGCAGCTGCCGCGGCCACAAGCGTAGCGCGAGCGCGTACGCC
>Ga0181525_10004507_pt1 | contig 10666 bp, 9 predicted proteins | sample PEATcosm2014_Bin_48_FD_121100 | JGI IMG/M metagenome (GOLD analysis project Ga0181525, IMG submission 121100) | Peatland microbial communities from MTU Mesocosm Facility, Houghton, MI, USA - PEATcosm2014_Bin06_10_metaG | ecosystem: Environmental > Terrestrial > Soil > Wetlands > Peat | place...
CTCGTCTACGACCGGCGCACCGACACCTACGACCCGCTGTCGGAGCTGCTGACCCTCTTCGAGGGGGTGTCCGCCTCCTCGGTGACGGCCACCGAGGACCGGACGGGCTGGACCGTCGAGCAGCGGCTCGAGCACCGCATCATCGACGGCGACCGCAACGGCATCGAGGGCGATCTCGACGAGGCCATGGCCCAGGACCTCACGCCCCTGGTCATCATCAACGAGTTCCTGCTGGCGGGCATGAAGACCGTCGGCGAGCGCTTCGCCTCGGGCGAGATGCAGCTGCCCTTCGTGCTCGGCTCGGCCGAGACCATGAAGACGGCGGTCGCCTACCTCGAGCCGTTCATGGAGAAGGCCGACCAGGGCGGCAAGGGCACCATGGTGCTCGCCACGGTCAAGGGCGACGTCCACGACATCGGCAAGAACCTGGTCGACATCATCCTCACCAACAACGGCTACGAGGTGATCAACCTCGGCATCAAGGTGGGCGTGAACGAGATGCTCAGCGCCGTCGAGGAGCACCAGGCCGACGCGCTCGGCATGAGTGGACTCCTCGTCAAGTCCACGCTCATCATGCGCGAGAACTTAGAGATCATGAACGAGCGCGCCATGTCCTCGGTGCCCGTGCTCCTCGGCGGAGCGGCCCTGACGCGCACCTACGTCGAGCGGGACCTGCGCGAGGTCTACTCGGGACGTCTCTTCTACGGCAAGGACGCCTTCGAGGGACTTCGGGTGCTCGACCAACTCGGCGAGATTCGACGAGGTGGCACCGACGACCCGACCTTCGGCCGAGAGCTCTCGAAGAGCAAGGTCCAGCGCCGATTTCGCGACCCCGCGCCCGAAGCGACCCTCGACCTTCCGCGACGCAGTCCCGACGTGGAGATGGACAACCCGCTCTTCGTCCCCCCCTTCCTCGGAAGTCGGGTCGCCAAGGGGATGTCGCTCGACGAGATCAGCGAGTTCCTCAATCAGACCGCACTCTTTAGAAATCAGTGGGGCTTTCGACCCGAGAGCGACGAGGACGACCGCGCCTTCAAGGAACGAGTCAGCGCCACCCTGCGCGAGCAACTCAGCGTCGCGAAGGAGGAGGACCTCCTCGTCCCCCAGGTGGTGTGGGGTCACTACCCCGCCGCCGCCGACGGCAACGAACTCGTCATCTTCGCCGACGACGCCCGCGACGCCGAGGCGACGCGATTCGTCTTCCCCCGTCAACGCGAGGCGCCGTTCCTGTGCGTCGCCGACTTTTTCCGGCCGGTCGAGAGCTCCGAGCGCGACTACGCCAGCTTCATGCTCGTCACCATGGGCGCGCGAATCTCGGAGCGCACCCACCAACTCTTCTCCGAGAACCGCTACAACGACTACCTGATGCTCCACGGCTTGGGGGTCGAGATGGCCGAGGCGCTCGCCGAACTGTGGCACCAGCGCATCCGAGAGGAGCTCGGCTTCGTGGGAGAGGACGGACCGACGCTGACGGGACTCTTTCGCCAGAAGTATCGCGGCGGTCGCTACTCCTGGGGCTACCCCGCCTGCCCCGACTTGACCGACAACGCCAAGGTGGCGGCCCTGCTCGAGTCGGAGCGAATCGGTGTCTCGGTCTCTGAGGGCTTCCAGCTCCACCCCGAGCAGACGACCGACGCCATCATCTGCCACCACCCCAAGGCGAAGTACTTCATCGCCTAGTGTCGCGATCGTCGGGGCCCGCACGTAACAACGCTGGGGTCATCGACACCTCCTCGTCGGCGTCGCGGCGCCACGGAGGGAATCACGCACTGACCGCCCGGCGTATCGTTCGAACCGTCGTCGCACTGGTCATCGCCGTCACCGTCTTCTTCGTTTCGCCGAGTCCTCGAGCACGGGCCGCGTCGTGGTGGGTTCCCCCCCTCGGCAATCAACCCTGGCAGTGGGAACTCGACCATCCCCTGCGGTTGACCAACGCGCAGGACATGGGCACCGACGACCGACTCCCCAACGGCTCGCTCGCCCCCGCACCGCTGATCTACGACATCGACGGCATCATCAACCCCGCCTCCACGGTCGCGGCGCTGCACGCGCTCGGTAAACACGTCGTCTGCTACGTCGAAGTCGGGGCGGCCGGTAACTACTACTCCGCGGTCAGCGAGGGGGTACGAACGACGTACTTCGCGCGACTTCGCGCCGCGGGAGCGTTCGGCCGTAAGGTCGGCGGCTACCCCGAGTACTACCTCAACATCCGCTCGGCGACGACGGTGTCGATCGTCGAGTCCATGATCCGTCAGCAGTGCGCGGCCAAGGGCTTTGACGCCGTCGAGACCGACATCGACACCTCGTACGAAGACGGCAGTGGTTTTCCCCTGACCAAGGCCGTCGAGGAGACGTACATGACGACGCTGGCCAACTACATCCACGGCCTCGGGCTGGGGTGGTGGATCAAGAACCCGGACGACACCGGCGACGGGTACGCGACCGACATGTACCACCTGGCCGACGCCGTGCTCACCGAGCAGTGCAATCAGTACTCGACGTGCGGATTCCTGCACGCCTACGTCGGGCACAAGGCCGTCTTCAACGCGGAGTACGCCCTCGCGCCGTCACGGTTCTGCGCCCACGACGACGTCCTCGGGTTCAACGGCGCGCAGTTCAACGTCGACTTGACGGGGATTCGGCGCCCGTGCCGGTAGCGCTACTCTCAGCGCGGCGCGTACTCCGCGTGGTTGGCGCTCCTTGTCGTGACGGCCTAGCCGTCGAGGTCCTCGGGGCTCGCCGGCACGTCGACCGCGTGCTCGCGCAGCGCGTCCAGCGGGACGATCTCGAGGGCTCGCTCGTTCGTCGACGCGAGCACCACGTAGGCCGCCGCGCCGTCGCGGTGCGCCCGCAGCCAGTTGACGGCGGTCACGCACCACCGGTCGCCCGGTACCAGACCGGGGAATCCGTACTGGGGCATCGGGGTGGAGAGGTCGTTACCGATGCTCCGCTGGTGCTCGAGAAACTCACCGGTCACCACGGCGCAGATGGTGTGACTCCCGAGGTCCTCGGGCCCCGACGTGCAACACCCGTCGCGGTAGAAGCCGGTGACGGGGTCGGTGCCGCAGGGTTCGAGCGGCCCGCCCAAGACGTTTCGTTCGACCACGCCACCAGTATCGCCGGTGCCACGTCGCCGGGTCGGTCGCCCAGTCGCGTGGGGCGCACGCTCGATGTAGCACACTGAGGGGCGTGACGATTCGAGATCTCGCGACCGCTAAGTCCGAGGTGGCACGGGCTTCACGGATAGTGGTCTTGACGGGCGCCGGCGTCTCCACCGCGAGCGGCATCCCCGACTACCGCGGGCCGCACGGTGTGTGGACGCTCGAACCCGCGGCGGAACGCAACGCTCACTTCGACGCGTACGTCGGTGACCCACTGGTGCGTGAAGCGTCGTGGCGCCGCCTGTTGGCGCGCGCGGAGCATTCGCCCCAGCCCAACGCCGCCCACTTCGCGCTCGCGCACTTCGAGGACACCGGTCGGCTCAGCGTGCTCGTGACCCAGAACGTCGACGGCCTGCATCTGGCGGCGGGAACCTCGCCCGACGTCTTGATCGAGATTCACGGTCACTTGCGCGCGGTTCGCTGCCTCAGCTGTGACGCCCGTCAAGCGACGGGTGACGTGCTCGCGCGGGTCGCCGCCGGTGAAGCTGACCCGCGCTGTGAGGCCGTGGTGGAGGGTCGGCCCTGTGGCGGGGTCCTCGCCACCACCATCGTCCGTTTCGGCGAGCAACCGGATCCGCTCGGCATGCACCGGGCGAAGCGGGCGGCGCGCGACTGCGACCTCCTGCTCTGCGTGGGGTCCACCCTCTCGGTCTACCCCGTCGCCGGTCTCGTGCCAACGGCGCTGGACGTTGGAGCACGAGTTCTCATCGTCAACGACGCGCCAACCGACTACGACGCGAGCGCGCTCTGTCTGCGGGGCGACATCTCAGAGATCCTGCCCGCCCTCCTGTCCGCGTGACACCTCGAAGTGGGCGACTGCCCGTTCCTACGTCGGCCTCACGGGACACGATCTTCGACGAGACGGACTAGTTGATCCTCACCTAGAGGGTGCTCTGGGTGCTGGAGGACCCCTCGATCAGTGCGTGTCAACCCTCTGGCGAAGCATCGGGGCGGCGACGGGGGTGGCGTCACTGAGCGCCTCGCGGGCGTGGTAGCTCGACCTCGTGAGCGGGGAAGACTGCACGTGGGCCAGGCCGAGTCGGCGTCCCCTCGCCGCCAGGTCATCAAACTCCGCCGGCTCCCAGAACCTCGCGACGGGCAAGTGGCGCTCGGTGGGCCGCAAGTACTGACCGATGGTTACGATCTGCACACCCACCGCCGCCAAGTCGGCGAGCGTCTCTTCGACCTCGTCGGCCGTCTCGCCGAGGCCCACCATCAGTCCCGACTTCGTGGTGAGTCCTGCACTCGCGCTGCGCGCCAGTACCGCCAGGGAGCGCAGGTACCCCGCGCTCGGTCGCACCGCCCGTTGGAGGCGCGCGACCGTCTCGACGTTGTGATTCAACACGTCGGGACGCTCGTCGATGATGAGTCGCAGGGCGTCGGGGTCTCCCTTTAAGTCGCTGGTCAAGACCTCGACGTCGGTGCCGGGTGATCGCTCTCTGATCGCCCGAACGCAGGCGGCGATGGCCGCCGCACCACCGTCGTCGAGGTCGTCACGCGCGACGCAGGTGATCACGGCGTGCCCGAGCTTGAGGCGGGCCACCGCCTCGGCGACGCGCTCGGGTTCGCTCGGGTCGAGCGGCATCGGCTTGCGCGTGTCGACGAGGCAGAACCCACAGGCCCGCGTGCACCGCTCACCGTTCACCATGAAGGTCGCGGTGCCCGAGGCCCAGCATTCGAAGATGTTCGGGCACCCCGCCTCCTCACAGACCGTCACCAGGCGGAGGTCCTCGGTGAGCGACCGCAGTGCCTGGTACTCCTCGCCCATGTGAGCTTCGATGCGCAGCCACTCCGGCTTGCGCACGTGGAGTGGTAGACCCGCGTCGGGATCGACGCCGGCCTTTCGAAGGCGCCGAATCAGTGGCCGCTCCTCGGACGTACTCGACGGGCTGCGGTCGACGCGGGCGACGCGCGCCTCACCCCCGAGCGCGACGTCCAACTCCTCACCGAGCACGTTCTCCACCTCGAGGGAGGAGACCTCGAGTCCGAGCGAGCGCAGCGACGCCACCGGTTTGTCGGGAATGCCGCAGGGCACGATCGCGCTGAATCCGGCCAAGTCCACGTCCACGTTGAGGGCGACCCCGTGCAGGGTGCGGCGCTGCCCGTGCTCGTTGCGTTCGGTTCGAACACCCACCGCGGCGATCTTCTTGGGAACCCCCTCGAGATCGGCCCAGACGCCGGGGTAGCCGTCGAGGCGTCCCACGGCACCGAGCGACCCGTCGGGGTCAGCGCGCCGAACCGCATTGATCACCGCGTCCTCGAGGCGACGAACGTGCGCCTTCCCGGCCGCCGGATCGTCGCCGACGCTGACGATCGCCCAGGCGACCACCTGCCCGGGCGCGTGGTAGGTGACGTCACCTCCGCGGTCTGCGTCGACGACCACCGCGTTGAGCGACGACGGCGGGACGAGGAAGTGCTCGTCGAGGGTCCGCACCCCTTTGGTGTAGGTCGGCGGATGCTCGAAGAGCAGTACGTAGTCGTCGCGCGAGTGCAGCAACGCGCGTTGAAGGTCGTTCGCCTCTAGGAAACTGACCCGACCCAGGTGACGACGACGTAGCACCTAGCGCTCGCTCTCTAAGTCCATCCCCGCCAGGAGCTCAGCGACGCGCTCAAGGTAGTGGGCGGCGCCGACTGGCTCACAGACCCGGTGGTCGAAGGAGAGACCCAGCACGACCCGTCGACCGACCTCGAGTTTGGGTGTCTTGCCACGAGTCGTGACCACCGGCACCGTGCGCACCGCACCCATCGAGAGAATCGCGACCTCGGGTTGGATGATGATCGGGGTCGTCCAGAGCGTGTGCTCACTCGGCGCACCGGCGATCGTGAAGGTACCGCCCATGAGGTCGTCGGTCGTTAGCTGTCGCGAGGCGAGTCGTTCGTCGAGTTCGTTCACCCGTCGCGCCAACGCTCGCAGCGTGAGCCCCGCCGCGGCGTGTACCACGGGCACCAACATGCCGTCGTCGGCGATCGATCGAAGCACCCCGAGATTGACCGTGCGATGCACCACGAACTCGTCGCCCTGGTAGGTCGCGTTGAGCGACTCGAACTCGGCGAGCGCGCGCACGGCCGCCAGGCTCACGACCATCTCGTCACTGATCGGCTCGCCGTCGCGCGTGACGCGACCGAGGCGGTCCAGCTCGGCGAAGACGCCCCCGTCGACCTCGATCGCGACGAAGCCGTGCGGCGTGCTCTGGCTCGAGACCGACATGTGTTGGCCCATTCGCCGCTTCCCATTCGAGAGCGGTACGACGACCTCCTCGCTCGGTCCTTGGGCCACCGCGCGTTCGGCGTCGCGTCGTGTTATCGATCCGCCGGGTCCGCTGCCCTGGACCGTGGTCGCGTCCACCCCGCCGTCGTTAAGTATCCGCCGAACGACCGGAGAGACGACGACGCCGGCGGTAGAGCTCTCTTCGGACGTCGGCGCGACCGGCGCGACCGGCGCGACCGGGGCCACGGGTGTTACCGGTGTGACGGGCGCCGGCGGCGCGCTCGGTGGAACCTCGGCGCGCTCAGGCACCGCGGGCGCCGCTTCCGCGACGTTGGTCGCTGTCGAACTCGGCGCGACGGGGGTACCGGAGTCGTCGATCACCGCGACGCGCGAGCCAGTTTGGACGGTGTCGCCCTCACCCGCGATGATCTCGGTCAACACGCCCGCCGCGGGCGAGGGCATCTCGGAGTCGACCTTGTCGGTCGAGACCTCAAAGAGGGGCTCGTCGCGGGCGACGACGTCGCCGACCTTCTTGAACCACTGCGTAATGGTCCCTTCGGTGACCGACTCACCCAACGACGGCAGGGTGACGTCAGCCAACGTGGAGCCCCCGACCGGCCAGCGCCAGCAGCGTCTCGCCGAAGGTCTCCGAGAGTGAGGGGTGGGGCTGGATCAAGGCGGCCGCCTCTTCGGCCGTCGCCTCCCAGTTGACCGCGAAGTAGCCCGCGCCGAGTTGCTCGGTGACCCACGGCCCGGCCATGTGGACGCCCAGGATCTGCCCGCCCGACCCGTCGGCGCGCTTCTCCGCGATGATCTTGACGACACCCTCGGTGTCGCCGATGATCTGGGCTCGCGAGTTCCCGCCGAAGGGGTCTTTCTTCACCACGACGTCGTAGCCCTTCTCCTTGGCCGCCGCTTCGGTCAAGCCACAGAACGCAACCTCGGGGTTCGAATAGATGGCCCAGGGCACGCGATCGTAGTCGACCGGGACGGCGGGCTCGCCGAGGATGGTCTTGATCGCGACGATCGCTTCGGCGAAGCCGACGTGGGCGAGCTGCGGGGTCCCCGCGACGACGTCGCCGACCGCAAAGACGTTCGGCGCGGCGGTGCGCATGTAGCCGTCGGCCACCACGAATCCGCCCGCGTTGATCTCGACGCCGGTGCCCTCGCCGAGCAGACCCTCGGTGCGCGCGCGTCGGCCCACCGACATCACGACGAGGTCGGTCTCGACGCCCCCCTCGCCCTCAATGGCGATGACGGTGGTGCCCTTCTTCGGGGTGTGACCAGTGATCTTGACGCCGACGCGGATGTCGATGCCGCGCTTCTTGAACGATCGTTGCACCACCGTGGCGACTTCGCTGTCGCACCCCGCGAGAATGGAGGGCAGTCCCTCGAGGATCGTGACCTGGGTGCCCATGTCCGAGAGCAGTGACGCGAACTCACAGCCGATCGCTCCCCCGCCAATCACCGTGGCGCGCTCGGGTAGGGCGCTCAAGTCCAAGAACTCGTCGGAGGTGAGAATCAACTTCCCGTCGACGGTGAACCCGGGAATGGTGCGCGGCACCGATCCCGCGGCCAGGATGACGTTCTTTCCCCGCGCGACGACCCCGGCGTCGGCCCCGTCAACGACGGTGACCGTCAGGTCCTTGTCGAGACGACCGGTGCCCGAAAAGATGGTGACCTTGCGACCCTTGAGCAGACCCGAGAGGCCCTTGAAGAGTCGATCGACGATCTCGTTCTTTCGATTTTGACTGACCGCGAAGTCAACGCTCACCCCGGTCGCTGCGATACCGAAGGCCGAGGAGTGCTCGACGGTGCGACGAACGTGCGCGGTCTCTAAGAACTCCTTGGCGGGCACGCACCCGCGGTGCAGGCAGGTCCCGCCCACCTTGTCGAGCTCGACGATGGCGATGTTGAGGCCGGCGCTGGCGCCATAGAGAGCGGCGGCGTACCCTCCAGGTCCTCCACCGATCACGACGACATCGAACTGTTGGACCTCAGCTGGCACGGCTCTTCCCTTCGCTAGTTCGGCGACCTCCCCCTCGAGAGAGCCTAATGTTTGGCCACCTCCGCCGAGACGAAGAGCTAGGAGTGTCGACCCCGTTGCGCGTCGGCGGCGGTGGTCGCGAGCTCGTCGACGAAATCGTTCATCCGGTCCCCCGAGTGTCCCTTGACCCAGGAGAACGTGACCCTCCGGTCGCCCTCGAGGACGAGGGGGATCAACTCCTCCCAGAGGTCTCGATTCGCGACCGGCTGTCCTTTGGAGTTCTTCCAACCTCGCCGACGCCAACCCTCGTACCACCGATCGTGAAAACACTTGACCACGTAGGTCGAGTCGCTCACCACCTCCACGGGACCCTCGGGGTGCTCGCGGAGCGCTTCGATGACCGCGCGCACCTCCATGCGCTGGTTCGTGGTGTGCGCTTCGGCACCGCTGGCGAACTCGGTCGCCCCGCCGGCCCACGCCCAGCCCCCCGGTCCCGGGTTACCGCGGCAGGCGCCGTCGGTATAGATGCGGTTCATATGACGCGAGTAACCCAGGCGTCCGGATCGCTCGTGAACCTCGTCACCGCTTCGGGCAGGTCGCCACGGAGCACCTGTCCGAGGGTCACGTGTTCTAACACCTCTCGCAACGTGCCGCGCACCGCCACCCACACGTCACGCAGATGTTTCGCCTCGCCCTCGTAGACCAGGGTCTCGGGGCGCATGCCGCGCACCCCGGCCATGGGTCCACTGACGACCCGCAGGATGTCGGCGATCATGATCGTGTCGGGGTCGCGCGCCAGCTTGAAGCCGCCCTCGGGACCGCGCTGGCTGGTCACCAGTCCCCCGCGACGCAGGTCCGAGAGGATGGCGCCCAGGAACTTCGCGGGCAGGTCCTGCTCGTGCGCGAGGTGGTCGGCGCTGACCGACACGTGACTGGCCGCCAGCGTCAAGAGCGCGCGAATCGCGTATTCGGCCTTGGCGGGAATCTGCACGGTCCCATTCTGCCGCACGCCGTTGGACCACGTGACCTTCTCCCCCACTTCTAGGGTGGAGGCGTGTTCGACCTCACCACCCGCCGGCTCTATCTCTGCGTCGGTCTGCGCGAGGACCTCGCGACGTTCCTCCCCGCGGTTTTGCGCGGGGGCGTCGACGTGGTCCAGTTACGAGAGAAGGTCGCGCCCCCGTCGGACCAGCTCGCCCCCGCACGCATGATGGCGTCGATCTGTCACGACTTCGACGTGCCCTTCATCGTGAATGACTCACCCGAACTGGCCCGGATCGCCTCGGCCGACGGCGTCCACGTCGGGCAAGGCGACGCCACCGTCGCGCACTGTCGAGTGGTGCTGGGGTCTGGGGCGATCGTCGGGCTCTCGACGCACTCGAGCGCGGAGTTCGACGAGGCGCTCGCCGAGGAGGCGACCTACTTCAGCGCCGGGCCCATCGAGCCCACGCCGACCAAGCTCGGTCGGCCCGGGACGGGCGTCGGGTACGCCGTGGCGAGCCAGGCCCGCAGCACGCGTCCGGTCTTCGTCACGGGCGGGGTCAACGCGACCAACGTCGCGACGCTGGTCGCTGCGGGACTGCGACACTTCGTCGTCGTCCGGGCGCTGACCGAGTCGAGTGAGCCCGAAGCGAGCGCGTTCGCCCTTCGAGCAGCCCTCGACGAGGCCCTCTCAGCGGTGACGATCGAGCCAACCTAGAAGCGTCGCCACCATGCGCGGGTCGGCTCGAAGTTGGTGACCGGCTCCTTGGATCAACCTCAGCTCCGCCCGTCCCTCGGCGGCGGCCACGAGGTCGCGCGCGTCAGAGGCCGGTACCTCGAGGTCGTCGGTGCCGTGCCCGATCAACAGCCGTCGGGGGGGAATCTTCGCGATCGCGCCCACCGGGTCGACGGCGAGGAGGTCCTTATATAGCGCCGGCGCCTCGAGGAGTTCCTTCTCGTCGCCCACCACCCCGGCGATCTGCACGGCCCGGTGGAGCTCTTCGGGCGACCCGCTCCAGGCCGCCAGGTGGGCCGGTGCGGCGAAGGTGGCGACCCCGCGCACGCGCTCGTCCTTCGCCGCGACGCGGAGCGCCAGTGATCCACCGAACCCGAAACCGGCCAGCGACACGCGTTGGTCGCCGTCGGCGACGCGCTCGATGATCACCGATAGGTCCTCGCGCCACTTCGACGCCGAGAACGTGCCGGTGCTCCCGCCGACCCCCGAGAGCGTGCCCGTCGCCACCAACCAGCCCGACTCGGTCGCCACGTGTTCGGCCAACTCGGGCAGTAGTCCCGCCGCCTGACGACCCATGCCCACCAGGCGGGGCA
>Ga0181525_10004510_pt1 | contig 10662 bp, 4 predicted proteins | sample PEATcosm2014_Bin_48_FD_121100 | JGI IMG/M metagenome (GOLD analysis project Ga0181525, IMG submission 121100) | Peatland microbial communities from MTU Mesocosm Facility, Houghton, MI, USA - PEATcosm2014_Bin06_10_metaG | ecosystem: Environmental > Terrestrial > Soil > Wetlands > Peat | place...
CGGTCACCGCGGCGACCCAGGCGCTGGTCCTCGATCTTTGACCGCACCTCTGGACGTCGCGGTCGTGGGCTCGGGTCCCAATGGCCTCGCGGCCGCGCTGGTGCTCGCGCGAGCCGGACTGCACGTCGAAGTCTTCGAGGCGGCGGCCAGACCCGGGGGAGGGTGTCGCACCGAGGAGCTGACGCTGCCGGGATTTCGCCACGACGTCTGCTCGACGATCCAGTCGATGCTCTCGCTCTCATCTTTCTTTCGTGACCTCGACCTCGCGGCGCGCGGGGTGCGTCTACGGGTCCCCGACGTGGCCTTCGCCCATCCCCTCGGCGGAGAGCGCGCCGCGGCACTGGTGGGCTCGGTCACGGAGACGGCCCAGGGATTGGGCGGTGACGCACCGGCCTACGAGAAGCTGATGAGACCGCTGGTCGCGCAAGCAGCGAAGTCCGTGCCCTCGATCTTGGCGCCGATACTGAAGGTGCCCACGCACCCCGTGGCGATGGCTCGCTTCGGTCTTGACGGACTGCCGTCGGCCTCGCACCTCGTCAAGCGCTTCACGGGCGACGAGGCCCAGGCGCTGCTGGGGGGCGTGTGCGCCCACGCGATGTTGCCCCTTAGTGCGCCGCTGACCTCCGCCTTCGGTCTCTTTTTGACGATGAGTGCTCACCTCGGTGGCTGGCCGGTCGTCGAGGGTGGCAGTTCGGTGTTGGTCGACGCGTTGCTCGGTGCGTTCGCTGAGGCGGGCGGCGTCGTGCACCTCGAGCGGCCCATCACGTCCATGGCTGAGCTTCCCGTGGCGCGCGCCACGCTCTTTGACACCTCGCCGCAGACCATGCTCGACGTGGCGGGCGAGCGACTTACGGCGCGCTATCGGCGCGACGTCGCGCGCTTTCGAAACGGTCCGGGCGTCTGCAAGGTCGACTGGGCGCTGGCCGGGCCGGTGCCCTGGCTCGCGCCGGCGTGTCGTCGCGCGGCGACCATCCACTTGGGGGGGACCTTCGAGGAGGTGGCCGCCGCCGAGGCCGACGTCCACGCGGGCCGCCACCCCGAGCGTCCCTACTGCATCGTGGTGCAGTCCAGCCTCGTCGATCCGACGCGGGCCCCTGCGGGCCAGGGGACGCTCTGGGCGTACTGCCACGTGCCGAACGGGTCCGACGTCGACATGACGTCGCGAATCGAGGACCAGATCGAGCGATTCGCGCCGGGCTTCCGGGACTTGATCCTCGCGCGCGCGACGATGACCGCACTCGGCGAGCAGGGACACAACGCCAACTACGTCGGGGGCGACATCAACGGCGGCGCGGGGACGTTACGCCAGACGATCTTTCGTCCGGCGATCCGCTGGAACCCCTACCGCACCGGTACGCCGGGGATCTACCTGTGCTCGGCCTCGACGCCACCCGGCGGAGGGGTCCACGGTATGTGCGGCGTCGGCGCGGCGCACGCCGCGCTACGCGATCTGCGACGATAACCGACCGACCCGGTCGCGCCGAATTCGGCGGTGGTGGTACTACGAGGAGAAGTTAGTGGGCTGGCCGCCTTGGAGGACTGCGCCAGGTCGTAGAGACTCGCTCTCAGGATCCAACGGATTAAGCGTCTGCGGGGAGGACCGTGCGAAGCATCGCAGTCTTACTGCGCGCCGAATGGCGTGAACGATGGTTGTCCTGGATCTCGCTCGCGCTCCTCGTCGCTCTGATCGGTGGCACGGTGCTGGCCGGAGCGTCCGCGGCGTCTCGCACCTCGACGGCCGTGCCGCAGTTCGTGAGTCGCTACGGCTACGACGCCGCCGCCTTCGGGGTCGCGCCCTTCCCCAGGGACTTCTCCAGGTCCGCCCACGTAGAGAAGGTCGTCAAGAGCACGTACTTCTTCAACGGCAATGGACGCACCGGCGGGAGGGTGATCCCCGCCGTCGACCTCAACGTCGTGAGCCTGCCCGTGGGTCGAGCCTCGGCGACCATCAAACTCCTCTCGGGCCACTGGCCGGTCGGGCCCCAACAGATCCTGGTGGGGTACTCGCTGCAGGAGCGTTACGGGCTTCACGTGGGGTCCGTCGTGACGGTGCCGCTCTATCGACGCTCGCAACTCGACTCGATCCTCAACTCTGGCGGCAACTCGTTTCCGCCACCGCACGGACCTCACGTTCACTTCCGAGTCAGCGGTATCGAGGCGAGTCTGCTCGACTTCCCCACGACGTCGACGTCCTACGCGATCTACACGAGCCGGGCCTTCACCCGCGGCGAGGGCCGCGACGTCGCCTTCGGGTACTTCGCCCAGGTGCGGCTCGTCGACGCGGCGAAGAACATCACCGCGTTTCAGGTGTACATCAACCACCTCGGCAAGCAAGGCAACTACTTCCTCGAAGACGCCACCGACGGTGATACGGCCGCTCTCGAGGGCGCCATTCATCCTCAGGTCGTGGGGTGGTGGTACTTCGCCCTCTTCGCGGCGCTCGCGGGACTGGCGCTCGTCGGCCAAGCACTGAGTCGTCAGAGCCTCGCGGAACGAGCGTCGCTCCCGACTCTGTCGGCGCTCGGACTTCGCCGAAGTCAACTCTTCGGCGTCGGGATGGCGCGCGCGGCGGTGATCGGGGTGCTGGGCGCCCTCGGCGCGTTAGCCGCGGCGTTCCTGCTGTCCCCACTGACCCCGGTGGGCGAAGCTCGCGCGGCGGAGACCGCACGAGGGCTCTTCTTCGAGGGGAGCATCCTCGGACGGGGCGCCCCGTTGATTCTGCTGGTCGTGGTCGCGCTCGCGGTTGTCCCCTCCTGGCGGGCGTCGCACGTGCGCGGCGCCACGACGCTCCGAGACCAGTCGTTGGCCGGCGGCGACTCACGTGTCGCCAGGGGACTCGGTGCGCTCGGGGCCCCGCCGAGCGCACTCATCGGGGTTCGTAACGCCTTAGAGCGGGGCCGGGGACGGACCAGCGTTCCGGTCGCGACCGCGCTGGCGGGTTCGGTACTCGCGGTGGGCGCCCTCGTGGCGTCGAGCGTCTTCGGGGCCAGCTTGACGAATCTCTTAACGACGCCCCGTCTCTACGGGGCGAACTGGCAGGTCACCCTCGAAGGGATGTCGACGTCGACGCTGCACTCGCTGGTTGGCGCCCTTGACCGAATGCCCACGGTAACGAACGTCACGTACGGCGGTAACGGAAACAAGTTCATCGACGTTGATGGTGACCCCGTGCAAGCGTTCTACGCCAAGGTCACCAAGGGCTCAATGGTGTTCTCGCTCGCCAGTGGGCACAACCCCAACGCCGCAGGTCAGATCGGCCTCGGCCAGACGGTGCTCTCTCTAATCCACGCCCACGACGGTTCAGTGGTTTCGGCGACCATAACCCAGGGGGCTGGTGATAGTCGCACGTCAAAGGTGAAGGTCGTCGGGACGGTCGTCATCGCCCCAAGTGTGGGGGGGAGTGGACTCGGCAGCGCCGCCGTGTTGACCATTGCGGGTATCGAGCAGCTCGCGTGCGGGACGGGCCCGAAGGCGAAGGCCTGCGACGAACTCATAACGAAAAAGTTGGACGGCGTCAATTCGTGGGACGTCTTTATTGGTGTCACTCATGGCGCCGCGGGTCGGGCGACGATCGCGGCCCTTGATCGGCGTTACCGGACCTACGTCGTTGACCAGACGCTGCCCACCGACCTCGTGAACTTTGGCGAGGCGGTTGACTTTCCCCTGTTGCTGAGCGTTACGCTGGCGATCTTTGGCGTCGCCACCTTGGCCCACCTGCTCTTCGTCAGCGTCGGCCGACGACGGCGACAGTTCGCGTTAGTAAAGGTCCTCGGCTTCACTCGTCGACAGGTACGAGCGGCGCTCTACTGGCAGGCGGCCACCGTCGCGCTCGTCGGCATCGTCCTCGGCGTGCCCCTCGGCATCGTGGCGGGCAAGCTCATCTGGCGCGCCTTCGCTACCAGCGTCGGCGCCGTGCCCTTCGCGGTCGTCTCCGGGCCAAGCATCGTGTATCTCGCCCTGGCGATCGCGGTCGTCTCGATCGCGTTGGCCACGGTGCCCGCGGTCCTCGGGGCGAGGATCATGCCGGCTGAGGCCCTTCGCGAGGCGTGATTCAGGCAATTCCTAGGTGGTGCTACTACGAGGAGATTCGGTGGGCTGGCCGTCTTGGTGTTGCCGTCACGGGCCACGAGAATCGAAGGCATGCGGCGCGACGGCGGTGAGCTTGGACTGACCTGGTGACCAGTCGCCTCGTCACCTTTACGTGGTACCGGCTGCGCGCTCGACGCGGTCGTCAGTGGTCTCCGTTGATCAGCCTGGTCGTCCTCGTGGCGCTGCTCGGTGGTCTCGCCATGGCGTCGGTGGCGGGGGGTCGCCGGACGGCGTCGTCGTTCAGCACGTACTTAGCGAGTACGAACCCGTCGACGCTTGACGTGTTCAGTCGCTACATCATCCCGTCGCTCGGGGTGACGACCGGCTACGACGCCGCGCTGGCGGCGAAGATCGCCCGACTGCCGCTCGTCGAGCGGGCGACGTCGGCGGTCGTGTTCGACGCGAACATCAACATCAGTGGAATAACGGGTCTTCACCCGAACGCGTTGCCGGCCGAGGCGCCACCGACGTTCATTGGCAGTCCCGACGGTGAACTCACCTCCGTGGACCGCCTCACCCTGGTAGGGGGCCGCATGTTTGACCCCACGTCGACCGACCAGGCGGTGATCAACGCCCAAGCGGCGCGCGAGGGGGGCCTGCACGTGGGTTCGGTGATCGGTATCCCCATCTACACCGACGCCCAACTCCTCTCGTCCGCCGCGTCGTTGCCTCGTTACCTCACGGTGAAGGTGGTCGGCATCGTCGTCGCGAGTTGGAACGTCGTCGAGAGCGACCTTGACTCGCTCGACGCGTCGGCGATGATCTTTTCGCCCGCCCTCACGCGAGAACTCGACCGTCACTACGCCAACGGGACCGAAACGTTCCTCCAAGTGCGCGGCGGAGACCGCAACGCCAAGCAGGTCCTGCGCGAGTTCGATCGAATCGATCCGGAGGCGAGTGAGCTCCCGGTACAACTCACGTCGCAGATCCTGCCGGTCGCGCAACAGACCCTCTCGCCCGAGGCGGTGGCGCTCGAGATCTTCGGCGCGATCGCCGCCGTGGCGGCGCTGCTCATTGGCGCGTTGATGATCGGACGGATCTTGCGACTCGGAGTAGACGAGCTGGCGACGCTGCGCGCGTTGGGCGCCAGCCGTACGGTGCTCGTGGGTGACCAACTCGTGGGCGTCGTCCTGGCCGTCGTCGCGGGCGCCGCACTATCAGTGGTCGTCGCGTTCGGTCTGTCACCGCTGTCACCGCTGGGCCCGGTGCGGCCGGTCTATCCCCACCCGGGACTCTCCTTCGACGGAACCGTTCTCGGTCTCGGCGCGCTGGTCGTCATTGTGGTCCTCGGCGCTCTCGCACTCGTGGTCGCCCGACGGAACGTCCGTCGCCTCACCACTCGTCGCGAGGGGTTCGAGGGACGTCGCGAGTCGCGTCTCCTCTCGTGGGCGAAGGCGTCGGGTCTGCCCATCTCCGCGGTCACGGGTCTGCGCTTCGTCGTCCGCTCAGACCGAGGACGCGACTCGACCCCCGTGCGCTCGGCGCTGCTCGGGACCATCCTGGCGGTGACGGTGCTCGCGGGCACGGTCACCTTCGGGGCCAGCCTGGACTCCCTGATCTCGCACCCGCGGTTGTACGGGTGGAACTGGGACTTGGCGATGCTCTCGGGCTTCGCCGCAGACGAGGATCTCCCCGCGCCTCAGGTGGCCCGACTGCTGGACGCAGACCACGACGTAGCGGCGTGGTCCGGCGCCAACGTGGCGAACGCCCAACTCGACGGACAGCACGTGGGGATTCTGGTGCAGGCACCCCGCGCGAAGGTCGCGCCGCCCCTGCTCAGCGGGCACGGGGTCGACGCCACGAACCAGATCGTGCTCGGGAGCGCGACCATGCGGTCCTTACACAAGCGACTCGGCGAAACGGTGACCCTCGAGAGTCACGGGGTCAGGTCAAAGCCCCTCGTCATCGTCGGCACGATCGCGGTGCCCGCGATCACCGGCGGCGGCATCGGTGACGGTGCAGACGTGGCCACCGACGCCGTGCCCGCGCAGCTACTTAACCTACAGAGCTCATCGATTCCCGGACCCAACGTCGTCTTCGTTCGAGTTCGTTCAGGGGTCTCGGTAGCGGCGGCGCGTGCGTCGCTGCAGGAGATCGACAAGCAGATCAACGCGATCCCGGCGGCCGCGGGAACCGCCGGTGGCGTCGTGACGGTCCTTCGTCCCGCCGAAATCGTGAACTTCCGTTCGATGGGGACGATCCCGGCGGTCCTCGCGGCGGTCCTCGCTTCGGGTTCCGTGGCCGCACTCGGTCTGACGCTCACGGCGTCGGTTCGCCGCCGACGCCGTGAGCTGGCTCTCCTGAAGGCGTTGGGCTTCACGCAGCGACAGTTGGCGCTGTCGGTGGCGTGGCAGGCGAGCGGGGCGGCGTTCGTCGGCTGCGTCTTCGGCCTGCCGATCGGCGTCGCGGTGGGCCGCGAGTTGTGGCTGCTCTTTGCCCGAAGTGTCAACGCCGTGCCCCAGGCGACGGTGCCGGCGCTCACCCTCACCCTCGTGGGTCTCGGAGCGTTCGTCTTCTCCAACCTCGTCGCCGCGATCCCCGAGCGTGTCGCCGCCCGTACCCCGGCGGCACTCGTCCTGCGTTCGGAGTGAACGAGCGTCGAGATCGTCAGCGCGATCTAGCGCTCCGAGTGGTGCTACCACCTCCCAGGCGCGTCGGTTACCTGCCTTGGCAGTCCACCAACCGAGCAAGAGACTGAGGGTCGGCGACGTCGCCACGACGAGAGGGAAGCGGGTGAATCGACACGTGATGCGCGTCGCCTGGTACGGCTTTCGAGCGACGTTCGCTCGTCGTTGGTCGAGCTATCTCTCCGTGATCTTGCTCGTTGGGCTCATTGGGGGCCTGGCCATGGCCTCGATCGCGAACGCTCGGCGAACCCAGTCCAGTTATCCGACGTTCCTCGCGAGCACGAATCCCTCCACGCTCACGCTCTCGATCTTCGGCGCCGCCAACGGTGGTCGTCCCGGTGCGCCCATCCAAGACGAGATCGCCCGTATTCCCGGCGTGGCGAGAGTGCGCACCTTCGCCGTCCCGCCGCTCGTCCCCATCGCGCCTGACGGCGCCGCGGAGGTGAGCACGCTGGGCTTCGTCGAGACGACGGGCAGCACCGACGGAGAGTTGCTGACCCAAGACCGGGTCGCGATTACCCAGGGGCGCTCGGCCAACCCCCGCCGTTTGGACGAGGTCGTCATGACCGCGAGCGCCGCCCGGATCTACAGACTTCACGTCGGCGATCGATTCCCCCTCGGCCTCTACGGTCCCGCGCAGCAGAACAACCCGGCGCTCGGTACACCGAGCGTGAAACCGATCTACCGCATCGAAGCGACGTTGGTGGGCATCGGTGAACTCAACACTCAAGTCGTGCAGGACGGTATCGACCAGGTCTTCGGCTTCGTCTTCGTCACGCCGGCACTGATGCACAAGGTCGAGAAGCTCCTGCCACAGATCAGCGCGGTCGGCTACGGCGTACAACTCACGCCAGGGCGCCACGTCATCTCGAGAATCGAGAGTGACCTGATTCGCCTCGTGCCCCGGGGGAACGCCTCGGCCTTCCACGTGACCTCCCAAATCGAGTCGCAAGTGGAACTCGCGCTCAAGCCCGAGTCGGTGGCGCTGGGGGCCTTTGGCGTGATCGCCGCCCTCGTCTGCCTGGCCCTCGCGCTCCAGGCCACATCCCGCATGCTGCGCGCGGGCGACGGTGACCGCGAGGTGCTGCGAGCGTTAGGCGCGAGCCCCCTCGCGGCTGGCTCCGACCAACTGTTCGGTGCGCTCGGGGCGCTCGCGCTCGGGACACTCATCGCCCTGGGTGTGGCGATCGCACTGTCGCCGCTCGGACCGATAGGTCCGGTCCGTTCGGTCTATCCGTCGCCCGGCGTCGAGATCGACGGCCCCGTCTTAGGCATCGGTGCGGCCGTGCTCGTCGGGGGACTCGGCGCCGCCACCGTGGCGCTCTCGCTACGCGGCGCCCCCGAACGGCGTCACCGTCACCGTTATCGCGACCTTCGCCCGTCGAGTGTTGTCCGCGCGGCGCAAGCCTCCGGTCTGTCGGCGGCGGGCGTGGTGGGCACCCACTTCGCCCTCGAGCCGGGGCGGGGACGAACCTCGGTGCCCGTGCGATCGGTGCTCGTCGGGACCGTCCTCGCCGTGGCGATGGTCGTGACGACCCTCACGTTCGCGAGCGGGCTTTCCACCTTGGTGTCGCACCCCGCGCTCTATGGCTGGAACTGGAACCTCGCCCTCAATCCCACCAACAACGTGCCCCCGGGCGCGCTGACGTTGCTCGATCGGGACCGCGACGTTGCCGCGTGGACCGGGTACGACTACTTCGACGCCGACATCGACGGTCAAACGTTTCCGTTCCTCATGAGTCGGGCCAACCCGAAGGTCGCCCCGCCGATCCTCTCGGGGCACGGGCTTCGAGCGGGCGATGAGATCGTCCTGGGCGCGGCGACCATGGCAATCCTGCACAAACGACTCGGTGACACCGTCACCGTCAGCGTCGGGAACCCGAAGAACGCGCCGTTCTACATTCCTGCCACGAAGTTGACGATCGTCGGCACCGCGACGCTGCCGGCGGTGGGGTACTCGAGTTTTGTCTCCGAGCACACGTCCATGGGAACTGGCGCCATCGTGCCCACGGCGATTCAATCGCCATCGTTCCTCAAGGCGACCACGAACCCCGATCCCAACCTCGACGGACCCGATCTCGTCTTTGTCCGTTTTCGAGACGGCGTCACGCCGAGGGCCGGGCGGGCGAATTTGGAGCGAATCGCGAGCGACGCGAATCGAATATTCGACCGTGACAAGGGCGCCGCCGGTAACAACGTCGACGTGGTGGGGGTGGTTCGTCCCGTACAGATCATCGACTACCGGAGTATCGGCTTGACGCCGGTCCTGCTCGCGGGCGGCTTGGCCCTGGGCGCCGTGGTCGCCCTCGGTCTTACCCTCACCGCCTCGGTGCGCCGTCGACGACGAGACTTGGCTCTCTTAAAGGCGTTCGGGTTCACCCAGCGCCAACTCGTGGCGACTATCGCGTGGCAGGCGAGCGTCGACGCGGTCGTGGGCATCGTCTTCGGCGTTCCCATCGGCATCGTCGCGGGCCGAGAGCTCTGGACGCTCTTCGCGCGCAACATCAACGCCGTCCCCGACGCGACAATCCCCGTGCTCGCCGTGGTGCTCGTGGGCGTCTCCACGCTGCTCTTCACCAATCTCGTCGCGGTGCTGCCGGGACGCAGCGCCGCGCGGACCTCAACGGCACTGGTGCTGCGAGCGGAGTGAGCGTGGCGGCGACGGCGAGGATCACGTGCGAGAGGCGGTCGTCATCGGCGCGGGCCCGGCGGGGCTCGCCGTGGCGGCGACGTTGGGCGCCAGGGGAATCGACACGCTCGTGCTTGAGCGCGAGGGGACGATGGGTGCGAGGTGGCGCGAACGCTCACGACACTGGCGAAGTACCGCGACTGCCAGGTCCTCATCGTGGGTGCGGCTAACGCCGGCGGAGACTTCGCGGGGCTACTGGACTGGAATGACGCGCACGTCACCCTCGCCATGAAGCGTCGACTCTCCGGTGTCGGGGGACCGTGACATCGAGGGCGAGGCTGGGCAAGTGTCGCACCGGCTCAGGTAGCGGTGGAGAAGTCGACGTCCTTGGTTTCGACGGTGCCCGCGGTGCGTCCCGGTGCGTCTTGGTAGGTCCAGTACATGTTGGTGTGCGCGATCACGAGGTCCGGTGAGGGCATACCCCACTGCGTGTTGTCTTCGGTGGTGTGCGCGTCACTGACCAGCGTGGCGTCGTAGCCTCTGGCGAACGCGCCGTGGAGCGTCGAACGGATGCAGGCGTCGGTCTGCGCGCCCGTCACGATCAAACGGCCCACCGCGAGGTCCGACAAGACGCTCTCAAAGTTCGTGTCCTCGAAGGCGTCGCCGTAACTCTTGGCGATCAGCGGTTCGTCGCCTCGGGGATCCAACTCGGGGACGATCTTCCAGGCGTCGCTGCCCGACTCGAGTTGTTCGTCGGAGTGCTGCACCCACACGACGGGCACACCCTCGTCGCGAGCGCGTTGAACGAGGCTGTCGATGTTCGCCACGACGGCGTCGCGTTCGTGGGCTCCCTCGACGACGCCGACCTGGACGTCGACGACCACGAGCGCGGTGTTGGGTCGGTGCTTGAGCGTGGTCATGGTTGCTTCCCCTTCGCTGGTCTCGCGATCAGAGTAGTCCTCGCCACTGACATCGGTCGCCTCGGCGACTACGCCTCGCTCGACCGTCCCTCGACGACGTCGAGCGGCGCCATGAGGTCACCGAGTCGTTCCACTCGTCGAAGGACGTCGTCGGCGTCGAATCGAAGGAGTTCGGGGTCACGCTTCTTCGCGCACCGCGCCACCTCCTGCCAGGTGACGGGCGTCGACACCGTTGGTTCGTTCCGAGCGCGCAGCGAATACGCGGCGACCGTCGTCTTCGAGGGGCTGTTCTGGCTCCAGTCGATGAGAATCTTTCCGGTCCGCAAGCTCTTGGTCATGGTGGAAGTAACGAGGTTGCCGTGATCTCGCTCGACCGCTCGGGCCACCTCCTGAGCCA
>Ga0181525_10004512_pt1 | contig 10660 bp, 8 predicted proteins | sample PEATcosm2014_Bin_48_FD_121100 | JGI IMG/M metagenome (GOLD analysis project Ga0181525, IMG submission 121100) | Peatland microbial communities from MTU Mesocosm Facility, Houghton, MI, USA - PEATcosm2014_Bin06_10_metaG | ecosystem: Environmental > Terrestrial > Soil > Wetlands > Peat | place...
GCCACCACTCCCGCCACCGCCAGCGACCCCACCGCCAGCAACGCCGTCCGCGCCACCAGTTGCGGAGGATCGAATCCCGGTCCCAACGAAACTCCCTTCAGCGCCGTCATCACCCCAGCCGCCGCGGCAATCCCAATCCCTCCACTCATTAGCGTGAGAAATGCCCCCTCCACAAAAAACTGGAACATGATGCTGGCGTGCGTCGCCCCCAGCGCCTTGCGCAATCCGATTTCCTGCGTCCGGTCCGCCACCGCCACCAGCATGATGTTGATGATCCCAATCGCGCCCAGCGCAAGCGTCACCAGCCCCACGCTGCCCAAAAATGTATCCATCGCGTCGAAAATCTTTCCGATCTGGTCCGCCGACTTAATCGTGTCCCACTCGTCGAACGAATCTGGATTGTCCGGGTCGAACCCATGATTCCGCGCAATCACATGCTCCACTTCCGACAGTGCCGTCTCGTGCAGCGCCCGCGTCTTCGGCTGGTAGCTGATCATCGAAATCACATCCGTCGCTTCCCCGACGTTCGTCGGCGGAAAATACTGGCGCATCGTGCTAAAGGGCACGTAGCACTGCAGGTTCTGGTTGCTATTGTCGCCATGCCCAATCCGCTTCAGCGTCCCAATCACCTCAAACTGAACTCCATTCAACAGGATCGTGCTCCCCACCGCCGTTTGCCCCGGAAACAGCGTCTTCCGCGCCTCGTCGCCGAGAACGATCACCGCCCGTTTCTGCGCCTCGTCCATGTCATTCAGCCAGCGCCCATCGTCCATCGGAAGATTGCGTATCTGGTTGAACATCGCAGGCACTCCCATAATCCAGCCGCTGGCCTGGAAAAAATCGCTCACCGCCCGAATATCGTTGCGCCGGATCACCGGCGCAACCGCCCTCACGCTCCGGCATTCCCGCAGGATGTCCTGATAATCCCGGTAGGTCAGATAGTACTGCCGCAGTGACGTAAAACTCCCCTGCATCACTGGCGCCCGCGCCGACCAGATAAACATCACATTCTCGCCGATTTCGTTCAGCTGTTTCCGGTTCCCCGACCGGAATCCCTCCCCCAACCCCACCAGCAGCAGCAGCGAGAATACTCCCCAGGCAATGCCAAACATGGTCAGAAACGACCGCAGCTTGTGCCCCCACAGCGTCCGCAGTGTCTGCCCGAAGATGTCAAAAATCAGCCTCATGCCCCAATGATTATACGGGGAGCCAGCGAGCGCAGTTCCCTACTTCTTAGACGCGCCAGGGTCGAAAATATTACAGCAACGTGGAAGAGCGCCGTTTTCAGCGCCGCGCGGAGCTCCCAACCGATGCAGCCTTTAGGCCCCGCAGTGCTTTTTTCGATCTGAAGAAATCTTCCGCCCCGATATCACTGCTGCGAATCAACCCTTTTGTATTAGGATTCCTCTAATCTGATTAACTCGACGCAAGATGCAGACTGACCCCCTACGTTTCCCCGCCACTCCCATCGCCCTGAAAATGGCTGTCGCCGTCGGCATCGGAATGCTAGCCGGCATGGAGCGCGAATGGTCCAACAAAGATGTCGGGGTTCGCACCTTCGCCATCGTCTCCCTGCTCGGCATGTTGGCTTCACTTATCGGACCAAGCACCGCCATCGCCGCGCTAATCGGAGTCTTCCTGCTGGTCGCGGCTATGAACACCCGCAGCATTCTCCACGACCGCTCTCTCGAAATCACCACCTCCGCCGCCTTGATCTTGAACTATCTTCTCGGCGTGCTTGTCGGTCTCGGTCACATCTTCACTCCGGTCGCCGGAGCGATCGTGATGACCATGCTCCTCGCCTGGAAGACCGAACTCAGCCGCTTCGCCGGCGGCCTGCAGCCCTCGGAAATTCGCAGCGCCGTCCTGCTCGGCCTGATCGGGTTCGTAATCTATCCCGTGTTGCCCAACCGGTACGTCGATCCCTGGCAGCTATTCAATCCCCGCGACGCCTGGATCAGCGTGATCGCCATCGCTGGAATCGGCTTCGTCAACTATGTTTTCCTTCGCATCTACAACACCCGCGGCCTTTATTTTGGCGCCGTTTTCGGCGGCCTGGTCAATAGCAGCGCCACGGTCGCCGAATTCGGCGCACGCCTGCAGGAAACCGGAATGGTCAACCGCACCACCACCTTGTGCATGTTGACCACTATCGCCATGTTCGCCAGAAATCTGATTCTCGCCACTATTTTCTCGCCCCGTTCCCTCAGCGCCACCCTCGTGCCGCTCCTGGCCATGACCCTCGTGGCCGGTTTCTGGGTCTGGCGCGATCGCCGCATTGACCAGCCCGTCCCCGGAACCCTAACCCTTTCCTCTCCCGTTTCGCTCTCCAAAGTCATCTGGTTCGGTGCGATTTTCGTCGCGATACAAATCGTCGGAACTCTTCTGACCAAATATTTCGGCAACGATGGCATGCTGGCCACCGGCCTCTTCGGAGGCCTGGTCAGCAGCGCCAGCACCACCGCCGCCGCTGCCACCATGGCCATGCACGGCAAAATCTCCCCCGCACTCGCAGGCAGCGCCACCGTTCTAACCTCCCTAGCCAGCGCCGCCATCAACCTGCCCATCGTCTGGCGCACCACCAAAGCCAAAGCCGCTGTGCGAGGATTAGCCCTCAAGATGGCTACCGTAATCGGAATCGGAATTGCCGCAGTCGCCATCGACCGCATCTTCCAATTCTCCGAACTGCTCCTGCGGAAGTAATGCCTCTGCGATGAAAAACGCTTCCCTCTGCGTCCTCTGCGGCCTTTCTCCGCGATCTCCGCGGTTAAAAGCTTTCCCATCCACCTAATTACTCCTTGAGTGGATAACGATCCCATCTTCAGTCTTCAGTTCTCGATCCGCGCAAATCTGTGTAAATCCGTGGCGAAAGATTTTTTCTTCTCCGCCCATAATTTGATTTCTCTCCTGACAAAATTCCGCTATCCTCAACCCGGATGACTACGCTGCCTCTTTCCGAGCTGCTCGGCGCCACGGTCTATGACCCGTCCGGCGCGGCTTCCGGGCACGTGCGCGAAGTCACCCTCGCTCCTCAGGAAGACCGCGACCGCATCGCTTCCTTCATCGTTAAAACCAAATCCGGCAACCGCGTTCTTCCCTTCTCCGCCGTCACCACCATCAACGCCGACATCCATACCTCCACCAATCCCGCGGACTGGCCTGCCGCCAATGGCGCCGAAGGCTTGTTCCTCCTCGACCGTGATCTTCTCGATCAGCAGGTCATTGACATCAACGGACGCAAGGTCGTCCGCGTGAACGACGTCGATCTGCAAATCGACTCCGTAATCGAGGGTGCGGCAACGCACACCACTTTACGAGTTACCTCTATCGATATCGGCGCCCGCGGCGCCATTCGCCGCCTCCTGCGCGGCCTCGCGCCCCGCGCCGCTCTCGAGAAGCTGGTCCAGAAAATTCCTCCCCGCACCATCCCCTGGAGCTTTGTCGACTTAATCGAAACCGATCCCGCGCGCCGCATCAAACTCAAAATCTCTCACGACGGCCTCGCCACCCTCCACCCCGCCGACATCGCCGATATCGTCGAAGACCTCGCTCCCAACGAGCGCGAAGCCGTCTTCCGCACCCTCGACGAAGATGTTGCCGCCGAAACCCTCGAAGAACTCGAACCCAGCGTGCAGCGTTCCATCGTCGAATCCCTCGACTCCGAACGCGCCGCCGACATCGTCGAAGAAATGGATCCCGACGCCGCCGCCGACCTGCTCGGCGACCTCTCTCAGGATCACACCGAACAAATCCTCGTCGAGATGGAGCCGCAGGCCAGCCAGGAAGTCGTCGAACTCCTCGAGCACCGCGAAGAAACCGCCGCCGGCCGCATGACCACCGAGTTCCTCGCCCTCCCCGTCACCGCCAACGTCGAGAACGCCATCGGCGTCATGCGCGACTTCGAAGGCGGCATCGAAACCGTTAACACCATCTATCTCGTCGACTCCCACGGCACGCTGGTCGGCGCCGTCCCACTCATCAAGCTTGTCCTCTCCCCGCCCATCACCCCGCTGCTTTCCCTGGTGCAGGAACCGCTGATCTCCACCCAAAAAGAAACCAGCGACAACGAAGTCGCCGAACTCTTCGATAAATACAATCTCGTTACCCTCCCCGTAATCGACGACCACAACAAACTAGTAGGCGTAGTCACCTCCGACGACGTAATCACCATGCTCCGCGCCAAACTCTAAAGGGATTTACCCCGTGAACCCCCGTGCCCTCCGTGGTAAAGATTTTGCTTTTGCTCTTGCTTTTGCTTTTGCTTTTGATCTCGATTTTCACTGACCACTGGCCATTGCCCACCACCCACTGTTTATAATCATCAGTTCTCAGGAGAGCCCCCTTGCCCTTCGACGACCTCCGTCAATGGATCGCCGCCCTAGACCGCGCCGGCGAACTAAAACGCATCCAAACCGAGGTAAATCCGATCCTCGAAATCACCGAAATCACCGACCGCGTCAGCAAATCGAAAACCGGCAAGCCCGGCGGCCCTGCCCTCCTGTTCCAAAATCTCAAAGGCCATCCCAACTCCCAACTCCTGATCAACCAGTTCGGCTCCGAAGCCCGCATGAAACTCGCCCTCGGCGTCACTTCCTTCGACGAATTCGCCGACCGCATCAAAATGTTTCTCGACGTTAAATCCCCGCAGGGCTTCCTCGACAAACTAAAAATGCTCCCGCTCCTCACCGAAGCCGGAAAATTCTTCCCCAAAACCGTCCCCACCGGCCCCTGCAAAGAAGTAATCAAGCACGATAATTTCTCCCTCCTGGATTTCCCCATTCTGCAATGCTGGCCCCAGGACGCCAGCCGCTTCATCACCCTCCCCTGCGTGACCACGCGAGACCCGAAATCAGGCAAGAGAAATCTAGGCATGTACCGCCTCCAGGTCTACGACAAAAACACTTTGGGACTTCACGCCCAGAGACAGAAGGTAGCTGCCGAACATTTTCGTCAAGCCCTAAGAAACGCAGGCAGTTCATCAGAAGCGGGTGCCCCATCCAAGCCGTCTTTTGGCTTGGGTGGGAATTCCGACCTTCGATCCAATAGAAATTCCGTCGACATAATGGCCCGCACCTCCGGCGGCCAGGTTCTCTCCAACAATCCCTCCGGTCGTATGGAAGTCGCGGTAGCCATCGGCACCGACCCGGCCGTCACTTTCAGCGCGATAGTCCCCGCGCCTCCGGACGTCGAAGAATATTTAATCGCCGGCTTCCTCCGCGCCGCGCCCGTCGAACTAGTGAAGTGCGAGACCGTAGACCTCGAAGTTCCCGCCTCCAGCGAAATCGTTCTCGAAGGCTACGTCAATCTCGACGAACTCCGCACCGAAGGCCCCTTCGGAGATCACACCGGCTTCTACTCTCTCGAAGACCTCTACCCCGTCTTCCACGTGCAATGCATCACGCACCGCAAAGAGCCCATCTACGCCACCACCATCGTCGGCAAGCCCCCCATGGAGGACGCCTACATGGGCAAGGCCGTCGAGCGCGTCTTCCTCCCGCTCGTGCGTCTCACCATCCCGGAATTGATCGACATCAATCTTCCGGTTGAAGGCGTGTTTCACAATTTGATGATTGTCTCCATCCGCAAGTCCTATCCCGGCCAGGCCCGCAAAGTGATGAACGCCATCTGGTCGCTGGGCCAAGCCATGTTCACGAAAGTCATCATCGTGGTCGACGAAGACGTAGACGTGCAAGACCTGGCCGACGTAACCCTGAAAGTCCTCAACCACATCGACCCCGAGCGCGACATCCAATTCACGCTAGGCCCAGTCGATTCCCTCGACCACGCCAGCCGCCTGGCCAACTACGGCTCCAAGATGGGCATCGACGCCACCCGCAAATGGCCCACCGAAGGCTTCACCCGCCCCTGGCCCGATGAGATTGTCATGGATGCGAAGACGAAAGCGCTGGTAGATACCAAGTGGAAGGCCCTAACCAAGGAGCTGGGGATTTAAGCGATTGACTCTCCAGGAATCGACTCTCATTCCGAACCGGGCGCCAAGGCCGGTGAGGAACCGGTAGTGGACGGTTTTGAATTTAGGGGTTATTTTGAGACCCCTCCCAAAACGGCCCACTATCGAGGAACCTGCTTTCCTTCAACTACACATCCGGCTGTGGCACAATGAAGACGTATCAATCTGTCGGGCCCCTTAAGGACGTCAGGATGGGGTTTCATGTTGCCCTCGAACTTCAACGTCCTCGCCACGTACTTCATTATTCCGCTGTTGGTTTTGGCGATCTCCTATGCCATCAGCGGTCAATTTAGTTTGAAGTATAGTGCCGGCACCGGATTTCTTCATTTTCTTCTTCAGCGCCGATCTCGGGGCCATGATCGAGTACGACGATCTTCGCCAGCGTATTAACCCCCTATTCCGCGAACAGTATCTCCCGGTCTTCGGCGTGCTTCTCACACTTTCAGTTCTTTTTCTGGTCGTGTCAGGTCTCACGCAACGCAAGCTTGAGACGTGGAGAGAGCACGAGTGGAACAAAACATCCTTTAGATACCGTCCTTCCAGTTCTGCTGTAAAATGCCCCATAGTGAGTGTGATCGCGTGCTGGGTGGCGACTGTCGCCCTCATGCCGCTTCACCTCTTCGTATTCTTTGGGAAAGCGTGAGTACCATGGTTGTGCTATTTAAAGTTCTCGTGTTCTACTTCGTGCTCGCCGTCGGCGCGGTGGGGCTCGTGTGGTTTTCAATCGGCCAAAAGGGCTTCGTCGGTCTGGAAGACACAGACTCCCCCCTGGCTAAGCTTTTCAGGAGCCAACGCGTAAAACTTCCTGAGCCAGCGAACTTGCCCAAGAAAGTCTAGACCTTAGACTCTGTTCTAAGACTGAAGTTCAAGGGGGGAAGTTCAAGGTGGGAAGTTCAAGGGCGGCTGGCTAGCCGCCCTTCCCCTACCCTCCGCTCACTCCCCCGGCCACCGCATCGTCATCAATCCCCAGGCCTCCCAATACTTCCCCAGCTTCCCGCTCCGCGGGTTGTCATGCAAACACAGCTTCGCCGTCTTCCGCCCCGCCAGCGCCTCCACCGGAATCACAAACCACGCGTCGCAAGGCATCACATACGCCACCACAAAATCAATCTCCGAAGGGTCGTAGGCAATCACTTCCCCGTTCGCATTCCTCTGCAAGTTCACCATGTACGATCCATACTGCTTCGCGCTCGAGGACTTCACCTGCACCCGCCACAGCCTCTGCCCCACATCCAGAACAAAGTCATAGCGCCGGCTATCCCCGTAAGGCTTCGCCGTAGCAAATCCCTTCCTCGCCGCCTTCACCATGAACATCATCTCCGCCAGTTCCCCGCGCTGCTTGCTGGAGAGCGCTGCGAAGACTTTGCTCTCATTTTTCGCCGCCCACGCGACCGCCGCCGCAATGTCCTCGCCCGCTAACTTTGGCTTTGATTTCGCTCTTGCCTCCCACCTGAAACCCGTGCCAGTGCTCGCACTTACCCTCATACTCCTCCAGTTTTCTGTATACCCGTGTGGGACGGACAGCCCTAGCCCGTCGCCTTGACGTTGATTTTGTTTTTTGTTGGATCCCGGGCCTCCACGCCGCAGTGGAGTTCTCCAGAAACACGAAAGGCGCGAACCGGGAAGGTCCACGCCATGTAGCGCCGCCGTCCCCGGCGGCTGTCCAGCGGGCGTCCTCGCCCGCTGCCTTCAAGAGCACAAACGCCCTCGCTTGCTCCCGCAAACACAAACGGCGCAGACCGGATGGCCTGCGCCGCTGTTTCGACTCTATAATACCATTATATCATATTGCAAAGGGTAAATGTGTCATATTAGCAAATTTATTTCTCCCCGCGAATCAACAACTTAATCGAAAATGCTGGCGTTCTGCCTCTTGACAACTTTTTCCACAGCCCCTCTGCGGAGCCCTGATCCCGGAAACTGCTTCCACGGTAGGAGCCGAGGTCCCAATTTCGATTAGAACCTTCTAAACGTGAGCAAAACTATACATTAATCCCCCGCATCCCGGTGCACCCTGATGGCTGCCGCAATTTTCAATCGCGGACATTCTGACTTTGGAGACCATATGCACCGACCGCACCATTACCTCGCTTCGTTCGTCCTCACTGCCGCCCTTGCCGCACCAATATCAATCCTGGCCGCACCGGGGCCGCAAGAGGCCAACGTTCAGGTCCGCGTCTATGATCGCGACCACAAGGACTATCACAACTGGGACGATAACGAGAATCGCGCCTGGGGCCAGTTCCTCGTCGAAAACCACAGAGATCATCACGAATATGCCAAGTCGAACCGCAGGGAACAGTCGGAATACTGGAACTGGCGCCACGCTCATCCCGACGCTCGCGACCACGATCGCCACTAGCTAACCCTCCCTGCGTCCCGTTCGCAATCCCACTGACGGGACGTAGGAGCCCAGCACAACGTTTGTCATTCCGAACCGGGCCGAAAGCCCGGTGAGGAATCTGCTTCACGAGCCCTTGGCAGTCTGATCGAAGGATATTGGACACTGCCGAACAACTGAAAAAAGGGCTGGCCACTGACCAGCGGCCACTGACCACCGCCTTTTCGGTATACTAGAAGCGCATGCCAGTCCTGAAAAATATCGCCGCCATCGCCAAAGGCATGAGCATCACCTTCATGGAGATGTTCCAGCCCACGACGGTCGAAAATTATCCCGACGGCAAGGGCCCGCTGCGCGGCGCTCGCATCGAAGCCCGCTTCCGCGGCGCTCACGTCCTGCAGCGCGACGAAAACGGTTTGGAAAAATGCGTAGCCTGCTTCCTCTGCGCCGCCAACTGCCCCTCCAACTGCATCTACATCGAAGCCGCCGACAACACCGCCGAACACCGCGTAAGCGGCGCCGAGCGCTACGCCAAGGTCTACAACATCGATTACAACCGTTGTATTTTTTGCGGATACTGCGTGGAGGCTTGCCCGACGGACGCGATTACGCATGGGCATGGGTTTGAGCTGGCGACGTTTAGTGCCAGCAATCTGGTTTACCGCAAGGAGCAGATGCTGGCCTCACGGCCAGCGCACATGGGAGCGAATGTGGTGTTCAACCAGGCCGACGTGGATGGTGGGGCTCCCAAGGAAATGGTGGCGGGGAGTTAGAGTTCGAGAGCGAATTCGAAGTCGATCACACGCCGGTCCTTGGGGGCCGGCGTTTGTGTTGGGGTCGCGTACCCAGTACCTAGTACCGAGTGAAGACAAAACCTTGGCCACGGATTTGCACGGATTCACACGGATAAGGCTAAGAGCTAAAGGCTAAGAGCTAAGAGCTTCAGTTATGAGTGATTTCTTACAGACCGTTCGGGAGCGCGTTGTGGTTTATGACGGCGCTATGGGGACCAACATCCAGGCGCGGAATCCTACTCTGGACGATTACTGGGGGAAGGAGAACTGCAGCGAGGTGCTGGTGCTGAGCCGTCCCGACATTATTCGGGAGATTCACGCTGACTTCTTTCGTGTGGGTTGCGACATCGTCGAGACCAATACGTTTGGCGGGTCGCGGATTGTGCTGGCGGAATTTGAGCTTCCGGATAAAGTTCGCGAGATCAACGTGAAAGCGGCGCAACTGGCGAAAGAAGTGGCGCAGCAGTTTTCGACAAAAGATCGGCCGCGATTTGTGGCGGGATCGATGGGGCCGACGACGAAGTTGCCGTCGCTGGGGCACATTGGGTTTGAGGCGATGGCGGCGGCATACGAGGAGCAGGCTGCCGCGCTCATTGAAGGCGGGGTCGATGTTCTGCTGATCGAGACCTGCCAGGATCTGTTGCAAGCGAAGATTGCGACCATCGGCGTGCTCGATGCAATGCGGAAGGCTGGTAAGCGGCTGCCGGTTACGGTGCAGGTGACGTTGCAGGAAAGCGGGACGATGCTGCTGGGGACGGAGATTAGCGCCGCTCTTACGGCGCTGGAGCCGTTCGATATCGACATCATTGGCCTGAATTGCGCTACCGGCCCGAAGGAGATGAACGACGCGGTCCGGTATTTGGCGCTGAATTCGACCAAAGAAGTTTCGGTTCTGCCGAACGCGGGGCTGCCGTTCAATGAAGGCGGGCACGCGGTGTACAAGCTGACGCCGGCGGAATTGGCGGATTATCACAAGCATTTTGTCGTCGACTACGGGGTGCGGATTGTGGGCGGATGTTGCGGAACGGTTCCGGCCCATCTGAAAGCCGTGGTGGATGCAGTTTCTGGAGTCGAGCCAGCCAAGCGCGAGGTGAAGCGCGTGGGGGCGGCTTCGAGCGCTTACACATCCGTTCCGCTCGATCTGGAGCCGAAGCCTTTGATTGTGGCTGAGGAAATGAATACGACGACCCGCGTCGAACATTTCCGGAAGCTGGTGCAGGGCAAGAAATACGACGACATTCTGGCGCTGGCCAAGAAGCTGGTCAACGAAGGCTCGCACATGCTGGATCTGTGCTGCGCGATTGTGGGTGAGGATGAGAAGGAATACGTTTCTTCGATTCTGGAAAGGATCGCCACTCGTGTTCCGGCGCCGATTCTAGTCGATTCGACGGAAGCGGATGTGGTGGAAGAGGCGCTGAAGCGGATTCCGGGGCGGGCGATTATCAACTCGATCAATCTGGAGGATGGGGAGAAGCGGACGTCGCTGGTGCTGCCGATGGCAAAGCGGTACGGGGCGGCGGTGATTGCGCTAACGATTGATGAAGACGGGATGGC
>Ga0181525_10004513_pt1 | contig 10659 bp, 10 predicted proteins | sample PEATcosm2014_Bin_48_FD_121100 | JGI IMG/M metagenome (GOLD analysis project Ga0181525, IMG submission 121100) | Peatland microbial communities from MTU Mesocosm Facility, Houghton, MI, USA - PEATcosm2014_Bin06_10_metaG | ecosystem: Environmental > Terrestrial > Soil > Wetlands > Peat | place...
CGAGCGTCACGACAGAGTCCGGGGTCGATTCGACGGACTCGATGAGATCGCAGTTGACGATGATCGGCTGATTGTTGAGACGTCGCAGCGGGATCACGCTTGCATCTTCCTTTCCAATAGTTCCAAAGGGGCCGGCTGACCCAAGTGCTTGAGGAGCCCGTGTAACCGGGAATGGTGTTCGGTCAGTCCTTCGACCCGCTCGGCCAAGTCCAGATAACGCTCCATACCGGGGAGCCCGGACTCCGATGCGATCGCGGCCGCTGAGCCGTACATGATCAGGCGGAATTCTGGCGGTAGTCGCTCGGCATTCATATCGATGAACTCGAGCGCGCGGCCGTGCTGCCCGCGCCTCAAGAGAAAATTCAGATACTCGTTGGCCGAAGCCTGATCGGCATCGTCGGCCCAAATCGCGGCATAAGCCTGTTCCGCCTCGTCGAGCCGATTGAGCGCTTCGAGCGCGCGCGCGCGATTCAAGCGAACCGGCTGCACTTTCGGCCGAGCGGCTAATGCAAAGTCGAACCACTTAACTGCCAGCTCATAGCCGCCTTCTTCCATCAGCGTCGAGCCGATTTCCGATTGCGCCTTCCACAAGAACACTTCGTTGTCGACAAGCGGTTGATGATGCGCTTCTTTGCCGTCCTCGATCGCAGCGACGTAGGCTTCACGTGCTTCGGTGAAACGGCGCTGTGCAACGAAACACTTCCCCAAGATGAAGTGCGCGTCGGCGAGCGCAGGCGCGTACTCCAGCGCCTCCAGAGCGGATGCTTTTGCCCTCTCGATTCCATCGGGATTCTTGAGATAGAGACCGGCAAGCAAACACAAGCCGTTGGGAACGAAGCTTTGAACGCGCCCGTCGCCGCGCATCCGTACACGTTCCAGCGAAAGCTCACGCATTCGCTCGAGGGCCGATATCGCGTCGTTCGCACTTTCTGCCAACATTGCCGAGGTACCGTAGTTGTACCAGTTGATTGCCTCGTCCGGACCATCGCGCAACGCCTGCTCTGCGATCAGCATGTTGCGTTCATGTTTCTTGCGCTCGAGCATCACGTCGTTGCGGTATCCGAAATGCACGATTTCGATCGGCGACGTCCGGGCCGGCATCCCGGTCTCGTTGCCGTCGAGCGAAATGAACTCGTGTATCGGATTCCGATAACGGACACGTTCGTCGTTCGGGAAGAGGCGGACGAGAATGTTCGACATCGCGCCCGTTCCTTTGTAGTCGTCCGTAAAGTTGTAGATACGCGCCCACAGCCCCGTTAGATGCGCGTCTACAGTTCCCAGCGTCCGCACGAGATCGCGCGAGCGTGGCGAAAGGCGCTCGTCCGCGTCCAGGACGAGTATCCATCGGCGTGCAGCCATTGCGAGTGCCGCATTACGCGCCTTCGAAAAATCGTTTTCCCAAACGATCTCTCGAACTCGTGCGCCGGCTTTGCGAGCGATGTCGAGCGTTTTGTCCTTCGAGCCGGTATCGACGATACAGATTTCGTCGACGACGCCTTCGACGCTCGCAAGCGCTTCGCCAAGAAAGCGTTCTTCGTCGCGCACGATCATGCACAGGCTGACGCCTGCTTGTCGCTGCGGCCATCCCTTGGGTGGCTTCGGAAGATCGTCGAACATCGTGGCTTTGGTTCTTTTGATGTTACGGGCCCCCTGGGGCGGAGCGCCTTATAAAAAACAAGCGGCCGGGCCATTTTGGCCCAGCCGCTCGTCAGTTTCCTAGAGAGCTAGCTTACTAGCCGCCTGGGATCAGGTTGAGAACCGTTTGATCGTTTTGCTGCGCGACACTGATGCTCTTCGAGTTTGCAGTGAACGCACTCTGTGCTTCGATCATCTTCACGAATTCGTTGGAGAGGTCGACGTTCGACTCTTCAAGCGAACCCGAGACGATGGTTCCGAGTTGACCGCTGCCCGGTGTATTGATCTGTGCCAAACCGGAGTTTGCAGTCTGTGTGAATTGGCTGCTGCCGATGTTGCTCAGACCTTGCGGATTCTGGAATGTGGCGAGGACGAGCTGCGCCAGCGTCTGCGACTGCCCGTTGCTGAACGAACCCGTAATCGCACCGTTCTGGCCGATCGTGATGTTCGATAGCGTTCCTTGCCCGTAGCCGTTTTGCGACACGGTTGTTGCCGTCGAAGAACCCGCGAGCGAGCTCATGTCGGCGAAACTCAACGCGATTGCTGCCGGCACTGCGGCGGTCGTCGGCGAGGAGTTGTTTGCCGGCGCGCCCCAGTTGGCGATCGTCAGCAGGTTACCCTGATTCTGCGCTGCCGCTGAGCCGGCCACGTGCGTTGCACCGGTTCCGGCTGCGGTTTGGGTCGTGTTGATGAACTGTCCGTTCTGATCGTAGAACGCGAAACCGGTGGCAGAAGCCGGAAATGCGGCGAGCTCCGCGGTGAGCGGATCCGTCGGATCGCCTCCGGAGATCTGGTATTCCCACTCGGTACCGACCGACGTCAAAGTGCCTGCGGTGTTCGTCACTTGCGCCGCCGTCGGGTTGAGGCCGGCGCCGAACCCGGCAACAGCTTCGCCGGACGTGACCGGAGTGAACGTGACGTTGATCAGATGCGAGTTGCCGAGCGAGTCGTAGATGGTCGTCGAAATCGTGACCGACGTTGCGGCTCCGGTGTTGGCCTGGAGATACAGCGTCTGGTCGAGATTGCCGCCGAACTGCACGTCGAACTCGGTGTCGCCCGTCGGGCCGGTCTTCGTTCCGAAGCCGGTACCGACAGCCTGCGACTTGAGGCCGAGCGGGATCTGAATCGTCGACGGGGCACCGTTTGCGTTGACAACTCCCGCATTGTTCGCGGTATATCCGTCAACGGCCAAGCCGCTCGACGGATCGTACAGAATGCCGTTGGAGTTGATGCCGAAGTGTCCGTCGCGCGTGTATACGGGCGAACCAGAGCCGTCGACATTTTTGAGGATGAAGAATCCGTCTCCGTTGATCGCAAGGTCGGTGTTGATTCCAGTCGTTTGGAATCCGCCTTGCGAGAAGTTGTTGTCGATGGTCGCGGTCTTGACGCCGAGACCTTCGTTTTGCGGGTCCGTGCCGCCCAGCGTTTGAGATGGTGCGGTAGCGAACGCCTGGGTCTGATACAGAAGATCTTGGAACGTGATGTTCTGATCTTTGAATCCGGTCGTACCGACGTTAGCGATGTTATTCGAGATAACGTCAATCGCGTTCTGATAGGCGTTCAGACCCGATACTGCTGTAAATAGCGAATCGGTTGGCATTTTGCCCTTTCCTTAGGTTTCTCCGGCGCGGTTCAATCCATCCCCGCTCCGGCAAGGGCATCCGACATGCGGTCCGCCCTTGAATTGTGTTAATTGCGACGCGATCATCTGATCACCGCCGCTGAGTCGATGTTAGTGAATACGTTCTCTCGCATCGAGTCCGAATCGACCGCTGTAATCACGGTGCGATTCTTGATCGAAACGATCATTCCGACGTCGTTCAGCATGAAGAGCGACTGTTGTGCGCCCTTGGCCGCTGCTTTATCCGCCATCACGTTCATCTTTTGGACGTCGTCCGAAGAAAGCGTGATGTTCCGCGACTGCAACCGTTGAAGCGCATGCGCGGAGAACTTGAGACCGGTTCCCGATGTGACGCCTGTTTGCGTGAGGACGTCACGAAATGATGGTCCCGAGGTAGGCGGAATCTGCACCGGGATGCCCTGCGGGCGAACCGGCGCAGTACTTGGTGGAATGATACTGATGGAATCAGGGATCTTGGGATCCATCTCAGCCGCCGGTGCTGCTCGAGCTTCCGGTTGGAACGATCGCAGTAATCTGGTTCATCTGGAAAAGCGCTGGGCTTCCATTTGAACCGGTAATGATTTGTCCGTTGCTGCCGGTCAACGCGAATTCCGGAACACCGTTGACAACCTGAAGGCCCGAGACGACTCCCGTCTGCGTGCTCGTGTTGCCGGCTCCGTCGGTCGTGTTCACCGCCACCGTGAGCCCGATCAGGCTGGCCGCCTGCGAAAGCGCGAAGTTGCTCTGGAAACTCTGGAATGAGTCTGCCAGCGTGACTTGCGATTGCAGTGCCTGGAACTGTGCGAGCTGGGTAACGGACTGCGTCGAGTCCATCGGATTGAGTGGATCTTGATTCTGAAGCTCAGTCGTCAGCAGCGAGAGAAATGCCGTCGCGCCCAGCGATTGACCAGTGCCGGTTTGGGCCGGCGTGCTGGTCGTCGAGGTTACGAGCGGACTTTGAGCCGTCGTTCCGACTCCTGCCATTTTGTTGCTGCTCCTAAGCGAGTGCGTTCAGCCATTGCCGCGCAGCGAGCTGCGATGACGATGGACCGTAACTAGGTACTGCAGCAATCGAATCGTCATCCGCGCTGGTCGTGACGCCGACGAATCGCCGGGTCGTCCCGAAGCGTGGTTGAGACGCGTTTTGCTGCTGTTGATATTGACCTTGGTTTGCGAGATTGACGGTGAAGCCCGAAAGCTTCAGACCGGCGTCAGCCAGCGATCGCGTCAGCATCTGCTGATTGGCGAGCAAGGCGTCGCGCACGTCCGTGGTTTGTGCGACGAGCGTTGCATTGACTGTGCTGCCCTGAACCTGGAGATTGACTGTAACGCTGCCGAGCGATTCGGGGACCAGGCGCATGCGAACGGTTTGCGTACCGTCTGAAAGCGTGCGCATGTTGATTCCCTGAAGCACTTGGTCGACGACTGCGTTCGGATCGACCGGCGGCTGTTGCGCCGCAGGTTGTGATTGCGATTGAGCCGTCACCTGAGTGGTGCTAGCCGCCGTCGTGACGAGCGGCTGCAATCCGCCAAGCGCCGCGTTCGCCAGCATTGCCGACGTCTGCGTGCCTCCGACTCCCGCCACCGATGAGCCACCGTCCACCTGAGCGGACGAGTCACTCTTCTGTTGTTGCGGTAGTGAGTCGATTGCGTTTTGCATCGCTTGCATTAATGACGCCGAGAGCGCGTCGCCCGAAGCGCCACCTGATGCCGAAGCAACGCCCGTGACTGCGATTTGCGGTTGCAACGTCGCGGTCGCGTTCGTTGAGCTTGCCGGTGTGGATGGATTGGATGCGTTGGATTGACTGGCTGCAACGTTTGCAGCCCGAGCCAGGATCCGCCCGATCACGGTGTCCGCATTCGTCCCGAGCATCGCCAGGGAAGGATCGGCCGTGACGGTTGGCCCGCCCGTGCTTTGCTGCGGCTGAACAGACGCGCTTGCTGCTTGCATGTTCGTCTGTAAGGCCAGAGCATTCGACGTTGGATCGGTGCCGTTCGTTGCCGGCGGCACCCACGGTGCCGGCGGTGTTGCTACTTGCGTTCCGCCTGACAATGACGCGAGCGTACTTGGCGCATTTGAGGCGCTTGACGTCGAGCTATTGGTTGCGGATTGCTGTAACGCAACGAGTGCGGCTTGTAAGATTCCCGCTGCTTTTGGGGCTGAGTTTCCTCCCGCGTTTGCGTCCGAGGATGATCCCAGGCTGTCTTGCTTCTGCCCCGTTGCGTTTGCGCTGACCGTCGTCGTCAGTGCGTTGGCTACTTGAGTGAACCTCTGCACTAAGGATGATGCCATCTGCTCCGCCGTTTGATCCGGCGGCCCATTTGATGGAGGCCCTAGTGCCTGAGTGATCATTTTCGTTAGAGAGCTGCGTAGACTCGAGACATCGACTCCCTGCAACTGCAGTTGAGCCAATGTGTTCGAGCTGAGCGACCCTCCGAGTTGTCGTGCAATCTGTTCGAGCGACATGCCGCTCTTGAGCATCTGCGTGATTTGCGACTGCAGCTGCGACTGAAGCGTCGAAAGCTGACCGCTACCAAGCGCGGTGCTAGAGAGCGAAGATGTCTTCGAACCTTGCAATTGCGCCGACAGCAATTGACCGAACATGAGATCGCCGATGTTCGCGCCGCTTGATTTTTGGCCGAACAACGATGATCCGCTCAGCGAACTGCCGACGGACGTCGTTTGTGTTGGTGTTAGTGAGAATAAATTCTGGAGACTTGAGTTCAATATTTCACCCCCTCTCCGTTCAAGATGGGTATGCCAAAGCAAACCTAGGCGGATCTTCTCCGCCTAAATTCCTCATCGGCCGGCACGGGGGCCGGCCTTAGGCGAGGGGGTGGTCCCTTAACCTACTGAGGGACGGGGGTCGATACTTGGGCGACCTTGGCCGCGTAGTCGGGTGGCAGCGCACCCAGCAGTTGGCCGGCGGCGTCGTTGCTCATAAGTGCCAAAACTTTGGCCGTGTAATCGGCGGGCAGCTTCTGCGCTACCGCGGCGGCCTGTTCGGGGTCCATCGTCGCCCACACGGCGGCTGCGTGCTTGGGATCATCCGTCGCCGACGTGGTCACGGTCGGAATCGGGGCCCCGGCAGCGCTCACGGCGCGGGGCGCAGGGCTGGGAGTTGCCTCGGCAGCCTTGGCGGCGGCCGCTTGCATCTGCTTGATCTGGAACTGGAGCGCCGAGATTTGCGCATCCTTGGAGGCCGCGTCCTTGCGCTGGTCTTCGATCTGCCCGCCCAGGACTTCGATCTGCCGGTTGCGGTCGGCGATCACTTGCTCTTGCGAGGCAAAGTGCAACGGTGCGAGATAGGGCGTGAAGAACGCGCCGACGCGCGCCACGATCGGCGTCAGTGGCCCATTGACGAAGAAGCCGGTAATCCGGGTCCTGGACGGCCCCCACCAGAGTGCAAATGCAATCGCGATGATCGCAACGACCGGTAAGAGCAGCTTACGCGGATTGAACTTCTTCTTTGGGCGTTGACGAGTGACGATCATGACCTAAACTCCCCGGTGCTGGGCTGACTGCGTTGTTCGAATATAGCGGCGTGCATTGTCGTCGTCGAGCTCCCGTTGCTCGACGCGTAGCTGTTCGGCATGGAATGCCTCGCGTTGACGTTCCTGGAGACGATCGAGGATCTTGCGATCCTTCGTTGCGCGAAGGAGTACTTCGCGCGCTCGATCGACGGCTTGCGTGCAAGCAGCCACATGCCAATCCGCTGCGGTGATCTCACGCGCGAGGAAATCGAGATGTGCATACGCGAGCCGCAAACCCTCGTAGTCAAGCTTGCGGTGCTCGACGATGAGCTCGTGTGCCAACGCTTCGCGACGGCCGCGAAGCATTTCGCGACGCGCTTCGGCGTCGGCGAGCACGCGTTGCTCGCGAGCCAGGAGCAGCTGCTTCTGGTCTTCGATGCGTTCGCGCTGCCGTAACACCGGAGCGAGCCGAAAGACGAAGCGTGGCATATGCTAAGCGACCGCATAGAGGCTCCGAAGGGCCTCCTGAAACCCGCAAGATTCGCGAATTCCCTGACGCAAAAAGTGCCGGATCGACTCGATCTTTCCGATTGCGAGATCGATCCTCGGATTCGATCCCGAAACATAGGCGCCGATGTTGATGAGATCTTCGGCTTCTTTATACGTTGCGAGAATATCGCGAACGGCTGAAGCCGCGGATTGCTGTGCGGCATCGGTGACGTCCGGCATGACGCGGGAGATGCTCTGCAGCACGTCGATCGCTGGATAATGATTTGCGGCTGCCAGCGCGCGTGAAAGCACGATATGTCCGTCGAGAATCGCACGGACGGCGTCGGCGACGGGTTCGTTCATGTCGTCGCCGTCGACCAGCACCGCATACAAGCCGGTAATCGAGCCGCTTGACGAGGTGCCGGCGCGCTCGAGCAGCTTCGGAAGCTGCGCGAACACCGACGGCGTATAGCCGCGGGTCGTCGTCGGTTCACCGATCGCAAGCCCGACTTCGCGCTGCGCCATCGCGAAGCGCGTGACGGAGTCCATCATGAACATCACGTCGAGACCTTGATCGCGGAAATATTCGGCGATCGTGGTCGCGACCATCGCCGCCTTGATGCGAATGAGCGCCGGTTGATCGCTGGTCGCCACGACGACGACACTCCGGCGCAAGCCCTCTTCGCCCAGATCGCGATCGATGAAATCCCTTACTTCTTTACCGCGCTCGCCGACGAGCGCGATCACGTTGACGTCAGCGGTGGTGTTGCGCGCGATCATCCCGAGCACCGTCGATTTTCCGACGCCGCTTCCCGAGAAGATGCCGACGCGTTGTCCTTTGCCGCACGTCAATAGACCATCGATGGCGCGAATTCCGAGCGGCAGTGCTTCCGTAACACGCGGACGCGTCAACGGATCGGGCGGAGTCGCCACCGTCGGCACGCGTTTATCCGCAATGATCTCGCCACCGTCATCGATCGGCCGGCCCAGACCGTCGAGCACACGCCCGAGCAAGAGCGGTGAGAGCGCAACGCTCAGCGGATGATTGAGTGCTTTGACCTCGGCGCCGGCGCCGATCCCGCCGAGCTCACCCAGCGGCATCAAGAGCACCTTGTTGTCACGGAACCCGACGACCTCAGCGATGACGGGCTCTTCCATCCGCTTATAACGGATCTCGCACGTCTCTCCGACGGACATCGCGGGACCGTGGCTCTCGATCACGACCCCGATGACTTGGTTGACTTTTCCGTTGTGACGGATCAGTTCGGTAGAATGAAGATCGGCGAGATAGCGCTCCGCGGAAAACGGCGCGACGGAAATCTCGTCCGCAACTTGCTCTAGGGACGTTGCCATCTACGCCTCGTGCGCTGCGGTTAGGGCTCCCGAGCCATTGCCACGCAACGGAGAGTCGGGCGCAGGCTCAACCAAGAAGTCGCCGCCCTCGACGCGCAGAACGCGTTTGGCCTCTTCGACCTGCGTTCCGATTTTTGCGTCCAGCGTCCCCGCCTCGGTTTCGACGACGACGCCGCCGGGACCGACGCGCTGATCTTCGATGACGCGCATGTGCCTGGTTTCACCCAGCGCGAGCATGCTGTCGCGATGCTGCTTCATGCGTTCCAGATCGATCGGATTGACACGCACCGTGATCGATTCGCGATCGACAAGCTCGCCGATCGCCGCTTTCGTCATCGCGACGACGACGTCGCGATCCATCTCGACAACCTTGTGCAGGATCTGCTCGGCGATTCCCATTGCAAGTTTGACGATCTCAGGCTCGGCGCCCTCGACGATCTTATGACGCTCGACGCGAGCCATGTCGATCAGCCCGCGCATCGTGGCGAGCATCTCTTCCATCTCGTTTTCGGCCTTGGCGATACCCTCGCGATAACCGCTATCGTGCCCCTCGGTGTGCGCCTGTTGCGTTACTTCTGCGGCTCCCGTTTGCGCGCTCTCGACGATCGTGCGCAGATGGGATTGTGCTTCCGAGAGAATCGCTTCCGCATCTTGCGTTGCGCTCTCGAGAAGCTCGCCGGCTTGCTGGTGCAAGGCCGGCCAATCGATCGGTTCCGCCTCGGCGGGTTGCGGGAATACAGGCTCCGGCTCGACGTGCGTATCGACGGTATCTGCAAACAGAACCTCTTCCGCAGACTTGCCATTACCTAAGCCGCTTGCATGCGGAGGAGCGACGACATATCGCTCCTCACTGGCCAGTGGATTCTTGACGACGCGACCCATCGATTAAACCAACTGGTCTTCCTTGCCGCCGCGAGCAATGACGATCGTCCCTTGCTCCTCGAGCGTGCGAATCACGTCGACGATCGTTTGCTGCGCCTTGCCGACGTCGCGCATACGCGTCGGTCCGAGCAGCTCGATCTCTTCGCGTAGAGTATTTGATGAACGCGACGACATGTTCTTGAAGATGAGGGCTCTGAGATCGTCGTTTGCGGTCTTGAGCGCAAGCGCCAGATCTTTTCCATCGACTTCTTTGAGAACACGCTGAATCGAACGGTCGTCCAGATTGATGATGTCTTCGAAGACGAACAGCAGGTTCTTGACTTCGGTCGCGATCTCGGGATCGCGCTTCGAGAGCCCTTCGAGGATGTTCCGCTCCGTCTCGCGATCGACGTATTGCATGACCTGCGCAAGCGACTGAACGCCGCCCGCTTTGGTGAAGTCTCCGCCGGTGAGCGTAAGACGCCGGCCGAGCAGCTCGTCGAGTTGTTCCAGCACTTCCGGTGCGGTCTTCTGCAGAATTGCGATACGCATCGCGACTTCGGCTTGGAGCTCGGGCGTGAGCTGCGAGAGCACTGCACCCGCTTGCTCCGGGGCCATGTACACCAAGATGAGTGCAATCGTTTGCGGATGTTCATCTTGGATGAATTCGAGCAACTGACCGGGCTCGGCGTTCTTGATGAGCTCCAGCGGATTGCCGTGTTTGAGCGCCGCGAAGAGCTTGTTGGTCATGTCGTCGGCTTGACCCGTGCCGAATGACCGCTCGAGAATCTCCTTGGCGTACTCGATGCCGCCTTCGTTGATGTACTTCAGCGCGATTGCGCGTTGGTACGCCTCTTGAATGACGGCGTCGCGTTTCTCAATCGGGACGGTCGAGATCTTGGCGATCTCGAGAACGACCCGCTCGACTTCGTCTTGTCGTAAGAACTTGAAGATCGTCGAGGAGAGCTCGAGACCCAGCGTGATCATCAAGATCGCCGCTTTTTCGGGTCCTGGAATCTCGAGCGCAAGTGAGGTGAGACCGTGATCGAGTTCGAGCCCGCCTGCCGAGGCGGGTCCCGCCGCCGGCACTGCGGCGCCAACCTTGATAATAGGACCTTCGCTGAGCTCCATTATTCCGCCATCCACAACTTGAGCAATTTAGCGATACTCTCGGGATTTTCTTGAGCGACCGTCGTCACGTACTCGATCATCTGCTCGCGTGTAAG
>Ga0181525_10004514_pt1 | contig 10659 bp, 11 predicted proteins | sample PEATcosm2014_Bin_48_FD_121100 | JGI IMG/M metagenome (GOLD analysis project Ga0181525, IMG submission 121100) | Peatland microbial communities from MTU Mesocosm Facility, Houghton, MI, USA - PEATcosm2014_Bin06_10_metaG | ecosystem: Environmental > Terrestrial > Soil > Wetlands > Peat | place...
AGTCCGTACGACGACGGATCGAGTTTCGGATCGCCAAGCGGCTCGGATCCGAGTGGATCGAGGTGAGCCGCGAGGTGCCCGTGCGTGCGATATCCGGAAACAATCGCCATTGCCGCAGCGACCGCGCGCAACATCTCGTCACTCGGAGCGATGGGTTCGCCTTCACCGTGCGCGGCGGCGAGTGCGGGCATCGCCGAGGTGTCGACCTGCGGCGCGGGTCCCGCTTTGAGGCCGAGATCCGCGAAGAGCGCTTCGAAGAATCCGTCGGCACCTTGCAGCAGCGCGTCGACGCGGCGCAGATACTCACCCGACTGCGCGCCTTGAATGACGCGATGGTCGTAGGTGTTGGTGATCTGCATGACCTTCGAAATGCCGAGCGAACGCAGCGCCGGCTCGCTCGCACTTGCGAATCCAGCCGGATAGCCGATCGCGCCGGTCGCAAGAATCGCACCCTGACCCGCCATTAAACGCGGCACCGAGGCGACGGTACCGATTCCGCCCGGATTGGTCAGCGTAAACGACCCGCCTTGCAAATCGTCGGCGCCCAATTTATTGTCGCGCGCTTTCGCGACGAGATCTTGATACGCGCCGTAGAACGCCGCGAAGTTCATTGCATCCGCGTTTTTGATCACTGGAACGACTAAGAAGCGCGAGCCGTCCTTACGTTCGGAATCGACCGCGAGCCCGAGATGAATGCCGGGCTCGAGACGTTGCGGGGCGCCGTTTTCGTCGCGACGGAAGCTGTACGTGACGAACGGCATCTCGCGCGCGGCCCAGACGAGCGCGTACGCGATGATGTGCGTGAACGAAACCTTTTCTTTGCGTTTGGCCGCGTTGAGCGCGCCGTTCAACTCCTTGCGACGCGCGTCGAGCACGTCGACGGCGAGCGTGCGAAAACTCGTCGCCGTCGGAATCGTTAGCGACTGTTCCATGTAACCGGTCAATGCGGCGGCCGGACCTTTGAGCGGCACCAGCTTCGCATCTTTACCGACCGGAGGCAGCGGGGGAAGGTTCGTTGCGCCGGCTGCAGCTGGTTTACGCTTCGCGTTCGCGGCTTGCGACGTCACGTCGGCGCGCAGAATCATTCCATTCGGGCCCGAGCCGCGAATCGCACCGAGATCTACGTCTTGCTTACGCGCGATGCGCGCGGCTTGGTGCGACGCGACGGGAGCGCCCTTCGGCAAGCTCGGGGTGACGCTCGCGGCCGGAGGGGATGCGCTCTTACTTGCAGCGTCATCCTGACGTGGCCGCGCGGCGGCCGAGTCGACGGACGCAACACCGCTTGCGTCGATCACGGCGAGCTTCGCACCTACGGCGACGGTGTCGCCCGCGTTGGCCGAAAGCGCCGTTACCGTGCCGCTTACCGGCGCCGGAACTTCGACGTCAACCTTGTCGGTGGTGACATCGACGATCGGGTCGCCTTCGTTGACGAATTGGCCGGGCTTCACCCGGAATTCGACGATCGAGCCCTCGGTGACCGACTCGCCCATCTCGGGCAGCGTGACATCGACCAGTTTGGGCGCCCCGCTCGGGGCGGCGGCCTTTGGGGCACCGTTTGAGCCGGCTGTCTTGCCGTTCGAGGACGCCTTCGACGTGTCGATTTCCGCCAGGACCGCACCGACGGCGACCGTATCTCCCTCGCCGCCAAAGGTCTGGGTGATCACGCCCGATGCCGTTGCCGGGACCTCGACGTCGACCTTATCGGTGGTCACATCGACCAGGGTGTCGCCCTCGGCGACCACATCTCCGGCCTTCTTGCGCCATTCGACGATGGAGCCTTCGGTGACCGACTCACCCATCTCGGGGAGCGTCACTTTGACCACCGCGTCCGCCACTGTTGCCCTACTCCGTCCTGCTCTGAAAAAAGGAGACGTGATGAGTTCACGCCTCCCTTAGTCTAAACCCGCCCGACGCTTGAGGCTACGACCCCAGTTGGAAAGCTCGCGCGAGAGCCAAGCTCGAGAGCGCGATGGCCGCCCAGAGCAAGGCTCCCAGCAACAGCGGGCGCAGACCCGCGGCGCGGATTTTTGCGATGTCGGTCCCGAGACCGACGCCGGCGAGCGCCACCACGATCGCAAACAGCGCGAGCTGCTGCAGCGGCGCCTCCGCGACGGCCGGAATCAGCCCCAGCGAATTGAGCGCCGACGCGCCGACGAACCAGAGGACGAACCACGGAACGATCGCACCCCAATTCACCGAGCGTGAGTCTTCGGCGCGGCCGCGTTCGTATCGGATTCGCCTCCACAGATAGAATAAGACGATCGGCACGATGAGCGTCGTGCGCGTGAGCTTGACGACGACGGCGGCGTTGCCCGCTTCGGTGCCGTACCCGAACGCCGACGCGACGACCGACGACGTGTCATTGATCGCGGTCCCGGCCCACAAGCCGAACGCGCTCTGCGAAAGGTGCATCAGGTGCCCGAGCGGCGCAAAGATCAACACCGCGATGATGTTGAAGAGAAACACCGCGCCGAGCGCGTAGGCAATATCGGCGGGGTCGGCTTCAATGACGCTCGATACCGCGGCGATCGCCGATCCGCCGCAAATCGCCGTGCCGATGCCGAGCAAGCGGCGCAGATCCGCGTCGAGACGGAGCCAGCGGCCGAGCACGTACGCGAGCGCGAGCACGATGACGAGCGTCCCGAGCATGACCGGCAGCGAGCGCGCGCCGCCGCTCGCCAATTCTTTCAGGCTGAGATGGGCTCCGAGCAACACGATCGACCACTGCAATAACTGCTTGCTCGCAAACGCCAACCCCGGACGCATTCCCGGCGGGAGCGTCCACACGACGGCCACAATCACGCCGATGACGATCGCAAACACCGGGCCGCCGACGATGGGCACGAGCCATCCTAAGCCCGCAGCGACGAGCGCCACCGCCAAACAGAGGGCGAGCCCCTTAAAAATAAGCGGCGGGCTCCGGCGCCGATTGAATCAGCCGACGCTTCATAAACGCTGGGCGCGCGTGCGCGAGTACCCACGCCGAAACGTCGTACGCGTCCTGCAGCGTCAACGTTCCCGGCGCATTCTGCGGCATGTTGTACATGACGAAGCCCGTCATGCGATCGATGTGCGCCATACCGGCGCCTTTATTGAACGACGTCGCGCCCCACAACGGTGGAAACGTTCCGTGCACGCCCGCGCCATTCGCCTGATGACACGCCTGGCAACTCTTGCTATAGATCGAGCCGCCGCGTGCGAGGTCGGGTGACGCGCTCGGCAACGGCACGACGAACGTGTCGTGGACATCGTCGGATGCGGTCGGCACGCCGCGCGAGAGATACGCGATGTACGCAACCATCGCGATCATCGCCTTGCTGCTATAGGCCGGCGGCGTTCCGTTCATACTGTACAAGAAACATTCCGCCAACCGATCTTGTAAAGCTATGACGCGCTTGGAGCGCTTGTTCCACTGCGGAAAGCGTGCGTACGTCCCGGCGAATGACCCGCCACGCGGTACCGTTCCAGCCCCGAGGTGACACGCGGCGCACGACATGTCGGCGACGACGTTCTTCGGCAAATATTTGTGCGGATCGACGATGATGTCGTGGCCGAGTGCGATCGCTGTGCCGAGCGATCCCGGCGGAAGCGCGCTTGCGTCGTAGAGCGCGGGCGCCGGCTTCGCACAGGCTGCGAGTGCGGCGAGCGCCATCGCCGCCAACGACAGCCTAGAACGTAAGCGCAACGTAGGTATAGCCGAGGGCCTTTTGCAAAACCGCGACCGTCGCAACCATTCCCGGCACGACCAGCGCGCCCGGAATCAAGTGCGTGAGAATATCGTCGGCCACGTCCTTTGCCGTCATACCGGCCGGTGCGTTCCCCGCTTTAACCAGCCCTTTCGACTGTTCTTCGACGGCCGTATGACACGTGAGGATCGCCACGCCGCGCTTCTGCAGCATCTCGATCGACGTGTCCTGATACATGCCCTTGTCGTCGTCGGGATCGGCGGCCGGGTTGAACGGCGCTTTGGCCGCAAGCCAGATGTTGTTCGCGATGGTCGCTCCCTGCGCGTCCTTAATTCCGAAGTAGTCGCCGATCTTATATTTCTGCCACACGTAGTCGCTGTAGCCGTATGCTGCCGACGGCCCGTGGCCGCAGATCGCAAGCGCAATTTCGCCGGCCGCGTGGCCGAACCCAAACTGCAAACCGTTTAGTGAATTCTTGACGTTGTTCCAGAGGCCCGGTTTGAACGCGACTTGCTCGAACAACTGACGGATTTTGGCCGGCCTGCCGACGATCGAGTCGAACGCGGCCATATCGAATTGCGCTTTGCGCTCGACGACGTTGGATCCGCCCGGGACGCCTTGTGCGTCGGCAACCGCGCCGGTCGCCGCGGCGAGCACCGAGGCGGCAATAAAATCCGTTCGCTTCATCGTGTTACTCCTTGATCGAAACCGGAGGCCCAAATCCATACGATCGATAGATCGCTTGTCCTCGCGGGCTTAGCAAAAACGCAAGAAATGCCTGCGCGGCCGCGGCGTGCGGGGTTCCCGTTACGACGCTCGCCACGTACGACGCGCCCACGTTCTGCGGAGGCGGCAACGCGACCGCTACAACGCCGCTATGAATGCGTTGCTGATATTGTGCTTCGGTCAGCCAAACGGGCCCCGCGTCGACCTTACCCTGGACGATCCAGAGGGGCGTTTCGCGATGGTGAATCACGGTGAAGACGGTGGTTCCGGCCGCTCGTTTCGACTGCATGATCTCCGTATCGAGCGCCTCGCCGCCCGCCAGCCGATACGACGTCTCGATTTGCCGCGCGATGCCCTCGGTCGTCGGGTTCGGCATGGCGACGCGCACGCCGGTACGCCCGAGGTCGCGCATGGAGCGAACGTGCAACGGATTTCCGGCACGCACCATAATGCCCAGAACGTTGCTTGCGTAGGTTTCGGGCGCAGAAACGAGTCCCTCGCTTAGTAATTTCGCGGTGCGTTTCTGACCCGACAGATACACGTCGCCGTGCACGTGCAGTACCAAGTTGTCGACGGCAAGCGCGCCGCGTTCGATTTGCATCGCGAGTACGCCGGGGGGAAGCGTTTCATAAAAGACGCTGTGAATCTCGGGATGATCCGCCTGAAATGCGGCGACGAGTCGCGGCATAACGAACCATTGGTTTCCACCGATAAAAATCACGAGATCGGCGGCGTCGGGATCGCCGTGCAAGTCGACATCCTTGTCGAATTGTCCAGCCGAAAATTGCACGGGTGGTGCGGGCGCCATCGCCAGTAGGACGAAGAGCCCAACCGTAAGAGCAAGCGAGCGAAGCATACCTGAAAGCGTAGGTCCGCGACGAGCGGAAGTCAAACCTTCGGACACTCGGGGTTACGGGAGGTCTTTGGCGGTGATGAATCGTCGCGAGTTTGCGGGATTGGCGGCCGGCGCTGCTACAGCGACAGCAGCAATTCCCACGCGCGCGATGCCCGCATCGGGTCTTGGCGCGCCACATCCTCCGTTCGTTGCCGAAGACGATCCCTCCATTACCGTCGAACGCGCGCAGTTGCGCCGCCCGGACGGCATCCTCAACGCCTACGCCGCATTTCCAAAGGTTGTCAGGGCAAACACACCCGGTATCGTCATCGTCATGCACATCTGGGGTGTTGACGCTCAGATTCGCGACACCGTGCGGCGCTTCGCGAAGAGCGGGTTCAACTGCATCGCGCCGGACCTCTACTCGCGGATGAATCCGCCCACCGGCGATGCGGCGACCGATATCGAACCGTTCAAGCCGCTCGCAGCCGGCCTCGTGCGCAAACAATACGACGGCGACCTTCGCGCGGGCGGCTTGCATCTGCTCGCCAAGTCTCCACAGTGCAAACTCGGCGTCGTCGGATTTTGTATGGGTGGCCACCTAGCATTAATTCAAGCCCTCGACAACTCCGACGTCTTCGACTCGGTGGCACCGTTCTACGGTGCGGTCAAGGATATCGATCCCACGCAGATTCACATTCCGGTCTGCGGCAGCTACGGGGAAAAGGACGGCAGCATCCCGGCCGACGAGGTTCGCGCATGGCGCGGCCTCTTGCGCGTGCCGAACGACGTGCGGATCTACGCCTCTGCCGGGCATGCTTTCTTCGACGATACGCGAAGTTCGTACGTAGCTTCAGCCGCCGACGATGCGTGGAAGCGCACCTTCGACTTCTTTAAGGAAACGCTCGGACTTCAAACGTGACCGCCGCCATCGATCTCCTCTTTCTCGTCGTGGGCCTGGCCCTCGGCGTTGGCGTCATGTTGTTCCGGCAGCGCGGCGAGCGCAGCTCCCTCGAAGCGCTGCTCGAGCGGGCCAAGAACGAGCTGGGTGACTCCACGACCCGGCGCGCCACCGAGCGGGTCGGCGAGATCGTCGCGCCGATTGCCGAAAAACTCGGTGAGTTCGACCGGCTGGTCCGGGCGATCGAGTCCAAGCGCAACGAGGACACGGGCAACCTGAAGGCCCAGATCGACAACCTGCTCAAGCGCGCCGACAAGATCGAAGTTGCCGCCCAGGCGCTCACGACCCAGACGTCGACCCTCGTCACCGCGCTCAAGAACCCGACCACGCGCGGGCGGTGGGGCGAGATTCAGCTCCGCAACGTGGTCGAAAAGGCCGGGATGATCGACTATTGCGACTTTTCCGAGCAGCAAACGATCGGCGTCGGCGAGGGCCGCGCGCGCCCGGATATGACGATCAATCTGCCCGGCGACCGGAAGGTCTTCGTCGATGCCAAGGCGCCCACGGACGCGCTTCAGGCCGCATTTGAGGCCATCGACGATGCAGCGCGGCGCGACCTCATCAAGCGGCATGCAAAGGCCCTGCAAGATCATATCGACGCGCTCTCCAAACGCGCGTATCACACTGCCGAAGGATCGGCCGATTTCGTCATCATGTTCGTTCCCGGCGAAGCGTTCCTCAGCGCCGCGTGCAACGAGAATCCGATGCTGATCGAATATGCGCTCGACCGCGGCGTGCTCGTCGCGGGCCCGCTTTCGCTGATGGGTCTCTTGCGATCGTTCGCGATGGGTTGGCAAGCGGTTAAACAAGAAGAGAACGCCAAACGCATTGCCGCTATTGGGCGCGAGCTCTACGAACGCACCACAAAGTTTGCGGAAAGGCTTTCGAAGGTCGGCCAAAACTTAGAACGGTCGGTCGCCGCGTACAACGATACGATCGGTTCGTACGAAACGCGCTTGCTGCCGCAAGGCCGCAAGCTCAAAGACGAAGCTGGGCTCACCGGCGAACTCGAAGAGATCGACGTGATCGACGTGGTTCCGCGCGCGATCACCGCACTCGATGCCGACCCCGGCGGTCGCAAGCGGCGCGCACCCGCGGAGCCGAATCTCTTTCAAAATCACGAAGAGGCGGGTTAGCGAACCCTCGCGGTTTCGACCACCGTGGAGCCGCTGCGCAACTCTACGGCATCCAGTGCGCCGGGTTGGGCGATGAAAGCCTCACTCGTCGCTCCATTGGACTGCGTCGATCCCACGAGCCGCGCCTGCCCTCCCCGCACGGCATACACGTCGTAGCGCTCGCCGGCAGCAACGATCACGTAGATCCACGAACGATCGCGAGCGTAAATGACCTTCGCGGGCGGTCCGGTTCCCGCGAATTGTGCGTGATTAAAGTGACTCTCCACCATCGCGACGGTCGCGGCTTCACGTGCCGGCGGCGCCGGACGGAATAATCCCGCGACGCCGATCGAGAATCCGAGCGCGAGCGCTGCCGCGACCGCCAGCCACACTCGCACGTCGAGGCCACGGCGCGTAAAGTGCATGCGCCGGTCGAGCGACGCCGGCGCCGGTACGGGACGCGCGGTTCGCTCGAGATCGAGCACCGTTTCCTCGGCTTCGCCGACGCGCTTCGCGCAAGCCTCGCACTCGCGCGTGTGTTCGTCCACCGCACGAATCTCGGCGGCATCGAGCAATCCGAGCGCATAGAGTTCCGCCGATTCGCCGACGTGATCGTCACGCATGACCGATATCCTCGCTAAGACGCTCGCGCAACTTGCGCAGTGCGCCCGAGATGCGGCTCTTAATTGTGCCGAGCGGCTCGCCCAGGTCGCTTGCGATTTCCGCAAAGGTGAGTCCGCGATAGTAGGCCAGCTCGATACTCCTTTGTTGCTCCGGACTGAGCGACGCAACGGCGCGCGCGATGCGCTCGCGTTCGATCGGATCCGACTCTTCGTCGTAGCTCTGCTCGACGGGCAAACCCTTGCGCAGCACCTCGCGACGACCCTCGTTGCGCACGCGCGCGAGCGCTTCGTTGCGGACGCACGTCACGAGGAAAGCCTCGAGCGAACCGCGCGCCGGCGCGTACGCCGATCCCGTACGCCAGAGGCGCAGAAACACGTCGTGCACGCAATCGCTTGCGACCTCGTCGTCGCGCACGACTCGGCGCGCGGTCGCGTAAAGGCGCGCGCCCATTAGGCGGTACGACGATTCGTACGCCCAGGGATCACGCTGCGCGAAGGCGCGCTCGAGGACGTCGTCCCGCGTATTAGGAGCCGAGAGCGTGATCCTCGTAGCGACCACCGTAGCCGTCCACCGCAACCGTGCGATAGCCGATCGCACGCAAGAGATCGTCGGGCGGCAACGTCAGCGGACCCGGCTTTGGAGCGGCGCCCGGTTTGGGCTGCGGATACGCGGTCGCATCCGCCGTTGCGAACGTGATGTTCCCTTCGGTGTGCGTGATGATTTGGTGAATGTGCCCGTTGAGAACCGTCACGCTATCGAAGCGTGCGAGCAGCGCAAGGGCTTTCGAACCGTCGTCGGTCGTCCAGCCCCACTCCGGGAACAGCGCGTACAGCGGCACGTGCGCGAATACCACGACCGGCATGCTTTTTGGCAAACCCGCGAGATCGCGCGCCAGCCAATCGAGTTGATCGGTGCCCAGTAAACCCATCTTCTCAAAGTTAAACACATTCAGGAGCGCGACGAAATGCACGCCGTCGGTTTCCCACGACGTCCAACCGCCCGGCTGCGCCTGCGGCATCCGGAAGTTGCTCATGTACGGTTTGAAATCGTTGCCGAGCACGTCGTGCTCCCCCGGCAATGCGATCAGCGGAGCGCGCAGCTTGGAAAGCACGCTCTTGGCATCGGAAAATTGCTGCGGCGTCGAGAGGTGCGTGATGTCGCCCGTGTGGACGACGAACGCGGGCTGCTCCGGCATCGCATTGATCGCGGTTATCGCTCGATCGAGCGTGGCAAGCACGTCGGGATTTGCGGCTTGGTGGAAGCCGATGTGACTGTCGCTGATCTGCACGAAGTTCACGGCCGACGCGCTAGCTGCAACCGCGCGGCCCGTAAAGAGGCCGCCGGCCCCGAGCGTATAGGCAATGCCCGCGCCGGTCCACGCAACGTGTTCGACGAACCTCGAGCGGTTCACGCGCGCACCGCTTTCACGACGATCGTACCCTTCATGAATGGGTGCAACTCACAGAAGTAGCGATACGTGCCGGGTTTCGTGAACGTGTGGCTCCACGACGCACCCGAATCGAGACCTTTCGAATCAAACGTTCCGTCGACGGCCGTTACCGTGTGCGCGTCGTCGTCGCGGTTCGTAAAAACCACGGTGGTGCCGGCGTCTACCGTAAGCGTCGCCGGCGAGAATGCGTCGTCGACCATGCGAACGGCCGGAGGGGGCGTTGCCGCTCCAGCCATGGCTGGGGCCAGCAGCGCGAGAGCGAGGTAGAGATGTTTCATGACACCTCTATGCGCGAGGGCCGTGAACGGTTCAAGGCGCAGGGCTTGGCCAGACGCTCCCGTCGGCGTACGTAACCCGAACCACGCGATATCCCGCAACGCGCGCCTGCAAAATCGGGATCGCGGCCGTTCCCATCTGGCGTTGCACGCAATTATCGATGCGCGAGCGCGGCCCGATGCTGCCGCTGACCCATTCGTTCATCGTCGCGTAACTCATGATCTGGACGTTGGATGAAAACTCACCCGTGCGATCCAGGGTGAGCTTTCCAACTTCCTGCCCGTTCGCATCGAGCAGTGGAAAGTCGAAGACGACGTGGGTTGCCGTCTGCGGCGCGACGTTCGCAAACGAAACGCAGGCGATGACCGCCGTGCCGTCGCGTTTGGCGGCGGCAAAGCCCCCGATCACGTTGATGTTGCCTTGGACGTTACCGTTCAGCGACGTCGCCGCAAGCGGAAGGTTTCGCCAAGCGCCGGGAGTCGGCGTGGGCGTAACGCGACCGCCGGGCTCGCGACTGCCGATGTCGCTATCTTGCGCGCCGCGCGAATAAAGAGCCGATCGCCCGTTTCCTTGCAGCCACGAAAGCACCGCGTTCCGGTCGTCTCCCGCAAGGTTGAGGATGTCCGTCATGGTGGCTTGCGGTTGCGAGGATGTGGGGAACGGCGCTGCCGCGCCGCTTCGAGCCCAATTCGTCAACGTGAGAAAATCGTTATCGGAGAGCCCTCGCATCTCGGCCAACACGTTTCCGAGCGCGCGCGACGGCGTGCTTTGGGCGTTTCCCGGCAGAACGAACGCACCGGCGAGAACGGCCGCTAGTGCCAGTGCCGCGAAGGGTCCCCGCCGGATCATTTCTGCTTCGCTTCCCACTCCTTAAGCGCTTGCAGCGTGTTGGCGACGTGCTGATCCGGATTGAGATCCGTAAACGTATACACGATCGTTCCATCCGGCGCGATCACATAGGAGGTCCGGTTCGCGTATTGCGGCGC
>Ga0181525_10004515_pt1 | contig 10659 bp, 8 predicted proteins | sample PEATcosm2014_Bin_48_FD_121100 | JGI IMG/M metagenome (GOLD analysis project Ga0181525, IMG submission 121100) | Peatland microbial communities from MTU Mesocosm Facility, Houghton, MI, USA - PEATcosm2014_Bin06_10_metaG | ecosystem: Environmental > Terrestrial > Soil > Wetlands > Peat | place...
GAAATCGACTCCTTGAATTCCTGGCGATCACCCCAGTGGTGCCAGCCGGTTTCAACTTCATTGTTTCCACACCACAAAACGATGCTGGGATGGTCGCGCAGGCGCTTAATCTGGTCGATGGCCTCCTGCCGGACGTTTTCCTGAAAGGCGACATCGCCCGGAACCATGTCGCCGCCGAACATGAATTCCTGCCAAACCATGATTCCAAGTTCGTCGCAGATGTCGTAGAAATCATCGGACTCGTAGTAACCGCCGCCCCACTCTCGGACCATATTCATGTGCGCGTCGCGGGCGGATTGCAGAATGTTGCGATGCATCTCTGGAGTCACACGGTTGGGAAAACTGTCGAACGGGATCACGTCTGCGCCCTTGGCGAACACGGAAATGCCGTTCACGACGAACTCAAAACTCTTTCCCCATTGATCGGGCACGCGGCGCAGTTCAATGGAACGCAGGCCGGTCTTGCTTTCCGCGTGTGCTGCAACCTCGCGGCCGAAGTGAATCTGCGCCGAGAATCGATAGCGGCTCTGCGTGCCATATCCCACCGGATACCACAACTTTGGCGCGGCGATCCGCAGAGGCACCGACACGTGATTGATGCCGGCATTGAGTTGCAGCGGCTGATTTCCATCGGCGATTTGCGGCCCCGACATTTCATCGTGAGCCAACGTCAGCGTAGCCGTTGTAGGCCGTGTGGCCTCGATTTCAAGCTCGGCCGTCAAATTAGCGAGATCGACAGTGATGTTCCGTTGGTGAATGTGAAAATTCTCGATGCGCACAGCATCCCAAGTCTCCAGGCGCACCGGTTGCCAAATACCTTCCGTCAGGAATCGCGGTCCCCAATCCCAACCGTAGTTGTACGGGGCTTTGCGGGTATAGGGAGCGGTCGCGATATTTTCTTCGTTTCCGTAATTGTGGCTCGAGATCGAAGGCAAAACATAGGGCAGCGTCTTGACGTAGGGCAACATCTTCTCTACCGCCGAATGGAAAACGATTCGCAAGGTGTTCGACCCGGGCTTCAAGAATGCCTTGGCCGGGACTCGCCAACGGCGGAACATGTTATCCGCATGGAGGATCGCCTGGTCGTTGAGGTAAACATCGGCAAAAGTATCCAGCCCATCAAAAACCAAGTCGGCATGATCGTGGGCCAGTCCGGCCGCGTCGATTTGAAATGTAGTCTGATATTCCCAGTCGGCCAGGCCGATCCACTGCAGATGAAATTCGTTGTCTCGATCGAACGGATCGGGAATGAGGCCACTGTGTAGAAGATCGGTTTGGACCACGCCGGGAACCTGCGCCGGATGCCATTCTTTCACGTCGGCTCTGTCGGTGTTGGCGACGGCGCGAAACTGCCAGCCGGAATCCAGATTGCGCGACGAAGGTTCGGCTGCTTGCAGCGGCAGCGCGAGAGAGCAAAACACCAGCAACCCGAAGCCGTGCAATGCGGCCGCGGACACACGGGGAAGCAATCCCAACCGAACTATACCCATCTCAGCCAGCTCCTGCGCGAATTATGAGTCCACGAATGCCGGAAACCCCTTTTGACTCGGCTCCGATGAGTTTCAACACCGTGGCCGGATGCGTCAAGTGTTTTCCGCCAGATGCGGAAGAACTGTTTCGAGAAAGACGGTCAATTCTGACCAGTTTTCTTAAGCCTGAAGTTTGATACTGGCAATTCCGAAGGCTCCCATCCAATGAGGAAACTTCGTGAATCGACTTGGTTTTGTGGGCATTTTTGACCCAGGGAGGTTTTGATGAATCTGAATACGCTGGATCCGAAGCTGATCATTCTCGCCGTCGTGGTGATTCTAGGCATCGCGGCGGTGGTTATCTGGCTGTACATGCGAAAACGCAGGAGTACGACTGCAGGCCTGCGGCAGAAGTTTGGGCCCGAGTATGAGCGGGCGGTGCGCGAACAAGGCTCGGAACGAAAGGCAGAAGCGAAATTAGCGGATCGACAGGAGCGCGTCGAAAAACTTAACATTCGCGAACTTGATCCAGCGGAACGAGAACGTTTTTCAAACCAGTGGGAGTCCGTGCAGTCGCGTTTCGTCGATTCGCCGAAGGGAGCGGTCGCAGAAGCCGATGACCTGGTGTCCGCGCTAATGAAGGCTCGTGGCTATCCCGTATCTGATTTCGATCAGCGTGCCGCCGACATTTCTGTTGACCATCCTCGCGTTGTGGAAAATTACCGGTCCGCGCATGCGATTGCGTTGCGGGCTGGGAAGGACGCAGCCACCACGGAAGATCTAAGGACGGCGATGATTCATTACCGCTCTCTTTTCGAAGACTTAGTGCGGGTAACGCCGATAGTGGAACGGAAACAGGTAGCGTAGCGATCTGAGTAAAGGGTCCCGCGGCAGGAATGAGACAGTTGTTGGAAAAGGAGAACAATAATGAAACCAAGCACAGAAGACCGGACTGAGGGCAAGCTCCACGAAGTGAAGGGAAAGATTAAGGAAGAGGTCGGGAAGGCGACGAACAATCCTGATTTGGAAGGTTCCGGGAACGCAGAAAAAAATGCTGGCAAAGTTCAAAAATGGATTGGCCGCACGGAAAAAGCCGTCGGAGAATAAAGGACACTTGCGAACAGGCAGGAGCAGGAGGAGGATACCGTGTCACAAACCGTAGTGGAAAGAACGGCGGAAAATATTGGCAAGTCAGCGCGCCAGGCTTCGCGTGCAACCAGCGCGGTTGCCGATGCAATCGAAGACGGCGTGGAAGTGGTGAAGCGTGCAGCTAAACAGGGTGGTGACGCCGCCGAGGAATTCTTGAGCGAGACTACCCAGCGTCTGCAGCGCCATCCTGCGTTGACGGTGGCGGCGACCTTTGCAGTCGGTTTGACCGCAGGCGCCTTGATCGGCTGGATGATACGACGGAAGTCTAGTTAGCGCTGAGCACGATTCGCGAGACTCCGGGAAGCGGAAGTAGCTTTCTCGTGTTTCAGTCGCGCGCGATACCGCGCTGGTCTTCTTTTTTATGAAGCATGTTTTCTGAAGAATTCCTCTCGGTACTTCGCGTCGCGAAAGGCTTCCGTACCTCCAGATCGCGTGGTCGAGAACGCTCCTGCCAGGTTTCCGGCCCGCAGGCATGTGGGCAAATCAGCGCCCCGAACATACTGATGGAGAAAGCCCGCATCGAAGCTGTCACCCGCTCCCACCGCGTCCACGGCCTCCACAGTCAGTGCGGGACTGACGAAACGTTCGGTTCCGCGTTGCGCCAACGCGCCTTCGCGCCCGAGCTTCACAACGACCAACGGCACCAACGCGGCAAGCTTCTTCACGGCATCTTCCAGATCGCTGACGCCCGCCGCTTTTTGCGCCTCCCGCTCATTCGGCAGAAAGACGTCGACATAGCGCAGCGCGTCCTGCAAGCCGCCCTCCCAACCGTCATTGGGATCGTCATTCGTGTCGAGTGAAACGCTGAGTCCGGCTTCCTTCATTTTGCGGAATAACTCCGGCACGCGCGGCCGCAGCTCGCGCTGCAAATAGAAAGAAGAGACGTGGAAGTGGCGCGAATCTGTGAGGTAGTCGAACCCCAAGTCGTCCCAGGCCAGTTCGGCGATGGTCCCAGAGTACGTCACCATGTTGCGCCAGGCTTCGCGCTGCAAAACCACGGTCAACCCCGTCTTGACTGCGCCAGGCACGCGGCGCAGCTCTGAGACATCGACGCCGCTTTGCTGCAATGTTTGCAGGGCAGCCTGACCCAGATCGTCGTCGCCGATGCGCGATTGAAATCCCACGCGGCTGCCCAAGGCGGCGAGATTATGTGCCAGGATGGCGGACGATCCCCCCAGAGTCAGCATCATGCGATCGGCCAGCAGTTCGCGCTCGGGCGGAAGTTCGTCGGGAAGTCCGTAGAGAATCAGGTCGAGATTGAGTTCACCGGCGATGGTGATGTCAAATCGTGGCATCGGACTCCTCTGCTTGTTTTTGCTTGACTTGCGTCAGCGGTCAGACAATCGTGACTTCGGTTCCGGCCTGCTTCAACGTGCGCAGATCGGACTTGGCAATGCCACGGTCGGTAATCACTTCCTGCAGCACGGACGGAGGTGCAATCAGCGACAGGCTGCGGCGCCCGAATTTGCTCGAGTCGCACACCGCAATCGTGCGCTTCGCCACTTCGACCATCACTCGGTTCACTTTCGCTTCCAGAAGATTGGGAGTGCTCAATCCATACTGCACATCGAAGCCATCGACGCCGAGAAACAGGAGGTCGGCGCTCAAACGGCGCAACGTTTCCTCGGCGATCGGTCCCACCAGCGAAAACGAATTCTTGCGCAGCGTGCCGCCGGTGAGAATCACTTCTACCGCCGTGCCGGCCAGTTCCGCCGCAATGTTCACCGCGTTCGTGATGATCGTTAGACTGCGGAAATCTCGCAACGCACGCGCGATGGCAGTGGTAGTCGTGCCCGAGTCGAGAATTACGACTTGACCCTCCGTGACCTTTGCGGCGGCGGCTTCCGCGATCCGCAGTTTTTCCTGGCGGTGTAGTTTTTCTTTCTCGCGCAGGGTTGGATCTTCCAAAACACTCTCGCGCGCCGGCAGCGCTCCACCGTGAGTGCGGTGAACCTGGCCGTGAGCGTGCAGAATTTCCAGATCCTTGCGGATCGTAACTTGAGAAGTTTCAAAGTGCCGTGAGAGTTCGGTGACCAGCACGCGGCCCTGACGGTTCAGGATGTCGAGAATTGCGCGCCGGCGTTCTTCGTTCAGCAATCGAGTTTCGCTTTCTGGGCATCGCCTGCGCGGAGCAGGCGAGCTTTTGTTTCGTATTTCCTTTTATAGCGTTTTATTTCGTTTGTCCACTGGAAAGCTAAGCCTGCATCCCTGGGTTTCGCGGAGTCTTCAGCAGCGATTCGCAGAGTTCCAGCGTTGGGATGGCGCGAAATGATCTCGTAAACCCTGATTTTGTCATCAGTTGGGAACCATGCGCGGTGATAACCAACTCAATACCTGCCACTGAAGGACGATTGTTTGCCGCGGAAGTTCTGCCGTACTCTCAATTTGGAGACAAGTGCGGCCGCCTTTCGATCGCGGCGAATGGTACGAAAATCGAACACGGAGGATTGCGGCATGTTTGCTGGACCAGAAGAACAACTCTTCACGCGTTCGCGGAGCGTCGTCTCGCGCGTCGTCGCTGGCGAAACTCTCATCGTGCCGGTGCGCGGCAAGGTCGGGGACTTGGCCTCCATCTACAGCTTCAACGGCACCGGCTCTCTGATCTGGCAATTGTTGGACTCGCCGCGGTCGCTCGCGGACTTGATCGACGCCGTGGAGCGCGAGTATGCCGTTGAGCCGGAGCAGGCGCAGAAAGATGTCACACGATTTCTGGACGACATGGCATCGGTGGGACTAGTTGACCTTTGCTCAACAGTTGCAAGTGTCGAGAAAGAAATGGCTGCCGTAGACATGAGCGTGGCGGAATCGAACCGGCAAGCAGTGTTGGAGACGACGGGCTCGCATTGATCGTGTTCGAGTCGCATCCAGTCAGATCACGGAGAGTTGGGCCAGGAGAAAAATGGATCAACTAAGCTACGGAGCATTCAGCGCGGACCTGCACCAGAAGCAGGCGGGCGAGCGGATGCCGCTGCAGGTTTCCATCGAAGTGACGCGGCGTTGCCCGCTGGAGTGCCAGCACTGCTACAACAACCTGCCCATGGGCGACCAGGACGCCCGCAGCCGCGAAATGACCACGGAAGAACACTTTCGCATGCTCGACGAACTGGTCGAGATAGGCTGCTTCTGGCTGCTCTATACCGGCGGCGAAATTTTCGCCCGCAAAGATTTTCTCGAAATCTACACCTACGCCAAGCAGAAAGGATTTCTGATCACCCTCTTCACCAACGGCACGCTCATCAACGAAAAGATTGCCGACTACCTGGTGGAGTGGCCGCCCTTTGCCATCGAGATCACGCTGTACGGTCGAACCAAAGAAACTTATGAAGAGTTGACCGCGATCCCCGGCTCCTACGAAAGATGCCTGCGGGGAATCAAGCTGCTGCGCGAGCGAGGCCTGCCGCTCAAGTTGAAGACAGTTGCCACCAGCATCAATAAGCATGAAGTCTTGGCCATGAAGCAGTTTGCAGAGGAAGAGCTTGGTGCGGAGTTCAAGTTTGATGGTCAGATCAATCCGCGCATTGATTGTTCGCAGAGTCCCCTGGCAGTCCGACTTGCGCCGGAGGAAGTGGTGGCGCTGGACATGCAGAATCCGAACACTGCGAACGAATATCGGAAGCTGGCGCAGCACGATATCGAGAACGATCTGGCGCAAATCGATACCGTTTATTCCTGTGGCGGCGGGATGAATTCATTTGCCATGAATGCCTACGGAGAGATGAGTATCTGCACCATCTCGCAGCAGGAAACTTTTGACTTCCGGCGGGATGGTCTCAAGCGGGCATGGTCGCATTCTCTGCGCGAGGTGCGCACGCGGGCGCGCACGCGGATCACCAAATGCGCGACGTGTCGTATCCAGTCGCTCTGCGGAATGTGTCCCGCGAACGGCGAGTTGGAGAATGGAGATCGCGAGAGTCCCGTCGAATTTCTTTGCCACGTCGCACACCTTCGAGCGACCGCAGTCGGTGTCGATGTTCCTGCACACGGGAGCTGCGAATTCTGTGCCGGCGGCAGCCAGTATGGGGACGTGCTGGAGTCGGCGCGCCGGATTCGGACGAGGGAGGTCGATGTAGAGACTTGGGCGGGACCGCAGCAGATATTGCCGATTCTGAACAATGGAAGCATTTCCGCGGGGGGATGCGGGAGTTGCACGAATCATTGAGGGTGGCCTCTATTCGAGGCGGGCGGGCCAGAAGCACGTCTAACCCAGAAACGAGAGCTGAATGAATCGTGAGCGGATGGAGAGCGAGGAGAGAAAGAAATATGAGCCGCCGCAACTGACAACAATCAGTCTGCGCCCGGAGGAGGCGGTGCTGGGACATTGCAAGACTCTAAGTACGGGCGGATCGCAGGGCAGCAGTTGTAGTAACTTCTTTGCGCCTTGTGTTCAGACCGTTGGATCGTAAAAATTCATCGATGCGAACGCGAGGCGAGCAATGACGAGCGATTTCGAAGCGGCGCTTCTGGAACGGCGGGAGGAATGTAGCGCTGCGCATCGTGGCCAATTGCGCATCGGTGGTGTGGCAGTGCAGGTTACGGGCAGCTACGGCACTGATGTGATTTTCGACCCTGGGCTTGAGCTATTTCGCTCCGATGCAGCCTCGTTTGACGTCGACATCCGCGTGGAATGGGTTGCGGCCCTCTCGCCGGGGCGAGGTCGAGCGCTTTTCGATTCTGGAACAACCTGGCGGTTATGGGAACGAGTAGATGGATTTCAGTTTGACTTTGGCGATCCCATTACTATTGGCCAACCCTACAAGAGATTGCTGATTGATTCCAGTTATCGCCAGGCAGTCCTGCAGATGAGCACGAGATATTTTGCGGATCTTCCCTGTATCGTCGATCCCCTCGGCTATCCCCTCGACGAACTCCTGATCATGCATCGCCTCACGCAGGAGCGCGCCATCGAACTGCACGGCGTCGGCATCGTCGGCCCCGACGGCGCGAGCAATCTTTTCATCGGCCACTCCGGGGCGGGGAAGAGCACGACAGCCCGGCTGTGGACTTCGCTTCACGACGTAGAAATCCTGAGCGACGACCGCATCATTGTTCGAGAAGATAAGGTCCGTGAAGACAAGGTTCGTGCAGACAAGCGTGAAGACAAGGCCTGCCAGGAAGAGACCCAGATTTTCATGTACGGAACCCCGTGGCACGGCGAGGCCCATTTCGCTATGCCCGGACGTGCTCCCCTCGGACGAATTTTCGTTCTGGAACACGGCCAGGGCAACGTGCTCACGCGCCTGACCCGCAGCCAGATGGTCGCAGAATTATTCGCCCGTAGTTTTGTGCCTTTTCACCGCCACGAGTATGTGGACCACGCCCTGAGCTTTTTGGAGCGTGTCGCTGACACTGTCCCTTGCTATCGCTACTCGTTCGAGCCGGACGACCGCGCCGTGGAGAGGATTCTCAACTTCCGTGACTGATCGCAGAAGCGATGGTTGTCCGAATGAAGACCGTCCGCACTCCCGGCAGTTCGAGTCCTTCAGCATGGACTGTCTGAGCGCCGGACTCCGAGTCCGCTTTCAGGCGCGCGGGGCCAGCATGTCGTCCACCATTCGCGACGGAGAGATGGTTTACGTCAGGCCCGCATCCGAGGCCGACTTGCGCAGAGGAGACATTGTTCTGGTGAAGAACGGTTTCGGATTCCGCCTGCACCGACTGATCCGCGCCGATGCCGGCCGAGATATTTTCATCACCCGCGGAGACTGCGCTCTGCAAGATGATCCTCCTGTCGGCCGCGGACAAATTCTGGGCGTCGCCGTAGCTAAAGATGTGCGCCTCGGAACCAAAACCATGCGCGCGAAGTTCAGAGGAATCGGCGGCCGCTTTCTGCGCACCGCGGCCCGTGGTCAATCCATCGTCGGCAAACTCTCAAGCCTGGTAGGACTGCACTCCTACGCTCCGGCACCGCGCCCTCTACGCCAGGGTACTCGAAGCCAGACTGAGCGCCGCCATTCCACGCGAAGCCTGCTGGGCCTCCTGACCTTGCTGACCATTCTGCTCGCCGCGCCCTATGTCAGCGGCCAGGTCGCCGTCGACGCCAGCACGTCCAGTTCGGCCACCCTGCGCGGAACCGGCACCAAGACGCTCACCTTCGCCCACACCACAACCGCTACCACAAACCGCATTCTCCTGGTCGGCGTGTCGATGAACGTCACCAACGCAACCACCACCGGAGTGGTCGGCGTCACGTACAACGGCACGGCGATGAATTTTGTGGGGGCGCACAATGACGCCGGAAACACCCGCCGGGTCGAAATGTGGTATCTGCTGGCCCCGTCCAACGGCAACCACAATGTGGTCGTCTCCGTGAACATTCCCGCGGCGGTAAATATAGGTGTGGTTGCCGGCGCGACCTCGTTCACCGGCGTGGACCAGACCGTGCCCCTGGGAACTTTCGTTTCGGCCGATGGTGCCACCGCCGGCAACTCCCAGCTCGACGTTCCCAGCGTGGTCAACGGCGTGGTTCTCGATACTCTGGCCACCGATGGCACGCAAACCGTTACCATTCCCGGTCCGCAGGTTTCGCAGTGGAATGTGTCGAGCGGAAACAATACCAATCCCGGCGTCGAAGGCACCGGCAGCAGCCGCTCCGGCGCGCCCAGCGTGCCCATCTCCGAGACTTTCAGCGGCACTTCCAACTGGTCGCTGGGAGCGGTCTCGATCAATCCCACGGCTGCCGATATCGCAGTGACCACCAGCGTGGGCACCGCGGTTTTTCTGGGGACGAATACCACCTACACCATCACCGTCACCAACAACGGTCCTTCGCCAGCCAATAACATAATTCTGACCGACACCTGGGCGGCGACCGGACTGACGCTCGTATCCGTGACGCCCAGCGCGGGGACAACTTGCACCGGCACCGCACCCATCTCTTGCACGCTGCCAACTCCGTTTGCCAGCGGCACGATCGCGACGGTCGCAGTAAAAGTAAACGCGAGCGCTTCCGGTTCCTATGCCAACACAGCCTCGGTGACCGATTCCGGTACTCCGCCAGACACCAACACCGGCAACAATACTTTCGTCGCGGTCGCAACGGTGCAGGCGGCGGCCTGTGCGGGCGTTTCGCAGGCTGTTCCGGCGACCAATCTCACAGGAGTTTTGAACACCTACTATCCAGGATCGGCAAACGTAGCTGCGGGAGCAACTTCCATCACCGTAGGCGCGGCCACCGGCGGCCCCGGCGGTGTGCCAACCCCGATCGCAGCCGGCAACCTTCTGCTGGTCATCCAGATGCAAGACGCCAGCATTAACGACTCGAACAATGTTGCTTACGGTAACGGCAGTACGGGTCAGGGTTTTACCGCGCTCAACAGTGCCGGGGACTTTGAATTCGTTACGGCGCAATCCGCCGTGGGCACGGGCGGCGGTTCCGTGACCATCTCCGGATCGGGTGCAGGAGGCGGATTGGTGTTCGCCTATCACTCCGCCGCCGCCTCCGCCACTGCAGGTCAGAGCACCTATCAGGTGATCGTGGTGCCGCAGTACACCACAGCAGCGTTCAGTTCGGCATCGCCGCCGGTTGCGCTCGCCTGGAATGGGTCCACTGGCGGAGTGCTGGCGTTAGATACCTCCAGCACCCTCACACTAAACGGTGCAACCGTCGCAGTGGATGGCCAGGGCTTCCGTGGCGGGGCTGGCCTTCAACTAAGTGGGGGCGTGACGGGCAATAACTCGGATTACGTTCATGCTGCCCCCGCGACCTACACCGGAGTCGTTGAGAACGGACTCGATGCACCCAAAGGAGAGGGAATCGCCGGCACTCCGCTTTGGGTCGAGTCGGGAGGAACCTACGCCGCGGGGAACAGCAGTTATCCCAGTGGTACGGCGGGCGTGGATGGCAGTAGCGCGCGCGGCGCGCCGGGGAACGCAGGCGCTGGCGGCACCGATGGAGATGCGACGGGAAATACCGAGAACGCCGGCGGCGGTGGGGGCGGCAATGGTGGATCAGGAGGCTATGGCGGAGATTCGTGGAGCACCAATCTAAGTGACGGTGGCGAAGGCGGTATCGCGTTTCCCGCAACGATTAATCGCGTGGCTA
>Ga0181525_10004517_pt1 | contig 10657 bp, 15 predicted proteins | sample PEATcosm2014_Bin_48_FD_121100 | JGI IMG/M metagenome (GOLD analysis project Ga0181525, IMG submission 121100) | Peatland microbial communities from MTU Mesocosm Facility, Houghton, MI, USA - PEATcosm2014_Bin06_10_metaG | ecosystem: Environmental > Terrestrial > Soil > Wetlands > Peat | place...
TCGACGAAGAACTCCTCGTGTGCCGCAAAGCACTCTGCATCGAAGACGGGCGAGTATTCACAAAGCCGCGGAATCTCCTCAGACAGTCCGTGTACGCCAACGATCATCGTGGATGGAAGACCCCCCATTTCGAGGAGCCGACCCCACTTGGAGAACGCTTGACCGTCACCGGCGAAGATGATCGCCTCGGGCGGATCCGGCGGGATGTACACAGTGACCGGGCGACCTCCGTCGTACTCCAAGAGCGTCTCGGTGACGAGAGCTCCGGCGATTGATTCGGTACGCGACGGGTCAGGTGTTCGCCTAGTCGGAAACATCTGGTTCTTGCTAATAGTCGGCATCCGCGAAACTAACTTTCGCGAGGGGACTGCGTTCCACCCATTCATCCAAAGAGGCTCTCGGCCACGGGCTGTCCGGCCCGTTGCGACGATTGAAGGTATCGACAAAGTCTGCGAAGACTCTTCGGCGCTCGTCGCGGTCAGTGATCACTGTGGCAGTGGCTGATAAATCGGCCGTAACGCCGTGTTTGAGATGAAAGACGAAATGTGGTTCAGCCTCAAGATTCAATAGCCAATCCCGAGTTCGCGGTCCCGGGATCCCGCTCAGGTAGGTTGAACCCTCGAAACTGTAAAAGCAGATCTCGATGCGTCGTGGTTCCTTGGAACGTCTACCGATTGTGGTGATGTCGATAGTGCGTTCTTCGATGTTCGGGGAGCCTCCTTTCGCCAGAGCCTCGCGTATGTCGTCACGCACGAGAGGGAACGTCTCGCTCACTGCGCGAAGGCCTGGTATTCACTGCCCCTACTCCAGCTCTTTCCAGTGCTCACGACCGAACAGACGCCCGTATCGAGCAGTGAGGGAGGGGCCCTCGTCGCGCACCGTGTCGGGATGAAGGACAAGGGTACCCGCGGGGGCCGGTAGCGCCGCCGCTTGCTCGTCGGTCAACGCACATCGAATCAAGGTCGTAGTGATGTCCTTGACTTGATCTCTATCTACGAATCGCACCCCGTGCTTAGTCTGCACGGCGATGCCGTCGAAGATATCCAGCTCCGGGACCTCCAACACGTGTTCGACGGTTCCGAACTGGGTGTCCGTGGAACTAAGTACGGGAGTGCCCACGGGCACACCTCGATATGAAACCGGCTGTCCTTCGTCCATGGGCATCGCCTCCTAATCGTTCGAATCTACCCGAGGTGTATCCAGGCGGCGAGACGCCCGCGCGTGAGATTGCTCCCACTGACCTCGAACATTGGCGGTGAGGTATCCTGCGCGTTGGTGAAGCCGTACTTTCTCGTGACAAGAGGGGTCCGATGACCGCGACATTGAAACTGACGCATAAAGCCCTGGGAGCCGAAGTCCGGCGAGGCCCGTACGACGTCGTGGTTGACGGGCAGCTTGTTGGCTCGGTTGAGATGAACCAGACCATCGAGGTACCAGTCGCGCCGGGATCTCACACCCTGCAGGTGCGAAGTGGCCGGAACTCCAGTCGAACTCAGAGTTTCGACGCCGTCGAGCACCAAACCGTCGCATTCCGATGCACCGGGAAGAGCTTCCTGCCGATCTTTCTCGCGTCGTTTCTCGTCCCCGGCCTAGCGCTCCAGCTTCGCCGTACGGGAGCCAGGGAGTCGTCCTAAGGTTTCCAGCGCTCGCAAACCTCTCATCGATTGCCGTTCGACCACTTCACCACGCCAAGCCGTCGCCTGGGGTATGGTGCCGAAGACGGCTCGCGTTAGGCCGCTTGTTGACGAGGGGGGCACCGATATGAGTGTCGTCGTGACTATCCACTTTCCAGTCTCGGACGTAGCTACGGCCATCCAGGGACTCCACGACAACGCCGAGTTCCTTGAAGAGATTACGGCTTCCACGATGGACGCCGGCATTCTCCACCATCGATTCGTTGCTGGTGAAGGCGAACTCGTCGTCATTGACGAATGGGAGAGCGCAGAACAGTTCCAGAAGTTCTTTGATGGCAACCCCAAGGTCGCGCAGGTCATGTCGTCGATCGGAATGACGGGAGCCCCTGAAATCTCGGTGTTCGGATCAATCGACGCACCGGGAACCGTCTAGACCGTAACGGCCCGGGGCAGATGCCGTCGTCCAACGTGGACCGGGAGCTACAGGATCCCTGAGACCTCGTGGACGTCTCCGCAGGGAACACCGAGCGCCGCGTGGTGACGGCGAACGGCGTCCGCGTCAGGCGCGTCCAGTAGGCAGTACACCTTGCCGTCGGAGTTGTGGAAGAGTTCGATCTGTCGAACCCCAAACTCGTCCGACTTACGTTCCTTAGCTTCCTTCGTAATCTGTTGAACCGCGTCCTCAGGTAGTTTGAGGTCGTCGTGAAAGTCCATGAACTGTGGCATCGTTAGCCTCCTCTTTCGGTGCTTCGGATCTGTACGGCAGCCATCTGGCTCCTCGATGGGAGAACATACCTCAAGTTGCCCTGCCGCGACGGCGTTGTCCGAAAGCGCGCGTTTGGAAGCGCGAACTGCTTCCCTGCTTAACGTGGAAGTGGGCTGATTGGCATCGCTCGATAGTGTGGCTCAAGTTCTTGGAATCGTCCGTCCCCGTCGGTGCCGTCCACTCGATCGTGACCCGATAGGTGAGCTCCGAGGTCCTCTACGTGGACGTGCCAGCCCGCTCCGTAGGCCCAGAGCACCTCCATTGGCACCCCGCGCACCACAAGTTCGAGGATCGTTTGACTACCGTCGGCGGTGAGCTGCGCCGAGGCGACGTGCTCCACCCCCTCCTCTTCCCACATCGTCACGCTCAAGGACTGGGGTGGCACACAGGTGTTGATTCGTCCGGAGCCATCCCACTCACTAGCGAGAACGAAGGCGGTGAACTCCCCGCCGGCGTGAAGTTCACCGGTGACGTTGCCGAACCAGCGGGCCAATCGAGCCGGCTCGGTGAGCGCCAACCACACGTCGTCGATGGCTGCGTCGACGTGGGCGCTGATGCGGACCACCGCCACGCCATCATCGGAGTGCAACGAGGTTTCGATATTGGCAGGTTCGTTCTCGCTCAACGCTTGTCCCTTCGTTCTCAATTCACGTCGAAGCCCCGAGACTACGGCGTACGGGCGCGAACGGCAAACGCGAGCCACCGAGGTTGCGACGAGAGTTGGGCCACTGCTTGAAGGGACCATTGATGCGTGCTTCGGCGTTAAGCAGTGAACAGTCTCCAGTGTCCCTCGGAGACGACTTCAACCGTGCCGTCGATCACTTTGATGGCACTCTGGTCGTCAATCGCGTACGCCGGCACGTCCATGCCGGCCGCCCACTTCTCCGCGTCGACCATGGTGTTCTCCGGTAGATCCGGGTGATCTAGGTGGGGAAACATCGCGAACTCCACCAGACCCAGGGTTCGATCCCCGCCACTCGTCGGTCTCCAGCGGACGAAGTCCTCACCGACGTTGGGGGCCAGCACCATGCTCCCGGCGCTTAAGCCCACGTAGACGACGTCGCGCAACGTCGGCAAGAGATCGGCCAGCCCGGACTGGCGCATCCAGTAACTGAGGTAGAGGGGATCCCCGCCATTGACGAGCAGCACGTCACTCTCTTGGACCAGAGGAACCCACTGTTTTTTATCGATACTCGGCAGGGCCGTGAGTTCGAGGATCCCTAAGGACTTCCAGCCAAGTTCGCACATGGGGGTGGAGGCTTGCCCGCTGACAAACCGCCACGCCGCGCCCGGACCGTTCGGATTGGCGTAGGACGCCGTGGGAATGCAGAGGGCGGTGGACTCGGCGATCGGCTTGCCGAGGAGGTCCACCAGTTCGCGATGGATGGTGGCGTTCTTGATGCCGGCGGAGGTGAGCAGTAATTTCAAGTTGTCTCCAGGCCGTCGGGCCCCAGATGGCGTACGGGGAAAGTTCCCGCATGTCAACTCAGGAGGCTGCGAGTGAACGACACCGATCACAGTATCTGACGTAACTTAAACGCGTACTTTGATTCGCACCACCTACTGAGTACGAATTGGACGCTCTACTAAGCCCTAAAAAAGGAGTCACCATGAAAAACATGACGTGTCAACAACTGGGCGGCCCTTGCGACTTCTCGCACCGTGGCTCAACCGCCGACGAGGTGATTAAGTCACAGGATCGACACCTCAAGGAGATGGTCGCGAAGGGCGACAGCGCACACGAGCCGGCGTCAAGGGAGATGAAGGCGCGATGGAAGAACCCCATCAAGGGCATGGGATGGTACAGGAAGGCCAAGAGCGATTTTGCCGGTCTGCCGGAGGAGTAGTCGAAGGTGTTGAGGAAGTAGGAGATCGTGCAACTCAAAGACAAGAACGCAATCGTCTACGGAGCCGCCGGCGCGATCGGCTCGGCCGTGGCTCGCGCCTTCGCCGATGAGGGCGCCCACGTGTTCCTCGCCGGACGCACCCTGCCCGCCCTTGACGCGCTCGTGGATGAGATTAGAGGGTCCGGTGGAGTCGCCGAAAGTGCGCTCGTCGATGCGATGGACGAAACGTCCGTCTCGACACACGCGGACCACGTTGCGACCACTGCCGGAAGCATCGACATCTCCTTCAACGCCATCAGCTTCAAGGTGGTGCAGAACGTACCCCTGGTCGAAATGTCACTCGACGATTTCCTGGCACCGGTGGTGGGCGCCGCACGAACCCACTTCATCACGTCCACCGTGTCGGCGCGGCACATGGTCGCCCAGGGCTCGGGGGTAATCGTGCTCCTCTCGGCCACCGCCGCGCTCGAGTGGCGACACGAAATGGGCGGGTTTAACCTGGCCTGCGCGAGTATCGAAGCCCTCACCAGAAGTCTGGCGGGTGAAGTTGGTCGCTACGGCGTGAGGGTCGTAGGTCTTCGGCCAAACTTCACCCCGGAGACGGTGCCCGGCGTGACCGACGATGACATCAAATTGAACGTGAGCAACGCACTGCTGGGGCGTCTGCCACGACTTAGCGAAGTCGCCGGCACCGCGGTCTATCTCGCCTCAGACGCGGCCGGGGCGATGACGGGAGCAGTCGTCAATCTGAGCTGCGGGGCCGTCTTCGATTGAAGAGTCCGGCAACGCGAGGTAGGGAACTGGTGGGGGACTGCTTCCACTTGAGTGGCGACGTACGGTGACCACGTCGAGACGACCCTCCACGCCGCCGCGTCCCACAGCGTAAACCCGCCGGCGGGAGTAGCGTGTGCAGAAAATCTGTCGGATTGAGGAGTGATTATGAGTGAGTTCGTGATGTCCATCGGTGGTGAGTCGGTTTCGGCGAAGGAGACCTTTGGCGTCGTCAACCCCGCCACCGGCGAAGTGTTCGAGCGCGCCCCCGAGTGCGCCCGCGACCAACTCGACGCGGCCTTTGAGAGCGCTCGCCGGGCCTTCGCGACGTGGCGATCCGACGAAGGCGACCGGCGCAAAGCGCTCCTGGGCATCGCCGACGTGCTCATGGCGTCGGCCGGGGAACTCGCGCCGATTATCACCGCCGAACAGGGTAAGCCCCTCACTGATGCGAACATGGAGATCTTCGGTGCCGCGATCTGGTGTCAGTATTTCGCGAACCTCGAAACCGCTCCCGAGGTAATCCAGGACGACGACTCCGCCCTCGTCCAGGTGGTGCGACGACCGCTCGGCGTCATCGCGGCGATCACTCCCTGGAACTTTCCTCTGCTGCTCGCGTTTTGGAAGATCGCCCCGGCGCTGTTGGCGGGTAACACCGTCGTGATCAAGCCTTCGCCCTTCACGCCGCTCTCCACGCTCAAGGTCGTGGAGCTCCTCCAAGCAGCGCTGCCCGCCGGAGTGGTGAACGCCGTCAGCGGCGGTGACCTCCTCGGCGCGCAGATGACCTCGCACCCGGTGCCCCGAAAGATCAGTTTCACGGGTTCGGTCGAGACGGGCAAGAAGGTGGCGCTCGCCGCAGCCCCGGACCTCAAGCGAGTGACGCTCGAACTCGGGGGAAACGACCCGGCGATCGTGCTCGACGACGCTGACCCCGTGGTGGTCGGTAAGGCCATCTTCAGCGGTGCGTTCTCCAACAACGGTCAGATCTGCTCGGCGATCAAGCGGGTGTACGTGCCCGACTCGCTCTACGACGAGGTGGTCGAGGTCCTCGCGGACTGTGCTGCCGCGGTCAAGGTCGGTGACGGGACGGACTCGGAGAGTCAGCTAGGCCCCATAAATAACTTGCCGCAGTTCGAGCGGGTGAAGGAGCTCGTGGCGGACGCGCTGAACAACGGCGCCACGGCGGTGACCGGCGGAGGTGCCATGGATCGGCCGGGATACTTCTTCGAGCCGACGATCTTGTCGGGACTCTCGGACGGAACGCGCATCGTCGACGAGGAGCAGTTCGGGCCGGCGCTCCCGGTGGTGAAGTATCACTCACTCGACGACGCGATCGTGCGGTCCAACGCGACCAACTTCGGACTCTCCGGCTCGGTCTGGGGCACCGATGTCGTTCGAGCGTCGGCCGTAGCGTCACAGTTGGAGTGCGGGACGGCGTGGATCAATACTCACCTCGGCCTCGCGCCCAGCCAGCCCTTCGGCGGGTGCAAGTGGAGCGGCCTCGGGGTCGAGAACGGCAAGTGGGGACTCTCAGAGTTCACTGAGGTGCAGGCCTTCTACCAGTCGCGCACGGCCGACGGGACGAATCCCCTGATGGCCCTTCTCGTCGAGTAAAGCTCGGCGCGGCGCGTTGTCAGGAACTGGTTGGGTCATCGGTTTCGGGTGGTTCGGAGGCGACGAGTGAGCGACGGTCCCAAACGTTGGAGTAAGGCAACCGTTTACCCCGACATGTGGGTTGACCCGAACGACGACCCCCGCGACGGCGAGGGAGCCGGTTCCGACGGGGAGTTGGCGACCTTGACGTCGTACCTCACGAGCTACCGGACGACGTTACGAATGAAGTGCGAAGGTTTAGACAAAGAGCAGTTGGCTCGTCGGTCGGTTCCTCCCTCGACGATGTCGCTGCTGGGTCTGCTTCGCCACCTTGCGGAAGTGGAGCGTGATTGGCGCAACTGGATCACCGAGGGTGATCCGCTGCCTCAGCTCTACGGCGAGGATGACGGAGACTTCGACGGCGCCGCCGCTGACCAAGCCGTGGTTGACGAGGCGTACGCCGTCCTGGCGCGCGAGCAAGCCGCCACCGACGCGGTGCTCGCCGAGCATACGGAACTGGGCGAACACCTCGGGAAAGTTGGCATTGCCGTGCGAGAGCTGATGGTGCATCGGATCGAGGAGTACGCCCGTCACTGTGGTCACGCCGACCTGTTGCGCGAGTGCATCGACGGCCGGGTCGGTCAGTGAGCGCTTTGGGGATTGAAGCGACAACCCACGATCTCTTGACCGGGCCACGCGGGGTCTGCGTGAGTTCGTCGCTACTCTGTGGCGGTGCAACTCAGTTTCGCCGGGGAGATCTGGTTCTGGCGGGGACCGTCGCCCTTTCACTTTGTCACGGTGCCCGAGGTCGAGTGCGTGGAGTTGCACGCGGTCTCGAGCCTGGTCACCTACGGGTGGGGCGTCATCCCAGCCACGGTCACGATCGGGCGTACGACGTTCACCACGTCGCTGTTCCCTAAGGACGGGGGATACCTCGTGCCCATCAAAGCGTCGGTGAGGAGTTCCGAAGACCTCCAGCTCGGCGATACCGTCGAGTTGACGCTCGAGGTGACCGAATCACGCCGGTGACCGCCACCTCACCCGCGCGGGCGGACCGCGACCCTGCCGCGGTCACCGGCAAGATGTAAATGGTCCTTGACATTCTCTGTAATGTTAAGTACGCTTTACATCATGAAGAACGAGGTTCGAGAGCAACGACGTCAAAGGGTGTTGTCCCAGAGTGATCTGGCGTCAGCGCTCGGCGTTTCTCGACAGACGATCATTGCGATTGAGAGTGGCAAGTACTCGCCGTCCTTACCGTTGGCATTTCGCATCGCGCGGTTCTTCGATCAGCCGGTCGAGAAGCTCTTCGACCCGGAAGAAGGGGAGACAGAATGAAGAAGGTCAAGAACTCACGGGCGCTGGCGCCGCTGTCGACGCTCGTCGTGGGCACGATGGTCGCCGGAGCCGTCGCCATTGGCCACACGTGGGCTGACGCGCTGGTCACCGAAGTGATCATCGTGTGCGAGAGCGTCGTCTGGTTCGTGGTGACCGGACGCGACAGCGACGTGGGCGCGATCTATGGTCAGCGCACGGACGAACGGCAACAACTCGTACGGAGCAATGCTTCTCGCTTGGCGCTGCTCGCGATGTTCGCCGCAGGTTACGTCTGCGCGTTGGTCGCGGTCGCGCAGAACGCCAGTTACTGGCAGTCTGCCGTCATCGTCGCCGTCGGAGGAGTTACGTACCTGGTGGGCATCAGAAGGTACGGGGTTCACGACGAAAGTGTGGTCGTGCCGTACCGCGGTGTCATGGAGAGCGGCCACTCCAAAGCCCCCGAGGAGGAGAACGTGCGGTCCGAGGAGAGCGAGACATCGAGGGGAGACCGGTGATCGTTTCACACCCCTCGGGCGCGTGGCGCAGTGGGTTGGTCGCGCTGACGTTAGGGCTGAGCTTCCTGCCGATAGGTGCCCGTGCGGCGAACGGGGCGAGCGCGCAGCCAAGTGGCTCATGGCCCTACGCCAACGGTGACCTGGCGAACACTCGCGACGCCGCGGAGTCGTCGATCACGTTGGCGAACATCTCGTCGCTCAAGTACGCGTGGTCGTTCGACCTGTCGGGTTCCGCAACCAAGAACGTGGGTGGCTACGGGACCCTCGCCGCGGCCCCCATCGTCGTGAACGATTCGGTGTACGAACAGGACCTTCACTCGAATGTCTACGCGTTGTCCCTGGCGACGGGCAAGCTCGAGTGGTCCTACATCGTCAACAAGCCCGAACTGAGCGGACCGGGGCCCAACGGCGTCGCGGTGGTCGATGGCGTGGTCTACGGCGCGACGCCGAAGTCGGTCTTCGCCCTCAACTCGACGACGGGGCACCTTCTGTGGTCGAACGACACGCTGCTGAAAAAGGGGCAGGGGACTATCGGCATCCAGCCCCAGGTCGCCAACGATCGGGTCTACCTGGCTAGCCAGTACGGGCACCTACCGGGCGGGGGAGTGCTCCTCGCCCTCAATGCGACGACCGGCGCGGTGATCTGGAGATTTAATACGGTACCGAAGAAGGACCGGGGCGTCGACGACCTCGGCCTGGGCGCCGGAGGCGCCTGGGAGACACCGCTGGTCGGCGACGACGGGTCGGTAACCTTCGGGATCGGTAACCCGTACCAGACGCTGGGCGAAGCCCTCGCCCATCCGGCGAAGATTCTCTACACCAACAGCGACGTCAACCTCAACGCGGCGACGGGCAAGCTGCGCTGGTACTACCAGGCCGTCCCCGACGACTTCAAGGACTACGACCTGCAAGCGTCGCCCATCTCGGCGAGCGCCAATGGCGTGCCGGTGGTAATCGGTGGCGGGAAGATGGGCGTCGTATACGAGATGAACGCTGCGTCGGGCGCGCTGTTGTGGAAGACGCCGGTGGGGATTCACAACGGCCACGACAATGACTCGCTCAAGGCGCTCGAGGGTAAGAGCACACCGAAGGTGCCCTTCACCTACGAACCCGGGGCGTTGGGGGGCATCTTGACCAACATGGCCGTGGCGGGCAACACCGTCTACGTGGCGACCTGCAACCTGCCCTTCGTCTTCACCAATACGGACCAAGTGAACGGGTCACCTCCCTCAAAGAAGATCTCGGGGAACGTCGAGGCACTCAATCTCGCGACGGGCAAGGTCGAGTGGAACACGAAGCTCAAGAGTTTCCCGCTCGGTGCCGTCACCGTCTCCAACAATCTGATCTTCACGACGATGATCCAGGGAACCCTGCTCGCCCTCAATCGCTCGACGGGAGCGATTGTCTACACCAAGCAGCTACCGAGATCGACGAACTCGCCCATCTCGATCGCCGGCGACACGGTGATCGTGCCCACGGGCGGACCGAAGTACGGCGCGGGAACGGGGATGTCACAGATCGTCGCCTACCGGCTGTCGCCCTCCGAGTAAGGAGTCGCCCTTCGAGCGTACGAATCCATGTCACGCGCCGTCGGCTGATCTCGCTCCTTTGCGTTGAGTTACCGCAAGAGATCGTCCAACTGCGACAACGCCCCGGTCATGCCCTCCTCCATCCCCATGGCGAGGAACTGCTCCATCGCAGCCACCGACGGGTAGGTCGTCTCGACTTCCATTCGCGTGAGTGCAGAGGAGAGTTCGGTGAGGGTGGCGCGAACGATCATCGCCGGTACGGCAGGATCGGGATCGCCGGCGTCGTCGGCGATGCCACTTTCGAAGGTGAGGCGATGGGGAGCGTCCACTTCCAGAATGCGCCACCATCCACGGGGCTGGTCACCCTCGGGCCCGGTCATGAAGTACGAAGCACGACCGCCGGGGGAGAGTTCGTGCCGGACAAACGTCGCAGGGTACTCGGGCGGTCCCCACCAGCGTTCGAGCTGACGGGGGTCCTCCCAGAGATTCCAGACCCGCTCGACGGACGCCTGCAGCTCTGCGGTGAACGTCAATGTGAGCGTTCGGGTATCCCTTCGGACATCGGTAACGGTCATGGTGTTCCTCCATGTTCTCTGGTCTCCTTCAAGATCTCACCCATCCGATCGAGTCGGCTCCGCCACACGGCTTCAAACTGTTCGAGTAGTTCCAGTGTGCGTTCAATCGA
>Ga0181525_10004518_pt1 | contig 10657 bp, 4 predicted proteins | sample PEATcosm2014_Bin_48_FD_121100 | JGI IMG/M metagenome (GOLD analysis project Ga0181525, IMG submission 121100) | Peatland microbial communities from MTU Mesocosm Facility, Houghton, MI, USA - PEATcosm2014_Bin06_10_metaG | ecosystem: Environmental > Terrestrial > Soil > Wetlands > Peat | place...
CATCCTGCTGGACTGCTCCCGCATACGCGCTCTGGGCTGGGCGCCGAAATTGACCATCAAGCAAGCAGTGTTAGCCACCATCAAATATGTGAGCGCAAACACCAATCCGCCGAGGGAATAGCTTCGGCTGGCGCGACAGCGTGACGTTATTTAATCAGCTGATGGGCGCGATAAGAAATATGAATTGGACTCAAAGGAATGCCGCCTTTATCGTTCTGCCGAACAGGGAGAGGACTGCGAATTGAACGCCATAGCGCTCGTGGCCGGCTCACCGCCCAACTTCACAAAACGAGCCGAGAGGCACAGGCGCTTTCTTTGCCCGCGCCTGAGGTTCGTGCCGGCGGGCTTCGCCATCGTTCTAGCCGCAGGTTTGTTGGCAGGTTCGGCGGTTCCCTGTTTTGCTGATGGCGGGCCAAAGCCAGATCCATCGGGCACCGCCACCGGAGACAAAAACACAGCCGTCGATGCCGCCGGCAATCCCTTCGTAATCACCGAACCCACCGACAAGACGGCCCCGGACTACGCCGCGAACAAGAAGGCCTTCGACGACTATCAGGCACAGGCGGCGAAAGAGCCGCTGGCGTTAAAGCTGGCCGATAGCGTGGGACACGTCCGCGTCGCCACCAATTTTGCCTGGACTCTGAACACCGGCTACCTAGTCCTGTTTATGCAGGCCGGCTTCGCGCTGCTCACCTGCGGGCTGGTGCGAAAGAAAAATGCCGCTCACTTGATGATGCTGAACTTCGCGGCCTACGTGTTTGCCTTCCTGGCGTATTACGCGGTCGGGTATGCCTTCCAGTTTGGCGCCGTCGCCATCAATGCCGCGCCCACCAACCTGGGCGGCATTCCCACGCTCGATCATTTTCTGATCGGCAGCGGGCAGTGGGGCTTCGTCGGCGGGAAAGGATTTTTTCTTGTCGGGCCGGCGTATGACAGTGCCAGCAATTGCCTGACTCTGTTTGAAGTCGTCTTCATGGAGACGGCCGGCTACATTATCGTCGGCGCCATCTGTGAGCGCATCACATTCTGGGCGTTTCTGCTTTGTGAACTCTTCATCGGCGCGATCCTCTATCCGATCTCCGGCTGCTGGACTTGGGGCGGGGGCTGGCTGTCGCAAGTGGGATCCACGTTGAATCTGGGTCACGGCTATGTCGATTTTGCGGGATCGACGGTGGTGCACGCGGTCGGCGGTTTCTGCGCCATGGCTCTCGCGATTATTCTAGGCCCGCGGCTGGGCAAGTATGGTCCCGGCGGCAAGATCCGCGTCTTTCCAGCGCACAACATCGTCTACGTCGTGACTGGAACCTTCCTCCTGCTCTTCGGATGGATGGGATTTAATCCGGGCTCGACGTTGGGAGCGACGGACCTGCGCATCGCGGTCGTGGCTGTGAACACCAATCTGGCGGCGGTTGCGGGCTCTGCTGCGGCGATGCTGATCTGGTATTTCACGTTTGGCAAACCAGACATCACGATGGCCTGCAATGGAATGCTGGCGGGATTAGTTGCGATTACTGCGCCGTGCGCCTTCGTGTCTCCCACTTCAGCCACAATCATCGGCGTGCTGGCGGGATCGCTGGTTTGTGGCGGCGTTCTCTTCAATGAGCGTGTCCTTAAGATCGACGATCCCTGTGGCGCGATTTCAGTACACGGCTACTGCGGCTGGCTCGGCGCGGTGAGCGTTGGCATCTTTGCCGATGGCGTGTACGGCACCGGATGGAATGGCGTAGGCGCGACCGCGTACCTGGGCCATGCAGGTCAGGGAGTTACAGGTCTGCTGCACGGCGATACTCGTCAGTTTTGGTGCCAGCTTATGGGCGCGACTCTCTACGCGGTATGGGCCTTCGGCGCGACCTACGTTGTCTTCTGGGTGGTCAACAAAGTGAAGAGCATGCGCGTGGCCCCGGAAGTGGAAGAAGAAGGCCTCGACGTTCCTGAATTTGGCATGCCGGGTTATCCCGAAGACGCAGTGGTTCCGGCTCCGTACTAACATCAACGTCTCGAGCGCATTCCTCCTAAGCGCGCCGTTTCTTCAGTTGTATCTCTAGGCTATAGATAAGGGCTACGACGTGGGAGCATCGCCTCCGCCGCAAGTCCTTTCTTTTCAGTGAAGGTATCCGTAAGTTGTTGAGAACACGTTGCTCGCGCCCGCAACCACCCTGCCAATTGCCGGAGCGAACCGCTCCCAGGATGCCCCGCAAACGCACAGAATCGGTCTCAGATCGCATCCGAGCGACCGGAACCACCCCAAGGTCGTCCGGGCGAAGAACGTGGCTGAAATCGCTTCTAATGCGAAATTCGCTGTAAGTTGTTGAAAAAGTCCGCAACTTGTTGATGATATCTGGAAGCTATTGATAACACTGGGTCAGCCTCTTTGGGAGTGGAAATTTTCCCCGCAGCCCGGTCCCGGCCGGGACCGGGAGGTGAGGCTAAGCGAAACAAGGGCGCACGCCTTAAGGTACTGGCGTGGTCTGCTGAGAAATATTCCAGCCGCGGAGCGCCAACCGTGCCCCGCCATTTGCCGACTTCACAGGATACTCAACTTCGATCTCGCGGCTTTCTCCCGGCAGCAGCGACACATAATTGTCGGAGTAATAGGCGGGCAGAATGCGCGAGCCATCCGCCGCGTTCAACAGAGTCAGCTTATCCATCAACGAGGCGACGGCGCCCGTGTTGCGCAGTTCGACTTGCACGCGGATGTTCTCCCCGTTTCGAGTGGACTTAGCGCTCATCGAAACGGAAGCGGCAGGAAGGCGATTCAGCCGGCGATAGGATGCGCTCTCTGCGCCCAGCCAGTAAAAATTGTCTGACAGCATTTCGCCCGACGAGTTTCGCAACTCCAATTTCACCAGAAGAACTCCGTCGGACAACAGCAGCGGCGCAAGATCAAGCTTGAATGCGTCTGTGACCGCGGAGATGCCCGCGTCTTTTTTCTCCTCATGATGAAGCAGCAGTTTGTTCTCCAACGAATAAACGCTGGCGCTCACGGACAGCCCCGTGAGCGGGTCACTCGTGTTATTGACCACCGACACGTTGTAGTTTGAGAGATCAAGCTGCACATGCACGGGCTCGCAGGCTTTTTTCACGCCGTAGAAAGAAGACTGCGTATCGTAATCCGAGGTCAGAATCTGCCACGTGTTGCTCGGCCATGCGGGCTGCGTCATCCATAAAAGGCGCGCGCTGTTCGGGTTCCACAAGTGCGCGTTCATGCCCTCGAAAATCGCGCGGTGGTCGACGTAGTCGAGCATTTGAGCTTTTCGTTCGAAATCTTCTAGGCTGACCGGAGCGCCGAATTCAGCTTGGATTTGCGCCATGAATGGCGCCATGTCGCCGTTGCCGCTCTGGTGCCAGTCGTGATACGCCCAGTCGTCGCTGATCGGCCATTGATCTTCTTTTGGTATCCAAGCTTGAAAAGACTCCAGAGTCGAAAACGACGGAGTGCCGGTCTCCACCGAGAAGCCGTGATTCAGCGTGGTGTAATAGAGCGCCGGATCCATGTACTTGTACGGTCCGCTATGCTGAAGATTAATTTCGTTCGAACTGGGTGAGTAATAGCGCGTGCCGTCGATGGATCGAGTCAGCTCTGCGAGGCCTTCATTGATTACCGGTTGAGGCACGCCTTCGTTGCGCCCGCACCACACCGCGATCGAAGGATGGTTGCGAAAGCGCAGGATGGTATCGCGTGCGTTCTTCAGGAACAACTCGGGGTCCTGGGCTTCGACGTTGTAATTCTGCGTCGATTCCCAGAAGTCGTTCCATACCAGCAGTCCGTATTCATCGGCGAGATCGTAAAAAACCTCTTCCGTGTCCTGCCCCACCCAGTTGCGGATCATGTTCAGGTTGGCATCGCGATGCAGGCGGAAGTAAGGCTCAAGCTTGGCGCGCGAGACGCGCTTGCGCGAATCGTCCATGCCCCAATTCCCGCCGCGGCAGGCGATGCGCACGCCATTTACTTTGATCACCAAGTAGGGCGCAGGCTTTGTGTCTTCGAGCATTCGCACGGCAGGAGACGACTCTGCGCCCGGCGCGAGGGAGTATACCCACGATTTCCATCCCGGCTTCCACTCCGGTGGGAAATTCGGTGGAAACGGGTCCGTAGCCGGAATCTCGCGAATGCCTTCGTGTCGCGTGTCTACAACTGTTTCACCTTTTGCCCTGGCTGCGGTGGGTGAATATTCGAGGCGCTTCAGGTGGCCGGAACTATCGAGCAGGCTCAACTCGTAAGTGATCTCGCGAATCCCGAAGCGCAATTGTTTGCTGTCGGACTCACTTGCGCCTTCGGAGAAACTCAAGTGCAGCGAATATAGTTCCGGTTTGCCGTAACCGTTTGGCCACCACAATCGCGGATGTTGCAAAGTGAGCTGGGGGAACTCCGAAGCGGCCAACTTTACCGAACTTTTGCCCGGAGCCACCGTAAGCTGTTTGGTTACGCGGACGTCATCGAATGTGGCTTCCAGCGTTCCGGTTACCGGCGAACTCGCAAGATTCTCGAGCGGCACAGTAATCTCGATTTCGGCGCGGCTGGTATCGGGGAGCGGCAGCGTGGTGACCACCTGCGCGTCGCCGATCTTCACGGCGTTCGTTGCAGTCAAAGTGACTGGCTGCCAGATGCCGGTGTCGCGATCTCGAACCGCCGGAATCCAATCCCAGCCTTCGGTGGCTACGAAGGTCGGACCATCCAGACACATCAGCCCGCCGTTTTCTCCCGGCCCACCCTTGATCGATTGCTCCTGCGGAATGCCCGGATGAGCAGGCGGAGAGATTCGTACTGCCAGAGCATTCGTTCCTTCGGGCCTTACCACATCAGTCACGTCGAATGTGCCGCGGATGAAGGCTCCCGTGATCGAGCCCAGCGCTTTGCCATTCAGCCATACCGCTGCCGCGTAGTTGATGCCTTCGAAAGTGAGCGTCAGCCGCCGGCCGCGAATCGCTTTTGGAGCGTGAAACTCCACGCGATACCAGTAGTCCTGTTTATTCAAGGTCTCTGGAATCGCGAGATTGTTCAGACCGTAGTCGGGATCGGGATACACGCCGCGATCGATCATGGTGGTCAGTACCGTGCCGGGCACGGTGGCCTGCATCCAATCTCGAACACTGAAGTTGGCTTGTGAGATGGTGCCGCCCTCTGCCGTGATTCGAGGCACGGGAATCATGGACCAGCCACTAGCCAGCGTCCATTGGTCTTTACTGTTGCCGCTCTGCTGAAGGGTTTGCTGCGGCGGGGGAGTGGACGCGACCGGGCGTGAAGGTTGGGCCTTGCTACGTGGCATGGTTGCGGGATCTTGTGGCGCGCGATACCCGGCCTGCGCGCGGGTCTCGACGGGCCACGGCTTCGACCCTTGTTCGAATTCGATCAGCGCAAAATCTTCGGGAGTCTGGAAAAGTTCCTTGACCTCGCCGGAGTTCAATGCGCGGCGCAGCAGAGTGAGCGAGGCAACGGTCCCGCCAAAGTGCCGCCAATTCGGGGTCGGAGCAGGAGTCTGAGCCGGTGCCGGAGGGGGCGCCGAAGAAAGTGCAGGGGCGATTTCCAGCACCGGGCTTACGCTTCCCCAATCGAGTTTGCCATTCGCGATCTGGACGCCATCGCTGTAGAGACGAAACTCTTCTCCGTCGAAAGTTGCCGCGAGGAAATGCCATTTCTCGGGAGCAAGGGATGCAGGTCCGGAGATGCTGTTATCCGTGCCCATCCACAGAAGCGCGTGCTTACCGTCCAGTGCAAGATATCGGGGAAATTCTTCGGCCGGATCTCCTACGCCGGCTACCAGAGTTGGACCTTTCAGCATTTCCGCGGGTTTTACCCAGCCATACAGCGACCAGGGGGAATCCGCGCGCAATACTGAGTCGTCTTTTGACAAAGCTTTCGTCAGCCCTTCCCCGTCGGCTAAAAATGTTGCGTTGAAGGGTCCATAAAATGGGGGATCGTTCGTGATTGGCGTCTGTGAAGAAACGCGCGCTGAGATCGCGAGCAAACAGAACGACAGCAATGCGACTTGCATCAGGGGCCGTTGAAAATCAGGAAGTGTCCGGTTCATGAATCTCCGTTCGTGCACTGGGAATGCTGTCCGAAGAGAATGTGGAACGCGACAATCGCACTTCACTTTCTTAGGCTAGCGGCGACGGGGTTCGGGCTCTTATCACTCGCTCCCTGCCGGGCTGAAGCGGCACTGGGAGGGTTCGTTATTTCCATCGCCCAGATTCCCGCCGGGCGCATGTACATGGAGGCGCGGAAGTTGCCGGTGATGTCGTAGGCTTCCGGCGTCCGGAACCAGTATCCCTTAGTTTCGTAAACGACATGGTAGACGCCCCAGGCGGTGCGGTACGCCTCCTCTTTCATTCCGTCGCTCAGCATGAGGGCGGCGACGCTGAAGGTTGCGCCGGTCCAGACTTCGCCGACCTGCTCGTTGCCGGCTTTGTTGATGATGCTGCCATCGGCTGCCATGCCGCTGACTGCGCCCATGTTGCCGTCCCCAAACTTCATCACGTTAAAATCAAAGACTTTTTTCAGAGCCTTCTTCTGCATTTCCAGCGGAACGAGGTCGCCCAGACCAGTCATGTTGGCATACCACTGTCCGGCAAGTTGCTCGGCCTGGATGTCGTCTTTATATTCGCCTTCGGTGTCGTAGAGGAAATATTCGCCGTTCCACAAGTGCTTGATGTAACTGGCCTGTCCGCGAGTAAACAGCTCGTGGTATTTTGCCGCGCTCTGGGCGTCGCCTAAAATTGTGCCCATTTCTTCGGCGGCGCGCAGCGCAGCCAGCCATAAGCTGCCACAGTAGGCGCTTTCGCCCTGTACCGGCCAGGTGTCGTAGGTCTGGTCGGGGAATCCATCATTCTGCGGAATACCGTCCCCAGTGTGGGCGAATTGCTCCAGATAGGAAAGCGATTGTTTTACGGATGGCCATGTGTATTCGAGAAACGCAGTGTCTTTGCGCCCGGTGAAAACAAAGTCCCGATAAATCATCAGGACAAATTTCGGATTCAGATCTTTCCAGCCATTGGTATTTTGCCAACTGAATTGATTGACCTGGATGAATGGATCCTCGTTTGGAACTCCGAGATCGTGCGGTACTGCGCCTTTGGCTTTGCGCGTGCGGAATTGAGTTGTGCCGGTCTGTTGAGTCTTCCACTCCCACATATACTTGTCGTTGATTTCGGTGGGCACGGTGTCGGCGAATTGACGGAGCACCTGTTTGTCGAGGTCCGGCCAGAATTCCGCGAGCGGCATCGATCCGTAGAATAGTACGTCGAGGGTGTCGTAATAAGGATAATCGAAGCACTCGAGAAAGCCGAACGTGGCCGCGGTGTCTTTCGCGGATTCCACCGGGCGGCCCCATAGCGAGCCGCCATCGGCCAGGGTGTATAGCTCGTTGAATAGGGCGCCACGATACCACAGCGGCTTGCTTTCGTCTTGGATGTACGGTGCCTGCCAGGCGTCAATGGCATCGCTCCACTTCGAAGCGTAGGTCAATCCATCCGCCGCAATCTTCCAGGCGTTGGCGCCGCTGGTGCCATAGAAATCCGTGTAGTGCCGGTACCACTTGCGACCGGCTCCAAACTCCACGACGGGCAGGTCCCACGAAATCACCATGGGGACGATGCGTTTCTCGCCGGGCTTCAGAGTGAAACGGACGGCGATCGCTCCGGCAAGATTTTCGCTGCTGCTGATCCATTGCCGGTCGCTGTTGGCGAGCTTTCCATCCTTGGAAAAAGGGGCCCACACCTCGGAGCCATCGGAGTCTGGCGAGTAGGTAGTTTGGTAGCTGACCTCGACGCCGGGAGATTCCAGTGCCGCAATAACCATCTGGCCATCCCAATCGTCGGTGACCGGCGAGCCCATGCGATGGCGATCGAAGACAATGCCTTTCATGGTTGCACCGTCGCGAGGCTCGGCCATGAAGCGGTTGGTGTCGCCTTCGCTGAGGTGCTCGCTGAAGTTGCGGGAGGAACCTCGCGCCCAGCCGATCATGTTTGTCCACGAGAGCAGAACTGAGATCTGCACGGTTTGGTTGGTAGGATTTTCCGCATGCCAGCGGTAAACCGCAACCGGATAACTGGTTTCCTTATAGTTATTGGGAAGCATTGGGGAAAATTGTTCCAGCGTAACGTGCGCGGGAAATTTATCCCATTTGTAGTCATACCAGGACTTGGGATAGAGCGCGTAGTAATCGCCCGCTCCCACGGGATAGTTCCACTTCCAACTGCTCAAGAATCTGCCTTTAGGGTGGTCGGTGGCTAAGACCTGGGCAACGCCCTCGGGCGATCCCTCTGCGCGTTGATACATGGCAAACTGGTTGGCGTAGAGAGTCTCGTACTTGTGCACCCCTGTCTTAAGGTGCCAGCGGGAAAAATCCCCGCCAAAGGTTCGGGAGAACGTGCCCGCGCCGAACCCGCCCACGGGAGCGCCCTGCCAATAGCCATCGTCAATGACGGGGAGATTGGGTTTCTTCGTGCCCGCCGTGCTCAACGGTTGGCCGATTCCTCTTTTCCACGCTGCTTTTGGAATGGAATCTCCCGCGTATGCAACACAGTGAAGCAATGCCAACGACAAGCAGAGAGCGGCGTTGCACACAACCCTTGGTTTCACGTGTCCTCCGGGAACCCCAGATTGCGAAAATTTAACAGAACATTAACAGGCCTACAAAATCGTTTTTGCTTAGTACTACATACTCCTATGACTGCCCAATGTCGAGAACTATTATGGGAACGGAGCGTATCATAAACCCAGCGGTTCGGTTGGTTTGAGGAGCAGCATCTTAGTGGGATCGGAGGCTTAGGGACGCGGTCTGTTGAAATGCGATGTTCTGCGCATTGTGCGCCAGAAAACGCTTCCTTCTGATATAACGTCGTCTGGCACTTAAGGTTCGGACGCTGATCGGAACTGATCGGAGACGATCTCGACTATGGGGCAAATCAGGAAATCCCGGCAGAAGCCGGGAGTAGTCACCCTCAAGGTGGTTGCCCAACATGTCGGGTTGACGCCGGGTACAGTTTCCGCAGTTTTGAACGATGCGCCTTCAGCCCGTTCCATTCCGCAGGAAACCACAAACAGGATTCACGCTGCCGCCAAAGAGCTGGATTACCGGCCTAACTTTTTTGCCCGAACTCTGCGCAGCAAGCGCACCTACACGATTGGAGTAATCGCGGAGGAGATTGGCGATTCCTACGGCTCCCTGGTCATCAGCGGCATCGAAGAATATTTGCGGCAGAAAGATTATTTCTTTCTGACCGTGGTTCACCGCCACAATCCCGAACTGCTGAGCCGATATTCCCAACTCTTACAGCAACGTGGGGTGGAAGGCTTCATCACCGTGGACTTGCAAATGACCGAGGGACTCTTGCTGCCCACCGTAGCCGTGCCCGGTCACAAGACTTTGCCGGGGGTTACGAATATTGTGCTGGATCACAATCACGCAGCCCGCGTGGCGCTCAATCATTTGCTGCAATTGGGGCACAAGGACATCGCGTTCCTGAAAGGGCAGCCCTTCAGTTCGGATTCTGAACACCGCTGGCGAGCGATTTGCCGGGTGGCGGAAGAGTTGAAGATCGAGATTAGGCCTGAGCTTACCGTCCAACTGGATATCCCCGATTCGACTCCGCTGCTCGGCTATCCCTTTGGCAAGCGGCTTCTGGAACGCAAGGTTCCCTTTACCGCTTTGTTTGCCTACAACGACATTTCGGCGTTGGGAGCGATCCGCGCCTTTCAGGAGGCGGGACTTCGGGTTCCGCAGGATATCTCGGTGGTTGGGTTCGACGACATCCAGAGCGCGGCGTACAGTACTCCGAGTTTAACCACCGTGCGGCAGCCTCTGGCACATATGGGCCGGCTGGCGGCGGAAGCGTTGCTGGCGCGGATTGAAAGTGGCGCCAAGGACTATCCTCTGGAAATCCCGATCGAGCCCGAACTGGTTGTGCGGCAATCCACAGCAGCGCCTCCCAAACCTGCAAGGGCCGTGTCGCGAGACTGACCCTGAGACTAAACTCAATTGAACATTCATTGAACATCCACGCGTTATGCGGCGGTGGCTTGCCCGCTTAAGATAAAACTCCATGCCTCCAGCAGAAATGTCGGCAACTGCTTCCGTCCGCTCGATGAACCGCGCTGCACACGCAGCTTTCGTGCCTATTGGAGTGGTTACGGTACTGCTGGGTCCGTTGTTGCCCAGTCTGTCGGCCCGTTGGTCATTGAACTATTCGCAAGCCGGTTCGCTGTTCACAGCGCAGTTTCTTGCGGCGACGGTAGGAGTAGTCATTTCCGGCATCATGGTTTCCCGCTGGGGATACCGCCTAGCGATCAACGCCGGCCTTCTCGCCATGGCCATCGGCGTGGGTGCGCTTCCATTCGGTTCGCGTTCCATGGGGGTGGCTTGCATCGCCTGTTATGGGCTCGGTCTGGGATTTGCAATTCCGGCGATCAACTTGCTGGTCGCGGCGATCAATCCCGAACGCCGCAGCGCAGCCCTGAATCTGCTGAATTTTTCCTGGAGTATAGGAGCCGTGGCCTGCCCCTTTGTGATCGCTGCGGCTGCCAAGGCTGACCATGTCCAACTCTTCCTCGTGGTGCTGGCTGGATTCCTGCTCCTCATTCTTTTGGGGATTGCGGCCATGCCGTTCTCCTTTGACCCTGTTCGAATTGAAGTTGCCCCGCTTGCATCAGACCCGG
>Ga0181525_10004520_pt1 | contig 10656 bp, 9 predicted proteins | sample PEATcosm2014_Bin_48_FD_121100 | JGI IMG/M metagenome (GOLD analysis project Ga0181525, IMG submission 121100) | Peatland microbial communities from MTU Mesocosm Facility, Houghton, MI, USA - PEATcosm2014_Bin06_10_metaG | ecosystem: Environmental > Terrestrial > Soil > Wetlands > Peat | place...
CCAGCTGGGGATCACCAGCGCCGGCGGCGGCTACTACAACCCGAACGACCCCGAGCAGCCATGACCAGGACACCGACCAAAGCCAAGGCACCGACCGAAACCAAGGCAGCGAGGTAACGCAGATGGCTATTGAAATCCAGCCGGACAGCGCGCAGCACCCTGGCGGACGTGAGCCTGGCGCCGCACCGAAGGCGCGGCCCTGGTGGATGCGCCCGGGCTTCCTTACCGCGATCGTCGGCGCGGTCGTCGGCTACCTGTTCGGGCACTGGCTGGGCAGCTTCCTGGCCGGCGGCTACCAGGCGGTCCCACTGAACGACAACGACGATTTCTCCATCGTCCTCGGCTACGCCTTCAGCATCCTCGGCTGGCTGATCGGCCTCGGCGTCTTCGAGGACCTGGTACGCCAGATGCTCGGCAAGCCGGTCAGGAGCGTCGAAGCTGACCACACCGCAGGCGGGCTGGCGAAGTACTTCAGGTACTCACTCGACCACAAGGTGGTCGGCCTGCAGTACCTGTTCGCCATGGTCGTCTACTTCCTGACCGGCGGGCTGTTCGCGATCGCGATCAGGACCGAGCTGCTGTCGCCGTCCTACCACGTGCTGTCCGCCAACGGCTACCTGGAGGTGGTGAGCGAGCACGGCACCATGATGATGATGATGATGACCTCGGTCGTCATCGGGCCGTTCGGCAACTACCTGGTGCCGCTGATGATCGGCTCCAAGCGGGTCGCGTTCCCGCGGATCGAGGCGCTGTCCTTCTGGCTCACCCCGATGGCCTACCTCATCCTGCTGTCCAGCATCCTGTTCGGCGGGTTCCCGACCGGCTGGACCGGGTACGCGCCGCTGTCCATCCAGGCCGGCGAGGGCATGGACGGCTACGCGGTCGCGTTCGGCCTGATGGGCATCTCGGCCACGCTGGCCTCGTTCAACATCGTCTGCACGATCATCTGCTACCGCGCCCCCGGCATGCGGTGGGGCCGGCTGCCGATGTTCGTCTGGGCCATGCTGACCACCGGCTTCCTGCTCGTGCTGGCCGCGCCGGTGCTGGTCGGCGGCCTGTACATGCTGCTCACCGACCGGACGGTGCAGACCGCGTTCTTCGTCAACCAGCTCGGCGGCAGCAGCTACCTGTACGAGGACCTGTTCTGGTTCTTCGGCCATCCGGAGGTATACGTCCTCGCCCTGCCCGGCTTCGGCATCGTGAGCGAGATCATCCCGGTGTTCTGCCGAAAACCGCTGTTCGGGTACAAGATCGCGGCGGCGGGCATGTTCGGCGTGGCCATCTTGTCCTTCTTCGTCTGGCAGCACCACCTGTTCGACTCCGGCATCGACCCGGACATGCGACCGCTGTTCATGCTGACCACCGAACTCATCTCGATCCCCACCGGGTTCATCTACCTGGTCGCGCTCGGCACCTTCTGGAAGGCCAAGATCAGGCTCACGGTCCCGATGCTGTTCGCCCTCGGCATGTACGTGAACTTCCTGTTCGGCGGCGTGTCGGGAGTGTTCCTCTCGGACGTGCCCGTGGACACCACCAGTCACGGCAGCTTCTTCGTGATGGCCCACTTCCACTACACGATCATGGGCGGGCTGATCTTCGCGGTCTTCGGCGCGATCTACTACTGGCTGCCGAAGATGACCGGGATCAAGCTGAACGAGCGGCTGGGCAAGTGGAACTTCTGGACCATGTTCATCGCGTTCAACTCGACCTTCATGCCGCTGTTCGCGGTCGGCGAGCTGGGCCAGCCCAGACGCGTCTTCGAGTACGCCTCCAACCTGCAGGGCCTGAACGAGTGGGTGTCGATCTCGGCGTTCTGCCTGGGCGGCGCGATCTTGCTGTTCGTGATCAACTTCGTGATGTCGACCGTGGTCTGGCGGGTGCCAGAGACCGGCAACCCGTGGCGCTCGCGCGGCCTGGAATGGCAGGTCTCCTCGCCGCCGCCGCCGGAGAACTTCGTGCACATCCCGGTGGTGCTCTCCGGCCCGTACGAGTACGGCGACCCCAACGCGCTGCCGGTCGCGGACCTGAACCCGCCCGCCGGAGTGATCAGCGGTGCCCTAGCTGGCGCTGGCACCGGATCGGAGGCATGAGGAGATGGCCGCTGACCTCACCGCCCCAGGAGCATCCGGCGGGGCCCAGGAAGCCGCCACCCGCGCCGTCGAGGAGCAGGCCTTCTATCACGAGGCCGCGCTGAACGCAGCCTGGACGGGCTCCCGGCTGGCCATCGGCGGCCTGTCGTTCCTGTTCGGCGCGTTCGCGTTCGCGTACTTCTACCTGCAGTCCGCGAACGAGGACCAGAAGTGGTTCCCGAGCTCGACCACCCCGCCGCACCAGTGGTACGGCGCGGTGATCATGGCCCTGGTCGTGCTAAGCGCGGTCGTGCAGACGATCGGCCTGCAGCAGATCAAGGCCGGACGCAAGGCGCCGTGGTCGCGGGCCGCGCTCGTCGCCCTGTTCTTCGGCGTCAGCGCGGTGGCGCTGCAGATCGTCGAGCTGCTGACGCTGCCGTTCCAGCCCGGCCAGTCCGGCTTCGCCAGCGTGTTCACCGGGTTCTACCCGGTGGCCCTGACGATCTGGCTCTGCGCGATGATATGGCTGGAGATATTGTTCATGCGGGCGCGCTCGATCCCGGCCATCTCGTTCGTGGAGCAGCCGCCCACCTATAGTGAGGCGTTCAATGTCCAGCGGTTCCAGGCGTCGCTCAGCTCGTTCACGTTCGTCTGGAACTACCTGGCCGTGATCACGTTCATCTTCTGGGTGCTGTTCTACCTTCGCTAGACGATCCGCTTTCTCCGAAAGGAGGGTCCGGTGCGTGAACTGATCCTCGCGTCTGGTCCCGACCGGTACTTCGGCGGGACCATCGAGACGTTCGCGCTGCCCTACGGCGCCTTCATCGTCATCGCGCTCGCGCTTTGGTACATCTTCAGGCACCCGCACACCGTGCCGAAAATGAAGTACCTCAGACCGGCGCACCAGACCTCGCTCGGCACCAGGGAGCCCGGCACGACCGGCGTGATCAAGTTCGGTGGCCGCATCCCGGCCAGCGCGCCCGCGACCGAGGCGGACACCGCGGTGCCCGCCGGCCAGCCCCCGCACGCCTCCGAGACCCACCCAGACTCCAGCGTCGTGGTCGAGGACCCGGCTGCCCACGCAGCCGAGGACCCGGTCGCCCCCGCCGCCGGAGACGAGCAGGAAGGCGACGCGTGACGCGCGTGCCCAACGCCCTTCCACTCGCCGCGGCGGCGGCTCCCGGCTCTACCGTCCCCGGGAGTCCGCCGTCGCCCAGGCGCTCGCCGCGCGTCATCGGCAGCGCGCTGGTCGCGCTGACCAAGCCGCGGATCATCGAGCTGCTGCTGGTCACGACGGTCCCGACGATGCTGCTCGCCCAGCACGGCCTGCCGCCGATCCGCCTGGTGCTCGCCACGCTGGTCGGCGGCACGCTGGCCGCGGGCAGCGCGAACACGATCAACTGCTACATCGACCGCGACATCGACGCGGTGATGAAGCGCACCTCCCGCCGCCCGCTGGTGGTCAACGGCCGCGGCACGATCAAGCCGTGGGAGGCGCTGGCCTGGGGCATCACGCTCGGCGCCGGGGCCACGCTGCTGCTCGGCCTGATGGCCAACTGGCTGGCCGCCTCGCTCGCCGACGCGGCCATCCTGTTCTACATCTTCGTGTATACGCTGCTGCTCAAGCGGCGCAGCCCGAGCAACATCGTGATCGGCGGCGCGGCGGGCTGCTTTCCCGTCCTGGTCGGCTGGGCCGCGGTCACCGGCACGGTGAGCCTGCCCGCCGTGGTGCTGTTCGCGGTCATCTTCCTGTGGACCCCGCCGCACTTCTGGGCGCTGGCGATGAAGTTCAAGAAGGACTACGCGGCCGCCAACGTGCCGATGCTCCCGGTCGTCGCCAGCCCCGCCACGGTGGCGCGCAAGATCCTCTGGTACTCCTACGCGATGGTGGCCGCCACGCTGGCCCTGGCCCCGTGGTCCGGCTGGATCTACGGCGTCATGGCCGCCGCCCTGGGCGCCTGGTTCCTGCTCGAGGCGCACCGCCTGCAGGCCCGCGTCGCGGCCGCGACGGACGGTTCCTCACCCGCCCCGATGCGCCTGTTCCACCTCTCCATTGCCTACCTGACCCTCCTGTTCGCCGCGGTCGCCATCACCGCCCTCCTGCCGTGGGGCCACTGGTAGGCACCCGGCCGCCGCCGCTCTCCGCCGCAGGCCAGGATCCCCCGCAGCCGCTCCTCTCTTTGATTTGTCCCGAACGGACCGTGGTTCACCTCCCCGGCCACGCTTCCGGTAGCGGGTGGTCGCAGCCGATAACGTCACGCGGCCGGATGACCGGGGGCATGCCGCCCGCCCCCCTGCCCACCACCCCCGTCCCCGTCGCCCGCCGGCGGCGGGCCCGCTGAGGTAGGCTCGGATGGCAGGTGATCCTTATGCTGTCGGTACCGAAACTGTCCAGGTGGGCCCGGTGGGCCGTGCCGGTCGGCGCGCTCGTCGTCACCGGCGCGGTGATGGCAGGCTCGCTGATCTCCGTCGCTCAGGCTGCCCCGGTGCTGCCGCCGCGTACCCCGGCCCAGCTGCTCGCCGCGGTCGCCCAGGGCCAGTCGCCCGCGCTGACCGGCACGGTGCTCGAGACCGTTTCGCTCGGCCTGCCCGCGCTGCCCGACACCGGCGATCCAACCTCGATAGCCGCGCTGCTCACCGGGTCGCACACGATCCAGGTCTGGTACGCGAGCCCGCAGCGTTACCGGCTGGCGGTACCCCAGTCGCTGAGCGAGACCGACGTGGTGCGTAACGGCAGCACGGTCTGGCTGTGGCAGAGCACGCTGAACTCGGTCACCAAGTTCACCGTGCCCGCTAGTGCGGCGCCGAGCCCGCAGCCCTCGGCGCTGACGCCGCAGCAGGCCGCGCAGCAGGCGCTGAACATGGTGGGGCCGACCACCACGGTGAGCGTCGACCCCAACGTCACCGTCGCCGGCCAGTCGGCCTACGAACTGGTCCTCGCGCCCAAGGACGCACGCTCGCTGATCGGCCAGGTGCGGATCGCAATCGACGCGAGCAACAGCGTGCCGCTGCGGCTGGAGGTCTTCGCCCGCGGCGCGGCCAGCCCCGCGATCAGCGTCGGCTACACCGCGATCAGCTTCGGCGCGCCGTCCGCCGCGGACACCAGCTTCACGCCCCCGGCCGGCGCGCCGGTCACCACGGTCAGCCCGGGCCAGGGCGGCCAGCAAGGGACGCAGGAGGGCGACGGCACCACGATCGGATCGGGCTGGCTGACCGTGCTCGCCACGCCGTCGGCCGGCCTGCTCTCCGGCTCGCCCATGCGGCCGGTCCAGCCGAATCAGGGGGGCGGTGAGGACGCCGCCGCGCTGCAGGCGCTGCTCGGCTCTGCGGCGTACGTCCACGGCACCTGGGGCACCGGCAGGCTGCTCCGGACCAGCCTGGTCTCGATGCTGATCACCACCGGCGGGACCGTGTTCGTCGGCGCGGTCCAGCCCAGCGTCCTGTACGCGGCGGCCGGCCAGGACGGGCACCAGCTGGGGGCACTCCCCGCCACGGCGCCTTGACCGCCATCTCCACCAGCGGTCTTACCAAGCGGTTCCGCGGTGGCCAGCTGGCCGTCGATCACCTCGACCTGGATGTCCCGACTGGTTCCGTCTACGGTTTCCTCGGGCCGAACGGCTCCGGCAAGACCACCACGATCAGGATGCTGCTCGGCCTGGCCTTCCCGACCAGCGGCAGCGCCGCCCTGCTCGGCGTGCCGATGCCGGACGGCGCCACGAAGGTACTGCACCGCGTCGGCTCGCTCGTCGAGGGCCCGGCCTTCTATCCGTTCCTGACCGGCGCCGACAACCTGGCCCGCTGCGACGCCGCGGACCGGACCGCCGACCCGGCCACGGCGCGGGCCCGTATCGACGCGGCGCTGGACCGGGTGGGCCTGCTCGCGGCGGCGAAGAAGCGGTATCGCAACTACTCGCTCGGCATGAAGCAGCGGCTGGCGATCGCCGCCAGCCTGCTCCGGCCCCGCGAGCTGATCATCCTGGACGAGCCGACCAACGGCCTGGACCCGCAGGGCACCAGGGAGGTCCGGGCCCTGGTCCGCCAGATTGCCGCCGACGGCACCACCGTGTTCGTCTCCTCCCATCTGCTCGCCGAGGTCGAGCAGGTCTGCACGCACGTCGGCGTCATGCGCACCGGCCGGCTGGTCTTCTCCGGCTCGCTGCCCGAGCTGCGCCGGACCGGGGCCGCCCGGGTCACCGTGCAGACCGCCGACCCCGAGGCCGCGGCGAAGGTCCTCGCCGGCCTCGGCCTCGCCGACCCGCTGGCCGCCGCGGCCGAGGCGTCCGCCGTGATCGGCGACGACCCCCCCGAGCACGTCTGCGCCGAACTCGTCCGGGCCGGCATCGGCGTCCGCGGCTTCGCGGTCACCTCACCCAGCCTGGAAGACCTGTTCGTTGGCCTAACCGGCGAGGGCTTCGATGTCGGCGCCTGACTCGGCCGGCGCACCCGCGTCCGCCCTCCAACCCGATTCAGCCCCCAGACCTGCCCTCGACCCCGCTCTTAAGTCGACGCCTGGCCCCACCGTCGAACCTCCGCTCACCCTCCAATCCGGCCGCGCCCCCTATGCCCCTCCCGGTCCCTCGGGAACGGGAATCCCCGCCCGTAACATCCGGGCCTGGGGTCGGCTGTTCCGCTCGGAGCTGCGGCTGGTCTTCAGGCGGCGGCGGAACCTGCTGCTGCTCGTGGTGACCGCCGTCTTTCCCGTCGTCATCGGCATTGCGCTGCGCCTTGCCGCGCCGCATCCGCAAGGCGGCGGGAACGGCGCCGGGGCCGCCTTCTTCAACCAGCTGGCGGGCAACGGCGTCTTCCTCACCTTCATCGCGCTGAGCAGCCTGCTGATCCTGGTCCTGCCGGTGGTGGTCGCGGTCGTGGCCGGGGATTCGGTGGCCGGCGAGGCCGGCTACGGCACGCTGCGCTACCTGCTCGCGGTGCCAGCCGGCCGGACCCGGCTGCTGGCGGTGAAGTTCGCCGCGATCGTGGCGTTCGGACTGTGCGCGACGTTCATCGTGTCGGCGGTGGCCCTCGTCGTCGGCGCGGCGCTGTTCCCCATCGGCCCTGTGACCCTGCTCTCAGGGGACACCGTCTCGCTCGCCGACGGCCTGTTCCGGCTGCTGCTCGTCACCGTGTACGTCGCCACCGCGATGGCCACGCTCGGCGCGATCGGGCTGGCCATCTCGACCCTGACCGAGCACGCGATCGGCGCCATCGCGGCGATCGCGATCCTGGTGGTGACCAGCGAGGTCGTCGACAGCGTGCCGCAGCTCGCCGCGGTCGGGCCGTACCTGCCCACCCACTGGTGGCTGTCCTTCGACTCGCTGCTGCGCACCCCGATCGACACCTCCACCCTGCTCAAGGGCCTGCTCTCGTTCGCCGTCTACACGGTGCTTTGCTGTGCCTTCGCCTGGGCCCGCTTCACCACCGCCGACGTCACCAGCTGACCTAGTTGCGTTTACTACGTACTTGCGAATAGGTTGCAACTGCACTAGCGTGCGACTCAGGCGGTACCTGGTACTTCGCTGAACGGAGGAGCGGGTGATGTCCGGTTTGACCGCATCGCGACCCCCTCGCATCGGTGCCCTGGTCCGCCAGTCGTTCGCCGCGATGACCCCTCAGGAGCGGGCGCGGGTGACCGCGATGTACGGCGTGATCGTTGGCCTGCACGTGCTCGGCTTCTTTATCTTCTTCGTGTTCGTGGTGCCCTCGCACTACAAGGGCCTGGGCATCGGGGTGTCCATCCTGGCCTACACGCTGGGCCTGCGGCACGCGTTCGACGCCGACCACATCTCGGCCATCGACAACACCACCCGCAAGGTGGTCGGCGAACGGCACGGCACGGGTAAACCGCGCCCGTTCGGGTTCGGCTTCTTCTTCTCCCTCGGCCACTCCACCATCGTGGTCGTGATCGGGATCGCCATCATCCTCGCGGAGAAGACCGTGTTCGCCGCGGTATCGAACAGCCACTCCGGTCTGGAGCAGTTCGGCGGCGTGTTCGGCACCGTGGTGTCCGCGTCGTTCCTGTTCCTGATCGGCCTGCTGAACCTGGTGATCCTGGCCGGGATCGTGCGGATCTTCGCCTCGATGCGGCGCGGCCAGTACGACGAGGCCGAGTTGGAGCGCCAGTTGGAGAACCGCGGCTTCTTCTACCGGTTCTTCGGCCGCTGGATGAAGGCCATCACCAAGGAATGGCAGATCTACCCGGTCGGCGTCGTCTTCGGCCTGGGCTTCGACACCGCCACCGAGGTCGCGCTGCTCGCCACCACCGCGCTGCTGGCCTCCCAGCACATCCCCTGGTACGCCATCATGTGCCTGCCCATCTTGTTCACGGCCGGGATGACGCTGATGGACACGACCGACGGGCTGTTCATGAACCTGGCCTACGGCTGGGCGTTCTTCAACCCGGTCCGCAAGGTGTACTACAACCTGGCCATCACCGGCCTGTCGGTGGCGATCTGCTTTTTCATCGGCGGCATCGAGACCCTCAGCCTGCTGCCCCAGGAGATCAAGGGCCTGAGCCAGACCCATGGCTTCTGGGGCTTCATGTTCAACTTCAACATCAACACGGCCGGCTTCGTCATCGTCGGAATGTTCATCCTGACCTGGCTCGCCGCCCTGCTCATCTGGCGCTTCGGCCGCATCGAGGAAAGATGGACCGCCCGCCTCCAGCCCCGCTCACCCGACTCGGCAGCCCCCGAATCCGCCTGTCCCGACGGGACCGGCTGAGGGTGAACATGACGTGCCCGACGATCTGCCCGTCGTGCCCGACAACCAGCGAGAGGCCATCCTTCGGCGTGATGGTCTCCCGCAGGGAATCGACCAGGTCGGCCACGACCGGGCCGTGGTCACCGAACGCCCGCAGGTGGATCTCCCGCACGGGCTCTTTGTCGCCCGGAAGTTCTTCGCGAAGCTCCATGCCTGGATGGTAAGGACCCCTCCCGGTAACTCGCACACGATTTTGAGCCGGACCCAGACGGCCGGCCACTCCGCCGGGAAGACACAGGCCCGGGAGTGTCACCACGGCTCGTTCGGCTAAAAAATAAGGACAGAACCGGAGGCGGCGGCCTTCGTATTTGCGGGATCCGCTGAAGGCGGATGCCGGTCGTGATCACTTAAGCGGGCGGAATGGCCGGGCGCCGAGGCGGCGGGTCAGGCGATCACCAGGTGAAGTCCTCCTCCCAGAACTCGGTGCCGCCGCGGCGGGAGTCCTGGCGGGTGGTTTCCTGGCCGCGCAGGTCGACCCGGCGGATCTTGCCGGAGATGGTCTTGGGCAGGTCGGCGAACTCGATCCGGCGGATCCGCTTGTAGGGCGCGACCCGCTGCCGGCAGAACGCCATGATGTCCCTGGCCAGTTCGGGTGACGGCTCGGCGGCCGCGGTGAGCAGGATGTAGGCCTTCGGGACGGCAAGGCGGATCGGGTCCGGGGACGGGACGACCGCGGCCTCGGCCACCGCCTCGTGCTCGATCAGCACGCTTTCCAGCTCGAACGGGGAGATCCGGTAGTCGGCCGCCTTGAACACGTCGTCGGTCCGGCCGACGTAGGTGATGTAGCCGTCGTCGTCGGAGGTGGCCACGTCGCCGGTGTGGTAGAAGCCGTCCCGCATCGCAGCGGCGTTCAGCTCGGGATCGTCCAGGTAACCGGTCATCAGGCCGAGCGGGCGCCGGCTCAGGTCCAGGCAGATCTCACCGTCCCGGCCGGGCTCGCCGGTCACCGGGTCCACCAGCCGCACCTCGTAGCCCGGCAGCGGTCGGCCCATCGAGCCGAGGCGGACCGGCTGGCCGGGGGTGTTCCCGGCCTGCGCGGTGGTCTCGGTCTGGCCGAAGCCGTCCCGGACCGTGATCGCCCAGGCCTTGCGGACCTGCTCGATGACCTCGGGGTTGAGCGGCTCGCCCGCCGCCACGCATTCCCGCAGCGCGGTCACGTCGGCCTTGGCCAGGTCGGACTGGATGAGCATCCGCCACACCGTGGGCGGGGCGCAGAACGTGTTGACCCGGCAGCTGCCCAGCGCGGCGAGCAGGGAGGGAGCCGAGAACCGCTGGTAGTTCAGGACCAGGATGGTGGCGCTGGCGTTCCACGGCGCGAATACGTTGCTCCAGGCGTGCTTGGCCCACCCGGGCGAGGACAGGTTGAGGTGCACGTCACCCGGCTTGATGCCGATCCAGTACATGGTCGACAGGTGGCCCACCGGGTAGCTGACCTGGGTGTGCGCGACCAGCTTGGGCTGGGCCGTGGTGCCGGAGGTGAAGTAGAGCAGCAGCGGGTCGCCGGCCCGGGTGATCCCGTCGGGAGTGAAGTCCGTCGGCCCGGCGAACGCGTCGGCGTAGGTATGCCAGCCTTCCGTCTCGGGCCCGACCGCGACGCGCGTCCAGTCACCGGGTATCCCATCGAACTTCGGCGCATTGTCGGTGTCGGTGATGACGTGCCGGACCTGGCCCCTTGGGATGCGGTCGGCCAGGTCGGCCGGCTGCAGCAGCGTCGAGGCGGGGATCATCACCGCGCCGAGCTTCATCGTGGCCAGGATGACCTCCCACAGCGGCGCCACGTTGCCGAGCATCAGCAGCACCCGGTCGCCGCGCCGTACCCCGAGACCGCGCA
>Ga0181525_10004521_pt1 | contig 10656 bp, 11 predicted proteins | sample PEATcosm2014_Bin_48_FD_121100 | JGI IMG/M metagenome (GOLD analysis project Ga0181525, IMG submission 121100) | Peatland microbial communities from MTU Mesocosm Facility, Houghton, MI, USA - PEATcosm2014_Bin06_10_metaG | ecosystem: Environmental > Terrestrial > Soil > Wetlands > Peat | place...
CAAGCGCCGCGTGGTCGAGAACCTGCGCCCGACGCTGCTCGACAACATGGGCCTGTTGCCGGCCGCACGCTGGATCACGCAGGAAACCTGTACACGCGCCGGCCTGCGCTATGTCGAGATCTATCCCGAGGAGGAGCCGGAGCTGATCGAGGATGCGGCCATCATGATCTTCCGCCTGTTGCAGGAATCGCTCACCAACATCGTCAAGCACGCGCACGCAACCGAAGTGCGGGTCGAGATCACGATGGACGCGAGCGACATGACGGTAGCGGTCAGCGACAACGGCCTGGGCATCGACAGCGATCGGCGCGAAGCCGTGGGTTCGCACGGCCTGGCCACGATGCGCCATCGCGTGCGCAGCTTCGGCGGCAGCATCGAGATCGGTACGCCGCCCGAAGGCGGCACGCGAGTGCGCGCGCGCCTGCCGTTGGCGCACATACTGCGCACCCAGCGCGTAGTGCCGATGTGGGCGGCCGCAACTCCGTGAGGCGCGCGCCAGGGGCAGCGCGGCGGGCTCCAGGGGCTTTAGTTCAAAGGAGCTTCGGGCGCCGCCGCGGCATTCTCGGCGCCGATCTGCTGCAATAGATAGGGCAGGCGATCCAGATCGCGCAGCTTGTCGAGGAAGTGTGTGGCGCCCAGCGCCGCCGCCGCGCGCCGGTATTCGGCCAGGTCATAATTCGTCAGCACGATGACCACAACCTTCTTGGCCTGATCCACCGGGATCGATCGCAGCACACCGAAACCGGTGCCCTGCCGCAGATGCAGATCCAGAACTACCACGTCCACCGGCTGGGCGTGCAACGCGGCAATCGCGTCGGCTTCGCAGTCGACGCTGGCGACCAGCTGCACGCCCGGCACGCTCAGCAAGGTCTCGCGCAAGCGCTCGGCGAGCACGCGTGAGTCTTCGACCAGTAGTACAGAGATGCTGCGCAAGCCGGTCGCATCGCTACCGGGGAGGTCAACGGCTTTCACGCCGCTACTGGATGATCCCGTTGCGCAGCGCGTACGTCGTGATGTCCGCGTTGGACGCCAGGCTCATCTTCTCCAGAATACGAGTACGGTAGGTGCTCACCGTCTTCACCGACAGGCACAGCTCGTTGGCGATCGAGGAGACCGCGCGCCCGGTCGCCAGCTTGCAGAAGATCTGAAACTCGCGCTCCGAGAGGCGGCGGTGCAGCGGCTGATCGCTGTCGCCATCCAGATCAGACAGCAGCAGCTCGGCCAGATTCGCACTCACGTAGCGGCGCCCCTGCATGACCACCCGCGTTGCCTTCAGCAGCTCCTCGGGCGCGCATTCCTTGGGCAGATAGCCGCCGGCGCCGGCCTTGAGCACATTGATCGCGTATTGCTGCTCCGGGAAGCCGCTGAGCACCAGCACCTTGGTATTCGGGTAGCTCGCGCGCACGTAACGCAGGATATCCAGACCGCTGCGATCGGGCATGTTGATATCCAGAATGACCAGGTCCCAGTTTCCCGAGCGCAGCTGATCGAGCGTCTCGTTACCCGACGCCGCCTCGCCGATCTCGGTGATGGTGCGGTCCTCGGTCAGAAACTGGCGCAAGCCAGCCCGCACCATCGCATGATCATCCGCTATCAGTACTCTTGCCATGATTCAGGCGCTCCGGTCGGGGCAGTAGTGGTAGTGGCTGCTCAAGCGCGCGCCGACGCATCGTACTCATGCGCTTCCATCCCCGCTCGCTCATAGATCGCCAGTTTGTTATACAGCGTTTTAAGGCTGCAGCCCAGCGTCTTGGCGGCGCGGTTTTTATTCCCGCCCCAGTGCGCCAGAGTGGCCTCGATGAGCCAGCGCTCGGTTTGCGCCAGCGAGGAGCCGATCGGCACGCTGATGCCGGCACAGCTGCTGTTCGCAATCGAATTGCTCTCGGCTCCCGCGCCTCGAATGTGCATCGGCTGCAGCTCGAGCTGCTGCTCGCACATGATGTACGCGCGCTCGATGGTGTTCTTCAGCTCACGCACGTTGCCGGGCCAGTGATATTCGCGCAGTGTCTGGCGCGCAGTGTGGCTGAATTCCCGGTTCGTGCCATGACGCTCGTTGAGCTCATTGAGAAAATGCTCGGCCAGCAGCATCACGTCATCGCCGCGCTGACGCAGCGGCGCCAGACTGATCGGAAAGACTGCGAGCCGATACAGCAGGTCTTCGCGCATGGCGCCGTCGCGCACGGCCTGGATCGGCGAGCGATTGGTGGCTGCTACCACGCGCACATCGGTCTGAATCTCGCGCGAGCCGCCAACGCGAAAGAAGCGCTGCGTCTCGAGAAAGCGCAGCAGCCGCGTCTGCATGTCCGCGCTCATCTCGGTGACTTCATCCAGGAACAGCGTGCCGCCGGAGGCGCGCTCGACCATGCCGGCGTGACTGCGCGCCGCGCCGGTGAAGCTGCCGCGTTCGAAGCCGAACAGTTCCGATTCAATCAGCGACGGCGGCAAGGCGCCGCAGTTGATGCCCAGGAACGGCCCCGCGCCGCGTGCACTGCGGGCATGGATGGCCTGCGCGACCAGCTCTTTGCCCGAGCCGCTCTCGCCCGATATCAGCACGGTCGCATCGGTTGGGGCGACCTTGTCCACGAGTTCGCGAACTGCCTGCATCACGTCCGAGCGCCCCACCATCCAACTTGACATATCCGGCATTCAGGCTCTCCTTCACACTCTGCTGTCAGCGGCCGAAGGGATGAAGATCGTCCTGCCAGGGCACCTTGTAACAACTGCCACGCTTCGACAGCAGCAGTTCGGCCGAAGCCTTCGTGGGAGCTTGCAAAATTTTCCGTCAGTGTTTGTCCTACAGACGTGCCGTGAGCGCTCTAAGCCATAAATATCAGTGAGTTACAAATATTTCGCCGAAATGACATAACAGCGGTGCGCAACGCGTGCGCGAACCGCCAGGGTCCATGGCGCGCCCGGAGAGATTCGAACTCCCGACCCTCAGGTTCGAAGCCTGATGCTCTATCCAACTGAGCTACGGGCGCCGCGGGGGCGGATGGTAGCCGATGTACCATGCAGACATGCTCGATCCGCAATCCGCCGAAGCATTGATTAGCGCGCACCTGTTGTGTCTGCCAGTCGAATCCCTGCCGATCGGCCAGTGCGCCGGTGCGGTGCTGCGCGAGAACATCTACGCCGAGCGTGACCAGCCACCATTCGATCGCGTGACGATGGACGGGGCTGCATTTGCCTCCAGCGCCGCCGCCGGCGGCCAGCGGCGCTTCAAGGTGCAGTCGGTTCAGGCTGCGGGCGAGCCACCCGCCGCGCTGACCTCGGCTGCGCATTGCATCGAAGTCATGACCGGAGCGGTGCTTCCGGGGGGCTGCGATACGGTCGTGCCGGTAGAGGCGCTGCGTCGCGAGAACGGCCATGTTGCGCTCAGCGAGGGCCTGAGCCTTGCGCCCTGGCAGAACGTGCACCGACGCGCGAGCGATCGCAGCCAGGGTGCGCTGCTGCTCACGACAGGCACGGTGCTGCGCGCGCCGGAGATTGCCGTGGCAGCCTCGGCCGGCATGGCGCGCATACGCGTGAGCAGCCAGCCCGCGATACTGGTCGCATCCACCGGCAACGAGCTCATCGAGCCCGGCGATCCGATTGCCCCGCATCAGATCCGGCGCTCCAACGCCTATGCCGTCAGCGCGGCGCTGCGCCAGCGCGGTTTCCACCGCGTCGCCGAGGATCATCTGCCCGACGATGCCGCAGCGATGCGCGATCGCCTGCGGCTGCACCTCAGTACGCACGAAGCGCTGATTCTGTCGGGCGGGGTATCCATGGGTCAGTTTGATCTGGTGCCGCAGGTGCTCGAGGAGATCGGCGTGCATCGTGTGCTGCATGGCATCGCGCAAAGGCCCGGCAAACCGATGTGGTTCGGCACCTCGAGTGAGGGCCGCTGTGTATTTGCACTGCCGGGCAACCCCGTCTCGACGCTGGTTTGCCTGGCCCGCTACGTCGTGCCCGCACTGTATCGGGCCATGGGCGTGCCGGAGGCGCCGAGCGAGCGCGTGGCGCTGGGCGCGCCCATCGAGTGGTCCGTGAACATGGCCGGCTTCGTGCCGGTACGCATCACGCACGACGACTGGGGCCGCCCCTGGGCCACACCCTGCCCCACCAATGGCTCGGGCGATTTCGCCACCCTCGCGCTCACGGATGGGTTCATCGAGCTGCCCGCCGGACCGGCCGACTTTGCCAAGGGTTATGTCGGACGGCTCTATCGCTGGTGAACAAGCCCGATCTGGTAGCCTTATAGATTCATGAGCACTGCAATCGTACATGCGCTGCGTCCCCGGCAAGCCCGCCTGCTGGACAGCCTGGAGCGCCCACTGCGCGATCTGCGGCTGTCGGTGACCGATCGCTGCAATTTCCGCTGTCCCTATTGCATGCCCGGCGAGCAGTTCCACGAGCAGTACCACTTCCTCAAGTCGCGCGAGCGGCTGTCCTTCGATGAGCTGCTGCGCCTCACGCGCGTGTTCGTCGAGCTCGGCGTGGTCAAAGTGCGCATCACCGGCGGCGAGCCGCTGTTGCGCGCGGGGCTGGCCGATCTGATCGGCGATCTGACAACGTTACCGGGGGCGCCGGACATGGCGCTCACCACCAATGGCGTGCTGCTGGCACAGCAGGCCGCGGGGCTGCGCGCGGCCGGGCTCAAGCGCGTGACCGTGAGCCTCGATAGCCTCGATCCAGCCGTATTTCGCCAGATGTCGGGCGGCTATGGCACGGTCGAAGACGTGCTCAACGGGATCGAGGCCGCGCAACGCGCCGGCCTTGAACCGCTGAAGATCAACACCGTCGTGCAGCGCGGCGTCAATGATCACACGGTGCTGGACCTGCTCGAGCGCTTTCGCGGCACCGGCATTATCGTGCGCTTCATCGAATACATGGACGTCGGCAATCGCAATCACTGGGACCGCTCGCGAGTCGTGAGCGCACAGGAGCTGCTAGGGCAAGTCAGCGCGCGCTGGCCGTTGCGTGCGCTCGAGCCGGGCTATAGCGGCGAGGTCGCAAAACGCTACGCCTATCTGGATGGCGCGGGGGAGATTGGCTTCATCGCTTCGGTGACCCAGCCTTTTTGCGGCGACTGCACCCGCGCGCGTCTGTCCTCCGACGGTAAGCTCTACACCTGCCTGTTTGCCGCCGAGGGCGCGGACCTGCGCGCGCCGTTGCGCGGCGGCGCCAGCGATGCGGAGCTGGCCGCCCTGATCAGTGCGATCTGGCAGCGGCGCGCCGACCGCTACAGCGAGCTGCGCGAGAAGTTGCGCGCTCGCGGCGTGCAGCACGTCGAGATGAATCACGTCGGCGGCTGAACTCACCATGCCCCGCTCAGCGCTCGCCCGAACTGCCGCCCTGACCCACCTGGACGCTCGCTCGCGGCCCACGATGGTCGATGTCAGCGCCAAACCCGTGACCCATCGCATCGCCGAGGCTGAAGCACTGGTACATCTGCCCGCCGCCGTTGCGCGTGCACTCACGCGCAGCGGCCATCGCACCAAGAAGGGCCCGGTATTCGATACCGCCATCCTGGCCGGTGTCATGGCCGCCAAGCGCACCTCCGAGCTGATCCCGTTCTGCCACCCGCTCGCGCTCGAGCAATGCCAGCTCGATATTCATCTGGAACCGGGCAAGTCCGGGGCCGCGCTCGTGACCGTGCGCTGCCGCGTCGCAGTTCATCACAAGACCGGCGTGGAGATGGAGGCGCTGACGGGCGCCACGGTCGCGGCCTTGACGATCTACGACATGTGCAAGGCGCTGTCGCACGATATTCGAATCGAGCGCGTGCGCCTGCTATCCAAGCGCGGCGGCGTCAGTGGCGCCGCTGGGCCAGGGGCCCCGGCATGAGCAGCGCGCCGCTGTACGGACTGGTCCTCGCGGGCGGCCGCGGTACGCGCATGGGGCGCGATAAAGCCAGTCTCGAGTATGCAGGCAAGCCGCAACTGGTGCGCGCCATGGAGCTGCTCGCGCCGCTGGTGTCGCGCGCGTTCGTATCGGTGCGGCTCGAGCAGGCGCAAAAAAGCGATCAGTACGCCTACCCGACGATTGCGGACCTCACGCCCGATCTGGGACCGCTGGGTGGCATTCAGGCCGCGCTCGCGACTCATCCGGCCAATGCCTGGCTGATACTGGCCTGCGACCTGCCGTTTCTCGGCGAGCAGACCCTGGAGTATCTGATCTTGCACCGCGCGAGCACGCGACTGGCGACAGCCTTTCGCAGCCGCAACGATGACCTGCCGGAACCGCTGTGCGCAATCTATGAGCCGGCGAGCCGCGATGCGATCGAGGACTGGATCAAAGCCGGCGAGCGCTGCCCGCGCACCTGGATGCGGCGCAGTGATGTTGAATTGATCGAGCTGCCCGACCCGCGCGCGCTGGAGAACGTCAATACGAGCGCAGAGTACGCCGCGGCCAGCGCGGCGCTGCGCGAGCGCCGGCGCCTCAACGTGCGCTACTTTGCATTGCTGCGCGAGCAGGCGGGCCGCAACGCTGAGACAGTGGAGTCGGCCGCGCGCACTCCGCAGGAGCTGTACGCGGAGCTGCGCGCGCAGCACGGCCTGCAGCTCGCGCCCGAGCACCTGCGCGTGGCGGTTAACGATGAGTTCGGCGACTGGAGCCAGGCATTGGCCGAAGGCGATACGGTCGTGTTCCTGCCACCGGTGGCAGGCGGATGAATCCCTTTACGCTGCATGAGACGCGACTGGATCCGCAGCGCCTGCGTGAGGCCCTGGCGCACCCGAGCTGCGGCGGCTACGTGACCTTCGAAGGCGCGGTGCGCGATCATAACGAGGGCCGCGCCGTCCAGCGCCTCGAGTACGAAGCCTTTGCACCGCTGGCGCTGCGCGAAGGCACGCGTATTCTGACCGAGGCGCGCGAGCGCTTCGGGCTCGAGCGCGCCTGCTGCGCACATCGTGTCGGTGAATTGCGGATCGGGGAGCTCGCGGTCTGGGTCGGTGTAAGCGCGGCGCATCGCGGCGAGGCCTTCGACGCCTGTCGCTACATCATCGATCAGGTCAAGCATCGCGTGCCGATCTGGAAGAAGGAATATTACGCCGACGGGGACTCCGGCTGGGTGAACTGCGAGCGCTGCGCGGCAGCGCCGAGCCCGGCGGACGCACTCACGCACGAGCACGCCTGAAACGCGGTCGCGAGCTCAGGGCCTGATCTGGCCCGTGCCGCGCACTCGGTAGTTGTAACTGGTGAGCTGCTCGACGCCCACGGGACCACGGGCATGGAATCGATCCGTGGAAATGCCGATCTCGGCGCCCATGCCGAACTCCCCGCCGTCGGCGAACTGCGTCGAGGCGTTATGCAACACGATGGCGCTGTCGACGCGCGCGAGAAAGCGCTCAGCGGTCGCCTGATTCGCGGTGACAATCGCATCGGTATGCGCTGAGCCGTAGCGCGCGATGTGCGCGATGGCCTCATCGACGCCGTCGAGCACGCGCACGGCGATGATCGCATCCAGGTACTCGGTGGACCAGTCCGATTCGCTTGCCGGCTTGACGCGCGCGTCACTGGCCTGCGCCTCGACATCGCCACGCACCTCGCAGCCGGCCGCCAGCAGATCCGCGATCAGCGGCCCCAGATGAGTCGGCAGGCACGCGCGATCAATCAGCAGCGTCTCGGCTGCACCGCAAATGCCGGTGCGGCGCATCTTGGCGTTGAGCACGATGCGCCGGGCCATCGCGAGCTCGGCGTCGCGATCGACATAGACGTGGCAGTTGCCCTCGAGATGACCGATGACCGGCACACGGGCCTCCGTCTGCACGCGCGCCACCAGGCTCTTGCCACCTCTTGGCACCAGTACGTCGATGAAATCGCGCATTCCCGCGAGCATCTCGCCGACCGCCGCGCGATCGCTCGTGGGTACGAGCTGCACGGCCGCCGTGGGCAGGCCGGCGGCCTGCAGACCCTGCAACAGACAGGCGTGAATCGCCGCGCTTGAGCGGCGGCTCTCGGAGCCCGCACGCAGGATCGCGGCGTTACCGGATTTAAGGCACAGCGCGCCAGCATCGGCTGTCACATTCGGCCGGCTTTCATAAATGACACCGATGACGCCAAGCGGCACGCGCACGCGCGCGATCTGCAGCCCATTGGGCCGCTCCCAGGTAGCCATCACGCTGCCGATCGGGTCGGGCAGCGCGGCGACCTCCTCGAGGCCCCGCGCTATCGCCTCGATCCGACGCGCATCGAGTTTGAGTCGATCGAGCAGAGGCGCACCCGCCCCAGCGGCCTGCGCATCGCGCATGTCCTGCGCATTGTCGGCCAGGATTATGTCCGCCTGGGCGCGCAACGCACTGGCCGCGGCGTTGAGTGCACGATTTTTGCTCTCGGTCGATGCCAGCGCCAGTACGTGCGCGGCACCCACGGCAGCGCGACCGATACTCTGCATGAGCTCGTGCAGTGCACTCGCGCCGGTCGGGCTCGGGATCAACGTGACGGGACTGCTCATGACTCCTCAAGTTGCTGCGCGCCGACGGCGGGCTGCGCGGCGACGCGGTCTTGCTGCAGAATGACCAAATCATCGCGGTGGATCAACTCCTCGCGTCCGCGAAAGCCGAGCAGCGACTCGATCTCCCCGCTCTTGCGACCCATGATGCGTGCCGAGTCGGCGTCCGAATAGGCGGCGATGCCGCGGGCAACTTCCTCGCCATCGGGCGCGAGCACACTGACCGTGTCGCCCGAGTCGAAACGCCCGACGGTGCCGGTGACGCCAGCCGCCAGCAGGCTCTTGCCCCCCTGCAATGCCCGCAACGCGCCGGCATCGATATGAATCGCCCCGGCTGGGCGGCGCGTGCCGACGATCCACTGCTTGCGCGCGGCCAATGGCGTGGAGGCAGGCAGGAACCAGGTGCAACGCGCACCGGCCTCGATACGCCGGATCGGGTGGCGCTGATGGCCGGAAGCAATGCCCATGTGGCAGCCGGCGCTCACGGCAATGCGAGCGGCCGCAATCTTGGTGGCCATGCCGCCAGAGCCCAGGCCCGGCTTGGCGCGGCCGGCCATCGCTTCGATCTCCGGGGTGATATGCGCCACGCGCTCGATGAACTGTGCGCTCGGATCGCGATGCGGATCGGCGGTGTAGAGCCCGTCAACATCCGAGAGCAGCAGCAGGCAATCGGCGCTCGCCATCTGCGCCACGCGTGCGGCCAGCCGGTCATTGTCGCCGTAGCGAATCTCGGCCGTGGCCACCGTATCGTTCTCGTTGATGACCGGAATCGCGCCCAATGACAACAATGCCTCGAGCGTGGCGCGCGCATTGAGATAGCGCGTGCGCTGCTCGCTATCCTCCAGCGTCAGCAATATCTGCGCGACATGCACCCCGCCCTCCTCGAGCAGCTCCTTATAGGCGTGCGCCAGACGGATCTGCCCCACCGCGGCGGCGGCCTGGCTCTCCTCGAGACGCAACGCGCCGCCCGGTAACTGCAGCCGCCGCCGTCCCAGCGCGATCGCGCCGGAGGAGACCAGTAGCACCTGCTGGCCGCGCCGACGCAGGCGCAACAGGTCCGCGATCAATGTCTTGAGCCAGGCGCGCTTGAGGCGCCCGGTTTGCCCATCGACCAGCAGTGCGGAGCCCACTTTGACGACGACCCGGCGCGCCTGGCTCAGCGGGGTCGCTGCGGTGATTGTTTTGCGTGCGCTCATGACCGGCGAGGCCATTGTAAGGGCAACGGCGCGCGGACGATTGCCTGACCGCAGCGGCCGCCCTAAACTCGATCCGGCGCGCTACATACGCGTCCAAACCATTCGAGGGTTGCATACGGTGGCCAGAGAATACGAGCCCGTCGCGGGACAGTGGTACGAGAACATCGACGAGAATGAGAGCTTCCGCGTGCTGTCGGTGGACGAAGACTCCGAGTTGATTGAGATCGAATATCTCGATGGCGAACTCGAGGAGCTCGATCTGGACAGCTGGCAGGAGCTCGACCTCGAGAAGATCGAGCAGCCGGAGGGCTGGTCGGCCAGCGATAAGGCCGAAGAGGAAGAGGAGCAGGACGACGAGCTCGACGAGGGCTGGGGCGAGGATGACGACGAGGACGATGAGGACGAAGACGACGACTGGGATGAGGACGAGGAAGGCCGCGCCCGCTTTCAGTAGCTCAACCTCCAGCCGGGCTCCCGCGCACACCGTGCGCCGCCGAGCGACGTGCTTACTATAACCTTGAATATCAAGCGGTTTTTTTGGCGGTCATTCGCTCCGTCGCGAGTGTTGAATTTTCGCATCGGGATCACTATCTAAGGCTCTGGTGCCGCGCGCGCGGCCGGGCGGGGCGTAGCCCCTTAATCTGAACGGATGGCTTGAACGTCTATGAAGCGCATTGTTTTGTTCGTACTGACCAACCTCGCCATCGTGCTGATGCTCACGATCGTGGCGCGGCTCACGGGCCTGGATGCCTGGTTGGCAAACCAGGGCAGCAGTCTGAGCGGCCTGCTGGTGTTTGCAGCGTTCTTTGGCTTCCTGGGCTCGCTGATCTCGCTCGCGATGTCCAAATGGCTCGCCAAAAGAACCATGGGGGTCCGGGTCATCGACGCGCCCGCCTCCCCGGCCGAGCAAGCGCTGGTCGATACCGTTCGCGGCCTCGCGCAGCAGGCCGGCATTGGGATGCCGGAGGTCGGAATCTTTGACTCCCCGCAACCTAACGCCTTTGCCACCGGGGCCAGACGCGATAG
>Ga0181525_10004522_pt1 | contig 10655 bp, 9 predicted proteins | sample PEATcosm2014_Bin_48_FD_121100 | JGI IMG/M metagenome (GOLD analysis project Ga0181525, IMG submission 121100) | Peatland microbial communities from MTU Mesocosm Facility, Houghton, MI, USA - PEATcosm2014_Bin06_10_metaG | ecosystem: Environmental > Terrestrial > Soil > Wetlands > Peat | place...
CGGCAGGAATTCCAACCATCAAGGTGTCGGGCGCGGACGGAATTGGTGCGGTGGTCGCAAGCTGCGGATTCAGCTCGCCAGGGGTCAGTCCGAGCAAAACGCTGAGCTCATGCTTGCTTTGTGCAGAGCTGGTTTCGAGCGTAGGGATGGCGGCGCGCGTCTGCTCCAGATTCGAGCGGGCTTGCTCGACGTCGATACTGCTCACCAGTCCAGCCTGCGCTCTCCATTCGGTCAGCTGCAGCGTTTCCGCCTGGCTGGCCTGGTTTCGCCGGGCAATCTCCAACCGCGTCTGATACGAACGCAAATCCACGTAATCCGTAGCAAGCTCCGCGATGAGCGAAACTTGCACGGTCTGTAGGTCGGCGGCACTGGTTGCAAGATCGGCATCCGCCGCTCGCAGCGCCTGGCGTTTGGCGCCAAACACATCCGGGTCCCAACTGGCGTCGAGTTCCGCCGAAAATACATTTTCGCCCGAACCACCCGGCGAGTTGCTCTGGCTGCCACTCCCCGATGCCGTGCCGGTGATCGTCGGAAAACGATTGGCGGCGGCGTAGTTCCGCTCCGCCCGGGCCTCACGTAAATTTGCCTGCGCGGTTCGAAGGCTGGTGTTCTTGTTGAGCGCCTGCGCAATCAGGTCGGACAAAACCGGATCTCCAAGCCGCGTCCACCATTGCGACAAGTCTCCCGTGGGGCTTTGCACGGTATCGGGTCCGGCAGCGCTCCACGAAGTAAGTGCGACGATCTCTGGCTGCGCCGGCCTAATGCGCGCACACCCGCCGAGGAGCACCGCGCTGGTCAGCAGTACGGTGACCACAGCAGTTCGCGGCAGTGTTCTCGCGCGAAGCTTAACCATGGCTGTCATCATTGCTTTTCTCTCCATCAATTCATTTCACGGTTACTCATGGGCGTGGTGCGTCTTAGCTGAATCTTCTTTCTATCCAATTCGACCATGCGTACTCGCTTTTAGTTATTAAGTGTCAGTGAACGAAGAGTAAAACTTTGTAGCGCAAGCTGCGGAACGCCTGGTCCAACAGTGGTGGCTTCTTACTTTGAATCTAATGCAAGGACCCGTTTTGATATAGTCCTCTGCCGCCCTCATTGCCTCAGCAGCGAGTCGGCGGTGCAAATCCCGCTCTTGCTAGTTCAGAGGGCCTCTCGGCGTATGCCAAGAGCGCACGTTGCGCTTCTCTCATGACGCGCTCCGCTGCTTTCACTTGCTCCACGGTTGACATGTTTAGTCTGCCGTTGAACCGACCACCGAGGACGACTGCGTGGTTGGCCTGTAGCAGGATCCCGGTGTTGACTCAAGAATTCGTGCTTTTCGCGATCATCGCGGTCGCGGTCGTTAGCCTCCTGCTGTTGGATTATTCGACCACATAGATGAGCTCTGTATCCGTTAAGTGTCAGTTAACGAACCGTAAAGATTTGTCAGCGCGAAGCGCGTCAGGGATTAGGAGCTATTTGAACAGCTCGGCCAGGAACTGCATTCTGGCAACCTCTCTTCCGCGCAACAGACTTTCAGCTCCCTGCAGCAGGAGATCCAGCAACAGACGTCATCGACGCAATCGTCGAATAGCTTGTCGATTACTGCATGATCGCCGGAACGGTTCAGGCAGCAAAAGTGAACAAAGGATTCTTTGTCGAGGCTGCACAAGGTGCAGGAATAAGGGTGAATGGCAGCGGGAAGCGGTAGAACAGACCAGCGGGACGTGAGGGCGAGGGGGCGCGACGCCCTTCGCCTTAAGTTGGTTCTGGAGTATGGAAATGTTGACGGAGCCTGACTGCGACATGCGCGAGAGGAGACTCCATTATTAAGCAGCCGACTGGGGACTCTGACTGGTCGACTCTAGCAGGCTTTTCACTATCTCGATGAGGGCATCGAGAGGTAAACCCTTGACTGCATGGAAGTCTACGTACACTAGTTCCCCAGCCGGCAGATGCGAGCGTCTGGACAAGAGAAGTATTTGTGCCCCAGGTTCTAAGGCTCTTATTTCCTGCGCCAGTTGCGCCCCTGTCATATCCAGCAGATCGTAATCGAGAATCATCACATCGAACGCGTACCTGGCTGTCAGTTCCAGGGCATCGATAGCGCATTCTGCTGTTCTGACTAGAAAACCCGCTCTCTCCAGGTCCGCAGCGAGTCGTAGTCTTCGCGGAGCGATATGTTCCGCATACAAAATCGTTGGGAAAGTATTTATCATCTTGACCTGCTTTCTAGTTCTGGCGAGAGGGTGTGGCTTCTCTGGATCCGCTGCCAGCGGCATCGCTTGCTGGGAGTTAGGATCGGCATATAAGAAAGTGGGAAAAGCATTTTTCAATTTGGCCTCCTTTGGGAGTCGCTGGAATCGCTCGAACAAATTGCGGTCCAGCGACGAACCTCCACGACGCTGGCTCTCCGAACGCACAGTGTTGAGCGGGCTAGAATCGGAACACGATTCCCATCGAGGGCTGCGCAGTTTGCGTAAGGTTGCCCTTACCCAAACTGGAGAGTTGGAAGTTCGGCGCGCTGAACACGAGGCCTCGATACTCCGCGCGCGTAGCGCAATTCCCGCCATAAACGAAGGCGCCCCTGTTTTGGCGTTGTGCGCTGCCACTCGCGGGGCCGTACGCGTTGCCGGTGGGATCGAATATCAATGCGCCGCCCTCCGCCAAGAGGTAGGGGCTTATTTTCCACTTAGGCGCTACCGGAAGGTTTGCGACAAAACCACCGGTCATTTGATTTACATTGGCTTGCTGCCCGAACACACCAGTATCCGTGGAGAACTTTTGCGTGTTTCGTCCATAACCGTAAGCAGCTTCGACCGACAGCCAGCGATTGATGTGGTATCGATAAGAGGCCAAAACCCCGCCGGTCTCAGTAGCGCTTTGTGTCACGCTATTTCCACTGGAATTCTGCGTGAACAAACCCATGCCTTGCACGCCGATTTCCGAGCGGCTCTCCTGCGCTGTGGCAACTAAAGTGAGGAAAAAAACGACGCTCGCGATCTTGATGGCCGTTCGTTGCATAATCAACCTTCTCCTTTTACGCTGCTATTTCGTTATTGAAAAGGATGCGAGTTGACGAGCCTCTGACGTAAAGACCCAGTTACGCTTCAGTAAAGATTCGTTGCTGGAATTTGTCGCGGGTCCAAGCGAGCGGAAACCCAAGCGATTCAATGCGCATCGATGCGCTGGCGGCGTCAACCTGGCGTCCCGCCCCAGAAATTCGCGGAGTAAGCCCCGCGCCTTTCGGGTGATGAGCCGTTTCCTCAGGGACTGAAAGCCGTGTCTCTTGGTTCCGATTACGGCGCGGTCTGAAGCCGTGCCGTTTCAAAGCAATTCTATTTATGCCGCGAATTTACGACACCATACTGGCGAGGCAGGTCTCGGACCGCACGCTGCGCAAAGGCTCTTGGATTTTTTCTCTAAGAAGTGTGAATCACCCGTGGGGCGGAACTCGTAGCGGGAAAAGTGATCGTTATTTCGAGCCCCCCTCCGGGCGCATTGGAAGCGCTGACTTCGCCGCCGTGAAGTCGAACAGCGCGCTGCGTGATGGCCAAGCCCAACCCAACGCCCCCGGTCTTTCGTTCCCGCGACTCGTCGAGCCGGAAAAAAGGGCGAAACAGTTGTTGCAGAGAAGACTCCCGGTACCCCAGGGCCATGGTCGCGAATCTTAACCACGGCCTCGGAGTTGGCATAGCTTGCTTTGCAGACGAGGCGAACTTCGACCTCTGTCTGGTCGGCGGTGTACCGCACCGCGTTGCGGACGATATTCTCGACAGCACTGTGGAGCAGTTCCGGGCTGCCCACGGCGTACCACTCGCTCGCCTCGTAAAGGATCACACGACAGTTGCGATTGCGGGCTTCAAAATCGGCATCTTCAACCACGTGGCGTAGAAGATCGGCTAGTTCGACGTCCGTCTTCTCCACCAGTTCTTGGCCGGCTTCCATTCTCGAAAGAGTGAGCAGCTTTCCGACCATTCCATTCAGCCGTTCCGTTTCTTGTTCTATGCGGGCTATCGCCGTACTGACCCTAGGACTATCGACGTTACGAATCAACTCGACCGCTAGGTTAATCCGGGTCAGAGGCGACCGGAACTCGTGAAACACATCGCTAATAAGCCGTTTTTGCGAGTGCATCAACGATTCAATTTGTTCCGCCATCTGGTCGAACTCTTGCACGAGTTGTGCGATTTCGTCGCGGCGATGATCGACATTGTTTTTTTTCGCGCGCGCAGCCAGATTTCCCTTGGAAAGCTCTTGCGCGGCATTTCGCAGGCGAACGATGGGGGCGCTTAAGTCACGCGCCAGCCAAAAGCAGACGATCCCCGAGATCATGATGGCAATGCCGAGATCTCTCAATGGCCGTTGAGGACCGGGTGGTGGGGAAAATTCGTCAGCGGGGCGCGGAAAGCCTACAACTGCCACATAAGTCGCTCCGCTATTCGTTACGATCGGTCGGGCAACGAACTCTTTGCCCTCTACGACCACGGACTCTGACTTACCCTCTAACTGCACTCGGGCAGCCAGTTCTTTCGTCTGCGAGGGAAGATTCTGTCCAGCAACTTCATTGCCCGCTCCGTCCAATAAGTAAGCTTCACCGGGCGAAGTCCGCTTGAACTGTTGCAGTTAACGATAGAGTTCCACCTTTCCACCGACTTCGTAGGTTTGCATCAAGCTCTGCGAGTACATCGCAGATGCATTGTTATCGACCGTCTGCCGCAGCGGAAGTCTCCCTAAAAGAAGAACGGCAATAACGATAAAAATCGCCACCACCGACCAAAACGAAATGAATATCTTCCAAAACAGCGTTCTCATCAGGCTCAGTTCTGTTGTTCATCTTCGTGCGCGATTGTGTAGATATAACCCACGCTTCGGATTGCCTTAATGCGATCCTCTCCGGGAATTCGTTCACCAAGTTTCCGTCGAAGTTTGCTGACGTGTACGTCGATGCTGCGATCCGAAGCCGAGAACTGCCTCCCCAGAACAAGCTTTGTTAGCCGTTCGCGTGTTACCACCTGCCCTGCCGATCGCAACAGCAATTCCAAGAGATTAAACTCCAGCGCGGTGAGTTCTACTTCTAGTCCCCCTTTCCTCAGGCTGCGGTTGCCCGTGTTAAGTTCCAGATCGTCCAGCACAATCCGCTCGGGTTTGCCATTGCTGCCTGGCCTGCGAAGAATTGCTCGAATGCGCACCAGGAGTTCACGGGGACTAAAAGGCTTGGGGACATAATCATCTGCTCCCACTTCGAATCCCACGATTTTGTCGACTTCCTCGCCCCGCGCTGTGAGCATCAATACCCGCGCGTCCGATTCGCTGCGTAATCTTCGCAAAACCTCGATCCCGTTCATGCCGGGGAGCATTACATCTAGGAGGATAACCGAGTGTTCGCCTGAAAGCGCCCGAGTAAGGCCGTCTTCACCGTTGTGCACAGTTTCGACCACGAACCCTTCGGAACGCAGGTATTCGTCCAGCATGCCGCACATTTCTTCGTCGTCATCTATGACCAGGACGCGGTGCATACTCACCATTGCACTAATCGACAGCATAGAACAAACGGGCCGCAACGGTTCGACAATGACAAACATTTACCGTGGCTTTGCAAACTCTTAACTTCGGCAAAACGGGGCTCTGTGCTTATCTGATCTCTAAGCAAATAGCGGAGGAGCAAATGTTATGACGGCTGGCAATGGTACCGGATACGCCGCGGCTAAACAGTGTTTGACCCAGGAAAGACCTCTCGTTCCGATTCAAGTGTTGATCATCGCGGAGTTATCCCACTGCAAAGAAACGATACGCGCTCTGTTGAAGCTCCAGGACCACGGCTGCATCCAAATTCTCGGCCGGGTGGAAAGCGGAGTAGAGGCCTTGCAGGCCATGACAGTCCTGCTCCCGGATCTCATAATTCTGGATCATCGACAAGACGTGGGAGCTCAACCCCTGAGCTCAGTGCTGGCGAGCAACTTTCCTGCAACCAAGCTGCTTTGTTTTGCCGAAGAACACTCGGTGCAGCTCACAGAAGCCAGCTTGACTTGCCGAGCACAAGCGATTTTTTCAAAGGCAACACTGCGCGCGGACTTAGTTGCTGCGCTCGAGCAGATTTCGGGGTTCATCGTCATGAAGCAGCCAGCTTCTGGAGCCTGAAGACTGAACACGAATTCCATTTCCGGTATGTGAATCTAAATTGAAAGGCAAATTCATGTCGCCAACTCATCCGTGAGTGCTACAGTCCCACACCGATCCCCGGTACGCTCTTTACAATTCTTAATTAATCTCTCGCGAAAGAAAGAGCAGAGACGACGTTCATGTCTATATAGAGATCGAGCCATCGGGCGTCGTGCGAGCAGCGCTTTAGGCAAACTACTTTGCAGGCAGATGCATTAGAAATCAACAAACACTGAAAATGGATTTCCGGGAGGACACTGGTGGCGAGGGTTTGTCAGGTACTGCGTGTTTTTCTGTTGCTGTTGTTCATAATGGCTACGCTCTCAGCTTCGGAAACCGCATTTTCGGCCTTTGAGCGAGGCAAGAAAGAAGAGGCGAGTCAGAATTACGAAGAAGCGTATGTCGCGTACAAAGTGGCGTATACCCTTCAGCCATCCAACATCGAATATCGGAGTGCGGCCACGCGCCTCCAATTTCTGGCGGCGGCAGCCAAAATACATCGGGGAATGCAGCTACGCGATGCCGGCAACTTGAGAGAGGCCCTGTTGCAATTCGAAGCGGCGCACCAGATTGATCCCTCCAGTGCCATCGCCCGCCAGCAGGTCGAGAGCGCGAAGAAAGCGATTGCAGAATCCCAGACGCCTGACTCAACCGATGCAAACGGCGAGGAAGGCGCGCTAAGTGCGGAACTCGACGCCATTCAGGGTCCCATAAAGTTGGCGCCCGTGGCTGATTTGCCGATCACTTTGAAGCTTTCAGAGGACAGCAAAGTCATTTATGAAACGATTGGGAAACTGGCTGGAATCAACGTCCTCTTTGATCCCGATTACAATTCCCGACGCATGCGCGTTGAACTGACGGGTGTCAGCCTGTTCCAGGCGCTGGAGACACTTGCGCTGCAATCGAAGACTTTTTGGAGGCCGGTAACGTCCAACACGATTTTTGTTGCAGCCGATAACCCCGCAAAACGAAAAGAACTCGAACAGAGCGTCGTAAAGACCTTCTATCTTTCCAATTTGTCGCAACCCACCGAATTGCAGGACGTTGTCAATGCGGTGCGCACGGTATTGGAAGTTAGCCGGATTCAGCAACTGGCGTCCCAGCAGGCGATTGTGATGCGCGGGACGCCCGACCAGATTTTGTTGGCGGAGAAACTTGTCCACGACATCGATAAGGCGCCTCCGGAAGTCGTTGTCGAAGTTGCCGTCATGCAGGTCAGTCGAGACAAGGTCAAGAATCTTGGTATCAACCCACCGAGCAGTGCGAGCGTGCAATTGCAAAGCAACACTACCAGTTCTTCCAGTAGTTCGAGCAGCAGTTCCAGTTCCACATCGTCTACCAGCGGCTCTCTCAGCCTGAATTCGCTGGCCAACTTGAATGCCACAGATTTTCAGGTGACTATCGGAGCCGCTAGTTTGAATGCACTGGCCAGCGACAGCTCTACGAAAATCATCCAAAAACCGCAATTGCGTTCGATCAATGGGCAGAAGGCTTCACTGAAGATTGGCGAGCGCGTGCCCACTGCAACGGGATCGTATTCGTCCGGAGTTTCGTCGACCACCGTCAGCGCACTTGTGAACACGCAATTTCAGTATCTCGATGTTGGAGTCAACGTCGATATCACGCCTCGCGTTTTCGACAACGGCGACATTGGCCTAAAGATATCGCTCGACGTTTCTTCGGTCACCTCCTACGTGAGCATCGGTGGCATCAGCGAGCCGGAGATCGGCCAACGGAAGATCGAACATGAGATACGACTGAAAAATGGTGAAGTCAATCTGCTGGGAGGAATGTTCGAGACCCAGGAAACCAAGTCGATCAGTGGAATTCCTGGCTTGTCACAGATTCCGGTATTGAAATATTTGTTTTCCGAGACCAGCAAGGAGACGACGAATAATGAAATCGTGTTTGCGTTGATACCTCATATCGTGCGAGCACGCGAAATCGAGCCACTGAATCGGCGAACCTTGGATGTAGGCACCGCCAACGGCATCCAGTTGCGCTCCGCTGAACATCGTCCGGCTGCGGCCGTTGCCCAGGGACAGACGGCGGCCATCGTTCCCGTTTCTGTTGCCCAGTCGGCCGCGGCAGCTAAGACCAGTGCAGCCTTCGATCCGCCTTCCGTGTCTACTCACGCGGGGGCAACCTTTGCCGTTAACGTGATGCTATCGAATGTCGAAAATGCATCCTCCGTGCCTCTGCGCCTGGTATACGATCCGGCCCGTCTGGAAGTGGTGAACGTCTCTAACGGCGGTTTCCTCGACCAGGGAGATCAGATTGTCGCCCTTACCCATCGGGAAGACACTTCAGCCGGAGTTCTGGAGTGCACAACACTGCGGCCAAGGGGCAGCGGCGGAGCGTCCGGCAACGGTGCGGTGGTCGCGGTCACATTTCTCGCAAAAAATACGGGCCTCTCAAGGCTTACGGTCACGGATGCCAATGTGGTTCATCCGGATGGCCAGATCCTATCCATACCGGCAACCGAGATGAGCGTAACGGTGCAGTAATCGCTTTTGCGTCGATTTTAATTATGGGAAAGTCTTGGTAGACCTGATGTTGCTGCTGTGGTATTGAGGGGGTGATGGCAGCAAACGGAGGCGGCGCTTGTTGAATCAATGCCGCACCGCGCGGCGGGGTCCGTGAACTGCTCTTCCCCAAAAGGGGCCCCGCCGTTACTTTCTCAGATTGTTTTCAGTCACGAATGGCGAAGGAGGCCAAACGAGTGTTTTTGGGCGAAATGCATAACTTTACAGAAACATAACGAGGCATTTACACAAGGGACAAGAACAACCGCATCTTTGCTTAAATGACGATGTGTCCCCGGCAGCCTTCTAGTTTGAGATCGAGAAGCCACCTCATGAATCGGTTTTGAAAGGGAACGGCTTCAGCCGCGCCGCAAAGGGCCAATAAAGACGGGGGTTTAGCCCTTGAGGGAGTTGACGGCTTACTCCTTCGGTTCAGTATGAGATGACTTCTCGTTAAATGCACGGTAGTTCCATCTTTGCAGGGAAGCGAGTTCCAAGATGAGTAAGACAAAGCTTATTAACTCAAGAACACAAAGTCGAATTTCGTTTTCATTTGTTGTCCTGTGGTTTCTCCACGGGGTATCGCTGGCACAGGCACCACCCGCGCCTCGGATCACGGCGGCGATTGACAATGCCCAGCGGACAATCATCCCTGGCACTCATCCGCCAATGGCGAGACAGGCAAACGATACTGGCGAGGTGCCCTCGGGAACCAAGCTCGGCGGCATTAGCATTGTCTTCAGTCGCACCGCCTCCCAAGAGGCCAAACTACAAGCTCTCATCTCCGCACAGCAGAATTCCTCTTCGGCGTTGTATCACAAGTGGCTTACCCCGGAGGAGTTCGCCAACCAGTTTGGCGTCGCTGACTCCGATATCTCGAAGGTGGAGTCGTGGCTCGAGCAAGAGGGTTTTGCGATCGATGGCGTTTCGCTCAGCAAAACCCGTGTCACCTTCTCGGGTCTTGCTGGACAGGTCGCTGCGGCGTTCGGTACCGAGTTGCATTACTACACCATTGATGGCCAAGTTCATTACGCTCCGTCGAAAGATGTAAACGTTCCGGCGGCGCTTTCTTCGGTTGTGCTGTCGGTCTCTAACCTGTCGAGCTTCCGCCCCAGACCCCAGGTGAGGTTCAGGTCGAACTTCACGTCCAGCCAATCCGGCGACCACTATCTCACGCCGAAAGACGTCGACACTATTTATGACATCAATACAGCCTAACGACGGCTACACCGGGAACGGGCAGTCAATCGCCGTGGTAGGGCAGTCGGAGGTCTATCTATCGGACGTGGAGAACTTCCAGAACGCCGCCGGGCTCACTGTCAAGGATCCAACCCTGGTGCTGGTTCCGGATTCCGGAAGCCCTGCCGTCAGCTCGGGCGACGAAGCCGAGTCCGACATCGATATGGAGTATTCCGGTGGCATCGGCACTGGAGCCACGATTTATCTCGTCTACGTGGGCGACAACTCCAACTACAGCGTTTGGGACTCTATCAACTACGCGGTCGATACCCTGATCGCCCCAGTCATTAGTATCAGTTATGGAGACTGCGAGACTGACCTCGGTTCGAGCGATTATGCATCGCTTAACAGCGTGCTCGAGCAGGCAGCCTCGCAGGGACAGAGCGTGATCGCTGCTGCTGGAGATGAGGGCTCAACTGCCTGCTATGGAGACACCGATCTTACTACTTCACAACAGGAGGCGCTTGCCGTCAATTTTCCCGCCAGCAGTCAATATGTCACCGGCATGGGTGGAACTGAATTCCCCGCCGCCGATGTCGCCGCCTCCAACACGACATATTGGGAACCTGCAAATGGCACCGATGTTATCAGCTCAGCGCTCTCCTACATTCCCGAGCAGGTTTGGAATGACGACTCTTCGTCGGACGGTCTCTCTTCGGGTGGCGGCGGTGTGAGTACGCTGACGTCAAGGCCCAGTTGGCAAACCGGAGTGCCGGGCATCCCCTCCGGCAGCTACCGCTTGGTTCC
>Ga0181525_10004523_pt1 | contig 10653 bp, 10 predicted proteins | sample PEATcosm2014_Bin_48_FD_121100 | JGI IMG/M metagenome (GOLD analysis project Ga0181525, IMG submission 121100) | Peatland microbial communities from MTU Mesocosm Facility, Houghton, MI, USA - PEATcosm2014_Bin06_10_metaG | ecosystem: Environmental > Terrestrial > Soil > Wetlands > Peat | place...
CCCTATCGCTCGACGCGCGCCGGTGCCATGCACGCGTGCGGCCACGACGGGCACATGGCCATTCTTCTGAGCGTCGCGCGTGCACTCTCGCGCCATCGCGAACACGTCGCCGGGACGATCGTGTTTTGCTTTCAACCGGCCGAAGAAGGTCCGGCCGGAAACAAGCTGATGATCGAGGACGGGGCGCTCGAGAATCCCCACGTCGACCGGTGCTTCGCGCTGCATCTCTATAGCGGCCTCGAGGTTGGGAAGATCGGCGTGCGTGACGGCGCGTTTTTCGCCTCGTCGGACCGGTTCGACCTGACGCTGCGCGGGCGCGGCGGACACGGCGCGATGCCGCAGACGAGCGTCGATCCGATCGTGGCGTCGGCGCAGCTGATCACGATGCTGCAGACCATCGCGAGCCGCGAGATCGCGCCTAAGGATCCGGTCGTCGTTACGGTCGGCGCCTTGCACTCCGGCACGACGTTCAACGTTATTCCCGATCTGGCCGAAATGCGCGGGACCGTCCGGGCTTTCAGCGACGAGGTTCGCACGTCGATTCCCGAGCGCATGGAGCGGATGGTCGAGGGGCTGTGCGACGCGATGCGCTTGGATTACGAGTTCGAATATCTCTGGGGCTACCCGCCTACCGTCAACGACCCCGCGATGAACGACATCGTGCGCGAGGTCGGCGCGACGGCCGTGGGGGCGGCCAACGTTACGGATCCGCACGACGTCGTGATGTGGGCCGAAGACATGTCGTACATGATGGAACAGCGGCCGGGCGCGTACTTCGTCGTGGGCGTCCGCGGCCTCGAAAAGGGGATCGAACCGCAACATTCCGCGCGCTACGACATCGATGAGGCCGCTCTAGGCGTGGGCTTCACGATGATGGTCGGCCTGGCTCTTTACGGCGAGTAAGAACTACCTGATAATTGGAGGATCATGCGTTCACGAGCGTATCGCGCGCAAATCGCCGAATTTCGTCAGTTGCTGGCGGAGTTTCCAAACCAGGTCGACGAGGTCCACGACGGAAACGTTCGCGGCCATCTGATCAAATTGATGGAACTGCTGCACATGCATTTCAAGATGGAAGAGCAGTACATCTATCCGGAAATGCTCAAACATGCGGATCCCGAAGTGCGCGCGTTGATCGAGGAATTTCGCGACGATCTTCCGCCGATCGTCGCCGAATTCGATACGTTCTACGCGACCTGGTCCCATCCGGGCGCGGTAGCCGCCAATGCCAAGACGTTTCTCGGCGATTGGGCGAACGTCAAAATAACGCTTGCCGCGCGGCTGGACCGCGAGGAGCGCGAACTGTTCGCAGCCTTCGATCGCGCGAGTTAGAGCCCGCTCTTCCGAAGAAACGAGGCGAGAAACTCGGAGCCGTTTTTCATCGCGGCTTCGAGGTTGTCGAGGGCTACTTTGGTCTGCTCGTGGGTTGCGTCGGCGCTCTGCCGCGCCTGCTCCATCAGCGTCTCGCGAAGCTTATCGCTATCGCCGATTGCTTGTGCGATTTTTTCCTGCAGCTCGCGCGCTTGCTCGTAAGCTCTCTTCACGAAGTCATCGTTGTTCGTGTTCATTATGCGTCTTCGTTCTCCGTTACGGTAAGGACCCAGCGAATCGCGCGCGCGTACTGATCGAGTTCGCGCAGCGCCTGATCGAGCGCGCGAAACGCAGCGTCTTCGTTGTAGCTGCCACTCTTCGAGCGCGCGAGATGTTTCCCGTATGCCAGCGCCGCGTCGAGCTGTCGCTCGATGGCCGGCCACTCGTCGCGCAACGCGGTCTCCGAAGCGTCGCTCAACCGGTCGATCAACGGGGGAGATGGGAGATCGGGGGCGTGCTGCGCGCATTCGAGGCGCACCAGCGCGTACTGGCTGCGCGCGCCGATGAACGAACCAAGGAGTTGCACCAACCGAACGTCCATATACCCCATTATGCCGCTTTCTGATGCCCGGCGCTATGTCATCGTGGGGAACGGCTTCGCGGGGACGACCGCGGCCGAACAGTTACGGAAGCACGATTCGAGCTGCGAGATCACGCTCTTCGGCGACGAGCCTTATCCTCTTTATAACCGCATTTCGCTACCCCCCATGTTGCGCAGACAGCTGCCGCAAGAGAAAGTGATGATGCGGACGCTTGCTCAGCACGAGGAGCACCGCATCGACCTGCGGCTCTCGACCCGGGTCGAGCGCATAAACGCCGAGGGAAAGACCGTGATCGCCGGCGGCAAGGAATACCCCTACGACGCGCTATTGATCGCGACCGGCGGCCGGCCGAACCCGATGCCCGCCCCCGGCGCCGAGGGCGCCCAGAATCTCTACAACTTTCAGTATCTCGACGACACGATCGCGATTTCCGAACAGATCGACCGTTCGAAGGCGGCGGTCGCAGTCGGCGGCTCGTTTATCGCCTACGAACTGGCCGAAGCTTTCGCCGCGCGGAAGGTCGAGACGCACTGGATCATGCGCGGACCGCACGTGTTACACCGCCTGCTCGATGAGGTTGCGGGCGAGTTCGTCGATCAAGCCGCGAACAACGACGGCGTCCACATGCATTACGGCGACGAAGTGGCCGAGTTCGTGCGCTCGAATGGCGTGGTCACTAAAGTGCGTACCAAGAAGGGCGTGGAGATCGAAGCGCAGTGCTACGGCATCGGTTTCGGCCTCACCATGAATCTCGAATTACTCGAAGGCACGCCGGTCGAGACGAGCAAGAACGGGATTCTCTGCAACGATCGTCTCGAAACCGCAGTTCCCGGTATTTTTACGGCTGGGGACATTGCGGATTTCTACGATCCCATTCTGGAAATGCGGTATCGCATGGGGACCTGGAATAACGCGGGCGCACACGGCAAGCTCGTCGCGCAGAACATGATGGGCGGCAGCGAGCCCTTTCACGACGTGCCCGAGTATTCGTCGCTGTTGTTTAAGGGGCAGACGATCACCCAATTCGGTTTATCACCGGACTTGCAGCCCGAGGTGCAAACCGTGCGCAAGATCGATAAGGAAAAGGGCTGGTATCGCTCGCTCTTCTTCTGGAACGATCGCCTGGTCGGCGGTATCATGCTCGGCAAAGGCAACCGTGCCGGCAAACGCAAGTACGTTGAAGCGATCAAGAGCAAAGAAGCGTTCGCGAAACCGCAGTGGGAAGCGATGCTCGACTGGACTGCTTAGTTCAGCCAACTACAGATAATACTCAGACATCTCAAGATAATCTGTAGTTAGCGTGCCACCGTTACAGTGTTGGTGTGACGTCATGTCACCAACACATAAGAAAGGGTGGTACGTTATGTTCGGATTCGGTTTGAGCGTGTTACTTGCCGGCGCGAGCTGCACGCAACCGGAGACGGTGCCGGTCGTTATCAAAGAGCCTTTGCCAAGCCTGTTGCTCGCTGCATTGCAAGCCCACGGCACGGCTAACGTGGTGGTAACGCTGCCGGCGGAAGTCGGGAGCCCGACGAAGGTCGAGCTCGCCGCATCGAGTGGAGATCCCATGGTCGACGCTGCGGCGCTTCAAGCCGCGCGACGCACGGTGTTCTCGCCCGAGACGCGCGACTGTGAAGCGGTGGCCGGCAGCTACTTCTACTCGGTCGAGGTTTAGCTAGTAGCCGCCGGCAGCAGCGCTGCGTTCATGCCCCGACCGCACCCTTGAGCGCGGCGATGAAGGCGTCGATGTCGTTTTCGGTCGTCGCCCAGTGCGTCATCCAACGCACTTCCGGCAGCGCCGGATCGAAGACGTAGAAGAAGAACGTGGACTGCGCGCGTGCGATTGCCGCGCGGTCCATCTTTGCAAAGATCGCGTTCGCGCGCACGGGGCGCGTAATTTCGATTCCCGGAATATCGCGCACGCCGGTGAGAAGCCGCTGCGCCATCGCATTTGCGTGCGAAGCATACTTCAGCCAACGATCCTCTGCAAGTACGGCCTCAAACTGCGCGGACACGTATCGCATCTTCGAAGCGAGTTGCATCGCTTGTTTGCGCGTATAAGGGGCCGCCTCGCGCGATAAGCCGGGATTGAAGAAGCAGATCGCCTCGCCACCCATCAGGCCGTTCTTCGTGCCCCCGAACGAGAGCATGTCCACGCCGAGATCCTTGGTGATCGCGCGCGGGGTGGCGTGAAGCGCGGCGGCCGCGTTTGCGATCCGCGCTCCGTCGACGTGCACCAGTAACTCGTGGGCGTGCGCGTAGTCGCAGAGTTCGCGTATTTCCGCGGGCTCGTAAAGATCGCCATACTCCGTAGTCTGCGAAATCGAAATTACCCGCACCGGGGCGAAGTGCTCTTCGTGTCCCGCATGAACGTGCGGCTCGACGTCTGCGACGCGGAGCTTGCCGTCTTTGGTGGGAACCGCGATGATCTTGGAACCGGTAAAGCGTTCGAACGCTCCGCATTCATCCGTCTGGAGATGAGCCGTCGCCGGACAAATGACGGATTCCCACGGCTTGATCGCGCAACTGAGCGCGACGACGTTCGCCCCCGTGCCGTTGAACGCGAAATATACATCCGTGTCCGAACCGAAAAGACGGCGAAAGCCGGTGACGGCCCGCTCCGTCCACTCGTCCCGGCCGTAGCCGATCGCGTCGCCTTCATTTGCTGCGACGATCGCCGCGAGTATTTCCGGTGCGACCGGGGCGTTGTTGTCGCTTGCAAAGCTGCGCTTCATATCGTGCGTCCTAGATCGCGACCGTCGTGCCGCGTCGCGCGACGTCGGCATTCCAGCCAAACGCGCTGCGCGCGAGCGCGACCAGGGCGGTCGCGCTTTCCGCCTCACCGTGCACGGCGTAGAGATGCGGTTTGGTGGTCACCGTCGACAGCCAGCGCTTGAGCTCGTTCTGATCGGCGTGCGCGCTGAACCCCGAGAGGTGTGCGATCGTCGCGCGGATCGGCAGGCGGTCGCCGTACAGCGACACCGTATGAGCGCCGTGCGTGAGGATATAACCGAGCGTCCCCGCGCCTTGATATCCTGGAAAAACGATCGTCGCTTTCGGGTCGCTGAGGTTGTTGTGGAGGTGATGCAGAATGCGGCCGCCGGACGCCATGCCGCTGGCGGACAGGATAATGTGCGAGCCCTTCACGTTGTTGAGTTGCTTGGACTCGTCGGTCGTCACGTGTTGCGTAAAGTTGCGAACGCCGAACGGCGTATCGTTCGAGTCTTGGGGAATCGGGCGATGATCGTTCGGGAACTTCTCAAAGAGAACGTCGACTTTCTCGGCCATCGGGCTGTCGAGGTGCACCGGAATGCGAGCGATCGTATCGTCCTGCGCTTGAAGCGTCGCGATCGCGAGCAGGATGTCTTGCGTTCGTTCGATCGCGAACGCGGGAATAACGATCGCACCTCCGCGGTGGGCTGCGTCGATCAGGACCTTTTGGAGATCGGCTAGCGGCTGCGGCGGGTGAATTTGGCTTGCATAGGTGGACTCGCACACGATGACGTCGGCGACGCCGGCCGGCTCGGGATCGTAGAGCAACGGCCGGTCGTAACGGCCCATATCGCCCGAAAAAATGACCCGTTTGCCCTCGAACTCGAGCGCCGCGAACGCGGAGCCGAGAATGTGGCCCGCGTTAAAGTACGTAGCTTTCACGACGCCCGCGACGTCGAATGAGGTATGCAACGTGACGGGCTTGACGTGTTTCATCGTGCGGTCGACGTCGCGCCGGTCGTAGTAGATCGGCGGCGCATACGGGCGCTGGTGTTGAAAGCCGCGCTCCTGAAGCTCTTGTTGAAGGTTGGCCGAATCGTCGAGCACGATTTGCATCACCTCTTCGGTCGGCGGCGTGCAGTAGATCGGGCCGTCAAACCCGTCGTGTATCAGCTTCGGCAGGAACCCCACGTGATCGAGGTGCCCGTGCGTGATCACGACGGCATCGATGTCGTCGGCCGCAACGGGAAGCGGCGCGTCGTTGAGCGTGCGCACGTCTTGAACGCCTTGAAACAACCCGCAATCGACGAAGATGCGCTTGCCGCCAACGGTGAGAAGATGCTTGCTGCCGGTTACGGTCCCGGCAGCGCCGACGAATGTAAGCTCAGCCACGAGTTTCCGCCGTTACGACCGGCTGGCGAAGCGGCCACTCTACGGTACGATTGAAGGCGACCGACGAGGGTGTGAGGCCGCGGTGGTAATGCTCGAAACAGCGATCGACGAGTTTCGCAGGATCGTCGTCGGTAAGAATAACGGAGCCCGTCGTTTTCTGTACGAGGGAGGCGATCCGTTCGAAATCGTTCGAAAGTCCCCCCGAATTGGTGAGGACGCCGATCAACTTGCCCTCGTCGTACGCAATGGAGAACTCGCCGAGCGTCCCACTTCGGCCGCCCACGAAGAGCACGAAGTCGGAGCTGTGGATGTTGTGCGTTTCGCGGCCCATCAACCCCGAGCCGGCAAAGACCATGGTGGTGTATGGCTGCAACGGCGAGGAATACACGTTGACGTGTTCCTCGCGCGAGTGTGCGGGCGAGACGCCGAGACTTATGCCCCCGACGTCGTGCGCGCCGAGCACTGCGGCGTGCGGGAGCCCCGGGCAAGCGCCGGTAACAATAACGGCACCGCGTTCGCCGATGCGACGGCCCATCCGATGGGCAAGGTCGAGTTGCTCGGCGGTGATCGTACCGCCGGCGGAACCCATGACGCCGACTTGGATTCTCATAGGGGCGTAGGATTTATGGACAAGCAGCGACCCACCTACCGCGATCTCGCCGAACGATGGCGAGCTTTGCGAGCCACGCACGATGTGCGCGTGCGGGAAGTCGCGTGCGTCGGCGCGCCGCGGACGTTGTTATGCGTCGAATACGGCGAGCCGCACCTTCCTAGGGTTCACGTAGCGGCGGGCGTGCACGGTGACGAGCCTGCCGGTCCGTTGGCACTCATCGCGCTTGCCGAGGGGCGCATGTTGGCTGCGGACTTCGCGTATCGCATCTGGCCGTGCATCAATCCGACTGGATTCGATGCCGGTACGCGCGAGAGCGTCGACGGCACGGACATCAACCGGACGTTTGCGCGCGGCGGATCGTCGCCCGAGTCCAAGGCCGTCGTGATGGCCAATCGCGACTATAAATTCGAGCTCAGCATCGACCTGCACGAAGATGACGAGTGCGACGCCTTCTATGCCTACGAGTACGGGATCGGCAGCGAACTCTTCGTAAACGCGCGCCGTCCCGATCCGACGCTCGAGGCCGAGGAGATCGGCGGTCTATCGCTCACGCTGCTCCTCATCCGTAACGCATCGCCGCGAGCGGTCACGCTCGAAACGCCATCCGCGGTGCTGCCGCTGCAGGAGCGCGTCGACGCCCACGTGCGAGCCGTTAGGGAGGCGCTACGATGGCTCTCGCTCGAAAGGGGTGCTCATGGCACAGCGCGATCAACTTGAAGTCGATGTACTCTTCGTCGGAGCCGGTCCGGCAAGTTTGGCCGGTGCGATTCGTCTCGGACAGCTCGCAAAAGCGGCCGGACGCGAGCTCGAGATCCTCGTCATCGAAAAGGCGGCCGAGATCGGCAACCACGGTCTCTCGGGCTTGGTGCTCGATCCGCGCGCGATCGCCGAGTTGATGCCCGACTGGCTCGAACGCGGCGCGCCGATCGAGGCTCCGGTCGGTCGTGACGAGCTGTGGTTTCTCACCAAGAGCGGGAAGATCAAGGCGCCCTTCACGCCGCCCGCGCTCAACAATCACGGAAAGTACGTTTCGTCGCTGCAGCGCCTCACCAAATGGATGGCGGCGCAGGCCGAAGAGCTCGGCGTGCAAGTTTTCGGCGAATTCCCGGGATCCGAATTGTTGTGGGAAGGCGATCGCGTCGTCGGCGTGCGGACCGGCGATAAAGGCGTCGATCACGAGGGCAAACCGAAGGCCAATTACGAGCCCGGCGCGGACTTGATGGCGAAGATTGTCGTGCTCGGCGAAGGGCCGCGCGGCACGCTCGCTAAGCAGGCGGTTGCACGCCTCGACCTCGACCGCGACAAAGAACCGCAGGTCTATGCGGCCGGCGTGAAAGAGCTGTGGCAACTGCCCGACGAGCGGTTCGCGGCCGGCTCCGTCATTCACACGCTCGGCTATCCGCTTCCCCCAGAAACCTTTGGCGGCGGTTTCATTTACGGCATGGCCAACAACGTGCTGGACATCGGTCACGTCACCGGTCTCGATGCGAAGAATCCGACGAGCGATCCGCACAACGAGCTGCAGCGTATGAAAGAGCATCCGGAGATACGCAAGATGCTCGAGGGCGCCAAGCTCATCCGCTACGGTGCGAAAGCGATTCCGGAAGGCGGATTCTTCGCGATGATTCGTCCGTATGCGGATGGGTTGCTCGTAACGGGAGACTCGGCCGGATTCCTCAATGGGATGCGTCTTAAAGGCGTTCACCTCGCGATGAAGTCGGGAATGATGGCTGCCGAAACCGCGTGGGACGCGCTGCAGGCCGAGAAGTATGACTCGGCTCAACTGGCCGGCTTTGAAGCGCGCTTCCGCAACTCGTGGGCCTACGGCGAAATGCGCGGGGCGCGCAACTTTCACCAAGGCTTCGAGCATGGGATGTGGGCCGGCATGCTCAACGCGGGGCTCGCGCCGATCGTTGGTGGGCTGGGCTTCGGTTTCATCGATAAGCTGTCGTCCAAGCCCGGCTACGAGCGAATGGAGAAAGCCGGATACAAACCCAAAGAAACGCCGCGCGCGAAGATCGACAACGTGCTTACCTTCGACAAATTGACCGACGTGTACAACTCGGGAACGATTCACGAGGAAAATCAGCCGTGTCATCTGCACGTTGCCGACACGAACGTCTGTCGCGACCGCTGCACCGTCGAGTACGGCAATCCGTGCGCGTACTTCTGCCCGGCCGCCGTGTACGAACCGCTCTTTGAAAAGAAAGACGACGGAAACATCGACGGACGTCTGCAGATCAACTTCACGAACTGCGTGCACTGCAAGACCTGCGACATCGCCGACCCATATCAGATCATCACGTGGGTACCGCCGCAAGGCGGCGAAGGCCCCGTCTATACGGGGATGTAGCAAAGAAAGAGGCCCGTCTGTTCGAGACGGGCCTTTTGGTTTCCGACGTTATCGGGCCAACCAGGTCAGAGCTCCAGCAACTGTTGTGATTGCAGTTGCGCTTGCACCGAGAGATTCGACGCGATCGATGAGAACGGATCGCTAATCGCTGCGACCAATGCCGCTCCCGAACTCGGTTTCACACTCGGCGCTCCAAAGGCGTCGACGCTGGGACTGCTTCCCGAGGACGATGCGCCGAAAGCATCCGTACTCGATCCCACAGCGCTCGCACCGCTTGCACCAGTACCACCGTGGTGGTGATGGTGACCGTGTACGGCCTTGAGGATCGCCGACCACGACTGCGTCGCCGTGTTCGCGCCGACCCCCGATGAGATCGCGTTTGCGGCCGAGCTGCTCTCCGGTAGGGCCTGCGATGGACCGGTGGTCCGCGTCGCGAGCGGCAAGGTCGCAAGTGTATTCTGCATCTATTCACCCCCTTCCAAAGGGAAATGAGCGGGGATGGTCCCCCATCTCTTCTTCGGCGGGATGGAGTCGCAGAATTAAGCGGGAACCTCGATCGGGTGTCCAGTTCATCGATTCGCGGGACCGACGTCGCCGTCGTAGGGGCGGGCCTGATCGGCTTAGCGATCGCCCGGGAACTCGCGAGGCGTGGGGCCGCCGTACGCGTCTTTGACCGGGCGCAGCCCGGCAGCGGAGCGTCGTGGGCGGGTGCCGGCATGCTTGCCCCCTTCACCGAGGCGCTCGAGGACGGTGACATGCGCGCCCTCTGCGCGCAATCGCTCGCGGAATACCCGGGCTTCGCCGCCGCGGTTGCTGGTGAATCAGGCGTAGACCCGCAGCTTCGACTCGAAGGCATCGTTTCGGGGGCGTACGGCGATGATTCGGAACGTGGCCTGGCCGGCCGGGCGGCGGCGCTCGCGTCGGAGGGGGTCGAGCACCATCTGCTCGACCGGCCGGCGGCACTGGCCCTCGAGCCGGCCCTCGGCAAGGGCGTGCGCTCGGCGCTGCTCGTTCGGCCCGAAGGGGCCGTCGATAACCGGCGGCTCGGCCGCGCCCTGGTATCCGCCTGCGAGCACGCCGGGGTCGCGATCGTGCCGGACGCGCGCGAGCTGGAGGTCGAATGCGACGCCCGGCGCGTGCTCGGCGTTCGCAGTCATCGTGGGTTTTCGCCCGCCGCCTGGGTGATCAACGCCGCCGGCGCGTGGGCTGGGCAAATTCCCGGAATTCCGGCGGAGGCGTTGCCGCCCATCGAGCCCATCAAGGGGCAGATGCTGGCGCTCGCAATGCCACGCGGCTTTCTCAAACGGCCCCTCTGGGTCCCGGGCGCGTACCTCGTTCCGCGTGACGACGGGCGCCTGCTCGTCGGAGCGACCGTAGAGCACGCTGGTTTCGACACGCGCGTCAGCGCCGACGGCATTCGAACGTTGCTGGATGCTGCGCTCGACGCGGCGCCCGCGCTTCGCGATTTTGCACTGACGGAGACCTGGGCAGGTCTTCGTCCGGGATCGCCCGATGGGCGTCCTTTCATCGGTCCGACGCCAATCGAAGGACTGCTAACGGCCAGCGGACACTACCGCAACGGCATTCTTCTCACGCCCATCACCGCGCGTCTGATTGCCGACTTTGTCGAAGGGAACGAGCAAGGCGCTCTTACGCCATGGCTCCCGCTC
>Ga0181525_10004524_pt1 | contig 10653 bp, 14 predicted proteins | sample PEATcosm2014_Bin_48_FD_121100 | JGI IMG/M metagenome (GOLD analysis project Ga0181525, IMG submission 121100) | Peatland microbial communities from MTU Mesocosm Facility, Houghton, MI, USA - PEATcosm2014_Bin06_10_metaG | ecosystem: Environmental > Terrestrial > Soil > Wetlands > Peat | place...
AAAGCACGGTGCCGCTCGGCCGGTATTGAATTTCGTACCAGCTGGCACAACGCCGGTAGAGCGGCGGCCGCGGATTGATCTCGATGCGCGGGTGTGGGCCGGGTCGTGGAGCCGGCGGCGTTTGCGCGATCGCCGGCAGCGCCGCGGCAACAGCCAGCAGGGCCGCAAAGCCTGCGGTTCCGATCAAGCGTTTCAGTGACATCGCTGCCTAACTTAGCTGATCCGCGCTAAACTACGAATATGGCCGATATGGCATCCGACCCGCTCGCCTGGCGGGGCATCAAGGCACCCTCGCTTGCCGCGCTTGAGGTTCTCGCCGGCGAGGTGTTCCACCGCCTGCCACGCCGATTTCGCGATTTGTGCACCGATCTGGTCATTCAGGTCGACGATTTTCCCACCGAAGAGGTACTCGATCACATGGGCGCCGAGAGCGAATTCGACCTGCTCGGCCTTTTCCAGGGTGTCGGGCTGCCGTTTCGCGCCGAGAGCGCGCCGGTGCAGATGCCCAATATGGTCTGGCTCTATCGCCGGCCGATCCTCGATTATTGGGCCGAACACGACGAAACGCTGGGAGCCATCGTCAGGCACTTGCTGGTGCATGAGATCGGCCATCACTTCGGTCTGTCGGACGCGGACATGGCGACTATCGAGAACACGGCAGAGTAATATTTCGTTTGGAGCGAAGGGAGCTAATCATGAAAGTCGACGGCACGTGTTCCTGCGGCTCCATCACCATCGAAGCCGAGGTCGACCCGGAGAAGACCATCATCTGTCACTGCACCGACTGTCAGACCGCCACGGGCACGGCGTTTCGAGTCTCGATCCCCGCGCGCGGCGACGCGTTCAAGATGACTGGCCAGCCGGCCATCTACGTGAAGACGACGGCGGACAGCGGCAACCCGCGCGCCCAGGCGTTCTGCCCGAAATGCGGCTCACATCTTTATTCGACGGCGCCCGGTGACGGGCCGAAGCCTTTCTACATGCTGCGGGTCGGCATGTTGCGCCAGCGCGATCACCTCATTCCACGCCGGCAGATCTGGTGCCGCTCGGCGCAACCGTGGATTACTGAAATCGGCAGCCTGCCGAAGGACCACAAGCAGCAAGATACCTCGCACTTGCGCTGACCGGACCAGGGTTGACCCACGGCCGGGGACGCGCCATTTAGAGCACGAACCGGAAGCGGACCCAGGTTTTACGACCCAGTTATGCTCCGCTGAAAATGTAACATGGAAAAATTCACCGTTCTCGAAGGCGTCGCGGCGCCGCTGAAGATGATCAACGTCGACACCGACATGATCATCCCCAAGCAATATCTGAAGACCATCAAGCGCACCGGCCTCGGCAAAGGCCTGTTCGCCGAAAAGCGCTTCAATGACGACGGCAGCGAGAATCCCAATTTCGTGCTCAACAAGCCGGCCTATCGCAAGGCCAAAATCCTGGTCGCGGGCGACAATTTCGGCTGCGGCTCGTCGCGCGAGCACGCGCCTTGGGCGCTGAAGGATTTCGGCATCACCTGCGTGATCTCGACCTCGTTTGGCGACATTTTCTACAACAATTGCTTCAAGAACGGCATCTTGCCGGTGCAGGTCTCCCCCGAAGATCTGGACAAGCTGTTCGACGACGCCGAACGCGGCGCCAACGCCACGCTGACTGTCGATCTGGCGAAGCAGGAAATCCGCGGGCCCGACGGGGGAGTGGTGAAGTTCGAGATCGACGCGCACCGCAAGGATTGCCTGCTCAACGGTCTCGACGACATCGGCCTCACCCTGGTCAAGAGCGATCATATCGAGCACTTCGAGGGCAAGTCCAAGGCGGCGCGCCCTTGGGCGTGACGGCCCACGGTCGTCTTCCGAAAGAAGTGCAATGACGCCCGCCATTTCCGTCTCGCATCTCAACAAGACCTACGCGAGCGGCTTTCAGGCGCTTAAAGACATCAACCTGGAAATCCGTCACGGTGAGATTTTCGCGTTGCTCGGTCCTAACGGCGCGGGCAAAACGACGCTAATCGGCATCATCTGCGGCATCGTCAATGCGACCAGCGGCAAAGTCACGGTAAGCGGTCACGACATCATCGCCGAGTACCGCGCCGCGCGCTCGCTGATCGGGCTGGTGCCGCAGGAACTCGCAACCGACATGTTTTCGACCGTTTGGGCGACGGCTTCGTTCAGCCGCGGGCTGTTCGGCAAGCCGGCTCATCCCGCCTATATTCAAAAGGTGCTGAAAGACCTGTCGCTTTGGGACAAGAAGGACAACAAGATCGCAACTTTGTCCGGCGGCATGAAGCGCCGCTTGATGATCGCCAAGGCGCTGTCGCACGAGCCGCAGATCCTCTTTCTTGACGAGCCGACCGCCGGCGTCGACGTCGAACTGCGCAAGGGAATGTGGGAGATGGTGCGCGCGCTGCGCGCATCCGGCGTCACCATCATTCTGACCACGCATTACATCGAAGAAGCCGAGCAGATGGCCGACCGCATCGGCGTGATCAACAGGGGCGAACTCATCCTGGTCGAGAACAAGGCCGAGCTGATGCGCAAGCTCGGCCAGAAGCAGCTGACGCTGGAACTTCGCGAACCTATCGCGGCGATACCACCCGCGCTCGCCAAGCATCACCTTACGCTGGCCGGCGATGGCGGCAGCCTCGTTTATACCTACGACACACGGTCCGAGCAGACCGGTGTCACCGATCTGCTTGACGACCTTCGCGGTGCGGGCGTTCACTTCAAGGACTTGGCTACGACGGAACGCTCGCTGGAGGAAATCTTCGTCGGCTTGGTGAGCGAGCGGCCATGAACCTCCACGCCGTCGGCGCCATCTACCGCTTTGAAATGGCGCGCACCAGGCGCACCTGGATGCAAAGCATCATCTCACCGGTGCTCTCCACCACGCTCTATTTCGTCGTCTTCGGTGCCGCCATCGGCTCACGCATGACGACCATCGAGGGCGTCCCCTATGGCGCGTTCATCGTTCCGGGCCTGATGATGCTCATGCTGCTGACGCAGAGCGTCAGCAATGCCGCGATCGGCATCTATTTCCCGCGCTTTGCCGGGACCATCTATGAGGTCCTGTCGGCGCCGGCATCCGCTTTCGAGATCGTACTCGGCTATGTCGGCGCGGCGGCGAGCAAGTCGATCGGGCTCGGCCTGATTATCCTGGCGACTTCAGCACTGTTTGTGCCGATACACATCGCTCACCCGCTCTGGATGCTCGCTTTCCTCGTTCTCACCTCGGTAAGCTTCAGCTTGTTCGGCTTTATTATCGGCATCTGGGCCGACGGGGTCGACAAGCTGCAGGTCGTGCCGCTGTTGATCATCACCCCGCTGACATTCCTCGGCGGCACCTTTTATTCGACCAGCCTGCTGCCGCCGTTTTGGCGCACGGTCACGCTGTTCAATCCGGTGGTTTATCTGATCAGCGGGTTCCGCTGGAGCTTCTTCGGGCTTGCCGATGTCGATGTCGGTCTCAGCATGGCGGTGATCCTGCTGTTTCTTGTCATCTGCCTGGCCATTGTCTGGTGGATTTTCAAAACCGGCTACCGGCTGAAGACGTAATCGGCCTGGAGCCGGCTCAAGCCCGCGCGATGGCCTCGGCAATCGCCACCGTACGCCGCGCCATGTCGGCGTGCAGGATTTCGACCATACGGCCCTCCACCTGGATGACGCCCTTGCCCTTGTTCTCCGGCAAATCGAAGGCGGCAATGATTTTACGCGCCCACATCACCTCCTCCTCGGTCGGCGAGAACGCGGCGTTGCAGGGCGCGATCTGCTGCGGATGAATGAGCGTCTTGCCGTCAAAGCCGAGATCGCGCGCCTGGGCGCATTCGGCGGCGAAGCCCTCGGCGTTCCCCAACTCGTTGTAGACGCCATCGAGGATGTCGAGGTCATAGGCGCGCGCCGCTGCGATGCAAGTCATCAGCCATGGCAGCATCGGCGCGCGGCCGGGCACGAGGCGCGCGCGGGTATCCTTGGCGAGGTCATTGGTGCCGATGACGAACCCGGCGAGGCGCGTCTGCGGATCCCGCGCCGCAGCCGCAATCGCGCCGGCGTTGAGCATGGCGAGCGGCGTCTCCATCATCGCCCAGACGCGAATGCCCGCGTCAGCGCGCACGCCCATGAGATGCTTGGCAAACTCGCGAAGCTGGTCGGGCGTGGAAACCTTCGGCACCAAGATAGCGTTTGGACCCGCCGCGGCGACGGCAAGGTCGTCGAGCCACCAGGCAGTATCGAGCCCGTTGATGCGCACCAGCACCTCGCGGCTGCCGAAGCCGCCTTTCTGCAAGGTGGCAATGATCAGCTCGCGCGCTTTGGCTTTGGCGTCCGGCGCCACGGCATCCTCGAGGTCGAGAATGACCGCATCGACCGCCAGCTCGCGCGCTTTTTCCATCGCCCGCGCGTTCGATCCAGGCATGTAAAGGACACTGCGCCGCGGCCGAATAGTCATTGTTCGCTCCTGTCGCAAAACGGCAAACTAACCGCCTTGCAGGGCACATGCCAACCGGACATGATGCGCCGGGACGCAAATTGACGGAGGAAAATGTGCGTCGTTCACTTATCGGTGCAAGCCTGTCGATGGCTGTCCTTTCGGTACTCATGCCGCTGACGGTTCAGGCTGCACCTCCAGATTTCTGCCGCGACTATGCGACGGCCGCGATTAATCAACTGCGCGCGGCGTTGGCCAATCCGGGCTGCGTCGGCGGCGTGCGCGGACCGCGCTGGGTATCGGATGAGCGCATCCATTTCCAATGGTGCCTCACCCAGCCGATCCCCATCGTCGAAGCCGAGCGCGGCGCGCGCACCGGCTATTTGCGCGCGTGCCGCGGCATATGACCGGCGCCGGCCAGCAGGTTGCCAATCATCAACGCGGCGCGATCGGTTGCGCTGCTCGGGCCGTTCAGGGTATTCCCCGCATCGCATGCCATTTCCAAAACGCCTGATTGACGGATACCGGACCTTCCTCGACGCCCGGCTGCCGCGCGAGCAGGATCGCTATCGCGAGCTTGCGGAGATGGGCCAAGCGCCGGAAGTGATGGTGATCGGCTGCGCCGATTCCCGCGTCTCGCCGGAAGTCATCTTCGATGCACGGCCCGGCGAATTGTTCGTCGTGCGCAACGTCGCGAACATCGTGCCGCCTTATGCCCCCGACGGTCATGCGCACGGCGTATCGGCGGCGCTGGAATTCGGCATCGCGGCACTGAAAATAAAGCACATCGTCGTGCTCGGACATGCCCATTGCGGCGGCGTGCGGGCCTTCGCGGAAAAGGCCGCCCCACTCTCGCCCGGCGACTTTATCGGCAACTGGATGCGACTGATGGCGCCGGCGGTGGAAAAAGCCGGATCGCATGAGGGACTTTCGTGGCAGGATTATCTGACGCGGCTCGAACAGGCGAATGTCGAAAACAGCCTCGATAACCTCAAGACGTTTCCGCGCCTACGAAAACAGATTGAGCGCGGCGACGTGGTGACCCACGGCGCCTATTTCGGTGTGGCCACCGGACAGCTCTCGGTGCGAGATGAGGCGACCGGCGCGTTCGTGCAAGTCACCGCCGGCAATCCTGCGCGCTAAGCCGCCTTGCGTTTTGCGCTAATCAGCTTGCGGTTGATCAGGCATTCGGCGATCTGGATAGCGTTGAGCGCCGCGCCTTTGCGCAGATTATCGGACACGATCCACATCGCCAGCCCATTTTCGACCGTCGCGTCTTCGCGGATGCGGCTGATGAAAGTCGCATCCTCGCCGGCGGACTCGTACGGGGTCACGTAACCGCCAGGCTCGTGCTTGTCGATGACGATACAGCCCGGAGCGTTGCGCAAGGCATCCCGCGCCTCATCCGGCGTGATGGGATTCTCGAACTCGATGTTGACCGCTTCCGAATGGCCGACGAAGACCGGCACGCGCACGCAGGTGGCGACGAGCTTGATCTTAAGGTCGAGAATCTTCTTGGTCTCGACCACCATCTTCCATTCTTCCCGCGTGTAGCCGTCCTCCATGAAGGTATCGATCTGCGGGATGACGTTGAAGGCGATGCGCTTCGGAAACTTCTTCGGCACCACCTCATCGATCTGAAAGACTGCCTTAGTCTGCGAAAACAGTTCGTCCATCGCATCCTTGCCGGCGCCGGAAACCGATTGGTAGGTTGCGACGACGACGCGCCTGATCTTGGCGCGGTCGTGGAGCGGCTTGAGCGCGACGACGAGCTGCGCGGTGGAGCAATTGGGATTGGCGATGATGCCGCGCTTGCGAAAGCCCGAGACCGCGTCCGCGTTGACCTCGGGCACGATCAGCGGAACGTCGGAATCGTAGCGCCAGCACGACGAATTATCGATGACGACCGCGCCAGCCGCGGCGATCTTTGGCGACCACTCCTTCGAAACGGCGGAGCCCGCCGACATCAGGCAGATGTCGGTCGTGGAGAAGTCGTGATGCTCCAGCGCTTTGACCTTCAGAATCCGCTCGCCATAGGACACCTCGACGCCAATGCTCTTGCGCGAGGCAAGCGCCACCACTTCGTCAGCCGGAAACGACCGCTCGGCGAGAATATTGAGCATCTCCCGGCCCACATTGCCGGTGGCGCCTGCGACCGCGACGCTAAAACCCATCGTCACCACTCCTGAACTTTGCCTGCCCCACGGGCTCAAGCAGATGCGCTTCTAACGCATGATCCGGAAAAGTGAAAGCGGTGCGAAAAGCCCGCGGCCGTTCGGATTTGGCCTATCCCGTTATGCTCCGGTACACCAATTTGTGGTTCAATATCATACAGGTAATCTAAGATTCGGTATTGGCCCACTATTGATCGATGTCATTGGCGGGTCATGACCTGAGACCTAAGCGTTTGTAACCATCATTGGAACCGTAAGACGATGCCTCGGGTTGCCGTTGGACTATTACGGGTAAGGCAAGCCGGTTACACTGCAGCGAAGCGAAAGCGAGGGGCTATGCGTGAATTGATTGTTGGAGTCGGCGTTCTCCTTGCCATTTTGGCCCAATCGCTTTCGGCATCCGCACAGACACCACCGAAGAAAAATCAGTCGCCGGTGCTTCGCTCCGCGCAGGGAACGGTGATTCAGCCGACGCGCACGATCATTCACAACACCGACGGTTCGACCACCGTCATCGTTGTGCCGCGGCGCTCTTATCTCGATGTCGGCACCGAAGTGCCGGTGGGCTATCCCGGCAGGAATGACTACGCGTTTCCGCCGGATGGCGATCCCGGCCGCCCCTACTGGTATTTCGGCCCAGACACGGCCGGGATCGGTGGCACCCCCCTCGCCCAGCCGTTCTTGATACCGGGATTTTCCCCAGGCTATCCCACGCCGTATTGATCTCGTCACGCCGGAATAGGTCTCAACCGCGCGTGTGACACTCGGTTAGTGTGCTGCGACGAGGCGCTCAAGCTCGCCCACAATCGCTTCACCCATTTCGCTGGTGCTGACGATTGTGGCGCCCGCCGATTTGATGTCGGCGGTGCGTAATCCTTTAGCCAGCGTGGCCGCGATCGCCGCGTCGATGAGATCGGCTTCCCTGCCCATATTGAACGAGTAGCGCAACGCCATGCCGAACGAAGCGAGCATGGCGATCGGATTGGCGATGCCCTTGCCGGCGATATCCGGCGCCGAACCGTGCACCGGCTCGTAGAGCGCCCTGCGTCGCTTGGTCTTGGCATCGACCTCGCCGAGCGAGGCCGAAGGCAGCATGCCGAGCGAGCCGGTCAGCATAGCCGCGATATCCGACAGCATGTCGCCGAACAGATTGTCGGTGACGATCACGTCGAACTGTTTTGGCCAGCGCACAAGCTGCATGCCGCCGGCATCGGCCAGCATGTGCTCGAGCTCGACATCCTTGTATTCACGCGCATGCACTTCGCTGACGACCTCGCGCCACAGCACGCCAGTTTTCATCACGTTGCGCTTTTCCATCGAGGTGACTTTGTTGCGCCGCTCGCGCGCGAGCTCGAAGCCGACGCGGGCGATGCGCTCGATCTCGTAGGTGTCGTAAACCTGCGTATCGACGGCGCGCTTCTGGCTATTGCCGAGGTCGGTGATGGTCTTGGGCTCGCCGAAATAGACACCTCCGGTCAATTCGCGCAGGATGATGATGTCGAGCCCTTCCACAACTTCGCGCTTCAGGCTCGACGATTCCGCCAGCGCCGGGTAGCAGATCGCCGGCCGGATATTGGCGAACAGCCCAAGGTCCTTGCGCAGCCGAAGAAGCCCCGCCTCCGGCCGCACGTCGTAAGGTACGTTGTCCCATTTCGGCCCGCCGCAAGCGCCGAAGATGACGGCGTCGGCGGCCTTCGCCTTGGCCATGGTCTCCTCGGTGATCGAGACCTTATGGGCGTCGTAGCAGCCGCCGCCGACCAAGCCCTCCTCAATCGCGAAACTGGCGATACCGGCTTTGGCGAAGAAGGAAAGCAGCCGCTTCACCTCGGCCATGACTTCCGGGCCGATGCCGTCGCCGGGGAGCAGAAGGAGTTTATGGGTAGCCATGCGGGACGCCTCGGATAAAAACAGCGCGAGGATTGCTAGAGCGCGGCGCAGGGCTTGGCAAGCCGCGCCGGCGCCAGAACGTGATAGAAGCGATCAGTAGAAGAGGCTGGCCATGCAAAGCTTACGCACTCTAATGATCGTTTTGCTGCTTGCCTGCGGCTCCGCGGGCGTTCGCGCGGAGGAGCCCTCGCCCGAGGCATTAACGGCGGCCAGCGAACTGTTCGCGATCGTTTCGGCCGACATGACGAAGCAAATTTCGACCCAGATGACCAACGCGTTCTGGCCTGCCGTCGAGCAAAGGGCCCGGGCCGATAAAATCGACGATGCGACAATTGCCGAATTACGCAAGGAATTTGGGCGTATCCAGGTTGCCTTTCTGGCTGATTCCATCAAGGAGGCGCCGCCGATCTACGCGCGGCACTTCACCGTCGCCGAGCTGCACGAGCTGGCGGGTTTCTACCGCACGCCGACCGGTGCCAAAGCGCTACACGAGATGCCGCTGGTAACCGGCGAGTTCATGACCCTGCTGGTACCGCGCCTGCAAGACGTGCAGCGACAGACAACAGAAGCGTTCAACAAGGTCCTGCAAGAGCACGGCTACGTAAAGTGAGTGCTGAAACGGCTAGAGCCCGCTGAACCAGTTGTAGCCCTGGTTCTCCCAATAGCCGCCGCCGTCGTTGTTTTGCACCCACATGGCGGTGACGTATTTGGGATTTTTGAAGCCGAGCTTGGTGGGGATGCGGATCTTGACCGGGAAGCCGTAAGCGCGCGGCAGGGTCTGATGATCGAATTTGAGCGTCAGTTGTGTCTGCGGATGCAGCGCGGTGGGCATATCGATGGTGTTGGAATAGCCCTCGGCGCACTGGAACCAGACATATTTGGCGCGCGTGTCAGCGCCGACCATCTTGAGGAAGTCGGACAGTTTCAGGCCTTGCCACGAACCGATAGCGCTCCAGCCCTCGACGCAGACGTGACGAGTGATCTGGGAAACCTCTGGTAGCTTGTTAAGCTCGGACAGCGTCCACGGCTTCTTGTTGTCGACCCGACCACCGACTTCGAGCTGCCATTTGTCGCCGTCGATCTCGGGCGCGTCGTCCTCGCTGTAATACGCGTTGAACGGAAACGGCCGCGTGATCATGCTGTCGGGATATTCCGGCGCCAGCGTGTTCGGATCGAACAGCAGCGCTTGGACGCGATCATTAAATGTCGAGATCTCGCGTAGCGCGTCCTCGGAGGTCTGGCCGTCGAGGATGTCGCAGCCGGACAGAACGGCGAGCGCACCGAGGCTCGCTGCGCCGCGCAGGAAAAAGCGCCGCGACGGTTCGGGCAAAAGCTTCGCCGCGTCTTTTATCAGCAGCTTCGGATCCACGCCGGGAATGGCTTTGCGCTGACGGGGCATGATCTTTCTCAGACTCCTCAGCGGCCGACGATCATGGCGCGCAAGCTTTTTGGCACGAGCAGCGCGAGCGTCACATGCACGACAAGAAACGTCACAATCGCCGTCATCGCAGCGAAATGCACGTAACGCGCGGTATTGTATCCGCCGAAAAAGCTCGTCAGTGAATGGAATTGCACCGGTTTCCAGATCGACAGGCCCGAAAGCACGATCACGACACCGACCACTAGAATGCCGAGATAGAGGAGCTTCTGCACGGCGTTGTAAACGCTGAGGTCGTCGTGCGACAGCTTGCCCCGCAGCGCGGCAAAGAGATCGTGAAGGACATCGCTCGGGCGGATCGGAAAAAGCTTGCGCCTGAATCGGCCGGTGACGATGCCGAGCGTCACATAGACGAGACCGTTGATCACCAGGAGCCACATCGCCGCGAAATGCCAAAGGAGTGCGCCGGCGAGCCAGTTGCCAAGCGCGATCTCACGAGGAAATGCAAAGCCGAATAGCGGCGAGGCGTCGTAGATCTGCCAGCCCGATCCGATCATCATCAGCATCGCTAGCGCATTGATCCAATGAGTCACGCGCACCCAGATCGGGTGGACGACGCCATGCGGGGCGTCAATTCCTAACGGGAGATGCGCTGCGGTTTGGACACTCATCGGTTCGCTTCGTTCGCTCGTCTCGTTTCGGTCGTCGCCAAGTCCGGCCGATAGCACATTTAGCATCGCGTCGTGCCGGATTCGAGAAACCGAACCCGGCACACGCGATTGTGACCTAGTTTTTCAT
>Ga0181525_10004526_pt1 | contig 10649 bp, 6 predicted proteins | sample PEATcosm2014_Bin_48_FD_121100 | JGI IMG/M metagenome (GOLD analysis project Ga0181525, IMG submission 121100) | Peatland microbial communities from MTU Mesocosm Facility, Houghton, MI, USA - PEATcosm2014_Bin06_10_metaG | ecosystem: Environmental > Terrestrial > Soil > Wetlands > Peat | place...
AGCACCAGCAGCAACGCCGCCACCACCGCGCCGCACAGGAAGAATGCGGCGCATCGCAGCAATTCGCCATATCAGCAGCGCACCACCGAGCGCGAGAACCCCGCGCAGCAACTCATTAAACAGGCCGTTGACTTCCTTCTAAAGCAGCTTGAGGAGGGCAAGAGCGAAGCCTTGACCGCGTATCTCGGCGCAATGGCCCATTTTCACAACTACTCTTTCGGCAATATTCTCGCCATCGCGCGGCAGCGTCCGACCGCTACCCGCGTTGCTGGAATCCGCACTTGGAACGAGTTGGGCCGTTTCGTGAAGAAGGGCGAGAAGGGCATCCAGATTCTTGCCCCAATCGTTGGCCACCGCCGCAGGAAGGATGCAGGCGACGAGGAACAGAACACGAGTCAGGAAGCGAAGCCCGCGCCCATGCTGATCGGCTTCCGCGCCGTCTATGTCTTCGATCACTCGCAGACCGAAGGCGCAGACCTTCCAGAGTTTGAGCACAGCATCAGCGGCGAAGTGGGCGACCAGCGCGAACGGCTGATTGCATTCCTCGACGAGCAGAACATCAAGCTCGAATACAACGAAAAAATTGCCCCGGCGCTTGGCGTCAGCTACGGCGGAAGGATTGCACTGCTCCCCGGCCAGTCGAAGGCCGAGGAGTTCACCACGTTGGTACATGAGTGTGCGCACGAACTTTTACACAAGACCGGGCGCCGCACCATGACCACCGCCACCGTGCGCGAGACGGAAGCAGAGGCCGTGGCCTTCATCGTTGGACAGGCCATCGGCTTGGAGATGGGAACCGCCAGCAGCGATTACATCCAGATGTACGCAGGAAATGCCGCGCTTTTGACTGAGAGCCTCGAAGTTATCCAGCGTACTTCCGCCGTGATTCTTGGCGCTCTGTCTGTCGAAGCAACCGAAGAAATCAACTCACAGCCCGCAGAGGCGGCGGCTTAGGCCGCCTCTGCTCATCACCCGTCCGGCGGACAGCGCGACCGGCACTGTCCGCGCCACCTTCACAGTTTTTCCAACCGCTCAAAAGGAGAGAGCAACCATGACGAATCAAGTAGCTACCGAATACCGCAATGTGCCACTCACTGCGCTCGAAGAATCCAAGACCAACCCCCGCCGTGTATTTGACGAAATCGCCCTCAAGGAACTGGCCGAATCAATCCGCAGCCAGGGCGTATTGTCGCCCTTGCTTGTCCGGCCCATCGCCGAACATCGCTTCGAGATCGTTGCCGGAGCGCGCCGCTATCGCGCTGCTCTCTTGGCCGAGGCCGAAACCGTCCCCGTCCGCATCGTTCCGTTTACCGATGCTCAGGCCCTCGAAGCGCAATTGATTGAGAACCTCCAGCGCCGCGACGTTCACCCGCTCGAAGAGGCGCAGGGATTCCGCGCCTTGCTCATGCTCGATGAACCGAAATACTCCATCGAGCAGATTGCGGCGAAGACGGGCAAATCCCCGTCTTATTGCCTCCAGCGGGTCAAGCTGACCGAGCTTGCCGCCGCCGTAACCGAGGCATTTGCCAAGGATGAAATCGGCATCGGCCATGCGCTGCTATTGGCTAAGTTGCAACCCGCCGAGCAGGAACACGCCCTCGCTGCTTGCTTCCGCAGCGATTGGAACGGCAACCAGAGCAAAGCCCGCCGCATCCTGCTTCCCGTTCGCCACCTGAAAGAGTGGATTGAGCAGAACATTCTGCTCATTCTCAAAGACGCGCCGTTCTCGAAATCCGACGCCACGCTCAACCCCGCCGCCGGAAGTTGCGACGACTGCCCGAAGCGCACCGGAGCGAACGCGCTCCTCTTTGCCGACATCGCGCAAGATGCTTGCACTGATCCGGCTTGCTACCAGTCCAAAGTTGACGGCTTTGTAAAGCAATCCATTGCGGCCAAGCCAAAGCTGGTTCAAATCTCATCAGCCTACGGCACGGCGACCGAAGGCAACGCAGCCCTGCCGCGCAACAAGTACGTCGAGATTCACACCGAGAAACCAACGAATGAAAAGCAGCGCGACTGGCCGGAGTACAAAACGTGCAAGCACACCGCCGAGGCCATCGTTACCGAAGGCACAGAGAAAGGCGAAATCCGCACCATCTGTGCCAATCCCGAATGCACCATCCACCACGCCCGCAAGCAGAAGCCCGCGACAGATACGGCATTCAAGGCAGAACAGGAGAAGCGCCGCCGCGAAGAAGCCATTGCCCAGGCAACCGGCCTTCGCGTCCTCAAAGCAACCAGCGACGCGGTTCCCGTCCGGCTGATGAAGCGCGACCTGCTCTTTGTCACCGAGCGCCTCGCCGCCGTTTTGGACGAGCGCCGTCTGGCGGTGATCTTTCGCCTTCACGGCATCGGCAAGGCCAACGGAGCAGGAGAAGCCCCGGCCAAGCTGCTCGCGTCATTTCTTCGCAAAGCCGACGAGAGCACCATCGGTCGCGTCTTGGTGGCAATCACCGTGCTGCAAGCGGCTCATAGCCCAAACGAATCCGCGAAAGCCCTGCGCGAAGCCGCCGAGTTCTACAAGGTGGACGTGGCCGCAATTACGACCAAGGTCAAGCAGGAGTTCGCCGCCAAGGAAAAAGCGCAAGCCGTCCGGAAGGCTACGGAAAAAGCGAAGCCGAGTCAGCCCCGCACCGTGGCCGCGAAAAAGGCCAAGGCTGCATAACGGCTAACGGGAAACATTGAACCAATTGCGGGGTCCGTAACGCGGACCCCATTTTCATTGCCGGCGCCCGTCTTCCCGCCCTGTGATGTGCTGCCGCTTCGCGCCAGGCTGATTTGGCCCACCCGACGGGCTTGAAACGACAATGGGAGCTCCGCTAGCCTACTGTCTGGTACCAAACCGGTGCAGTGAGCGCATTGGCGATATGACACTTCCGGATAATCGGTTGGCATCCTGGCTCTGAGAAATCGAGGAAGCTAGATTCGGCTATCGACGTTGCTGCTTACCAGTAACGCGTTCTATCAGGGCGTTGATGTTGAGTCCGACTCCGAAGAAGTTTGGCTGCAACATTAACACCTTATTTGCTTTCTCGGTGAGTGTGTCAGCCGTATCCTCCTTCTCAACGAGCTGATGAAGAAGCTGAAGAACTTCGGCATCTGTCTTCGGCTCAGGCGTGACATTGCCCAACAATTCCTGCACATCGTACTCCCGGTCTGTTCCATCCGGGATGTACGTCCTGATACCCTTCGCCTGCAGACGCAACAGATGCTTATAAGTCACAGTCACTTCAGACCGATCAGGCATAGGCACCTTCTCTACGGCATTTATCTTCTCAAATGATTCATTGATCTCCCTGAAAGCGTGAGCAACTATCCCTAAATACTCTCTGCGCAATTCTCCATATACTACAATTACAATCTTACGCTCCGCTTCATCCTGACGAATTACCGCTCGGGCCCCGAGCGAGCCGTTCCTCAATACAACGCCACTTCGCCACTGGAGGTTGTCATCAATATCCTGATGCATGCGAACAATGAGACGCGGTAAGACTGATTTTGGCAAGAAGTCGTATTCGATAACAAAACGAATCGATGGCTCGTTGGCGATGCTGATAGACGGCTCATCAATGGGGAGCAGTGCTGGAAGAAGAACGTGGAGAGAATCCAGTTGGTAGCACAACTCGAACTTTTTCATGATCTCAATCATGAAGTGATGCTTTTCTAAGGGATATACTTTTCGCGGCAAGATCGACCCGATCTTGCTTGTATCGAGTATCCCGCCTGAAGAAGCCAACTGCTCGGAATTAACGATCTTATAGACGCCTTGAGTCAACCATCTTGGGTTGATAACATTGGTGTCTCTTAAAGGAAGATCCGAAAATCTAAGTGCTATTCCGAGATCATGTAGGAACTCAATCAATGCTTCCTGCTCGGACGCTTCGTTCACTCCGCACTCCTCGCAGATTGCTCGATACATTGAAGAACTTATGAAATCGTCGCGGAGCAGCTCGATCCGCTCCTTTACAGAAAACCATGATGCGGGCCACACCGTTCTCGCGTGATCCAAGCGCGCTAGTGTCGCACTGAGTAACCGTTCAAATTGAGCGATGCCCTCGGGCGTGGCGCAAGATACACGCTGAATCCCACGAATATTGCGATATTTCTCAGTAAGGAACCGCCTATTAACATCAAACGAACGATTCTCGTCGATTTTATTGATTACAATGATTACCGGAGAATCGCCGCCAAATGCCTCCACATGTTTCAACCAATATTCCGTCTTTTCTTCACGTCGTCCATCGAGCACGAGCACATAAACGCTACGCTTTGACAGAAAAAACTGATGTGTAGCATGCATGATTTCCTGACCGCCAAAATCCCATACATGCACAGTGAGACGGCGATTAGCAAATGACACGGCGTAGTCATCAATGTTTATTCCATGAGTCTGCTTTTCATTTGGATCATAGTTTCGCCCCAGCAGACGATTCACTAATGAAGTCTTGCCAGACCCCCCATCGCCGATCAACATTACCTTGACTTCATCGATTGAACGCTTCGATCCCCTAAATGATTGAAAGTATGTCGCAACTTTTGCGCGACCTTTTTTTACCACTTCCAGCGGAGGGATCTCAAACGGGTTCCCCGTCAGATGGAGTCCATCATCATCCTGATGACCGACGAAGAACCAAGTCAATTCTGGCTCCACAACCTGCATCGGCAACTCACGCAATCGATTTCCCGATAGGTTGATATCAGATAGATTTGGAAGAGTAAACAGCTGAGCTGGAACAGAGGAAAGCCCCATCCCACCAAAATCGACGTAGCGAAGTGATCGTAATCTTCCGATAGCTTCAGGTATTGAGCGAACGTGCGTTCCACTCAGGTCGAGAAGCTGCAGCCGGGGGAGTTCAAATAGCTCATCTGGGAGTGAGGTGAGTTGTAGGTTCGCAAGTCTCAGCTCTAGAAGTGCAGAACATTTGCTGATGCTCGGAGGCAAGTCAACTACCAACGTACTGCTGATATCGAGCGATACGAGTTTTCGCCATAAACCTAACAAATCTGAGATTTGGCTCACCGGTGTCCCGCGAATGTTCAGAGCAGTGATCTCTGATAATCCGGCAGCAGGTGTAAGATCGTGGATCTTAGTTCCAGATATGTTAAGGTGACGGAGCCATATCAGTTGTTTTAGGGATAGTGGCAATGCGTCGACGGGGTTCGCTGCGAAACTAAGCTCCTCCAAGGCTTCCATATCTCCCAGCCACTCCGGAAGTTGGTCGAGTCGATTCGAGCCAATGAACATACCAACGATAGACTTCAGGTCTCGCAACACAGTCGGAAGTTCATTGAGAATATTGTTATTCAGCTTTAGTATCTTTAGGCTACTAAGGGAGCTAATCGATTGAGGAAGAGAGGAAAGGAAATTGCCGTTGAGACCCAGGATCTCCAAAGACTTCAAGTTCTCAAAGAGTGAATCGGGCAGTTCCTCGATGCGATTTGCGCTCAATCGAAGCGAGCGTAAATGGGTAAGATCGCCGATTTCCAGTGGGGCACTATTAAGTGATAGGCGGGTCAAGTTAAGGCTAGTGACATTGCCACGTTCATCCTGATAGAACGAAGGCGCGCGGCTGTCGAGACGTGATCCGTCGCATTCTTTGTCCATCCGGAATTCAAGTCCAATCAGCTTCGAAATACCCTGAATGCATTCACGGTCAGTCATGCCGTACACCTCGCAAATATTGTCGCTTGTGCTTTCTACCCTCTATCGACCGAGCCAGTCGCACAATTGAAATGAATGGTACGGCTCAGCGACTTAGGGTAGATACTGCAAATCACCGTAACAACCCAAAACCAGATCGATTCTCAATTTGGCAGAAATCCCCGATGCGCCCGAAGTTCCAGCTTCAGTTCCTCTCGCAGCGCCTTACTCTTCTTGAGGCGTGCGAAGAACTCATCGAGAAGGCTGACGACGATGGCGTTCACGCTGACGCTTTCGGCTTCTGCCCAGTCTTTGAGCTTGGTGCGGGCCTCGGCACCGACGTGGAGGAGTTGGGGATTAGTCAGGTCCATACCGGCTTTGCGGGTTTGCTGAATATCGACTTCGTCTTGATCCACGTGGCTTAACGCAAAAAGGACGATCCTGGCCAGATCGCCCTTTACGCGGGATTCTTCAGTGATGGCTTCGCGGAGATCGAGCGGAAGGCGCAGCGTCATTCCCGGCCGGTCTTCTGTCCACCGCTGCCCCTCACGGTTCACCTTGCGCGTTCCACCCCCCGGACGAAGACCTGTCCGTGGGGACCCCGGAGTTGCCGCCTTTTTGGCTGCTTTCTTTACTGACTTCTTGACTGCCACTGGCATCCCTTCCTGCTGATACAGTAATTCTGCTGCTCCGGCCGCTTGCCCCCGTCATCGGTGAGTACGGGCCGCTGAATCTCACGTCTTTCTCGACCCTCACGAAGAACCTATATCCCGGCCGCACGACCATCGTGGGTTGGATATTCAGGTTCCGGCGCGTGACTTCCGTGCCGAGTTCGCCGACTTGCTGGCCAACTGCCTGTCCCACCGTCTGGCCGACGCTCTGCGATTGCAGGACCGAGGAATTCGTTCCCTGGCTGACCTCGATACCGGCGGCGAAGAGCGATGTCATAAGCGCGCCAGAGAGAAGCCGGCCCCAGTGATTGTTCACCTGGTCCCGGAACCCGGCAGCGCCCGCGCTATCGTCCCCTTCAAATCCGCCAAGAGCGAGACTGGAACCATCCGGGAAAATGATCCTCCGCCAGACGGCCTGTAAGGCATTTTGTCCGTAGCCTACGTGGGCGTTGTAAACACCAATTAGTGTACTCCCGGAAGGTATTAAAATGTACCTCCCAGTAGCGGAATCATACACATTTTCACGAACTAACGCACGGATCAGGCCGGGAAGATCGGAATTAAGCTGTTGTTCAAGAACAGCCGGGATCAGCCACCCGGCCTTGACCTCGAATTGGCTCTGAGCAGGCTGGCGTGTCGCAGTCAGGTACTCCATCTCTTGTTTTGAATGTTGCTGGCCAAAGGCCGCCTTTTGCTCCTGATCGTTCTGTCGGTCGTAATCCGACCGCTGCTCTGCCGCTCCGGAAGTAGCGGCTTGAACGAGGGCTGATTGTGCGGTGCTTCCGGTTCCGCCCCCAAGCATCGACCGGGCATTCAACAGAGCGGATTGAATGGCGGACAGCGGATCGGATGCGGTTGAGGCTGTCTCTTTGACGGTGCCAGGGAGGTTGCCCTTGACCGAGGTTGGAGCCTCCATCGCCTCGCGCTCCCGGTTGTATTCGTCGAGCCGCCGCTGCTCGGCGTAGGACAACGAGCCGTTGGCGGCTGTCGAAACCGGGGTCTGCCGATACTCCAGAGGTGGAATGGATGCAGTCTTCGAGGAATTACCCGGCGCACCCGGCTGAGCCGGACGGCCTGCCGGGGTCTCGCCGGTCAATATTGATGAACGGAGCGCGGAGGTATCGGGGACGTGGGTTTGCCCGGTGTTCAGGCCGCTGCGCGCCTGATCCGACAGAAGCCCCTTTTCGACGGTCGTAGCCGGTCCCGCACCGACCTTTTGTGTCTCAGTCTGCTTGACTGTTTTCTTGTGACGGTTGGCCAGGCCATGCCGCATATAGGCCGCGGCCAACACGACCAGCGCGATCAGGATAATGCCGGCCAGTGGGCGCAGCTTGCGGGCCTTCGGCGTTAGTGAACCGTTGACGCCACGCACTACGCTATCCGGCTGCGCCGCCGCGAGGACTTCTTCCTGATTCTCTTCGCGCTCGCCTTCGAGGTTTACCGGCTTGGGATTTTCGTCTGGCTTAATCATCGTCAGTTTTCCTTTCCCGCCTGGGAGTAGGGCGTCTCGCGCGTGATCGTTACGCGGGTCTGCTTCTTACCAACGCCGACCACGAGGATTGCTTTGTCGAAGAGCCTGTCCACGATGTAGCGCGATCCATCAACGCGAAAGTTGACCAGCTCCGTCTTGCCGTTGACCACCAATAGCAACGTCGGCAGTTCGCGGAAGCGGCCATCATTCGGATAGATCAGATAAGTATGCTGGCCATCGTCGAAGACGTGGTCGGGGCGGAGATGCTCATCGCCCGAGAACTTGTAATCGAGATAGAGCCGGTCGACTGCGTTGTCGGCCATCGGCACGACCCCAGCTTTCTTATCCTTTTCGCGCCGCTCCTCGGCAATGGCCTCGGCGTTGCGCTTGGACTCGTCCTGCCGGACCGCGAAGGCCACCCACTTGGCGCGGTCCTCATCGGGATATTGGAATGCCAACCGGGAAACGAAGCGCGTGGGGTCGGAGACCAAGCGCACCACATAGGTGCGCTTGTCCGTCGGCACAATCAAATCAGTCTCAAGGCCCGCCTCAATTGGCTTCACGATGAGAATCGGCGCCTCATCGAGTCCAGAGCCGGAGAGAACTGGCGTGATCTCCCAACGGCGGGAGTCGCCAATCTGCGGCTGGCTCTGGAGATGCTCGCCTGATTGGAGTTCGATGGCACAGACGCGTAGCGGAGCGCAAACCAGAACCGGCATCCCCTGGCCGTAGATGTAAACGGCCTTTCCGTTCTCACCCTGCGTCGGCATCGACGCGCCCGCCTCCCAGAGGCGAGAAACCTCCGCCGCGCTGAGGCCCACGGCATTCAGGTCAGCGTGAGGCAGCTTCCAATTCAACGGAACGGCTGAGCCTTTTTCCGTTGAAGCTGTCGATTGTGATGACTGTCCGGCAGGTATGCTGCTGACAATCGGCGGGACACTGAGTTTCGGAACTGGGATCGCAGGAATCGGCGTGAGTGATTGCTGCTTGGCCGCAGGGTTATTCGATTGTGCCTGAAGCGCGGTTTCCGCCCCCTTGAAGTTGTAGCCGGAAAGATCTTGCTTCTGCTGGGGTGTTAACGGCGTAGTATTTTGCGCTCCAGCCGCTGCACCTGTGAGTACAAGGACTACTGCGATAGTTACGAACCGTGTCATTGATTCTGTCCTCCGTTCAGCTTCTGAGCGTTGCTGCTTTGGATGTTGCTGTTTGGCTGGTCAGTGGCAGTCGAAACCACTTCACCCCAGGTCAGGTTCGTGACGTAAAGGCCCAGAGGATTAACCAATGCCTGCCTTGCATCCGTCACTTCCTGCGTCACGACGGAAACGAAGGCCCGGTATCTGTGGCTCGCCATGAGGTTGCCATTCAGATCACGCGTCACTTCCGTCCAAGCCACTTCGTAGGTTTTGGGCGACTGCTGCACGATGGATTCGACCGAGGCGTCCACGGTCTCTTTGGTCAGCAAGTCGAAAGGCGAGTTCTTCGAGTAGAACTCCGTGATCGTCGCCGAGGCTGGCGAGTTTTGCCCGGTCTCGGCATAGACCTCATCGACCAGCCGCCGCTGAGCCACGGCGTCTGCAATGACCGTTCGCATGTTCGTCACCCATCGGGCGACGACCGCTTCCTGCAGGCGCACATCCTTGACCGCGACCTGTTTGGCTGGAATGACCGGAACCGCCCTGCCTACATCGTCGAGCGCGACGACGTAGGGAACAGTGTTGGATCGGTAACCGATGGCGACCATGCCGGTCACACAGACCAGAGCTGTCGCCATCGAAAGAAATGCCGCCAAGCGCCAGTTGTTCCGGCTCTTGATTTGGTCACCGAACCGCTCGTCCCACTCCTGGCGGGCACGGAGGTACGGCGTTTGTACGATTGCTTTTTCTGTCACGAGCTACTCCTCTCTCTCGACTCGCAGTTGTGCAGATGGCGAATGACCTGAGCCATCGTGCGGGACGTGGACGTTGGTGGCGTGCTGGGATAGTGTCTGGAGATTTCTAGCCGTTGAAGACTGCGCCGGTGGAGCTGACGGAGCACTTGCCGGACTTTCCGCCGCAGAGGGTGGTGGCGGAGGTGGAGGCGGTGCGCTCGGCGCACTCGTTTCCGCCGCACTGGGAACTGGCGGCGGAGGTGAACTCGCAACTTCCATCGCAGCATCGCCCGCGCCACCGGCAGCGGCCATTCCGGCACTGCCTGCCGCGCCAGCTCCTTCGGCGGCTGCGCCTGCCGTTTCGGTTGCCGCCAGAGCACCGCCCGCGGCTGCTCCCGCGCCTCCGGTTGCCGCGACAACAGCGACCGTCGCGGCGGTGAGAGCCGCACCTTTTGCGACTTCCATTCCCATGCCAACCAGGTCCGCCGCGCCTGCCCCCAGCGTTCCCGAGGCGACAGAAGCCGCCATCTTCGGGATTATCCACGACGCAAAGGCGAAGAGCAGCATCGACATCAGGGTTGGGAAGATTTGGGTGATGGGTAGATCGGCTGTATATCCGTTCATCGTGGCGATCCAGTTGGCCGAAATCGTCTTGAAGACTCCTAGCATCAGGTAAATCAGCATCAGGCGGACGCCGGTAGATATTGCAAGAGAAATGTACCTTTCAAAATAAGGCGCAGTCCACCGGCTACCACCGAAGCCAAGGAAGATGTAGCCCGCCGACATGACGATAATAGCTTCGAGCTTAGTGACGACGTAATGGAGCGTGATGATGATGTAGGAGGCGAGCACGATGCAGGCCGCGAGAATCGTCGTAATTGCCCCGCCTGGCTCCGAGAGCAGGTTGACTGCCGAAACCTTTGTAAAGAGGTCCGAGACGATCTGGAGACCCTGCATCATGATGTCGGACGGATTCTGCACAACCGATACGCCAGCCGC
>Ga0181525_10004528_pt1 | contig 10648 bp, 11 predicted proteins | sample PEATcosm2014_Bin_48_FD_121100 | JGI IMG/M metagenome (GOLD analysis project Ga0181525, IMG submission 121100) | Peatland microbial communities from MTU Mesocosm Facility, Houghton, MI, USA - PEATcosm2014_Bin06_10_metaG | ecosystem: Environmental > Terrestrial > Soil > Wetlands > Peat | place...
CCTGCCTGGTTACGATCCTTCAAAAAAAGGCAAGCAGGGTTCGCAAGTGCTTGAGCAACATGGTTTTATCACCATGCAATTAACCAAGACCTTCGGATCGCTTGCTGATACTTACGGACATATCATTCGTGTGAATCTCGCGGAAGTGGATTTGAAAGATGTGGTATTGAATCGCCGCATTCTGGTTGTGCTGCTTCCTGCGCTTGAAAAATCCCCAGATGAATTATCCAACCTTGGCAAAGTTATCATCGCCTCGCTGAAGGCGATGATGGCAGCCGGTCTTGGTGATGCGGTGGAAGGAACATATCGTGAAGTGATAACAAGAAAGCCCACCTCTGCTGCAACGCCTTATATGTGTATTCTCGATGAATATGGTTATTACGCGGTAAAAGGTTTTGCTGTGGTGCCTGCACAGGCAAGATCGCTGGGATTTTCTGTTATTTTTGCAGGACAGGATTTGCCGGCTTTTCAAAAGGCTTCCAAGGAAGAAGCCGCATCCATCGGTGCAAACACCAATATCAAAATTTGTATGAAGCTTGAAGATCCGCTGGAAACCTGGGAATTCTTTCATAAAACAGCGGGTGAATCGTATGTCACAAAAGTGGATTCCTTCCAGACCAATGCCGGCAGTCTGTTAAATAATTATATGGATAGCCGCAGTGCTTCTTCAGAAAAACGTCAGCGTATTGATTTGCAGGATTTGAAAGAACAGCGCGAGGGTGAAGCACATATCTTTTTCAAATCGAAAATTGTTCGCGCAAAAATGTTTTTTGCAAATCCGCCGCCGCCTATCAAAATGCGCCTCAATCAGTTTTTAAAAGTGGAAGCGCCGCCTAGCCGAATATTAATTGATTTCGATCAGCGTCTTGACCGCTTTAATAAAGTGGTAGCACAAAATGAAGCGTATGCCATGCCAGGAGAAGAAGGCGAAGAAATCCAGATTATTTCTGATGCGCTCACAGCAGATACCACTAATAATCCTATCGAACGTGCACTCGGTTCTTTGCTGGCTTTTCATAATCGTCATACAGCTTCATCTGAAGAAGAGGCGGCTGCTGATGTAGAAGAAGAGGAAGCCATGGAAGACGGCAGACTGAATATTTTTACCAAAGTGGCGCTCGATGATGCAGTGAAGGCCATTGTAGGCAAAGGTGATATTAATAAATTTAGTGAGCCGCTCATTAATAAAAGTATTGCGAAAGACAAGATTGCCTTGCTTGAAAGACTGATGGGCAGGTCTTCTTCGCAAGCAGGACCCATGACGAGTGAAATCATCAAGGATATGTCGCTTGCAACAGATTATCCTCCGCCGGTTGAAGGCATACTTTTACCTGAGGAGGAAGTAATAGCTATTGCAGGGGAGCTATGTGATTATGTAACATCGTTGAAAACAAACGCGCAAGAAGAGGATTAGTACATGTTTTTTGCCAGGGCAGGCACCCTCTTATTACTTCTTACCTATAGTTTCATTCTCTCTGGATGTGCTTATTCTGACGTTGAACGTAATGTGACATCCAATATTGATAAAGGTGTCGAAAATACGCGAGAAAGAGTCAGTGCAACTTCTGAAGGCAGCATTGCTGATTCTTATCAAAATGCCAGTCAGCAAACCAAGGGAGCAATTCTTGGCGCAGCAGGCGGCGGTGTGACAGGTGCTGTTATTTCAAGCGTAGGTATTTTGCCTGGCATGTTGGTCGGCTCCATCTTTGGTGCAAGCTACGGTTCTTATATTGACAGTAAAGCGACAGTTGCTGACAGATTACAAAATCGCGGTGCAACCATTGTTGTACTTGGCGACCATGTTTTACTGGTGCTGCCATCTGCGCGAATATTTGAAAATATGTCTGCAAAAATCAGGCCGGATGCGTATTCCACTCTCAATCTTGCTGCGCTTTATCTCAATGGTTTTACCAAGACGCTAGTCAAGATTGCTGCTTATACCAATCCCATGCGTTCCAGTGAAATTGCACTTTGCCTGTCACAGGAGCAAGCGGAAAGTATTTCACGTTATTTTGTTGCTGAAGGCCTTGATGCGCGTTTGTTATATGCCGTGGGTTACGGCGGCATGAATCCCGTGCAGAGAGAATCCTGGTCGTGGCAGGAAAATGATAATTACCGAATTGAGATTACCCTGGAAAAGGAATACGTATAGTTATGCTAGGGCCGCGGCACGAGATTGCGCGTTTACAAAGTGATTTCTATCGCGACCAGTTTCGTAAAATACTGCATTGGCTGGTCGTAACGGTGATGATAATATTTTTGCAGTCAACCAGTATCGTCTATCTTCTTTTTTTCTATCAGCCGCAAGCGAAATATTATGCCAATACCATTAGCGGAAAAATTCTGGATATGCCTGAGCCAAGGATGTAACTGAATGGCATTAGAAGACGTAAAACAACTTTATACCGCAAAAAATAATGATTTTTATCGCAATCATTATCATCACATTCTCATGGCGCTGATTGCGCTTTCAATGTTGATGATTATTGTCGTCAGTATCGTTTTTTATCAGGCGATGAATCGTCCGCTGCCGCAGTTTAATGCTGTTGAGCCTGATGGCAAATCCATGCTGCTGATTCCGTACGAAGCTCCGAACCTTTTGCCGGATACGATCTTGCGCTGGGCGAGCAAGGCGGCCACGGTTGCCTACACGTTTAACTACGTAGGTTACAATGCCCAGCTTAAGGCTGCGCGTCCTTATTTCACTGATGATGGCTGGCAGGATTATATGAATTCGGTCAACAGGCTCATCAATACCGTGATACAGAATCAGTTATTTATAAACGGCGTGGTTTCAGGCGCGCCTGTTATTTCCAATCAGGGCGAGCTGCCAGGCAAAGGTTATGTATGGCGGGTACAAATTCCCTTTCTGGTGACTTATCAATCCGCCAATACTGTCACCAAAAAGAATTTTTATGTGGTAATTTCAATCGTGCGTGTACCGACGAGTCAGAATCAGCAAGGTATAGGCATAGACCAATTTTTAATGGTGTAAAAATGAGTGCAAAAGATGCGTTAGTACTGGCGATATCACGAAATGCTTTTTACAGGCGTTTGCATGTGCTTTTGCTTGCTGCCGTTTCGTTGAATGTGGCGGCAATCTTCGTATTAACTTTTTTATTGAGTTATCTTTTGATGAATCCCACGCGGCCGCTTTATTTTGCGACAGATGAAGTGAGCCGCCTTATCAATATTGTTCCGGTTAATTTGCCTAATATGTCTACGCAAGATGTAACAGCCTGGACGGTCAAGGCTGTGCAGGATGCTTATTCTTACGATTACATCAATTATCACGAGCAATTACAGAATGCAGAAAAATATTTTACGCGGGCAGGCTGGTCTACTTACATGAAGGCATTAATGCTTTCAGGCAATATGCGCGCACTCACCAACAGAAAACAGGTCGTACTCGCTCAAGTTATCGAAACACCCAAGGTGTTAAAAGAAGCCATGTTAAATGGTTCGCTTGCCTGGTTAATCGAGATGCCCTTGCTTGTCATTTACACCATGCCTCCTTATGATGGGTCAAATCAATTCTCGAATGCGCTGGTGGTGAGAGTCATTGTGCAGCGCCAGCAAATTCTGGAAGGTGATAACGGCCTTGGTATCGCACAGTTGATCGCAGCCATGCCGGCGGCGGCAACAACCAACACGAATCAGATGCAGCAATAAAGCATGAGGGAACATGGCGGAAGAAATCAGCACAGGCACAGTAGAGCTGCAAGATAATTTCTACCAGGACAGCATAGGCAGAGTGTTTTTTGTGTTGCTGGGCATGATTTTTTTCATTCTGGTTTTTATCGCGCTCTCCCTTTATTTTTATCTGAACAAGCCCGCGCCTGTTGTTTTTCCTGTTGAGGCAGACATGCGAGTGCAGCGTCCCGTGCCACTGGATCAGCCTTATCTTTCCACACCGGATTTGCTGCAATGGGTAACAGATGTTTTTCCAAAAGCATTCACACTGGATTTTAATCACTACAACGATCAATTGAAGCTAAATTCACAGGCTTTCACAGCAGACGGCTGGACAGCATTTTTAAATCAATTGAATATCTATGCAAACTATAATAATGTTCAGGCATATAAAGTATTTGTTACTGCAACGCCTGAATCCGCGCCGTATATTTTAAGACAAGGTGTATTGCCCGATACAGGAAAGTACGGGTGGTGGGTACAAATGCCGGTGACTATCAATTATGCTGGCTTAAAGCCGCCGTCAAGCGTTACGCTAACGTTTCAAATATTAGTCGTCAGAGTTCCTACCCTGGATAATTTAACGGGAGTGGGAATTGATAATGTGATTCAGGCGCCAGCAACAACAGGGAACCAGGCAGCAGGAAACCAATGATAGACATGGCAAGACGAGTGTTAAAGTCAGCGGCATTTCTAATCACCGTAGGTGTTGTGTCGTATTCATTTGCAGAACAGCTTCCGCCGCCTGTTGTCACGACCACATCATCATCTGTCACCTCCTCTACACCGCCGCCGCCTTTTGCTTCTTCATTACCGGCATCGCCGAGAGCCGCCTTAAAGCAGGGCAGGTTTGAAGAATGGCTGAAGACAAACGGCTATCCTGCAGATCAAACCGTAGCCCCGCCTCCTGTTCCTGCTTCACCAGGACAAACACTTTACTATAGTCAAACCGAAACCAACCGGCCGTCTACGCCAAGAGCACATCCCACTGCGCCCAGTTTTGCAGAAGAGCAGCAAGCCATGATTGAAAGTGCGCCGCCAGGAAAATTCAAGCCTGATGCAGATTCCACACTCGCGTTTAATCAGCTCCTCAAACAAAACATGCCGCTAGCGCCAGGCCAGGTCGTCCAGTTGCGTCAGCAGATTGATGTTGCGCAGCGTGCAGCAGCCATTCCAGCCAATATTCCGCCCAAACCCGTGTCTAGTACGCTGATGATAAATTTGGCGCCAGGTACGACACCGCCTGCTGTCAGGCTGGCACAAGGTTATGTGTCATCACTGGTGTTTGTAGATTCCACAGGATCACCTTGGCCGATTGCAGCGTTTGATATCGGCAACCCCAAGGCAGTCAACATCCAGTGGGATGGAAAAAGTAATATTTTAATTATTCAGGCTGTTTCACCTTATAGTGACGGCGATATTGTTGTCAGACTCGTGGGTTTGCCGACACCCGTTACACTTGAATTGGTATCCGGGCAGCGTGTGGTGGATTACCGTGTGGATATCCATGTTTCAGGCATAGGCCCAAATGCCAAGGACTTGCCGGTTGGCACGCCGCTGCCAGGCACGGCTAATCAATTATTACTCGGTGTGCTGGATGGCGTAGCGCCGCCTGGCAGCAGAACCTTGAGTGTGACAGGTGCAGATTGCGAGGCATGGCTGCTAGGCGAAAAAATGTATTTGCGTACCCGATTAACGGTGTTATCGCCTGGCTGGATGGGCAAAATGATGAGCCCTGATGGTATGCAGGCTTATGAACTTCCTAAAACTTCCTCAGTGCTGGTCTCTAAATTCGGTGAACCTGCAGAACTTAAAATAGAGGGATTCTGATGGCAGATCTTTCCAGGCTGAATTTCTTTAGCAAGCTGAACGCGCGCGCAAGAGTGCTGGTGTTATTTATGGCCGTGTTAGGCATTATTTTGCTGGTGTATCTTGCCACCAAATATTTTCTGGGCGGTGAAGGTGCGGTGGGTCCTTCCCGTGTGGCTTCAGCACCTGCCGGTCTTCAATCCATTCCAGGCGGAACGACAGCAACGGCTGAGTACCAGCACGCGTTGAATCAAGCGAATACGCAAGCGGCTGAGGCAGCAAAAATGTCGGGCACCAGCGCTATCCCTACTCAGATAAATACAGGATCAGTCAATTTTGGTCCGGGTTCATGTGTGATTTGCTCTGACAAGAGTGCAAATGTCAAAAGACTGCTGGATGAATGGGTAAGAGCAGGAAAAATTAATCCAGATGTCGCCAATCTGCTGAATGATCTTGCCAGTAAAAATGTTCCAGTTGAAGAATACGCCGCCATGCTGGATAAATTGGTCAAGCAAGGAAAGTTAACCCCAGCACAAGCGCGTGAGCTGCTGGATGAATACAAAAAGCAGCACGCCAATGCACTTTTGGGCGACAGCGAAAAAATGATGGATGACATGATAAAGTCTGGCGATATTCCGCTGGATGCAGCGAATCAATTGCTGGATGCACAAAAAAGGGAAGTCAGTCCTTCAGACTATGCAGCCCTTTTGCAGCAAATGGTGAAAGATAAAAAAATCACACCGGCTGTCGCACAGAAGTTATTAAAGCAATATGCTGAGCAGCGGTTGCAGGAAGCCTTAAAACGACAGGCAGCCAATATTGCCGAGATGGCAGCGGCAGGGGCGATCACACCTGAGGTAGCAAAAAAATTAATGGATCTGACTCAGAAAAATGTTCCTGTCGATGCTTATGCAAAAGAATTGAATGATCTGGTAGCTCAGGGCAAGCTGACCCCTGCAGTTGCTGCACAACTGTTGTCAGATTATAAAAAACTGAAAGCAGCGAATGGAACGCTGGGCACAATAGATGCCTTATTGCAAAAAGCAGAAGATGCTGCATTTCAGGAGATAAGCGATTTACTGTCCGCGGGAAAAATTTCGCCTGATGTTGCAGCGCAGTTGACCAGCATGATACAGAACAATATCTCCATGGATAATTTCAAGGCGGCCATTAACGATATGGTGCAGAAAAAACAGCTCACGCCCGATATTGCCCAGCTTAAGATTGGCGACTACATGAAGGTCAAGCAGCTAAGAGAAGCAAAGCAGCAGCTTTTGGATTTGCAATCGAATAATGCAAAGCCTGCAGACTATGCGGCTGCATTAAAACAATTGGTCGCATCAGGCGCGATCACGCCTGATGAAGCTGCACAATTAATGCAGGATTATCAGAATCTTTCCATGGAACCTGTTGCACCTATTCCTGCCGGTGCGTTTGGTGCGCTCGCTCAGCGGGTTGCTAATGCCAATGCAGCAACGACTGAGGCGCCCGAAACGTTTGCAGCAGTTCAGACTCAGGCAGTTGCAGAAACCGATCAGCAAAGAGAGGCAAGACTGGAAGCTTTGATGAATGGCATGAATACGCAGGCAACGCAGCTGATTTCATCCTGGCAGGCGCCTGTCATGGCACACAAGGAGCGTTCTGCTTCAACGACTACTTCTGGATCGCAAGCAGCAGGAACAACAGAAACCACAGTCAGCACATCCACAACAAGCGCCAGCAGTCTGACGGCTCCTTCGCTTATCAAAGGCGGCACGATTATTTTTGCTGTGCTGGATACGGCTATTAATAGTGATTATCCAGATACACCTGTCATGGCGACAGTCGTAGAAGGAAAATTCAAGGGTGCAAAATTGCTTGGCAAGATAGTTACGACTAAGGGCGTGACGGGCCAGATGGATAGAGTCAGTCTGACTTTCTCGCTGATGAATGAAGATGCCTGGCCGAAATCAAAATCAATTACTGCATTTGGAATTGATCCTGATACGGCTCGTCTTGCGATAGCAAGTTCTGTGGATTATCACTATATGATGCGCTTTGGTGCGATGATGGCGACTTCCTTCCTGCAAGGGTATTCCACGGCTATTACCAATGCAGGTTCTTCGACAACCGGTATTTTTGGAACAAGTACCACGCATCCGGCGCTTTCTGGCGGCAACAAGATCATGGTTGGTTTGGGACAAATGGGTCAAACGCTTGGTGCAGCTACGCAAAACTATATTAATCGCCCGCCTACAGTAAGAGTGGATTCTGGTGTCAGTCTGGGTATATTATTTATGACAGATGTAACTTAAGGATTATTTTGTTAATAACTTGAACCGGTTAGATGCACTATACTTCGAGAGTAGGTAGGGATTAATGAGAGGTCATAAGATGTCAAATAATCGTGACGACAAGTTTGATAGTCAAGATGATAGCGAATATCATTTTTCCGATGATGAAGTGAGCTACGAAGTAGAATCTGATACGCCAAGCGCCCCTCAAATCCCTGCTGAACAAAGCGGAAATGTTGTTTCCCGACTGACAAATTCCAGACGCATGCTGATTAGTTTTGCTGTATTTCTTGCGATTGTATTTGTGGTTTATAAAATGGTTGCACCAGGCGGCAGCACAGCAACACCAGCTGCTGAAATTGCTTCTGCACCTTCAGCCGCGCCGCAGCAGCCAGTTGCAGCACCTCCGGTTACGCCTAAGCCCGTACAAGAAGTAGCAGCAGTCCCTCCCATCCAGCAGCAGCCGGTACAAGCTGCACCTGCAGCACCACCTGCTCCTGCCGCACCGCCAGTTGTTGCCGCTGTTCCTCCTGTTCAGGAAACACCGCAAGTCGTCGTACAGACACAGGCCCAGCCGCAAACAGCTTTGCCTGCAGTCATTCCGGTTGAATCTGCAGCACCTGCTCCTCAGTCTCCCGCCGCAGCCATGGGATCTTATATTGAAGATAAATCGGCAGCATTGAATGCTGCCAGCCAGCAGGCAGCAGCGCAGATACAAAGTCAGTACACGCAGCAGTTCAATGAGTTTGCGGCTCAAAGCAAAACCATGGAAAACCAGATTCAGTCTTTGAGTGCAAGAGTATCTGACATGGAAGCGCAAATTAATCAGTTGGTACAAGTGCTGACAAGGCGCAGCCATGTTTCTTCCGGCAGTTCGATGAATGTAGTCAATCCTGCGCCTCCACCAGTGCAAGCAGTAGTGAGGCAGCCAGAAGTAAGAGTTGCATACAACGTACAGGCCATCATACCTGGCCGTGCCTGGCTTAAATCAGAAAATGGTGAAACCCTGACGGTGGCAGAAGGGGATGTCATCAGGGATGTAGGCCGCGTGACCAGAATTGATCCTTACGATGGTGTTGTTGAGATTAATACTGGCACAAAAGCCTTGTCCTTATCCTACGGTAATGGAGGATAACTCCCCGAGGATGCTAAAAGTTAATCAAGCGAGGTAGCCAGTATGTTGTCAAAATATATTAATGGTAAATCGGTGACAGAAGCATTTGGCTTCGGATTATTTTTCTCGCTTGTCTGGTTTTCCCTTCCAGCCTATTCACAGTCATCTCCTATTATTCCCAATGTTTCCACCTTGTCTCCGCAAACCATTTTGGCCAGCATCCAGAATGCCATACCCAATTTGATGAGGTTGGCAACAGCTTTTGCTTACGTCATTGGCATTGTTATGGTGATTATGGGAGTCATCCAGTTAAAACATGCGGGTGAAATGCGCACACAAATGTCGCATGAACATCACCTGACCAAGCCGCTTTTAATGCTTACCATGGGAACCTTGCTGATCTATCTTCCATCTTCCGTGCAAGTCGGCTTGAGTACCTTCTGGACTGAGCCCAATCCTTACGGTTATGCTGTCATGCAGTCAAATCAATGGCAGCAAGCCATTAATGTCTGTTTTGCTGTGGTTCAGTTTATTGGTGTGGTGGCTTTTATCCGCGGCTTGGTTATCTTGAGTCATGCGGGCGGGCATCATCAGAATACATTTAGCAAGGGAATCATGCACATTATTGGCGGTATACTCTGCATTAACATCTACCAGGTCATACAAGTGATTTATGCAACGGTAGGCATGCAGTAACTCAGGTTTAACTTTATAGGAGATGGGAAATGAAGAAAGTAAGTATGGCGTTGTTGTCTCTCGTTTGTTTGAGCATTTGTGCCGTTGCGCTTGCTCAATCAACCAGTATGGGTGTGGGTGCAGTTGCTGCAAAAGTGACAAGCAACGTTGCCAATATTGCAAGGTTGATTACAGCAGCATCTTATGTTGCTGGAATGGCGTTTGTTGTTGGTGCAATTGTAAAATTCAAAGCACACAAAGATAACCCAACCCAGATTCCAATTGGTACACCAATTGCCTTGTTATTTGTTGGCGCAGCTTTAATCTTTATTCCAACCGTATTCAGGGTTTCAGGCCAAACCATGTTCGGTGCCAGCGGACAAGTTTCTACTGTTTCTGGTTTGACATCATTCTCAAATAAATAACGATGCATGAATTAAAACTGGCGGTGAATTTGTCAGGGTGGCGGGTCTTTGTCAGACGCAAGGAAGACAAGGCCTTCCAGCCAGTTCAGAAACGGATATTTGAGCGTGACCGATATGCGTGTCAGTATTGCGGCTTTCAGGCAAAGGAATATCAGGAAGTTGTAAATCTTGACGGCAACTATACCAATAACAAATTAAGCAATATGATTACTGCCTGCTGCTTTTGCGTGCAGTGTCTTTTTCTGCAAGCTGTAGGTTTGGATGAAATGGGCGGAGGCCAGCTGGTTTATTTGCCTGAAATCAGTCAGAGCGATCTCAATAGTTTTTGCCACGTGCTTTTTTGTGCCATGGAAAATAATACCGGCTATCAGGATAGCGCGCAGTCCATTTACCGCAGCCTGAAATTTCGCAGCCAGATTGTTGAAAATAAATTTGGATCCGGTGCCAGCAATCCTTCTGCCATGGGGCAGATGATGATTGAGTATCGCGCGCAGCATCCCGGTGAACCTGTCAATATTCTGGATGAATTACGTTTACTTCCATCGCAAACAAAATTTAAAGTACAGTTAGATGCATGGGCTGCTGCTGCCATGCAGGAGTTAGAGGCAGAAAAGAAGGCTAGCGAAAAGAAAACCAGGGAGTAAGAATGCGCGATCGTA
>Ga0181525_10004530_pt1 | contig 10646 bp, 8 predicted proteins | sample PEATcosm2014_Bin_48_FD_121100 | JGI IMG/M metagenome (GOLD analysis project Ga0181525, IMG submission 121100) | Peatland microbial communities from MTU Mesocosm Facility, Houghton, MI, USA - PEATcosm2014_Bin06_10_metaG | ecosystem: Environmental > Terrestrial > Soil > Wetlands > Peat | place...
CGAAGGTGATGCCTTCATCTATATCGACAGGGATTCTGGTCGAATCGTTACGATCCTCGGCTATCCTACCCGCCGCCTTGGTCGGTTGGACTGATCTGAAAATTTCAAATATGTTTGGTTAGGATTTAGCGGAGCGGCGGGATTACGATATGCCCGGAAAAAAACGGCGCTGCCGCATGCGCGCAATGTGTGTTTTCCCGGCCTCAAAGTTTTCAAGGCCTCAGAGTCGAGTTTCCCCTGCCATAGCAGGTATCCTGTTATTTGGAAACTAAATTGGAAACGCAGTCTAAGACCTTGCCCGCGCAGACCCAGCCGCTTCCGCTGCAGGAGCGCGTGGAGGCGCAAGGCCACCTGATCGACTCCCACATCATGGAGCAGATCTTCGACACAGTAGTTGAGTTTGGCGGCCGGTTCGAAGTGGAGCAGTTCAGCATTGGCCGCACCAACAGCGACGGCTCCTACCTGCGCCTGAAAGTGGACGCCGGCGATGCCGAGTCCATGGAAAAGATTCTGTCGCAATTGCTCGGCCTGGGTTGCGCCATGGTGGAATCGGGAGACGCCGAGCTGTTCACCGTGCAGCAGAACTGCTGCGCGCCGGAAGATTTTTATTCCACCACCAATCACAAAACTTACGTGCGCCACGCCGGGCGCTGGCTGGAAGTTCAAAATCAGCGCATGGACGCGCTGATCGTGGTGCAGGGAGGGGAAGGCCGGGAATATCAGGCGGCATGCCGGCGTCTGCGCGATCTCACAACCGGAGACCGGGTGGTCACCGGGATGCGCGGCATACGCGTGGTCCCCGAATCCAAGGAGCGCGACCGGCTGGCGTTCGCGTTCATGAGCAACGGCATCTCGTCCGAGCGCCAGGTGGAGACGGCGGTAAAACAAACCGCGGCGCTGATCGAGCAGGCGCGGGCGGCGGGGCAGGGAATTATCGCCGTGGCCGGGCCCGTGGTGGTTCACACCGGCGGCGCGGGACCGCTTTCGCGCTTGATCCGCGAAGGGTACATCACGGCTCTGTTGAGCGGAAATGCGCTGGGCGTGCACGATATAGAATCGGCCCTGCTGGGCACGTCGCTCGGGATCCGCCAGAGCGACGGCCGCCAGGAAGAGCACGGGCATCGCAATCATATGCGCGCCATCAACGCTATTTACAACTGCGGCGGCATTCGCGGCGCGGTGGAGAGCGGGCGATTGCGCAGCGGAATAATATACGAATGCGTGAAGAACAACGTCCCCTTCGTGCTGGCCGGAAGCCTGCGCGACGATGGCCCGCTGCCGGAGACCATCACCGACATGAATATTGCGCAAGACACTTACGCCCAGCACCTGAAAGGCGCGGGGCTGGTGCTGTGCCTGGGTTCCATGTTGCACTCCATCGCAGTAGGCAACATGCTGCCGAGCTGGGTAAAGATCGTCTGCGTGGATATCAATCCGGCGGTGGCCACCAAAGTAAGCGATCGCGGGACGGGCCAGGCAGTGGGCGTGGTCACCGACGTCGGGCTTTTCCTGGACCTGCTGTCGCGAACGCTTATTCCGGTTAAATGATCGCCGTGAGCGGGATGCAACATGGATGGCACGGTGGCACCCAATTTTGCGACTGTTAACAACGCCTCATCCTGCGATGTCGCGGCAGTGACGTGTCGTTTGGATGCGACGAAGCCGTTGGGGACTTTCCTCGAGCCGCGGGCCATCAATCCCTCCAGTCAACAGACATCATACTCTGCACAAATCCCTTACTCTGATGCCGCTACGCTTTTTCTCCAGGCTCTAGATGGATTTCTCCAAATAGAACAAGATTCGGGCCTGGAAAAATTCCTTGGCTGCACGCACCCGCTCTATAACGGAGGACCGCCTGACTCTCGTTACATAACGATCTATCTCCAGCAATTCGTTGGTCCGCCCGCGGCGCCGACACCTCCGCTTTGGTGTACTGTTATCGAGAAATCCAAGATGCATCCCAGTGTCAACGTTTGCGTGGTGCCGCAATGAAGAGAATTGCTTGGAAATGGCTCCTTCCGATTGCGCTGCTAGCGTTAGCGCTGGCCTGCCATATTTACGATGTACATGAATATCGGATGGGAGCTCGCCGTCGCCCGGGAAATAACGACGCCGCAGATGGGCGCGCAGACTCAGCACTTGAATACTCTTCTCAGCACAGCCCCGCCCTTGCCGGAAGGTTATCGCAAGGGGTCAACTTTCCGTCGCTCGTTCTGGCCTACCCCCTTAAGAGCAAAACGAATCCCCTCTATGAACGCAACAGTGAATTCACACTCATCTCGATCTCTCTTGCTGATATAGGCTTTTTCATTGCCATAATTTTCTTCTGGTTTTGGGTGGGTATCGTCTTAGATGGAGGCCAGAGGGCAGGTTCGACGGATGCTTGGCCTCGCAAGGGGAGGCTTATTGGGCTGGGCTGCGGCCTTCTGTTCGGAACGCTGAATGCGGCCTACGCTGACCAGATGATCGCCACACAATGGCTACCAGCGAGGGAGATAGGTGCCTTTGGTATCGCCTGGGCGTGCGCGTCGATTGCCTATTTTACCTGGCGCCTTGCGCAAGACTTGACGCACAGAGCAATGAATCGAGGGCTGCTAGCGCTCGCGATTGCTTCGGGGATTGTAGGCATTTTATGGATCGGTGGTTCATGGGGTGCAACGCAAGCCTTGGGAGAATATTTCCGGCCGACAAGATCTAGCATGATGTCCCTTCCAGGACAGTGCACCGAGAACGAAACACCACCTGAAAATTTCATGCGAAGAGTCGAGTCTCAAGCTGCCATGTATAACTTATCTCTGCAGAAGGTGGTGGTTTGCCGAGGTGCTCCTGGTATACCGCAAAACGATTCCCTATTCGCAGGCGCGGTTCTAGGACGCAGGGATCTCAGTCACTGGTTGGCATTGCGGCCCCACGGTTGCGTCTACCAGTTCCGCCGACACTTCGCGGTAGTTACTACGGACGAGGAGGGGGATGTTCTCGTGGAGGCCGCGCTGATTCAGAGCCGTTGGGATTACTTGATGCAGAATTGGTACAGGATACATGCCGGTTGGTTTTGGCCGTATGAAGGAGTGGAAGACATGAGTTCGCCTTCGAGCGGACATAACGATGTCCGAGAAGGCAATGATCGCAGCGAAATGATCTCCGCGAAATGATCGCCGTAAAATGAAGCGTCAATACACCGATGAACACGCGGCTGCGGGCGTGCGCGCGCCGCTGCCCGATATCGAGACCTGGCCGAACCAATATCCCGGCTACGAGATTGAAATCGTCCTTCCGGAGTTCACATCGGTTTGCCCCAAGACAGGCCTGCCGGATCATGGCGAGCTCACGCTGCGCTACGTGCCGGATAAACTGTGTCTGGAACTGAAGTCGCTGAAGATGTACATGCTGGCGTACCGCAATCTGGGAATCTTCCAGGAGAACGTGGTGAACCGGTTTTTGCGAGACGTCGTGAAGGCCTGCCGGCCGAGGGAAGCCACGCTCACCGGCGAGTTCACTCCGCGCGGCGGGGTTTACACCAGGATCACCGCCACTTGGAACCAAAAATCGAGTAGCAAGCAGGGATGATCGAATGGATGGTCACATAGACGACCCCAGGGCTGAAGAACTGGTGGCGGTAATCGCCGAGATCCGCCAGCGGGTGCGCGCGCGCAATCCGAACGGCCTGGCGCCGGGCAACCTTCCGCTGCCCGATCTGTTGCCTTTGCTGCATGCCCGCGACGCAGCCGAAGCCAAGGTGGCGAGCATCGGGACCGTAAACCCTCGCCCCGCGGGCCTGAAAAACTCCCTCATCCAAAGCGTCAAGCGGATGGTGGCGCGGGCGCTGGACTGGCACGTGCGCGAGCAGGTGGAATTCAATCGCGGCGTGATGGAGTGCGTCCAGGCGTCCCTTGAGGTATTGAACGAATACAAGCAGACGCTTTCGGCGATAGCCGGTGACGCACGCGAATTGCGGGATATTCGCGATCACTGGGCCGAGTGGCATCGCGGCTGGGAGCAGAAGCTCACCCATACGGAAATCCAGTTCCTGCGGAGCGTTTCCGAGTTGCAGGCCGCCTTCCAGCACCGCGTAACCTTGATGGACGCCAATTACCGGGAGCAGATGAAAGCGCAGCACACCGAGTTCGAACATGCGATGGAACGCCAGTCCGAGGATATCCATCAAAGATTCTGGGACGATCTGGCCCGCATCCGGACCGAATACGAATTGCTTATCCATTCCGAGCTGCGGCTGGTGCGGCAAAGGGCCTCGCTCGCGCGTGCCGTGGAGCACGCGCCGCAAAGCGCGCCGCCGGAGTTTGCCAATGTCGATTGGCTGAAGTTCGCCGAAAAGTTTCGTGGGTCGGAAGACGATATTCGCCGCCGCCAGCAGATGTATGCGCTGCGCTTTCGCGAGCACGCGCCTGTGCTTGATGTCGGCTGTGGCCGCGGCGAAATGCTGCAGGTGTTCCGCGACTCAGGAATTGCCGCGCGCGGCATCGATTCCAACACGGATTCGATCGCTCTCTGCCTGGCCAACGGGCTGGAAGCCGAGCAGGCCGATCTATTCGCTTATTTGAGCGCGCTTCCGGATGCGTCGCTGGGCGGCGTGGTCTGCTGTCAGGTGGTGGAGCATCTTCCTCCGTCGCGGTTGCCGGAGATGATCCAGTTGGTCCATGCCAAGCTACGCGCAGGCGGCTTGCTGGCGATCGAAACGCCGAATCCGGAATGCCTCGCCATCTTCGCCACGCATTTTTACCTGGACCCCACGCATCGGCATCCCATTCCGCCGGCGCTGGCGGGTTTTTACCTGGAAGAAACTGGTTTCGGGCGAATCGAAATTGAGCGCTTATCGCCTGCGATGGAAAGCATGCCTTCTCTCGCCGGATTGCCGGAGGCGTTTCGCGACCAATTCTTCGGCAGTCTGGATTACGCGGCGTTTGGAATCAAGCTGGGATAGCTTCAATGCTGTTCACTTTATGAGACTCTGGTACACGCGACTTTTAGTCGCGTCTCTCCCTACCGAACACAAACGCGGCTGAAGCCGCGTGTACCTTTGTGCAAGACCATGCTAACTGAACAGTATTGGGGCTAGCTTTGGTTCACGCGCGCGGCTCAGCCCGCATCTCCCTCAGATAGCCGCGGTCAGATCAGCGATTGGCGCGAAAGCTGAGGACGTCCCGCTTTGCGATCCTCCCACATGGCCAGCGCCTGAACACAAAACGCTGTCGAAACGGGATTGATGAATGGCATCTCTTTTCCTAGTTTGCGTCCGAAAAGAAATCCTCCGGTGTGGGTTTGAAAGCTCGCCGCCTGTTCCGCTTCGTGCGCGGCCGCGGATCGATCCAGCGGCAATACTCCCAGCGCCTCGCCGAGCAGACGGACCCGGAGCACTTGCGCGTAAACATCCGAGCGGGCGAAGACAGGGGCGATCTCCCGCAAATATCCGGCCGCGCGCTCCAGGCCATTTCGAAAGGCCGCGGCGCACTCCGGCCGTTGGATCACAGGTTGCAGACCTTCCAGGAAATAGGAGTAGGCGTGAAGCCGGTCCATAATCCCATCCTGGTCCGGTGCGCCGGGCAGAAACTCGCCGTCGTTGGAAAGCGCCGCCACGAGCGCCGATTCGTAGCCGCGCGAAAACTCGCTTTCGCCAGTGATTTCGAAAAGATCGTGCCAGGCCATGGCCGATTTGAGCTGGTAGCATCCCGGACTTGCGGACCAGCGCGGCTGCCACGCCATCGGCCGCTTCTCCGGCAACGCCAGAATCGGTTGGATTCCGTCGTGCCCTGGAAAATCGGCCAGCATCGCCCGTCCGCCAGCGATGGCGGTATCGCGGAAATCCAGATCCCCGGTCACGCGCCACGCGTACAATAGCCCGCGCACGATAATCCCGCAATCGAAAAAATAAGCGAAGGCCGAATCGGGCGTTGCTTGCTCCGGCGCCTCGAACGGAAACGTGCCCAGCCGCTCGTCCCACGCCATGCGCGTTAGAAAGCGGGCCGCGCGGCGTCCTGCCTCCAGGTAAGCGGAATCTCCAGTCCGCTGATGCAGGAACATTAAAGCGCTTACGGTATAGCCGGTGATTTCGGTGGAAACGCGCGCATTTTGGCGTAGGTCCGACCGGTAATAGCGGGCTACTCCTCCGGTTGGCTCCTGGATTCCCGATTGCACGAACCAGCGGCCGGCGGCTTCCAGAAACGTGTCGGTGGGGGCTTCAGTGGGTGGCAAAAACATAATTGTAACATCGGGAGCGCCCGTTGTTTGCGCGTTACACTAGAATCGGCTCGGCGAATCGCCGCCATTACCTCGCGTGACAAATAAATACGTGATAGGAATCGATCTGGGCACCACCAATTGCGCGCTCGCCTATGCGCAGGACCTGGGCGATCCGCGCGAACAACCCGCGGTTTCTTTATTCGAAGTGCCGCAGTTAGTGAACCCTGGCGAAGTGCGCGACGAACCATTGCTGCCGTCGTTCTTGTATCTTCCGGGATCGTCCGATTTTCCCGCCGGTTCAATCGGACTGCCTTGGGATCAAACGGCACAATATGTCACTGGCGCGCTGGCGCAGAAACGCGGCGCCGAAGTGGCGAATCGTCTGGTGTCCTCGGCGAAATCGTGGCTTTCGCATCCCGGAGTCGACCGAACCGCGCCCATCCTGCCATTAAATGCGCCCGACGGCGTCGCCAAGGTTTCGCCGGTGGAAGCGTCGCAGCGCTATCTCGAGCACCTGCGCCAGGCTTGGGATTCGAAGATGCCGGACGCGCCATTCATCCAGCAGCAAGTGCTGGTGACGGTGCCCGCATCCTTCGATGCGGTGGCGCGCGAGTTGACACTGAAGGCGGCCGAAGAGGCCGGGTATAAGAACCTGCTGTTGCTCGAAGAGCCGCAAGCCGCGTTCTATGCCTGGATCGAACGGCATCCCGATTGGCGCGAGCGGGTGACGGTGGGCGATCTGATTCTGGTGGTGGACATCGGCGGGGGTACCACCGATTTCACTTTGATCGCGGTCACCGAGCAATCCGGAGAATTGGCGCTGGAGCGCGTGGCGGTGGGCGAGCATATCTTGCTGGGCGGCGACAATATCGATCTGGCGTTGGCGCGGCATCTGGAGCAACAACTGGCCGCCAAGGGAGCCAGGCTGGACGCGATGCAGTTGCACGCCCTGTGGCAGCAATGCCGGCTGGCTAAGGAGCGGTTGCTCGCCAAAGACAACAAGAAGCGCGAGGAGGCGGTAACCATCCTGGGGCGCGGCACGGGATTAGTGGGAGGGACCATTAAGACCAAGCTCGCGGCCGAAGATGTGGAGCGTCTTCTGGACCAGGGCTTTCTGCCCGCCGTGTCCAGCCACGATATGCCGCAGCGCCGCAGGATGGGGCTCGCGGAAATCGGGCTGCCCTACGCCTCCGACGCCGCGATCACTCGTCATCTGGCGCGTTTTCTGCGGCAGCAGGCCGCACAAGCCGAACAGGGAGCGGTACGCCGCGGCGCCAGCGGGTTAGCGGCGCCCACACACGTACTATTCAACGGTGGTGTGTTGCGCTCCGATATGGTGCGCCAACGGATTCTGGAAGTGCTGAACGGCTGGCTTTCTGAGGAGGGCCTGGCGCCGGCGGCGGCGTTGCTGGGAGAAGATCTGATGCACGCTGTGGCGCGTGGCGCGGCCTACTACGGACTGGCTCGCACCGGCCGGGGCGTGCGCATTCGCGGTGGAGTGCCGCGCACTTATTATGTGGGCATCGAGAGTTCGCTGCCCGCGGTTCCCGGCCTGCGCGCTCCGGTGAAAGCGCTCACTGTGGCGCCTTTCGGAATGGAGGAGGGCAGCTCCATCGATCTGCGCGGCCGCGAGTTTGGATTGATTGTCGGCGAGCCGGCGGAATTTCGTTTCTTTCAATCGGCCGTTCGCAAAAACGATGCCGCCGGCACCATGCTGGACGACACGGGCGAGGAACTCGAGGAGCTTTCGCCGGTGGAGGTGACCCTAGGCGCAGCCAGCCAAGGAAACCCCGCCAGCCAAGGAGGCGAATCCGGTGAACTAGACGGCGCCGGCCACGCGGGCGAGTTCGTACCCGTCACGCTGGAAACTGTTGTCACCGAAACCGGCATGCTGCAGCTCTGGTCCGTGGCGCGCGACGGACGCCGCTGGAAGCTGGAATTCAACGTGAGAGAAAAGGTTCGAGCCGAAGCGTCGTAACGGCGGCACTCATGCTGGCTGGCCGTCCTTCCCGCGGCGAATCGCAGCGTGATATGATCCCAAACTAGCATCCCTAGGAGCCTCTATGAAAACCATGCTCGGAGTTTTGATCGTTGCCATTGCTTTGTTCCCCGCGTCCGCGGCCGATGGACCGGTTCCATGGGCTTACGCCATTCCGCCCGCGCCCCCGGCCGGCGCTCCTCCGGCGGCTCAACCCGCGCCGGACACCAGTGTGAAGCACCTTTCCGGAAGCAGCGGCGCGTTTACGCGCGCGCAGATCTCGGATCGCTTCGGCCCGGCCGATTGGTACCCCAGCGATCACCCGTCCATGCCGGATGTGGTGGCGCACGGCAAGAAACCCGACGTCTGGGCTTGCTCCTTGTGCCACTATCCGAACGGCAAGGGGCGGCCCGAGAATGCGCCCATCGCGGGTCTGCCGGCCGCCTATTTCATCCAGCAGATGCACGATTTCCGGGACGGTAATCGCAAAAGCGCGGAACCGCGGAAAAACAACACCAATATCATGATCGCGATCGCCAAGGGAATGACCGAGGACGAAATCAAAGCCGCCGCCGATTACTTCTGCTCCATGAAGTGGACGCCTTGGATCAAGGTAGTGGAAACCAACATGGTCCCGAAGACGCGCCTGGCTGGAGGCATGTTCCTGACCCTGGAAGGCAACGAGAAAGAGCCGCTGGGCAAGCGCATCGTGGAAACGCCGGAGAACGCCGAAGCCACCGAAGTGCTTCGCGACGATCATTCGGGCTTCTTCGCCTACGCCCCCCCGGGAAGCGTCAAGAAAGGCGAAATGCTGGTGACCAAGGGCGGCGCGAAAACAACGCAGTGCGCGGTTTGCCATGGAGCCGATCTCAACGGCCTGGGCCCGGTGCCTGGGATCGCGGGACGTTCCCCCAGCTACCTGGTTCGCCAAATGTACGACATGAAACAGGGCGCGCGAAATGGCCCGTGGACTCAACTGATGAAACCGGTGGTGGCGAACTTGAGCGACGAAGACATGCTGGATATCGTCGCCTACACTGCCTCACGGATGCCGTAACGTGCGTCCTGGGTTAGCGGTCCGGGTTAGCAGCCTGTGACTAAACCCGCTCCCTAACGGTCGCGGCTCGGTAAACGGCACGAAACCTCTTGGTCCCGGTTTCTCATGCGCTCGATGTGGCGCACGTTCTCGCTGTTCTAAACGAACGTGCTGTGTTCGCACTCGTGCGAACATTGTTCGCTGGACCCAAAAGCATTCACACGATTGTGAACGCGGCACGCAAGAGTGCGTGCGCCACGGGCTTCGAGCCGGTAGTTTTAGAACACAGGCTGTTCGCAGCGCTGATTAACGTTTCGTAAAGTGTGTAACGAGGGCTCACGCCACGCGTCGGGTCGTTAGTAGAATAAAAGTACGACGACGTTTGTTGGGTTTTGCTTTCGCTCCACTGCATGACTTTATATCATCGATCATTGCTAACCCTCCCGGTGTTCTTGTTGGCGAGTGGTCTGGCGCTTTTCGGCCAGGACACCGCTGCTGCGCCGGCCGCGGATCCGACCGCCGATCCGCCGGCGATCCTGCCCGGGCAGACGGAAAAAGGGCCACCGCCTCCCGATAAGCGCATTTTTGGCGTTCTTCCCAATTACCGCACTGCGAATGAAACTGCGGTGTACATGCCGATCACCGCCCAACACAAGTTCATCATCGCGTTCAAGGACTCGTTCGACTATCCCTTGCTGGGCCTCTCGGCCCTTCTGGCAGCCGAGGGACAGTTGACCAATTCCAATGCGTCGTTCGGTCAGGGATGGGGCGCCTACGGCCATCGCGTGGGAGTGGAGTATGCCGATCAAGCCATCGGCAACATGTTTACGGAAGGGATTTACCCCAGCCTTTTGCACGAGGACCCGCGCTACTTTCGACGCGGTTACGGCCCGTTCTGGTCGCGGACGTGGTATGCCGCCACGCGGGTCTTTGTGACCAAAACGGACTCAGGCAGCACGCGCTTCAACTTTTCGGAGATCGTAGGGAATGCAACCGGCACAGCTATTTCGAACGCCTACACGCCCGATCAACGGAATGTGGGCGATAACGTGGAGACATGGTGGATGCAGGTGGGCATAGATTCCGCTTCGCAAGTGTTGAAGGAATTCTGGCCCGACATCAAGCACAAGCTTTTTCACGGACCCGATCCCAATCCGCAGCACGCCGCCGGGATCGCTGCGCCTTTGTCCGCAGACTCGCGCTAGTGTGGTGTCCGGCGTAAGATTTAACAACCGCTCCCTGACGGTCACGGCCCAGAACAAGCGCTTCGGCGCCGCGCGCGTTAGATTAGCAAGCGGAATGCGGAGCACCTCACTAGCTACTTTCCGTCGCAAAATGCGCCCTTTTGACCAGCCTTGGCCTTGCTGGATGGCGAAAGGGCGGTGCGGGAGTGGAGGTTTGTCGGAACTGCTGCGCCGGCGGCGAGCCGGGCGCCCA
>Ga0181525_10004532_pt1 | contig 10645 bp, 12 predicted proteins | sample PEATcosm2014_Bin_48_FD_121100 | JGI IMG/M metagenome (GOLD analysis project Ga0181525, IMG submission 121100) | Peatland microbial communities from MTU Mesocosm Facility, Houghton, MI, USA - PEATcosm2014_Bin06_10_metaG | ecosystem: Environmental > Terrestrial > Soil > Wetlands > Peat | place...
CGTTCACCAGTAAGGGCAGGTGGGCGTAGAGCGGCGGGGGCACGTCCTCCGCCGCGGCCACGTTCATCGCCGTCCAGAGCATGATCTGCTTGGGGGCGTTGGCCAGGTGCTCCTCCCCGCGGATCACGTGGGTGATGCGGTCGTGGCGATCGTCGTTCACGTTCGCCAGCGCCCAGAGCACGTCGCCCGAGGAGCGCACCACGACGAAATCGTCGATGGTGTCGTTCGCGAACTCGACGTCGCCGCGCACGAGGTCGTGGACGACGGTGACCCCCTCACGGGGTGTTCGAAAACGCAGCGCGGTGTCGAGGCCGCGTTCGAGTCCGCGGTCGCGACAGAAGCCGTCGTAGCCCGGTGGCGCGCCGGGGCGCTTGCGCGCCTCGACCATGGTCGGTGTGCAGTCGCAGTAGTAGAGATAGCCCGTCCGAAAGAGCAGCGACGCCGCCGCCTCGTGCCCTTGCTTCGCGTCACTCTGGCGAAAGGGCCCCTCGTCAATGGTGAGGCCGAGCCACGCCAGGGCCGAGTAGATGCCCTCGATCCACTCCTCGCGGTCGCGCGACTCGTCGGTGTCCTCGATGCGCAGAATGAAGACGCCCCCGGGGCTCTGTCGCGCGAACAGCCAGTTGAACAGCGCGGTACGCGCCGAGCCGACGTGGAAGAAACCCGTGGGCGAAGGAGCGATGCGGACCCGTGGACCGCCCGCCTCACTCCTCAATGGAGATGGCGCCGTTCGGACAGCCCGCCTCGGCCTGGCGAAGCCGTTCGTCGAACTCCGGACCGGGGTTCTCGTTGAGCACGTAGAGGAAACCGTCGTCGCGTACTTCAAAGACCTCCGGGGCGATACCCATGCACACGGCGTTGGACGTGCACAGGTCAAAATCGACGTTTACTTTCATGGGCCCTCCTCCCCCTCATCGTACAAGAGACGTTGACTCGGCTTTACCGGGTGCGTGCGTATGCTCGTCCCTGGCAAAGGACGGCTCTCGTGGAACATCGCTCGCTCGGTTCTCTCTCGGTCTCGGTGGTGGGCGTGGGCTGTAATAACTTCGGCGCTCGCCTCGACCAAGGTGGCGCGAGCGCGGTGGTCGACGCCGCCCTCGAGGCCGGGGTCAACTTCTTTGACACCGCGGACATCTACGGCGCGACCCAGTCCGAAGTCTTTCTCGGCGTGGCCCTGGGGGCGCGACGCCCCGAGGTCGTCGTCGCGACGAAGTTCGGCATGCCGATTGACGACACGCACTTCGGCGCGACGCCGGCGTACGTGAGAGCGGCCTGTGAGGACTCGCTGCGACGCCTCCGCACCGACTACATCGACCTCTACCAGCTCCACTACCCCGACGACACCGTGCCGATCGCCGAGACCCTGGGCGCGCTGGCCGAGTTGGTTGCGGCCGGCAAGGTGCGCGAGATTGGCTGCTCGAACTTCACCGCCGAGCAGCTCCGCGAGGCGAAGGTCGCGGCCGGTGACGGCCCGTCCTTCGTGTCGGTGCAGAACCAGTTCTCCCTACTCGACCGAAGCCCCGAACGCGACGGGGTGCTGGCGGCGTGTGACGAACTCGGCCTCGGCTTCTTGCCCTTCTACCCCCTAGCCAATGGGCTCCTCACGGGCAAGGTCCGCCCGGGCGAGGACCCGCCCGCCGGCACGCGACTGGCCGCCATGCCCAAAGAGCGAAGCGCGCACTGGTTGAGTGACGAGATGAAGGGCCGCGTCGCGGCCCTGCTCGCCTACGCCGACAGCGTGGACACCTCACTCCTCGACGTCGCCTTCTCCTGGCTGCTGAGTCACCAGGAAGTCGCCTCCGTGATCGCGGGTGCGAGTACACCGGAGCAGATTCGCGCGAACGCCACCGCGGTGCGCGAGTTCGCGCCGGGCCAACTCGAAGAGCTCGCCCGACTCACCGCGTAGTTAGGAGGCCTTCACCGCCGCGACGGTTTTGGTGAGCGTGTCCTTCGCGTCACCGAAGACCAGGATGGTCTTGGGGTTATAGAGCAGCTCGTTGTCGATGCCGGCGAAGCCCGGTCGCATGGAGCGCTTTAGGAAGATCACGTTCTCGGCGAGGTCGGCGTGGATGATGGGCATGCCGTAGATCGGGGATTTGGGGTCGTTCGTCGCGGCCGGGTTGACGGTGTCGTTCGCCCCCACCACCATCGCCACGTCGGCCGTCTGGAGTTCGGAGTTCGCCTCGTCCATCTCGATGAGGTCTTCGTAGGGCACGTTCGCCTCGGCGAGCAGGACGTTCATGTGCCCGGGCATGCGACCGGCCACCGGGTGGATGGCGTAGAAGACTTGGACGCCCTTCGCCTCGAGGAGTTCGGCGAGTTCGCGCAGCACCTGCTGGGCCTGGGAGACGGCCAGCCCGTAGCCGGGGATCAGGACGACCTTGCTGGCGAAACTGAGGAGCACGGCGATGTCCTCGGGCGTGCCCGAGCGCACGCTGCGCGCCTCGGCACCCTCGGCTCCCCCCGCGGTCACGACCGACCCGAAGGCCGAGAACAAGACGTTGGACAGGCTCCGGCCCATGGCCTTGCTCATGAGGCGCGTCAACAAGATGCCCGACGCGCCGACCAACGTGCCCGCGATGATCAAGAGGTTCGAGCCGAGGGTGAAGCCCGACGCCGCCACCGCGAGTCCGGTGAAGGAGTTGAGCAGCGAGATCAAGACCGGCACGTCCGCGCCCCCGATGGGCAGGACGAAGGCGACGCCCAGCACGAAGGCCAGCGCCAAGAGGACCCAGAGCAACGCGGTCGAGCCCGAGACGAGGATCGTGACGATGAGCCCCAGCGCCACGAGGCCCACCAGCGCGTTGATGACCTGCTGACCGGGGTAGGTGACCGGACGTCCGGTCATGAGCTCTTGGAGTTTGGCGAAGGCGATGGCCGACCCCGAGAACGACACCGTGCCGATCAGTACGCCGAGTAGTACCTCCAAGGTCACGTACGTCGCGGGGCTGGTCGACTTGATGTGGACGAACTCGGTGATCGACACCAATGAGGCGGCGCCACCACCCACGCCGTTGAAGATCGCGACCAACTGGGGCATCGCGGTCATCTCGACGAAGCGCGCCGTCGGCACCGCGATGATGGCGCCGATGAACATCGCTAGGAGGATGAGTCCCACGTGGTGCAGTGCGTGGCCGTCGACGTACTTGAAGAACGTCGCCACGATGGCGACCAACATCCCAAAGGCCGCAATCAAGTTGCCCTTACGCGCGTGCTTGGGACTGCCGAGGCCCTTCAGGGCGACCAAGAACGTCGTCGCTGAGAAGAGGTAGAGCAGGTCAATGAGCGTCTCGCGACTCACGGAGTCTCGCTCTCGGACGATGTCGTCGGCGCCCTGGGTTTGCGACCCCGGAACATCTCGAGCATGCGGTCGGTCACGACGAAGCCGCCCACCACGTTGAGCGTCGCGAGGATCACCGCCAGGAATCCGAGGACCTCTTCTAAGTTCGTGGTCGCCGACCCGAGCACCAACATCGCGCCGACGAGGATGACGCCGTGGATGGCGTTGGACCCGCTCATGAGGGGCGTGTGGAGGATGCTCGGCACCTTGGCGATGATCTCGGTGCCGACGAAGGCCGTTAAGACGAGCACCGTGGCGTACTGCAACAGGACGTTCATTCGCTCTCCTTGGCCACGGGCACGGTCGCGACGGCGCTGACCCCGAGGGCTTCGGCGCTCGCGACGTGGTGCACGTCGCCCCCGCTCGCGATCGTCACGCCCACCACGATCTCGTCGCTCCAGTCCGGGTGGAGTTCGCCCTTGGACCCGAAGAGTCCGAGCAGCTTGAGCACGTTGTTGGCGTAGAGGAAACTCGCGTGCGTGCCCATCTCCGAGGGCGGATTGGCGAGGCCCACGACGCGCACGCCCCGGTGCTCTACGACCTCGCCGACCTTGGTGAGTTCACAGTTACCCCCGCCGTCGGCGGCCATGTCGATGATCAGCGATCCCTCGGCCATCGCTTCGACCATGGCCGTCGTCACGAGGATCGGTGACCGTCGACCGGGCACCGCGGCGGTGGTGATGACGACGTCGGAGTTGGCGACCTCGGTGAGCAGCGCAGCCTGTTGTTGGGTTCGCTCCTCGTCGGTGAGTTCGCGCGCGTACCCACCGGCCGCGTCCGCGGTCACGCCCAGTTGGACGAAGACCGCGCCGGCGGACTCGGCCTCCTCCTTCGCGGCGCTTCGCACGTCGTAGGCGCGCACCCGGGCGCCGAGTCGCTTGGCCGTGGCGATCGCCTGGAGGCCCGCGACGCCCACCCCCATGACCAACACCTTGGCCGGTCGGATGGTGCCCGCGGCGGTCGTGAGCAACGGGAAGAACCGGTCCAGGTGCGTCGCTCCGGCCAGCGCCGCACGATAGCCCGAGACGGTCGACTGGGAGGAGAGCGCGTCCATGTACTGGGCGCGCGAGATGCGCGGCAGGAGGTCGAACGAGACGATGGTCACGCGGCGTTCGTTCAGGGCCTTTACGACGTCGAGCGCCAGTAACGGCGAGAGGAACGAGAGGTGCAGCGAGCCCTCGGGGACCCGAGCGGTCTCCTCGAGCGAGGGCGCGTTCACGCGCAGGTTCACGTCACCCGACGCCGCCTCCACGACGGTCGCGCCCGCGGCGACGTACGCGTCGTCGCTGTAGTGCGCGAGACTCCCGGCCCCGCGCTCGACCTCGACCTGCCAGCCCTCGTTGACGAGGGTCTTCACGGCGTCGGGCGTCAGCGCGACGCGGGTCTCACCGGGGCGCGACTCCTTGAACAGCGCAATTTTCATCGCCACCTACTAGCCACCTCGAGCGTCGTCCCGACAGTGACGATAACAAGAGTAGAAAGGCGGCGTGGCGCCATTTCTCATAGAGGTCCCCTCACCGGTCGGCCCGTGGGGTGTCGAGGGCACCGAGGAGCTCGTCACCGCCGTCTACCTTCCACGTCAGCGGCGCGACGCCACGATCGGCACCGCACCCCGCGCGGTGAAGGACGCGGCCGAGCAGCTCGCTGAGTACTTCGAGGGTCGTCGGCGACACTTCGAGGTCGCGCTCGCGCCCGTGGCGGCGACGTCGTTCCAGCACGCCGTCTGGGCGGCGCTAGCGGCGATCCCCTACGGCGAGGTGCGCACGTACGGCGACGTGGCCGCGAGCGTCGATCGACCACGGGCTTTTCGCGCGGTGGGGAACGCGAACCACGCCAACCCCTATCCCTTGTTCGTGCCGTGCCACCGCGTGGTCGCGACGACCGGTCTGGGCGGCTACGGCGGGGGCGACGAGGCCAAGCGCTTCCTCCTCGCCCTCGAGGGCGTCGTCTACTGATCGCCCTCTTCGGCGCCCAAGGGCTCCATGGGCACCTTGGCGAGGGAGATCGAGGCGAGCGGGCGCCCGTTGAAGTGCGCCCGCAGAAAGACCCGCGCGGCCCGACGCGCGTACCAGAGCAAGATCAGGGCGATGGGCACTTCTAAGAAGACCGCGAGTATCACGCTCTCGTTCACGTTGCTCGGGTTCGCCGTCGTGACGTCGAACCACGCGTCGAGGATCAGCAGCGCGGCCAAGACGCTGGCGAAGACGATGAAGACCGCCCGACGTCGCCATGCGGCCCACGCCGAGGCGAGGATCATCGCAATCTCGCCGACGTCCAACCCGACCCAGGCCAGGTCCCAGTGGTGCGCCTCGTAGCGCAATGGGAGGCGCTCCCCTAAGAAGATCGTCCAGACGATCTCGAGGATCGCCGCCACGGCCAGGGCCACGAGGAGGCGCTCACGCGTGGTGCGTGGCGCGTAGTGGCGGGCCATCGCTACCGGGCGACGGGCACCGGGTGAGAGAGCGCCTCGAACATCGCCCGCGTGCCCTCGGCCAGCGCGTCGCGCTCGTCCTCCGTGAGGACGTCAAAACACGCGCCCACCGAGGCGCTGGTCAACTCCTCGGCGCGGAGCTTCTTCGCTTCGAGATCGCTCGTGACCACCGGCGCATCACTCTCGTGGTACCCGTGCAGCGCAAAGACCGAGGCGTCTTGGAGGTAGCACGCCGCCACGGGGTCGAGCTCCACGTCGTTCACGGCGTGGATGTGGACGCCGCCACGGAGTTCGCGCAGCAAGATCGTTCCGAGGTAGGCCGCGTGCACCGGGTCGACGGGTGCGGGGAACTTCAGGTAGCCGTCGAGCAACGGACAGACGCCACTCGGCTCCGCCTCCGCGGCCTTTCGCGCGGCGGCGGCGAAGTCGGCGAGCACGCTCGGGGCGACGGCCCCGAAGGTGCGGTCGGCGAAGGCGTAGGCCGCCTCGACGTGCGCGGCGGCGATCGTCGCGGGGTCGGCGTCGGTCTTGGTCTTGGCGTTGGTCCAGAGGAAGTCCATCGTGGTGGGGTGGAAGAAGGTGAAGGCCTCGACGAACGTCGGGGTGTCGACGTCACCCAGCACCCCGCCACGGCCCAGTCCGTAGAACTCGACCACGTTCAGTCCGTACTCGCGACCGTGCTCCTTGGTGAGGGGGTCGAAGTAGAAGCTCATGCCGAGCACCTGGATGGGGTCGGCGGTGACGCGGTTGAGTTCGCTGGTGTCCATAGATGGACTCTACGCTGGCGCGTCGACGGCCGCGACGCGGCGACGACCGTCGCGGTGAACCCGCAGTTCGATGCGCGAGCCGCGGTCGACCTCGACGAATCGCGCTGACCCTCCGTGACGCATCGAGATCTCGGTCACGATGGCCAGTCCGAGGCCCGACCCGCCCGAGCGGCGCGACCGCGCCGAGTCGGCCCGCGAGAATCGCTCGAAGAACTTGGCGCTCTCTTTCACGTCGATACCCTCACCGTCGTCACTCACCAGGACGACCGCGTCGTCGCCCTCGAAGTGGGAGTCGAAGCGCAACTCTCTCACGGCGTAGCGCATCGCGTTGTCCACCACGTTGCGGACCATGCGCGTGAGCATGGCGGGGTCGCCGATCACCCGTGTGGGTCGCACCAACGACGTGTCGACGCTGAGCTCGCTGATCGAACGCACGCGGGCGGCCTCTTCGTAGAGCAGGTCGTCGAAGTCGACGTCGACGCGTTCGGCCTCGAGGTGGTCCTCGTCGTGGCGGGCCAGCCAGAACAGGTCCGCGATGATCCCCTCGAGGCGGCGGCCCTCGCGCATGATCACCTCGGCGACCTCGGGCCAGCTCGCGCCATCGGGGTCACCGGTGGCGCGTTCGGTCGTCGCGAGCAGCGTGGTCAGTGGACTCCGGAGTTCGTGGCTGGCGTTGGAGACGAACTCCTGTTGGAAGCGCGACGCCGACTCGAGGCGATCGAGCATCTCGTTCAAGGTGCGCGCCATCCGCGCGACCTCGTCGTCACCGCCGGTGACCGGCACGCGCTGGGTCAGGTCCTCCGCCGCAATGGCGTTGACGCGACGACGAATCGCCTCGACCGGGGCCAGGGCCAGCCCGATGCCGAGCCAGATCATCGCGCCCGACACCAAGAGCAGTAGCGGGAAGGAGATCAAGAGGCTCGCGAGCAGGACGCGCACGCTGTGGTCGATCGGACCGCCGTAGAGGAATCCGAAGATGAGTCCCGGCCCTCGTCTCGTGGTGATGGTCGCCACCTCGCCCGAACTCAACTGCGGCAACGTCGCGTCGGTGGCGGCGTCGTGGATCAGTTTCAGCGTCAAGCCGTTGCCCGAGCCGACGTCGACCACGGGTCGCGCGAGCACCGGGGCGGTCTCGATCGCGGAACTCGCCGCCCACACCTTCGTGTCAGCCGCGTTGGTCACCTGGACCACCACGTCGCCCTGGGTGGAGAGGACGATCGTGCGCTCCACGGCGGTCGGGGCCGACGCCAGGCGGATCTGGGTCTGCTCCATGACGGCGTCGATCTGGTTCGTCGCCTGCGTGATGAGCGAGCGGTGCACGAGGCTCACCAGCGCCACGCCCGTGAAGATCAAGATCACCGCGATCGCCGCGACGAAACTCCAGGTGAGGCGGGCGCGGATCGAGGGCTCGCGCGAACCCGCCACTAGGCCCCGGTGCTGTAGCCCGCGCCGCGCACCGTGCGGACGACCGAGGGCCGATTCTCGACGTCGATCTTCTTGCGCAGGTACCCGACGTAGACCTCGACGATGTTCTGGTCGCCGTCGAAGTCCTCACCCCAGACGCTCGCGAGGATATCGGACTTGGTCGAGGTCACGTTGGAGTGCGCCATGAGGTACTCGAGCAGGGAGAACTCTCTCGGCGTCAAGGTGACCGCGCGTCCGTGCGCGACGACGTGGCGGCTCACCGGGTCGAGTGAGACGTCACCGACGGTCAGTTGTTGGGGTCGACCCCGCGTCTCTCGCCGCAGGAGCGCGTGGATTCGCGCCACCAGCACCCGCCGCTCGAAGGGCTTGCGCAAGAAGTCGTCGGCCCCCACGTCGAGGCCCTCCACCTCGTCCCACTCGCCCTCTTTCGCGGTGAGCATCAACAGGGGGGTCGACACCCCGGCGGCGCGTAGGTCCTGGCAGACGCGAAAGCCGCTGCGCTTGGGCAGCATGATGTCGAGCACGATCACGTCGTAACCGCCGTGCAGCGCCTCCTCGAGCCCACTGTCGCCGTCGTAGCGTTGGGCGACGACGAAGCCCTCGTCCACCAGTAGTCCGGCTACCGCGTCGGCGAGGTCGTGATCGTCCTCGACGAGGAGCACCCGGCGGGGTTCATCGCTCATTGCTGGTAGAGGTTACCGTTGGCCCTCCTCGACCTTTCCCCGGCGGCCGTGGGTGGCGTTGCCGCGTCGGGCGCGCACCTCGCTATCAACCACAATGGACAGGTGCTCAGCGCTTCTATCGTCTCCTACCTCGTCGGGAAGATCCAAGACCTCCCCGGCGGCCTGGTGTACGGACTCGTCGCGCTGCTGGTCTTCGCCGAGGCCGGTCTCTTCGTGGGCTTCGTGCTCCCGGGCGAGACCGCGGTCATCGTGGCCGGCGTGGTCGCCAGTCGCGGTCACGTGAACGTCGTGACGCTCTGTGTCGTCGTGGTGTTCGCCGCCATCGCCGGGGACTCGGCGGGCTACGCGTTCGGTGCGCGATACGGCGAACGTCTCTTCACCCTGCCGATCTTGCGCACTCGCCGCGCCGCGCTGGAGCGGGCCTTAGAGGGACTACGTCGCCGCGGCCCGATCTACGTCTTCGTCGGTCGCTTCACCGCTTTCTTGCGCGCGATCGTCCCGGGCCTCGCGGGCATGAGCCCCCTGTCCTATCGCCGCTTCTTCATCGCCAACGCGTCGGGCGCACTGATCTGGGGCGTCGCCTACACCCTGCTCGGGTACTTCGCGGGCACGGCGCTCGACTCCATCGAGCGCTACTCCGGCTGGGCGGGCGGGGCGATTCTCGTGGTGGTGGTGGCCTTCATCGTGGGCGCGCACTTCGCCAAGAAGCGTGGCGAGGCGATCCTCGAAGCCTCACTGCAACGAGACCCGCCCGAGGACTCAGCGCAGGGCGGCGAGTAACTCCTCGGGGGCGTTCACGCGCCACTGGTCACCCCGGCGCACCAACAGTCCCGTCGCGGCGCTGGTCGGTCCGGTGCCGCGCAAAAGCGATCGCAGGTAGATCTCCTCGACCGGTAGATTCTTCCGCGCGTCGGCCAAGAAATCCGGGGCGGCGTCGAGGTTGAAGGTCGCGCTCGAGGCCACGATGCGCGGCCCGACGAGCTCGTCGGCGCGCAGCGCACGCTCGATGGCGGCGATCTGCGCGCGCGCGAAGCCCGCGTCCCTGCGCGCCCTCGTTCGCCACGGCGGCGCACTCGCGCGCAGGTAGCCCTTAGTCACGAGGTCGTCCGGTTGGGCGAAGACGACGACGCCACCGAGCAGGTCGTTGAATCGTTCGACGACGCGACGGGCGTGCGCGACGACGTGGGGCACGACCCAGGGCAACAGCCACGCCTCGAGTCCGAGCCACGAGGGCCAGGCCGCGTCGACGAGCACTACCGTGACGTCGAGGCCCAGCGTGCCAACGTAGCCCAGGACCTCCTCGTAGCGCTGCAGCGCTGACTCGTCAACCTCGCCGGGCCGGGGTTCGATGCGAGCCCACTCCAGGGTGAGGCGAACCCCCTCCACCCCGAGGCTCGGCACGAGGTCGAGCACCTCCTCGTAGCGACGCCACAGGTCGTCGGCGAGACCGGGCCCGCCGTGACGACCGAGCGCGATGGTCGGGGCGTAACAGGTCATCGGCTCACCCGATCGGTCCATTCCCCCCTCGACCGCGTAGCCCTCGACGGTGAGCAGCAGGCGAGCCCGGGTGGTCATGCGCCAGTTTCCCACGGACGCCAAACAGTCACGTCCACTAGCGTTTGCCTGTGCCCGCGAGGGCCGACACGAGGAGATCCCATGGCCGACGAAGTACTTCGCGAACGACGAGGACACGTCGAGGTCCTCACGATCAACCGGCCCGAGGCTCGCAACGCCATCAACCGGGCGACCGCCGTCGCGCTCGGTGAGGCGCTCGACGACTGTGAGGCGAACGACGACGTGTGGGTCGTGGTCTTGACCGCGGCGGGCGACAAGGCCTTCTCCGCGGGGATGGACTTGAAGGCCTTCGCCGCCGGCGAGTTCCCGATCACCACGCAGGGCTTTGGCGGACTGACCAAGCGCGAGTTCTCCAAGCCCTTGATCGCCGCCGCGAACGGTTCGGCGCTGGCCGGCGGGTTCGAGATGATGATCAGCTGTGACA
>Ga0181525_10004534_pt1 | contig 10643 bp, 7 predicted proteins | sample PEATcosm2014_Bin_48_FD_121100 | JGI IMG/M metagenome (GOLD analysis project Ga0181525, IMG submission 121100) | Peatland microbial communities from MTU Mesocosm Facility, Houghton, MI, USA - PEATcosm2014_Bin06_10_metaG | ecosystem: Environmental > Terrestrial > Soil > Wetlands > Peat | place...
CCGCTCCCACATCGGAAATTGCTGCGCCATCCCGGCGGTGATAGAGCAGAGCAGACACAGAAGGCGAATCATCTTGAGGACAGTCTGCGGTAATACTCGGCGACCGAGTCCCGGTAGCCGTCGGGAACCTTGGCCGGATCCGTGTTGCGAATCGTGCCGCCGTGGTTTTCGTCGAGTTGGCGGCGGAGTTGTAATTCCAACGCGTCCACTTCGCTGACAAGCTGCTGGTGCATTTGCTCGACCAGGGCGGGATTGCCGGGGAAACGGCTGGGATCCAGATTGCGCATCTGATCGATCAGACTCTGCAACTGCTGGCGCGCCTCGGGACTATCCGCGACCGCGGCACGCAGGCGGTTGAGAAGGTTCAAGCCCTGATCGATCTGGCGCTGGGTATCGGCCGGGTTGGGACCTTGTTGAGGCGCCACCGCCTTGCCCGCAATGCGTGTGTTGCCGGTGTCATAAGCGCCCAGCATGCGACCGCGATCGGTCGCGCCACCGGCCGGATTGCCTGTCGGGCCGCCCAGGCCATCGAGTTGGTCGCGCAGGCGGGATAGATCGTCCATGGCTCCGTTGAGCGCCGTGTCGTTGGAACCGTGCTGTGCACTGCCCAAGGCGCGCGCGGCCTCGCCGACCTGTTGGCCCAGCTTTTGCAGGTCGCCGGTGAGGGCGGTTTCGTACGGATCGGAGAAGCTGCCGCTGTGCAGCCGATCGGCGCTGCGTTGCATCCGGGTGCCGAGATCGTTTTCGTCCATGCCATGGAGCGCGCCGCGCAATTTGTTCGAGGCCGACGGTTGCGTGGGCGCGAGTTCGCGCGCCGCGCCGCGCATTTGCTGCGTGAGGCGCTCCAGATCGTCGGACAACTGCTGGCGATCGGCCACCATTTTGTCGATTTCCTGGGCGGACGGGTAAGTCATCTGCTTGCCGGACGTGCGCGCGGCATTCTGCTGAGCCAGCAAATCGCGCACGTGATCCGCCTGCTGCTTTTGCTGGGCTGCGAGTTGATCCGCCGTTTTGGCCATCGAGTTGAGGCGGCCGGCGGCGTCCTGCTGTTGCATGCCGCCCAGCTGGTCGGCGGCCTGGCGCAAGCGGTCGGCGGCGCGGCGGGAGTCGGCCGCACTGGCATTTTGGGAAGTGGCCCGCCGCATGTCGTCGCCGGCTTGCCGCAAGCGGTCGAGCGCCTGGCGCGCGGCTTGTTGACGGCCGTCGCCGGATTGCAGGCTGGACTGCTGGGAATTGGCGCTCAGTTGCCCCTGTTGCCCCTGTTGGCCATTCTGAGCCAGTTGCTGCTCCATCTGCCGCTGAAGCTCCTGTGCCTCGCGCTGCAACATCTCCTGTTGCCATTTTTGTTCCGCGGTCTGGGCGCCATTGCGTTGCTGCTGGGCCAGATCCTCTTCACGCCTGGCCAGTTCGTCGAGCTTTTTCAGCGCGTCGGCGATCTCCTGCGCCTTTTGTTCGGCGCTAGTCGCGGCGGTCCGCCGGGTCTCGTATTGATTTTTCTCGGTATCCAGCTCCAGATCGAAGAGACTGGCCAGATCGCGCGCCGCACCACCCCCGCCGCCACCACCCCCGCGGGCTCCGAACGCAACCTCGATTTGCCGGAAGGTGGCTTCGGCGCGCAGCAGGAATTGCAGAGCCTTCTGCTCGTTGGGGATGGCGTCCTTCCACTTCTCGTGCTGCAACTGTTGCGCGGCAGGCGCCATGGCCTCGGAAGCGGCCAACATGTCCTTTTGGAAATCGCCAATGGCGTGCACTTCGTCGGTCAATTCGCGCGCCTGCAAGCGGCCGGAAAGCGAGACGGCCTGATCGCGCAACGTGGATTGCGATTGGGCCAGCAGCTTGGCGATATCCGCGGCCTGCAGCGGCGTGGAGTTCTTGTCGCGCTGTTGTTTGAAGGTGGCAAAGATAATCTCTTTCTCGCGTTGCGAAATCTGCGCCGATTGATTACCCTGCCCTCCTCCACCGCCGCCCCCACCCGACTGTTGCGATTGCGAAAACTCGCGCTCGAATGGCTCGGTCTGGATGAAGACCATGTCGGTGTGGGCTTCGGCGTTGGCGTCCTTCGCCGTGGCGTAGACGCTCACCAGATCGCCCGGAACGAGCTTGAAATTCTCCAGCGAGAGAGTGGTCGAGCCGTCGGCTTGCTTCTGGCCTTTTTGCCGAAGCAAATCCACCGTCGTTTCGGCGCCGCCATTGACCGAATAATGCAGCGCCAGGCCGGTGAGCGAGTAATCGTCGCTGGCCTTGGCGGCCATGGTGACCTCTTCGATTGGGTTCGCTCCGTAATCGCGGCCGGGACGCACCAGGGCAATCTGCGGCGGGTTGGCTTTGCGGGCCTCGATGAAAAAATCTTCGCTGACGCGAACGGACTGTCCCGCATCCACACCGGCGACGTGGTAGGCGCCGTCCCGATTCATCTTGACGGTACCCCGGTAGACGTTATTCTGACCGCCGGTGAGCTGGATCTGCTCTCCGTTATCGAGTTGGATCCGGCCGCCCTGAAGGGGGCGGTCGGTCGACACCGCCAGCTCGGCCTCGGTGCCGGTGACGGCGCGCAGATCGCCGCCGCGTTCCTCCACCTCGGACGGCATGCCCGTCCAGGCGGGGAAATGATAAGTGACGCGAATCTGCTTGACCGCGGGCAAATCCGAGACGCGAATGTTAAAGTGCTTCGACGTCATCGGCCCGGCGGTGACGTAGTATTCGACATTCTCGGGCAAACCGGCAAACAGGAATTCATATCCGCCCGCGAAGCTGCCGGCCGCCGTAGGCTGCATGGCAATCTGTTCCCACTTGGAGGAGCTCTGATAGTGGGCATACAATTTGACGCTGGGCGAGCGCAGGCCGGTAGGCAGCGCCGAAACCAATTGGTCGGCGTGGCGACGAACGACAGCGTCGCCGGGTGTCACCCGCAGATCGTAGAGCGCGGGCTGGCCGTGGTGCGGACCAGTCCAAAGCAGCGCCGCGCCATAGCCCAGGAAGCCGGGGCCGGCGGCGATCATCCAAACCAGGATGGCGAAGGCGGCGACGCCGGCGCCCAGGGATATCCAAAGGCGACGGTCGGTGACCATTTCGCTGGGATCGGCGGAGCGAGCGATTGCCAAGGCATCCCCAGCCAAAAGTTCAATGAAGGGATCCTGCCCATCGCGCTCCGCGAAGGTGGTGAGGCGCTGTTGGAATTGCGGGAAGGCGGCTTCGGCGGCTCCGATCGCGCGGCGGCGGGTGAGGCGGCGCAAGGGCAGCGCCAACCCGGCGGCCGCGGCTATCGCCAGAACCAAGATCAGTGTGAAGCGCGCCGCGGTGACGCTTCCCTGCGAAAAGGCGCGCGCATTGGCGAAGGTAACCAGCACCAGCGTGGCCGCCAGAGCGCCGCTGGTGAGAATGGCAAAGCCGCGCAGCCAGGTGCTCCAGCGCAGACGTTGTTCCAGTTGCGCAATGTATGCGTGAAGTTGTTCACCGAAATTCATGGAACCCTCCAACGGCGCGGCCAACGCTTATACCTGAAGGATATCGCATTGATGATGGACGCGCTGGTCTTCGCTCGGCGCGCTTAAAGCGACGGATGCTCGACCAGGCGCGGGATGTTCATATTGCCTTGATGCTTTCGTGCCTGGGCAATATCGTACGCCGCCTGCATTCGTAGCCACATGTCGGCGCTGCCGCCAAAGGCCTTTTCAAAGCGCAACGCCATCTGAGGCGTAACGGCGCTTCTGCCTTGCATCACGTTGTGAAGCTGTTGGCGCGTGATCTTCATCGCTTTTGCTGCCTCGGCTACGCTCAGGTTAAGTTCGTCAAGGTTGGCCTTGGCGAGTGTGCCAGGGTGAACCGGATTTTTCATCGGCATTGCGTCGTCCCTCCTAATGATAATCTTCCAAATCCACGTCGTAGGCGTCGCCCTTCTCGAAGCGAAAAGTCCACCAGTTAGCCCTTACCGTCACCTGGTCTAGCGCCGAACGGATCAACCGCAAACGGTCAACTTGATTCGTCACTCTTCCACGTCAGCGGCGGTGATGGCGTCGCGGGAAGCGTGCCAGATTCGCAACACACGCACATCCCGCTTGTCCTCCCGGATATGAAAGACAATCCTCTAAACCCCGTTCCCTTTGCCGAACAGCAGGTGACGGGCGGGATAACCCAGCTCCTTTGCCTCGGGAATGACAGGGCACCGGCTGGGAAGCTGGTCCAAGCTGAGAATCGCCTGGAATAAACGTATCAGCCACTTCTCCGCGTGCATAGGCGCCGCTTCCCGGATGCGCTCAAACGCTGCATAGGCATCCGCTTCCGCAGGAGCGGCAAGACTAACGCTGTAAACCATACTTGGCGCGCATCTCGTCAAGCACCTGAGCAGCGGGCTTCAACTCGCCGCGCTCCGCGCTGGCCATGCCCTCCTGAATTGCCGCCAGGGTTTCCATGTGGTGCAGCCGTTCGACCATTAACTGGTAGCTTGCCGCGTCCTGCACGACCACCTCCGCCTTGCCGTTCACCGTCAGCACTTCCGGGGCCTTGGTCTTCCGGAGCCGCACCACGTGCGCCTTATGGTTCCGCAGGAAATCGGTCAGAGGGTGGATTTCGCGAGTATCGAGCATGGGAATCCTTGTCTATTATTATCTGATAATTATATGATCCATGGTGCGCTGTAGTCAATGCAGGCTTTGCAGATGCAAACGTTGCAACGTTCGGGCCGCCATGAGCGAGAGTGCACGGGAGACATTAAGAGTCATCCGAGGTCATCTCCCTCCACGAAATATATCAGGGTGCTTGCGCACTCCTCGCATACAGCAAAGGTGTACACAATGGCTCCCCTCTTGTTCTTCAGCTCTCCGAAGAGGGTAGCAGGGATGCCACAACACGAGCATGCTGGGGGCTTGTCTGGCATTCTCACGCTGGTCATTTCTTAATTCTCTACCAAACCAAGACGTTCCTCGACTGTCACCGCCGGGTGGCGCGAGCCCAAGCGACTCTGCGCTTTCTAGTTCCTGTGGTCTCTCCCAGTCGAACTCGCATGACGCAGTCGTGCGCGCTCCACGGCCACTGTGAAATCTGCTCGCGCTCATGTCCCGCGAACACTGCCAACATGTTACACCATGGGTCGAAATCATCGCCCAAAGCCGGGGATGTACTTAACACGCCATCCGGCGGAAGGGCAGTAAATTTTTTATGCCAGGAAGGACTTCCTGGACATCTGCCTGTGTTCGGGGCACAGCCATTCGCCAGATGCGGTCTGCGACCCTCGGCCTTAGCGTCTCTCACCGCCCGAGTCGGGGTTCTCATGTGCCATCGGGACTTGTGCGGGCACCGGCAACACCGGATTTCATAAAGCTCATCTTCTTCCGTTGTGTCGTAGTCACCTCCTTGCCCTCGCTCCCTTTCTGCTACCAAACCGAATGTAGCCCCGGCGTGAGGCATCCGCATACCCTTCTGCAATCAACAGCCCCGCAACGTATACGGCAGGATTCATCTTGGTCGGGAGTTCTTGCTGGATGAACTCTCCCAGACTGCCGCGTGACGGGCCATCGAAACTGCCGCCCACCGGCACCTCGCCTTCCGAAAAGTGCGCCAGTAGGGCGTTCATGAATGATTTCGGAAACTTGATCGGGTAGCGCATTTTACCGGGCAAGATGTCAGCGCCCGCCGCAATTGAACCTGACACCTTGAAGGGGGTCCCGGTTCGTGTGAGAACCACTCGCCAATTTTCCGGCAGCGGCTCCTCTCCTGCCGGCTCCGGTTGGTCCGTTGGTGTCGGCCCGGCGGCGCATGTGACCGGCAGCTTTTCAAGTTCCGGCTCAGGGATGCGGATGTTGCTTCCGATGCGGATAGCCCGCAGTTTTCCTTCCTTGATGAGGGACATGATTTCCGTCACTCCGACTTTGAGTTGCTGTGCGACTTCTTCCGGCGTCAGGTAGTTCTGCATGGTTGTCTCCATGCCCTTCAATATACCAGTAAGCACTACTGTAGTAAAGGTAGTTCTACCGGCTGCCCGGACCGCGGTCGGGATCGGCAACAATATCGCACAGGGCTGGCTTAGTCCGCCCTATAAGCAAGGCGGCGGGAGCGGCGCTCAGGTACAATTCTGGCCGGCTGCGAATTCGGACGCAGCCTCTTCTCCAAGCCGATCGATAAGGTCGTCGATCTCCTTCCTGGACCGCAGGGTCACATAGCTGCCCCGCTCGATATCGTCGAATCCTTCTTTGGCGGCGGCGCGGAGCCATTCGATCTTGGTTGGGTTGGCATTAGTAATGTCCTATTCCTCGCGCTGAGTACCGAGATACCGGCTGGCCACGGCAGATTCGGCCAGCGCGAATGCGAGCATCAACAGCATGATGTACCACCACAGGGTTTGGGCAGTCTTACGAGGTGCGGACGGGATTTGTGCAGACGGTGCAGATTGGCCTCCGTTGCCGCGCCATAAGGCCAATACGTCGTCGGGAATTATGTCGAGGTTCGACTCTTTAGGGTCGGGGTTGACGCCGATTTCATCCTGGCGGCCGTTGGCGAGCCGGATCTGGTAATATCCAGCCTCGGTGAGCTGGAACGATTGGGCGGAGGCGGCCTCGCCGAGTGTGAGCGGACGTTTCCCCTCGGGGTCGGTGACCTCGACGCCCTGCGCGTGTTCCTTAGTGTTGCGCAGGTCGAGGTAGGCGTCCACCAGGCGGGCGCCGCCCTGCCGTTCGCTGCCACCCAGATAGCGCGCGGTCTGCTCGATGAACGGAACGAAGGCGGGCTGCAAGGGGAAATCGTTGGTCAGGTTGTCGAGCCCGGATGTGAACAGCACCACGCGGCCTTCGCCGATGCGTTTCTCCAGCAGGATGGGGGTCTGATCGCCCAAGCGAACGATCACGAGCGCATCGCCGGGATCCACGGCCAGAGCGTAGTAGAACTTCACGCCCGGCCAACCGCCGGTCTTGGCCACGGCGGGGTAGGAGGCGTCGCTGGAGCCAACCGCCATGTATCGGCCGGGAACGCGGCTGTAGTCGCGGGTCTCGGCGATGTGCGCACCGAAAATGGGAATCTGCGAACGGGCTCCGGCGGACGTGCCGGCGGCGATCAGCAAGCTACCGCCGGCCCGCACGTACCCGGTGAGCGAATTTTCCAGAAGCGGAGGCAGCGTATTCAGATCGGAGAGCACGATGAATGCGTAATTGGAAGGCTGGCGATCGGCAGCCTCGTGGACGTCGATCGATTCGAGGGCAAAGGCCGATTGGGCGGCCGCGGAGAGTGCGGCGCCGACATAGAGCGGCGAGCGGTTGTCGCCGTAATTATGGATCAGCAAGACTTTCTGCGGGTCGGAACGCTCGACGGCAAAACGGCGCAGGTCGTCGGCCCGGAATGTGTCGGCGGCGTCGATCTTCACCTCGCAGCGGCTGAAGCCGTAGGGCACATCGAGCGCGGGGAAATCGACGGTAGCGCGTCCGTTGGCGGGGACCGCTACGGTTTTTGTGGCGGTGGTCTTGCCGTTCACCACCAGCGACACGGTGCGTTGGGCGGCGGGCGTGCCGTAGCCGGCAATCACGGCTTGTACGTGAACCGGCTTGGCTGTTTTGCCCCAGACTTGTCCGGGGGCGTCCACTGATTCGACGGTCCAATTAGGTTGGGCCTTCGAGATCACAGCATGCGTCTCCAGCATGACGTTGGCGGGCAGCGCCATATCGGAGAAGGTGACGGCCAGGTCGCCGCGTTGCATGTCGCTGAACAAATGCAGTTCGATGGGAGTATGGACCGACTCGGCCATGGCGCGCACGGCACGCGCCAGCTCGCCGAAGTTGCCATGACCATCGCCAGGCTGAATGGCTTGCACGGCGGCACGCAACGCGGATTGGTCCTCTATCGCTTGGGTCATCAGTCGAAGCTGCGAACCAAACGTGGCGACTTGGGCGCGCGCGGCGCCTTTTCCGGAGAGCACGCGCATGGCTGCGTCCTTGGCATCGGCCAGGCGGGTTCCGGCCCGCATGCTGAAGGAGTTATCGACCACCAGCAGCACCAGCCGGGCGCTGGAAAGGCTGGCCGTGTTGCGGTTGACGAAGGGACTGGCGAAGGCCAGAATCAACAGCATCAGCACCAGCAGGCGCAGCGACAGCAGCAGGAAATAGCGGAGCCGGCGATGCCGGGTAGAGCTCTGCGTGCGCGACTCGAAGAGCATCAGGGAGCTTACTGGCTTAGGCCGCGCGGTTTGCCGCTTCAACAAATGCAGGTAAACTGGCAGCGCAAGCCCGACCAGACCGGCCAGGAACCAGGGCGCGAAGAACCCCATTTAGTTGCGGCCTCCGCGCAGGGTCAGGTATTCGCGCAGGGCGTCGTCGAGCGGCCGGTCGGTCATGAGCAGGCAGTAGTCCATTCCCGCAGCCTGGGTACGATCGCGCAGATCGGCAAGATGAGCTTCGATTTTCTCGCGATATTCGGTCTGGGTGTAGTCGGGGGTCACTTCGAGCCGATCCTGGGTTTCCATGTCGACCAGGATGGAAGGCCCGCTCAATTTGGGACGCACATCCTCGGGATCGAGGACGTGAAACAGGACCACTTCGTTGCCGTGAAAGCGCAGCGGCTCGATGGTGCGGACGATGCTTTCGGGCGACTCCCAGAAGTCCGAGACGATCAGCACCATGCCGCGGCGCGTGACCAGTTCCTGGAAGTAGCGCATGGGCTTCGAGAAATCGGTGCGGGCGTGAGCTTCGGCCTGCTCCAGACCGGCCAGCAAACGATGCAACTGCCCCTGGCGGGTGGAGGGGCGGATATAGTTGCGGATCTCGTCGTCGAAGGTAATCAGCCCGGCGGCATCGCGCTGGCCGTGGATGGCCAAATAGAAGAGCGACGCGGCGAGGTAGCGGGCGTAATCCATTTTGTTGACAGGATGCGAGCCGAACTGCATGGAGTTGCTGGCGTCGAGCAGCACCGTCAGCGGGCTGTTGGTTTCGCCGCGATAGCGCTTCAGATACATTCGCTCGCTGCGCGCGTAGACGTTCCAATCGATATGGCGCAAGTCGTCGCCGGGCGTGTAGGCGCGATATTCGGCGAACTCCTGGCTGAAACCGAAGTCGGGAGAGCGGTGCAGGCCGGCGACGAAGCCATCCACCACGGTCTTGGCGACCAGTTCCAGGCTGGAGATGCCGGCTAGGACGGCGGGATCGAGGAAGCGCGGGAGCATGAGGAGCTATTCGCTATGTGACGCTTTCGGTTGCGGCAGGTTGCATCGTGTTGCATTTTGAAGCTGTCTCAAAATGGGGCGGAGTCGAGCGGCGTATGCGCGGGGGATTTCAAAACAGGTCCCTTTTTGCGTTTCGTGTAACATTCGGTAGCACTCGGCGGGTTGCGGACGGGGCCAAAATGGATGAATGTTTCTTCTTCGTTGCAAAACAAAGGCCCAAATTGGGTTCGTATCGTCATTTATTTTTGGGCTCCGCTGCGACCGTCCTCAGGCCGCAGGCGGCTGCCGAGATGTCGGCCAAAGCGGGGTTCTCTTTTAGGTGTGCGCAGGTATCCTAGGAATCGGCTCCGCCTCCACTACAAGGGTAGCATTGAGACGGGCGGCGATCGGCGCTCGAGCTTCTGCGGGCACGCAAAATGAAGCGGACTTTTTGTTTCTGGGTAGGGGATCTTTGTCCTTGCTCCAACTGAGAGCCCGGGGATGCTAGAACCGTGTCATCGGGTGCCAAATGATCAATTAACTCCCGCAGTACTTCGCGTAATTCGGTGGCGGTGCCTCTCCAGGACACACGCCCTCCCTGAGCTATATCCCTTAGAGCCTGTTCGTAGGAAGCAGAGCTCGGAGGCAGCATCCTTCCGAGGGTCTCAACAATAGCACGTTCGGTCTGAGAAAGAATGAGACGTGGTGAGCCGCGGGCCTTCATTAGGTCGACCGTTGCCTCTAACAGGTAAGGCCGGAGCTCTGCAATGTGGCCGATAGGCCTGCACGCCGATTGGCAATCGGCCAGATCTTGATTTTTTGTGGCCTTCGATGCCCGACTGCGGTATGATGCTGGTAGCGGGACCGGGGTGTATAACCGATCCCGCCGCGGCCCTTACCGCTGGCCCTTGCGGGTCCAAACGATCAACGCCGAGAACCGGCCTATAAAAGCAAGCCGGATCACCAACATAAGAATCGTCAGTAGATCCTCCTTTCCGCTTCAAGTAAAGGCCCGGGCCGCACCCGGGCTTTCTCGCTTGTAGCCCAGTTGCCGCTCACGAGAACCAGCTTCTGCACTTTTCACGGAAAGCTAACGATTAGTGGCGCGGCGCGGGAATCCTCCCGCATTTTTGTTTCGGACGCCTTCGATGGCGCTTCCCCAAAATCCGTCAGTCTTTGTCAGTCTTGGATTTCCATGGCCTTCGATGCCAAACTGCGGTATGATGCTGGTAGCGGGACCGGTGGCTAGACCGATCCCGCCGCGGCCCTTACCGCTGGCCCTTACGGGTCCAAACGATCAACGCCGAGAACCGGCCGATAAAAGCAAGCCGGATCACCAACATAAGAATCATTAGTAGATCCTCCTTTCCGCTTCAAGTGAAGGCCCGGGCCGTACCTGGGCTTTCTGGCTTGTAGCTCAAGTGCCGCTCACGAGAACCAGCTTCTGCACTTTTCACGGAAAGCTAACGATTAGTGGCGCGGCGCGGGAATTCTCCCGATTTTTGTTTCGGACGCCTTCGCTGGGCCC
>Ga0181525_10004535_pt1 | contig 10641 bp, 9 predicted proteins | sample PEATcosm2014_Bin_48_FD_121100 | JGI IMG/M metagenome (GOLD analysis project Ga0181525, IMG submission 121100) | Peatland microbial communities from MTU Mesocosm Facility, Houghton, MI, USA - PEATcosm2014_Bin06_10_metaG | ecosystem: Environmental > Terrestrial > Soil > Wetlands > Peat | place...
CAGATCGCCAATCCGCGGCGCACGGTGATGGTCACCAACGAAGCTCCTGCAAGCCCCGATACTGGCGCGACGAGCAGCGCGCAAGACACGTCCCGCGGTCGGCCGCCAGATAGCATATCGAACGCATAAGCGCCGATATCGTCGCGCTATTCCGGCGCATTACGCGCGGTGTCTATATCATCGGCGTGGCCCTGCCGCGGTCGGTTGGTCGGCTCGCCCGCAGTAACCGCGTCGCGGCATCGATGCCACTGCGCAATGCGCCATGCACCGTACCCCAATGTGCACCGCTGCCAGTGTGCTCCCCGGCGAAATACAGTGTGTCGTTCACGGGTTCGGTCATTTTCTCCGAGGCGTCCAATGCACCGGCGGGCACGTAGCTGTAGGCACCTCGGGCAAACTCGTCCGCCTGCCAATCGTGCGAATGCCAGCTCAGCAACTGCTGTTGCAGACTGGCGGCGGGCTGACCGAGCATTCTCGCCAAAGTCTGGACGCATGCAGATGCCAGTGCTTGAGGGGCTGCGCTCGTCCCCAGCGTCTGCGTGATCGCGGCCACCTTCGGTCCGCCGACCCACGCTGTGATCAGCGGGGTTGGGTCGGGCATCGATGTCCACCACGCTGACGGCAGCTCCTCGCTGGCAATCAGAAAGCTGAGCTCTTTGAGCGCGGCTGACAATCGTGGGCTGCTCGATGCAGCTTCACGCCAGACGTTCGAGCGAAAGAGCAGCGAAACGCGCAGCGCCGCCCCCATCGCCAGGCGCTGGGCATGAGTCAGTATTTCCCCTGGCGCTGGCGAAAACGAGACAGTCTGCGCCTGCAGCACGCCCAGCGGCAGGCTGATCACTGCGCGTGGCGCCCGCAAACTAAACACACCGCCCGCCCCCTCCCGTCCCTCCAGGGTCACGGCTCCGGTGCGCCACGCAATGCCTTGCACGACCCGACCCAGAAGAATGCTCCCGCCGTCGTGCTTGATCGCTCCGGCCAGAAATTGCGGTACCGCATCGTAGCCGTTCGTGACGCGGAACAAGCGCTCGGCCTGGATGCGGTCTTCCGCCTGCTGTTGCTCAGCCAACGCCGCGACGCTGATGCGTTGACTGTCTGCCGCGTTGAAGCCCTCGACATACCTCAGCGCACTTTTGCGCGCGCGCCCGTCAACTGCCGCGAGTTGCAGATACTGCGCAAAGCTTACATCTGCCCGCCCGAGCTCCGCGCCTGCCCAGACCGCCATCTGTTCGAGGACCGATATCCCACCCTCATCGCGGGCATCGGCGGCCGCGAGCCGCCCGTTGGTAAAGCGCAGGCGAGAACCGCGCACCTCCGAGGTAGCGAGGCCTGCCTCGTGCACGAGGCTGCAGGTCTCCTCGGGCAAACCGTGAATAAACTCCGCCCCGAGCTCTACCGGAATCGAAGTGGCCCCGCTCGCCGTCGTGACTCGCTCGGTCAAAATACGACCGCCGATACGCTCGCGCGCCTCCAGCAACGCAACGCGCATACCCGCACGGGCCAGCAGGCGGCCGGCAGCCAGTCCCGCTACCCCAGCTCCGACAATCAGTACGTCGTAGTCCGCATCTGCCACGCTGGCATCGATCTCGTATCGTCAGTTAGTCAGTCATATCGATTGTGAGCGCTCTTCCGCCCCGCCGCTACGCTCCGGGTCCACGACCTGATCCCGCCGTGAATCGGGGCGCGAATCTGGATGCGGATCCGTCGCCTCCAGACAATCCTCATCGGTCAGCGTGCCCGGGACTTCGTCTGGAGCAATTACGCGAGCACGCGGATCGGGCTTCCTCTGGCTCTGCGATTGCTGGGCACCCTTTTGCGTCTGCGTCTGGTTTGGTCTTTCAGTATTCATGGCTGCACTGCTCCGCTGGCAATAGGTCAGAGCATAGGATCGTTTGCTCGCAATGTGTACTAGCGGCGCGAGACCCCGGATGAGTGCACAATGGTGATCGCGTTGACGCGCCTGCATCGATGGACGAGACTAGTGCCCAACCAACGATAAACAGCCGATGAGCTACATTGAATCCAACTTGATCCCGGGCGAAACGGTCATGTACCAGACACGCCTTCATTGGATCGTGATGTTCGGCCACATCATCGTGGGCTGTCTGCTGCTCATCCTGCCGGGAGCGCTGCTGCTCTACTACGCCTTGAGTCAGTCCACACTGGACGGCAGCACATCGCACATCATGAAAGTCGCCGGCCTCGCCTTGCTCATCGCCGGCGCCGTCGTAATCCTGATGGGCATGGTACGGCGCAGTGCCACGGAAATGGCCGTAACCAATCGACGTGTGGTGGTGAAGACCGGGTTAGCGAGTCGAAAGACGATCGAAATGCTGCTGAACAAATTGGAATCCATCGAGGTCATTGAAACCACGATGGGCAGGCTGCTGGGCTATGGAGCGATCGTCCTTATCGGGACTGGCGGGACTAGCGAGCCATTTCAGAATGTGGCTCATCCGCTGCAATTTCGCGCTCAAGTGCAGCAGCAGATCGAGAAACTGCACTGAGCATCCGCTCCACGGCGCAGTGTCGGCGTGCCTATGCGCGACGCGTCTATTGATGCACGGTCAGCGTGGGATCGAGCAATCGCAGCGCATCACCCACCGTCGTGGCACCTGTGCGCTGGATATCCTGGCTGGACCAGGAATGGCCGAAGCCGGGGCACCTGCGATCAGAAGCCGGCAATCGGCTATCGGGCTGAGGAGCGCATAGGGAAGGCCGCGGGACAGGCTTTGCAACTTGCGGCGGCGCCTCAGCGCTCATCGCTGTGAAACTGATTAAACCCAGGCTTACAGCAACCGCGCCTGGCAGACGAATGTTGATAGCCATATGTCACCTCTTGCGCAAATCATACGCCTGTGTCGGCTTTGCTCATAGGTTCATGTCGACTGAGCTTTTCGTGTACGAAATGCATATGTTCGCGCAGTATGTAGAGCTCATCGGCATGCGAGCCCGGGATTTTCAACCCAATGACCGATTTCTCAATCCGTGTCAGCCGATCGAGCATCAGCGTGCGCTGTTCCGGAGTCGGAGTGCCCAGGGACTGGCGCTCGAGCGCCATGAGCTGCCCATAATGCCGGTGAATTCGCCTCTTGATGCGCCAGTTGTATAAGGCCGGCAGGTAGCGAAATATCGGTATTACCACTAGGAAGACCGGTAGAAAGACCACGACGATACGATCCAGCAAACTCGCAAGCCAAAACGGCAAGTAGCGATATGCAAAGCTCTTGCCCGATTTATAAAAGCGCGCGGCATCAGCGCTGATCGGAAAATCGTTCGTCATGGGATTCGGGAATTGCCCGGCGGCCTGCAGCAGTGTGGCGCCACCATGCACTTGCGTGGCCGTTTCGAGCAACAAGTCGGACAGCGCTGGATGCAGATCGGAATGCGCCACAAGCTCGACCGTCGGCGCGAGTAAATTGACCTCCCCCGACGGAAGATTCTCGCCCAGATCAAAAGCGCCCGGCGGCATCTCGAGCTTATTCAGGTAACGAAAGCGGCGAACATAGGCATCGGCCTGGGGAAAATCGAACAGACGGATCCCAGGCTGATGAAGCATCTCGAGTATGGTCTGCGTCGACGCCGAGTCGCCAGTCAGGAATATGGCATCTACCTGCTGTGCCAGCAGTGCCTTCCTGGCGGGCTCACCATCCAGCTCGAGAAATTGTGTCGGCCCACCGGCCTCGACCTCATTGGCTTTGAGCAACGCCTCGGCCAGAGATCGAGTGCCACTGCCCGGCGGTCCGATCGCGATGCGATGGCCGCTAAGCTGCGACAGCCGCTCAAGCGGCGTCGCGTTACGGTAGAAAATGGTCAGCGGGATGTAGAAGACACTGCCGAGGGATATCAGATCGTCGGTGTCTTCAGGGTGCGGTGTACCGGACTGAACCAGGGCAATGTCCACACCACTGCGCCGATCCAACATGCGGTTCAAGTTATCCATCGAGCCTTCGGTCACCACGATTTTAAGCCTGATGCCGTTGCGCGCCATGATCTTCTGGTATTGCTGCGCGACCAGATTGAACTTTGTACCGACAGGGCCGCTGGCCATTGTGAGGGTGCTGGCCGGCCCCGGACGCAGGAAGTGAAGGACGACGAAGATCAGCGCCGCGCTGATTAGCAGCCATGGCGCCAGCATTTTGGCTGCATCGATCCAGAAGCCCCTGGCACTGCGCGAAAGAAGGAAAAAAAGGCCTCGGCGCTGCTTGAGGTCGGTTTCCGACTCTGGTGTTACTTGTTCCATCACGCTTCCGGACTGACTTTGTCGGCTTCGGCGGCTAATATATTCTAGTATTAGGCATCAGGTGCTCAGCAGTTAGAACCAATGCCTGCCCGTCATGAGCTCTTCTAACCATTCTGTGCGCGCAAGGCTGCGCTGCGCTACCCCGCTACTCGCGGTCGTGCTCTTGACTGGTTGCTCGCTGCTTGCAATCAAGTCTCAGGAGAAGCCCCTGAGCCCGCGCGAGCAGCAAGCTCGGCTGCTGACCCGCGACTATGCAACGCATTTTGTAAGCACAATCACCCTCCTGCTGGATGACGCTGCTCCAAACACGGCTGATCCCACGGTTCGATTGCAGGCGATTCGCCTTAAGCTGAGCGCGGTCACTGAAATTACGCGCGCATCCACAGGGCCCTCGCCGATCGCGAGCCTGCTCGATACCTGGGCCTTCGCGGTGCAGTTCCGCGATTTTCTCGGCACTGGCGCCGGAGCAGACATCCTGGGAAGCGCCCAGGCGGGCGCGCGCGCGGCTGCCACGCGGCTCGCGGACGAGGCCGACGCACTCGCCAAACAGGTGATGGGCGACGACTATTCCCGTTATCGCACTTTTGTCTTGGGCTACGCCCAGCGCAATCCGCTCGAGGGCGTGGATTTCGCACGTCCGTCCGTGCTGTCGGCGTGGACTCACGATGAGCGCGATGATGCTGCGCTTCGAGTTGAAGGCACCGTGGCCCAAGCGCTCGGCGACCTCTCGGATCGCGTGCGCATCTATGGCGAGCGGGCCCCGACTATGAGTCTTTGGCAGGCCGAGTTGGCGCTTAACCGCGCCGGCTTCGACGATGCTTCCTATCGAGCCGCGTTCCGGAACATGGACGCGCAGCTGGAACGCATTGCAAAGCTTGCCGATACCAGTCCCGGATTGGCGCGTCAGGCGATTTTGGAACTGCGTGCCAGTCTGCTGGCTTCCTCAGATCGGTTGGACGCTTCCTGGATGCAGACACTGCGCGCCATGCACGTCGAGCGCGAAGCCCTCGCTGCCAACATCGCGACCGAACGCGAAGGCATCACCGCCGCTTTTGATACGGAGCGCGAGCGCGTCGCCGAAGACGCCGAGCGCATCGCAGCCCATGCCGTCGACACATCCTGGCAGGAACTTCGCAAACTGGTGCGCGAAACGTTGCTCCTGCTGATACTGCTGACGCTGCTGCTGCTCGGCCTGCCCTTTGCGGCCGGCTATCTGCTCGGACGAAGGCAAGCTGGCTCAGCCAGCGGCGAGCGCCACTGACTGTAGAAATCACCGACGACGCGTCTGTCCAATTTGGCACCACGCGCAGGCTACGACCCCGCGGCCCAATCTGCTTGGTCTCGTTATTTCCCCAGGTTCTTTGTGTCGCGAACAGTAAAGTTCACGCTAACCGCAGATCGAGTCTCATCGGGTTGCACGGAACCGATGCTCAACTCATAGTTACCCGCGAGTACAGTGCGCTCACCGCGCTCATTGACGGCCGACATGTCCCTCGCATCCACATCGAGCTCGACGTTTCGGCTCTCGCCGGCATCCAGGTGGACACGCCTGAAGCCGATCAGCGAGTACTTGGGGCCGTGCTTCTGCGGCGTCTTCAGATAAGCCTCGACGACTTCATCGCCGGCACGCTTGCCGCTGTTGCTTACCGCGACGGTCGCGTGCAGATTTTCCCCCGCCGCGAGTGCTTTGGACGACAGCAGCGGCGCAGCATAACGGAAGCCAGAATAACTCAGTCCATAGCCGAAACCCCACAAAGGCTTGCCCCGATAGTAGCGATACGTTCGTTGGTGCATCGAATAGTCGCCGAAGGCTGGCAAATCCTTCAGATCTGCATAAAACGTCACCGGCAAGCGCCCCGCCGGATTATTTGCACCCGCCAGTGTGCGCGCTATGGCTGTTCCGCCCTCGACTCCGGGATACCAGGCTTGCAGCACCGCGGCGGCATGGGCCCGCGCCCACGTCAGTGCCACCGCGCTGCCACTCAAGTTCACAACGATGACCGCTTTACCGCTCGCCCCAAGGCTCTCGAGCAGCTCTCTTTGCGATCGGGGCAGATCCAGTTGCGTGCGGTCACCTCGATCGAAGCCTGCGATGTGGATCGGCATCTCTTCGCCTTCCAGGTCCGGCGAGAGCCCCACGAACGCGATGACCAGATCGCTGTCTTTGGCCACAGCCGCCGCCTCATCGAGTTGCACGGCACCCGGCGGGACCCATTCCAACCTGACGCCGCCCCCGGCACGAGCGCCGGAGTGGCTGTAATCGAGTTGAAAACCATGGGGCTCTGTGTCCGTAAAATTCACGCTGAGCATCGCGGGTGTGGCTTGCGACGCGCGCGGTGGCGCGGACGCGGAATTGCCGGCAACCGGCGTGGATTTGCCCGAGTTCAGCTCGCCTTCGCCCAGAACCTTGCCATCCAGCAGCAGGCGATAGGTTTCACGCGGTGAGTAGGGGAAGGCCCTGACGGGCTCTACCTCAAACTGGTACGTCCCGGCTGCCGGCACCCTCATGGTTCCCGACCAGCGCACCGAATAGTCGTGCGTAAGCAGTTCATCGACCGGCAAAGCTCTGTCCCAGTTGTGCTGGATAGCCGCATCGCGCAGAACCGCGACGGGACGCCCGGTCCAGTCGGTCGTCGCAAAGAACTCTGCCTTCAATCCCTGCCCGAATACGGTGCGTGGCACGACCATGGGCAGTCCATCGGCAAGTACCGAGCCCTGTGCGTAATGCACGAGCGCATCCGGAAATTGACGCATGATGCCGTCCAGAGGAGTCACGGCATTCAGTGAGGTGCCGTTGTAATTACCCTCGAGCGATGCTTCGAGGTCCGCTGTCGGCCCGATCACGGCGATGCGCCGTGGCGCGGATTGCAGAGGCAGTACGCCGTCATTTTGCAACAGCACTATGGATTCCTCGGCGGCCTGAAGCGCAATAGCACGATGCTGGGCCGAGGCAACGGCATTGAACGGGATCTGATCGGCCGCGTTGCTGTGCGGTGGATCGAACATGCCCAGTTGCATGCGCGCGGTATAGAGCCGCTCGGCCGCGCGGGTGACCATATCTTCGCTGACCAGAGCCTGCCGCACAGCATCCGCCAGTGTGTTGAAGCCCGGCTGCCAGATGCTGCAGGACAAGTCCGTGCCGGCCTGCAGCGAGATCGATGCAGCGTGCACGATGTCCGGCGCATCGTGATGACCCTCGTAGACGTCGACAATCGCTCCGCAATCGGAAACGACGAAGCCCTTGAAGCCCCAGGCGTCTCGCAAATGCTCCTGCAGCAGCATTCGGTTCGCGCAGGCACTCATGCCGTCAATCGCGTTATAGGCGCACATCACTGATTTGACGTGACCTTGCGTCACCGCTGCCCGGAACGCTGGCAGATAGGTTTCTTCCAGATCGCGCGGACTGACATTGACGTCAAATCCGTGACGCAGCGACTCGGGCCCACTGTGCACGGCAAAATGTTTGGCCGTAGCGATGGCCTTCGGATGTAGCGCATCATCACCCTGCACGCCTTTTATGAAAGCGACTCCCATTTTCCCCGTCAGCAGCGGATCCTCGCCATAGGTCTCCTGCCCGCGTCCCCAGCGCGGGTCGCGAAAGATATTGATGTTGGGGGACCAGAAGGTCAGTCCGTAATGAATGCCGTGATTGCCCTCGCGCTGCGCCTGGTTGAAATTCGCTCTCGCCTCGGTCGCGATGACTTCGCCGATGTGCTGTACCAACGTGTCGTCCCAGGTCGCGGCCAGGCCGATCGCCTGCGGAAACACGGTGGCGTGTCCTGCGCGTGCCACACCATGCAGCGCTTCGCCCCAGGTCTGATAGTCGGGGATCCCCAGCCGCGGTATCGCCGGAGCCCAATCCTCCAGCTGCGCGGCCTTTTCATCGAGCGTCATGCGGCTCACCAGTTCGTGCGCACGCAATTCGGCCGGCAGCGAATCGTCCAGCCATGGTGCTGCAGCCGCCGCAGGCGCGGAAAATCCGCGCCCGGCAGACAGCAGGAGTAATGGCAGCAGCAAAGTAGTCCAATGTGCGCTGCGCTTTTCCTTGGATTCTCGCATGCAACACCCCTCCCTCTCGCGTATTGCTTTCACTCTCGGGCATGGCGCCCACCGCCGCCCCTGCGCTAAGCTATATCCAGAACAAGCAAGGGAACTAATTATGATCCGAATGTCCGCCCTGGCCGCAGGTTTAACGGTCCTGTTCGCCTCAGCCGCAATGGCCGCTGACGTCACAGTGCCCCCAAAGTCCCAGCCCGAAAGCATCTCCGTTGCACCCAATGGGGATCTGATTCTGGGTAGTGCCTCAAGCCCGAAAATCTACCGTGCCAAGAAGGGTGCCGATAAAGCCGACGTCTTTGTGGATGTCAGCACCGATGGCACAGTATTCTTCCTGGGCGTGCTGTCAGACGCGTCCACGAACACGCTCTGGGCCTGCGAGATCTATCCGCCGCCCGCCCCCGGCGGCCACACCCACAGCGCGCTGCGCAGCTTTGATCTCAAGACTGGCAAGGCTAAATTTCGTTGGGACCTGCCGGGTGACCAGAATCTCTGCAATGATTTTGTGGTAGGACCAGACAAGGCCCTCTATATCAGTGACACCCTTGGCGCCAAGATCTGGCGACTCAGTCCCGGAGCGGCCGCGCCGGAGGTGTTCAGCGATGACCGGACGCTACTGGGCATAGACGGCATCACTTTCATCGGCAATGTGCTGTACGAGAACAATGTCTTTTTCAATAAACTCTATCGCGTGCCGATGGATGCCACCGGCAAGGCCGGCAAACCGGAGGACATCTGGACGGATAAACCCATCAAGGGACCCGATGGCATGCGCGCCGCCAATGGCAAGCTCTTCCTCACTGAAAATGGCGCGGGCAAAGTGGACTCGGTGACGGTCAGCGGCGACACCGCGAGCATCACGGTACTGCAGCAAGGTCTGGCCGTACCCACGGCGATTGAGCCCGCTGGCGATACACTGTGGTACGGCGAACGCATGGCAGATGTTGCCCATTCCATGCCGCTGCCGAAGTAACCTATCGCGGCTGACCTAACGGTTGCATTCGAACGAATGACATGTGTGAACCCTGGGCAGGTTTTCAAATCCGATAACCAACAGGCTTGCCCAGTCGTCTGACGCGCTCGCCGGTACAGTAGCCCTCCATCGTCCTGTTCTTCCGGGAGCCGTCCGTGAGTTTACCGCCCGCGTTCGATGATGATGAGCTGTACCGGCGCATCAGCCGCGATCTGGCGGACGGCTATGATGAAGAATTCGAGATGGAGATGGAGGATCGACAGACCCTCCCAGGCACACCAAAAGGCCAGAGCAGTCTTGCAGAGCAGGACTATCGCCGCCACTATTTCCAGGAGCTTTTTCGGCTGCAGGCGGAACTCGTCAAATTCCAGGATTGGGTCGTAGCCACGGGGCAGAAGGTCGTAATCCTGTTCGAAGGGCGTGACGCGGCCGGCAAGGGCGGCGTCATCAAGCGCATCACTCAGAGACTCAATCCACGCGTTTGCCGGGTCGCTGCGTTGCCGGCGCCGAATGATCGGGAGCGCACACAATGGTACTTTCAGCGTTATGCGACGCACCTGCCCGCTGCGGGCGAAATCGTGCTCTTTGATCGCAGTTGGTACAACCGCGCCGGCGTCGAGCACGTGATGGGCTTTTGCACCGCCGAGGAGTATGAGGAGTTCTACCGCTCAGTGCCCGAGTTCGAGCGCATGCTCGCGCGCTCAGGTATCCACTTGCTCAAATACTGGTTCTCGATCACGGACGAGGAACAGCATCTGCGCTTCCTCGGGCGTATTCACGATCCAATGAAGCAATGGAAGCTAAGCCCGATGGATCTTGAATCGCGCCGTCGCTGGGAAGACTACACGCGAGCGAAAGAAATCATGCTCGCTCGCTCGCACATTCCCGAGGCGCGCTGGTGGGTGGTGCAGGCCGTCGACAAGAAACGCGCACGTCTGAACTGCATCGACCACTTGCTTAAGCAGTTTCCATACCAGGAGGTGCATAAGCCACCGATCACACTGCCGCAGCGCGAGCATCATGAACATTACTCTCGACAGGCCGTACCTGCCGACATGTTGGTGCCGGAAGTCTATTGAGCTGATATTGAAATGCACCACTCGCGCCTCTGCGCCGTGCTGATCGACTGCCGCGTGCCCGATCTGGATGAGGCCGCCCGTTTCTGGGCCGAGGCGCTTGGGCGCCCCGTGGATCGCGACCATCCGGATAGCCGCGGCAATTACCTCATGCTGAAGACTCTACCCGACGAGCCCATCCTGGAGATACAGCGAGTGGATCACGAGAGCCGTATCCACATCGATATTGAGACCGACGATATCGCTGCTGAAGTCACGCGCCTGACAAAGCTAGGTGCCAAAGTGGTCGATCG
>Ga0181525_10004538_pt1 | contig 10629 bp, 9 predicted proteins | sample PEATcosm2014_Bin_48_FD_121100 | JGI IMG/M metagenome (GOLD analysis project Ga0181525, IMG submission 121100) | Peatland microbial communities from MTU Mesocosm Facility, Houghton, MI, USA - PEATcosm2014_Bin06_10_metaG | ecosystem: Environmental > Terrestrial > Soil > Wetlands > Peat | place...
GCTCCATCGAAAATTTCGATCCGATGGGCGTTCACACGGGCGATTCCATCACGGTGGCGCCGGCGCAAACACTTACAGATCGCGAGTATCAGATGATGCGCGACGCGTCGCTGCGCTGCCTGCGTGAAATCGGCGTGGACACCGGCGGATCGAACGTGCAGTTCGCCATTAATCCGGAAAACGGGCGGATGGTGATTGTGGAGATGAATCCGCGCGTGTCGCGCAGCTCCGCTCTGGCGTCCAAAGCAACGGGTTTTCCGATCGCGAAAATAGCGGCGAAGCTGGCGGTGGGTTATCGTCTGGATGAAATCAAGAACGACATCACCGAGGTGACTCCAGCCTGCTTTGAGCCCACGCTGGACTACGTGGTGGTGAAGATACCGCGCTGGCAGTTCGAGAAATTTCCGGGCGCCGAGCCGGTGCTTGGAACCCAGATGAAATCGGTGGGCGAAGTGATGGCCATCGGCCGCACGTTCAAACAGGCGCTGGCCAAGGGTCTGCGCAGTTTGGAGACGGGCAAAGCGGTTAGCGCCGAAGTATTCGATCCGGCGCTCATCCGGCAGCGCCTGATCACGCCGAATCCCGAGCGCCTGGGGTACATCCGCTTCGCTTTGGAGCAGGGCTGGGACGTGGAACAGATTCACGAGATCACTTCCATCGATCCGTGGTTCCTGAAGCAGCTTCGGGAGATGGCGGACCTGGAAAGAGATCTGTCGGGCCAGAAGCTCGCGGAGCTGTCGCGAGATCAACTGCTGCACGCCAAACGCAACGGACTTTCCGACTCGCGGCTGGGCCGGTTGCTGAACGCCGAAGCGAGCGCTGTTCGCGCGCGCCGGAAGGAACTCGGCGTCCGAGCGGTATTCAATCGCGTGGATACGTGCGCCGCGGAATTTGAGAGCTTCACGCCATATCTTTATTCGAGCTACGAATCGGAGAACGAAGCCGATCCCAGCGATCGCAAGAAGGTAATGATTCTCGGCAGCGGCCCGAACCGCATCGGGCAGGGCATCGAGTTCGATTATTGCTGCTGCCACGCAGCGTATGCGCTGGCGGAGTTCGACCGCGAATCGATCATGGTGAACTGCAATCCGGAGACGGTCTCGACCGATTACGACACCAGCGACCGGCTGTACTTCGAGCCGCTAACACTCGAAGAAGTATTGAATATTTGCGACATCGAAAAGCCGGATGGCGTGATCGTGCAGTTCGGCGGGCAGACGCCACTGAACCTGGCGCTGCCGCTCAAGGCTGCCGGAGTTCCTATCATCGGCACCGATCCCGGCGATATCGACCTGGCTGAGGATCGTAGGCTATTCGGCAAGCTGCTGGACGATCTGGGCATTCCTTCGCCCGCCAATGGCACGGCCACCAGCGCCGAGGAGGCCTGCGCAGTGGCTCGACGGCTAGGTTATCCCGTTCTGGTTCGTCCGAGTTACGTACTGGGCGGGCGCGCCATGGTGATCGCCTACGACGAAGAGATGGTCCGGCGCTACATGCAGGAAGCGGTGGTTTTTTCGCAGGAGCGGCCGGTGCTGATCGACCGCTTTCTAGAAGACGCCACCGAGGTGGACGTGGACGCTCTGGCAGACACGGATGGAAACGTGCTGATCGCGGGCATCATGGAACACATTGAAGAGGCGGGCGTCCATTCGGGCGACAGCTCGTGCGTTCTGCCGCCGCAGGGTCTTTCGAGCGATGTGCTGACCACCATCCAGGCTTACACCGAGCGGCTGGCGCGAGCGCTGCGCGTCATCGGGCTGATGAACGTGCAGTACGCGATCAAGGATGGCAGGGTGTATGTGCTGGAAGTAAACCCGCGCGCTTCGCGCACGGTCCCGTATGTGAGCAAAGCCACCGGCGTGCCGCTTCCGAAACTGGCGGTGGGATTGATGCTGGGGAAAAAGCTGCGTGATTTTGAGCATCTCACCGGAGGACGCACCTCCGGCGTCTTGCCCGTGCCGCAATGCTTCGTGAAGTCGCCGGTGTTTCCGTTCGGGAAATTCCCCGGCGTGGATCCCGCGTTGGGGCCGGAGATGCGTTCCACGGGCGAAGTGATGGGCGTGGGCGAAAACTTCGGCGAAGCGTTCGGCAAGGCGCAATTGGCGGCGGGCACTCCGCTTCCCGGCGAAGGTGTGGTGTTTATCAGCGTGAACGATCGCGATAAAGCCGCGGCGGTGGAAGTGGCGGCGAAGTTTGCCGAGTACGGGTTTCAGCTTGCGGCTACGCGCGGTACGGCGGCCGTTTTGAAGGGCGCTGGTTTGCAAGTGAAGACGGTCTTCAAGGTGAACGAAGGGCGTCCGAACGCGGTGGACATTATGAAAGCGGGTGCGGTGAAACTGGTGATTTACACCACCACGGGCGGCCACACTTTTAAGGACGAGCGCGATATACGCCGCACGGCGGTGTCGTATCGCATCCCCTGTATCACCACTATTAGCGGCGCGAAAGCTGCGGCGCAAGCGATTGTGTCGCGCAAGCTCGATCCGATACGCGTTTGGAGTCTGCAGGAGATTCACCGGCCGGCTGGGGTGGCTACGGGTTCGTAAGACCGCTTGTTCACACGCGCGGCTCAGTGGTCTCAGCGGCTCGGTGGTATATGCGCGGCTCAGCGCTGACTTGCTTGGCCGGCTTGAACGCGGGCGCTGAACTCCTGGGACTTGCCTCGGGGTATGCTCAGGGTTTGCCAGCGATCCTGGCAATGATGCTTGGCCAGAAACACGATCTGGCCGCAATGATACGAGTAATGCGCCACTTGCCGATTGATAGCCTGCATTACCGAGTGCGCTTCGCCGCGAATCCAGATGGTGCGGCCGAGGTCGGCGTCCGCAAGCGACTCCATGGTTTCCAGCACGCACCGCCAGCCATCTTCCCAGAGTTGAAGCAGCGCGGCGCGGGTAGCGGGCGGATCGGAAAACTCGGCATCGCGGTCGCGGCCGGGCTTTTCCCCATCGCTGGTCAGAAAATCGGTCCAACGCGAAAGCATGTTTCCAGCCAGGTGCTTCACGATGACAGCGATTGAGTTACTTTCTTCATCCAGGGTAGCGAAGAGCTGATGGTCACTCAGTTGTTCCATGGCGCGCTCGGCCAGCTTTTTGTAATAGCGGAAGATTCCGATGGAATCCTCTACATACGATGTGGTGAATTGGAGCGCCATGCTCTTATGTTGGCAGAACTACCGAAACATATGCCCGAATTCCCGGACCACGCCGCTCCAGAAGGCGCGTCCGAAGATGCCGATGGCCAGCAGGCCGCCGAACAGGGCCAAGGCTTCAAAGCTCTCCCGGCCTTCGCGCTGCCAGTAAACATCGCGCAGATTGAGCCACAAGGCGAATTCATCCAGAGTCAGCGCGGCTGCTACTCCAAAGAGCATGGACGTTAAGCGTCCGGTCCACTGGGAGGCTGCTTCGGCGCCGGTCCCTACCTCTACCAGCCAAAGATAGCCCACCAGCAACAGCAGAAGAATTCCCCATACCAAGTGATGAATGTGCCGGCCACTCAGGGAAATATCGTGGAACGGGCCGATATCGTGGCGGATGGCGATGGTGAGCGCGCGGACCACCAGCACGGTAGTGAAGAAACCGAGCGACGCCAGGAACAGCCGCTCGCGCCGGGTTTCGGTGAATCTATGCTCATACACCTTGCGCAGCCGGGTGCGCGAAACCAGGGCGCTCAGCCCGCCCAGGATCGCGGCGAGGATGAGGGGTAGAATCCAAAAACTACGGTGCGTCCAGAACATCTATTCCGATCTTGGCACGTTGGATACGCGCGCAGACTTAGCTGTGGGGACGAAGCGCGCATTTCTCATTACCGTGGTAATATGAGGTATGCCCATCGCACGATCGAAAATCACTGCTCAAGGCCAAATATCAGTACCCATGGACGTGCGCCGGAAACTCGGCGTGGGTCCCGGTTCCACCCTGGAGTGGGAGGAGGAGGGAAACAAGATGGTGGTTCGCCGGGCGGGCGAATTCACTTCCGAGGATATTCACCAAGCGATCTTTAAGGGGCGCAAGCCCAAAAAACGTACGATCGCGGAAATGAAGGAAGGTATCGCTCAATACATTCGGGAGCGCCATGCGCGCGGTCGATACTAATGTAGTGGTGCGCGTCATCATTCGCGATGACGCGAATCAAACTGCTTCCGCCGAAAGTTTTATCCACGGTGGCGCGTGGATTTCTTGGCTGGCTCTCGCGGAATCGATCTGGGTTCTGGATAGTATCTATGGACTTAATTGGAAGGAGCTGGCAGCGGCGATTGAAATGCTCCTGAATCATCGCGATTTCATCGTTCAAGACGCCGACACGGTTTCAGCCGCGTTGGACCTGTTCCGCGCAAAACCGTCGCTCGGTTTTTCCGATTGTCTGATCCTCAGCATGGCCCGCAAGGCCGGGCATCTTCCGCTGGGCACTTTCGATCGTAATTTAGCCCGCGTAGAGGGCGTTCAAAAGCTGTAGTCTGCGCCCGGGATCGGAGCGCTAATTCGCCGCGCCCGCCTTGCCCCACAACTTCTCGGACGCGATCCTGGCGCCATCGGCCAACGATTTCAGCTTCAGCCACGCGATATCGGGATACACGGCGCCGAAACCGGCGAAGGTGCCGAATCCGCAATCGGTGCCGGCGACCACGCGATCGCGCCCCAGCATATTGGCATAGCGCATAATCCGCTGCGCCACCAGCTCGGGATGCTCCACATAATTGATGCTGGATGCAATAACGCCCGGCACCAGCACCTTATCCTCCGGCAGCTTGAACGCCGTCTTCCAAAGTTCCCACTCGTGTTCGTGCCGCGGGTTAGCGCCCTCGATCAGCATATATTTCGGCTTGGCCTTCATCACGGCGGGCAGGATCTTCGCCATGGGGATGTCGCGCGTATGCGGTCCTTCATAATTGCCCCAGCAAACGTGAAACCGCACGCGGTCCGCCGGAACGTTCGCCAGCGCATGATTCAATGCCGCCACCTGCAGCTCGGCGTTGCGCACGAACTCGTCGTCGTCCACGCCGCGAAACTTGATGTGGCGGCCCATCGCCAGATCCGGGCAATCCACCGGAAGGAACAGACCCGCATCGACGATGGTTTGGTACTCGCTCTGCATCGCTTCGGCCAGCGCTTCCAAGTAGGCTTCGTGCGACGGATAATATTCGTTCGGCTGGAACACCGCGATGGTTCCGGGCGATACCGCGTTCAAGAAGCCCGCGGTGACGTTCGATTTCGACAAAGCGTCCTTGAAACGCGCGATATCTTCTTTCAGCGGCTCCAGGGTTTTTACTTTAATAGGGCCTTTGCAGATAGGCCGAATATACTTCGGCGTAGCGCCGGCGGCGGCGATTTTATCGCGATATTCGGGAAAATCGTCCTGATCCTGCGGCGTGGCGCGAGGTACGTTCCCGGGTTCGAAACCGGTTAACCGGTGCCGGATGTAGGTGGCATAGCTGATCTTGCCCATCTCGCCGTCGCTGACGATATCCAGCCCGGCTTGTGCTTGTTTGTTCACCGCATCGGCGACGCCTTTGCGTATCGTCGCATCGAATTTTTGGGCATCGACGGCTTCCCCGCGATCCTGGGCGAACAACAGATCGACCACTTCCTGCGGCCTTGGCAGGCTACCGACGTGGGTGGTAAGAATGCGGTCGCTACTCATCTTTATAATGGCTCTCCTGGGTGTGTAAGCTAACGTCCGGTATGAGCATAACACGTTGCATGCAGGGATTATTTCTGACGCAGGGCTGGTTTGTCAGGTAGGATCGCGGTTCCAGTTGGCGAGAAACGACTCGGACGCCAGCTCTTCCAGCAGCAGGGCCTCTTCGTATTTCCACTCCTGCAGCCTGCGCTCCTTGAGCTCTTCGAGCAGCCGGACCCTGCGCTTGGCTTCGCTGTACTTCTTGCGCTGCTGGGCCAGTTCGCGTCCGCAACGCAGAAGCTGTTGGGCCAGGTTTTCGGCGTTGCGGCGCAAGCGCAGGCTGCAGGCGGTGAGGGTTCGCAGGTCGTCGCCGCGTAAATCCGGCATAACGCCCAGGGAGGAAATCAGTTTGGACCGTTCGGCGCTCACTTCGGCCAGCAGGGTCTGCAGGTGGGATTGCTCCTGCAGCAGCGCCTTGAGTTTGGCTTCTTCGGCGGTGAGCTCGGCGCTGCGCCAGCGGAGGACTTTTTCGAGCGAGAATCGAAAGCGCGGCACTTTCTAAGCTCCTTCGCCCGCTGGCTTGGTTTGGATCATGACCGCTTGCTCACGCGCGCGGCTCGTTGGATCATGATTGACCGCTTGCTCACGCGCGCGGCTCGGGAGGGCCACTCTAACCCAGCGCCATGGCGAGCTTAGCCAGACGGCCCAGCGTCTCGTTCAGCGGGCAAAACGTTTGAGCGTCCTGTCGCAGGAAGTCGATAATCTCGGGACGGCAGCGGATGGCTGCATCCAGCTTCGGATTGGTTCCCGCCACGTAGGCGCCGAGTTGGATCAGATCCTGCGAATCGTGATAGAGCGCCAGCGCTTCTCGGAGCTTTTGCAAATGCCCGCGCTGTTCCGGCAGGGCGATCTTCGAAGTGAGCCGGCTAATGGACTGGCGGATGTCGAGCGCCGGATAATGCCCGGCCACGGCCAGCTCGCGCGAGAGAATAAAATGCCCGTCCAGAATGCCGCGCACGGCGTCGCAGATCGGTTCGTTGAAGTCGTCACCCTCCACTAAAACGGTGAAGAAGCCGGTGATGGAGCCTTTCTTGAAATGGCCCGAGCGCTCGAAGATCTTGGGCAGCAGCGCGAAGACCGACGGGGTGTAGCCTTTTTGGCTGGGCGGCTCGCCGGCCGCCAGCCCGATCTCGCGCTGCGCCATGGCCAGGCGCGTTACCGAATCCACTACGAGCAAAACATTCCTGCCTTGATCGCGAAAGTACTCAGCTACCGCGAGCGCGACGAAGCAAGCGCGAATGCGCAAGGGCGCGGGGCGATCCGAAGTGGCTACCACCACCACGGAGCGGCTGCGGCCTTCCGGTCCCAATTCGTTTTCGAGGAAGGCCCGCACTTCGCGATTGCGCTCGCCCACCAGCGCGATCACGCTGACGTCGGCGTCGTTGTGGCGCGACATGGCTCCGAGCAGAGTGCTCTTGCCAACTCCGCTGCCTCCGAAGATGCCGACGCGCTGGCCTTTGCCGCACGGCAGCAGACCGTCGATGGCGCGAATGCCGGTGACCAGCGGCTGGACAATGTGTTCGCGATCCAACGGTTGGGGAGGCGCGGCATAGAGCGGATACGCAGTGGCAGCTTGCAAAGGCGGACCTGCATCCATGGGGCGTCCGAATCCGTCCAACACGCGGCCCAGCAGCCCTGGGCCGACGCGCAGCAAGGCATCGTCGCGGCGGCCGATCACTGGATCGCCGGGCTGCAAGCCGTCCGTCTCTTCGAGCGGCATGGACAGCACGCGATCGTTGCGGAACCCGATCACCTGGGAACGGATCGAGCGGCCGGAAGCCGTGCGCACTTCCACGAAGTCGCCAATGGAAACCACGGGTCCTCGCGACGCAATCAGCAGCCCCACCATTTCGGTTACTTCGCCGATCCACGGCAGGACCTCGATGCCTGGAACCTGCGGGATCAGGTCCAGGATTGGGGAACTCGTGTGGCTGGTCATCGTTCTAATTTGTCGATTAGCCCGCGTTCGATCTCGCGCAACTGGGTTTCCACGGATGCATCCAGCACGCCCTGGGAAGTTTCGAAAAAAATCTCAGCGGGCTTGAGACTCGGATCCGCCGCCAGCGTGAGGCTTTTCGGCGCGCCAGCCTCTTCGAGCAGCTTGCGAACCAGCGGCTCCAAAGCCGGATGCAGGCGCGCGCGATGCACCTCGCGCGATTGCAGTTTCAAAAACGCAGCTCGAAGCAGGCCAGCCAGCGCGTCCGGATCCACGGCCACCTCGCGATGAATGACGCGCCCGGCAATCGAGATCGCCAGCCGCACCAGGTCCTGGATGGTTTCTTCCCGAATGTTTTCCCGCAGCCGCGCCAGTGTGTCGAGCGTTTGGGCAAGCCCCTGGATGGCCGGACGAAATTGTTCTTCGGCTTCCTGGCGTCCGGCCGAGAGCCCTTGCGCATAGCCTTCCCGCCGGGCTTGATCCACTGTGCGGGCGGCTTCACGCTCGGCCTCGTGGTGGGCGTTGCGGCGCGGGTCGCCGGCGGGCGCCACCGTGCGCCACAACATGGGGGTTGCGAAAGCCTCCCCGTCTCGTCCGTTCGCCAGGATCTTAGACGACATATTCAGCGCCGGCGCCGCCTTTTAGGTTGAGCGTCCCTTCGCTCTCCAGTTGCCTCACTACGGCCAGGATCTGTTGTTGCGCGGCCTCCACGTCGCGGATGCGAACCGGGCCGGCGGCTTCCATGTCTTCGCGCAACATCTCCGCGCCGCGCTGCGACATACACTGCAGGAATTGATTTTTCAACTGATCGCTGGTGCCCTTGAGCGCCACTACCAGAAGTTTGCGGTCCACCCGGCCCACCACTTCTTTCATCGCCATGGTGTCGATCAGCAACAGGTCGTCAAAGGTGAACATGTAGTGGCGAATGGCGTCCACCAGCGGCTGCTCGTCCTCCATGCTGTTCAGAATTTCATCGCTCATGGCGCCTTCCATGCGGTTCAGTATTTCCGCTACCGAGCGCGGCCCGCCGTGCAATTCCAGCTTCACTTCGCCCAGGTTTCTCAGCTTCTCGCTGATGACGATGGATATCCGCGCCACCACGTCGGGCGAAACGCGATCCAACTGCGCGATGCGCAGCGTTACGTCCCGGCGCAACGGCGCGGGCAGCGCGGCCAGGAGTGCGGCGGCCTGGGATGCGGAGAGATGCGAAAGCACCAGGGCAATGGTTTGCGGATGTTCGCCCTCGATGAAGCGGCTCAATTGAGTAGGGTCGGCCTTCTGGAGCGACTCGAGGTTTTTGTTGGCGCGCGCCACAGGCCTGGGCAGATGTTCGGCGATGCGCTTGGCGCCTTCCGGACCAAAGGCGTTCGCGAGCACGCGCTTGGCAAAATCGAATCCCCCGCGGCCGCCGCCGCTTTGCCGCACCTTCTCCGAAAACTCTTCGAGAACCGCCTCGGTTTGGGCGGGCGTTACGTTGTCCAGCCGCGCGATGGCTTTGCTGACGGTCTTCACTTCTTCATCGTTGAGCTGCTTCATCACGACGCCGCTGATCTTGTCTCCGAGAGCGACCAGCAGTATGGCGGCCTTTTGCGCACCGCTGATTTTGTTGGAAGCAGGTTCTGGTACAGACATGGCAAATTAACTCGTCTCGTCTGCGGCCAGCCAGCCGCGCAGAACGTCGGCCCAGAGTTCCGGATTATTGCGGCTGTTTTCCTGAAGCTGGGTGAGCAGCACTTCGGTTCGCGACGGCATCAGGGCGGGTAAGCGGGGAGTTTCGCCGATGGCCTGCGCCGCTGCGGGCGGCGCGGCTGAGCTGGTGGGCTGCAAGCTGGCGTAGGTCTCCATGGCCGGCAATGCCTCCCGCGCTTCCACGGCGGCTCGCTGTTTGCGGTTGCGCGACAGTACGAAGCCCACCATCGCAATGACAACCGCAACGCCTCCTACGGTTCCCCACAATTGAACGGGATTTTTCTTCAGCGCTTCGATGGAGAAGGGCTCAGGCTTTTTCTCCGGGCCGGGCGCGCCGGTCGATCCCGGCTCCAGGTTCAGGCTGTTGTCGAACGGTAGCGCCTCCACAGTGAGCTGATCGCCGCGCGTGGAGTCCAGGCCAACCAGGGTTCCCACCAAAGTTTGAATGGCCTTCAACTTTTCGGCGTCGGGCGGAATCACGACGCGGTGAGCCTGCGCGCCTTGCCCTTCCATCCGGTAGCCCTGATCCACCAGAACGGCGATGGACAGCCGCTTGACCGAGCCTTGCGGCAGTTTCAGATGCTTGGTGACGCGGCTGGTTTGATACGTGATGCTCTCCGAGCGCCGGCTGCTGGAGGTGCTGTTACCGCCGGTGCGCGCGGAGGTTGTGGAATCGGGTTTCGCGGAATCGGGTTTCGCGGCGCCGGCTTGTCCGGGCTGTGTGGCGGCAGGCGGCTGTTGTTGGGGCGCGTTGGAGGCGACAGTCTGCTGCGGCGGCAGATTAGCGGCAGTGCCTGGAATGCCAGGGCTGACGCGCGTGGTGGCGCTGGAATCCTCCACCTTCTGCGAGCTGGTCATCACCGATTTGGCAGGATCGAAGGTCTCTTCGCTCTGCTCGCCGCTGGTCATGTCGATGTCGGCCGAGACGCCGGTGCGGAACTTGTCGGCGCCCAGCAGCGGCTCGAGCGTCGAGCCGATCTTCTGCACCAGGTCGTGCTCCATTTTCTGCCGGTATTCCAGATCCAGTTCCGGATCGGCGCCGGGCTCGGCCGACGCCTTGCGCGGACGGACCAGAAGGCCGCCCCGCGAATCGATGACGCTGACAGCCTCCGGCGCTAGGCGATCGACCGCGCTCGCGACCAGGTAGGTGATCGCGGCGCCGTTCTGAGGCGAGAGCTTCGCCCGCGTCCGCAGCGTCACCACCACGCTGGCCTTGGCCTCCTGCTTCGCTTCGAGAAACACGGAATCCTTCGGCAGGCTGATGTGCACGCGAGCCCGCTCGATCTCCGACAAAGTCTGGATGGTCCGCTCCAGCTCTCCTTCGA
>Ga0181525_10004539_pt1 | contig 10629 bp, 6 predicted proteins | sample PEATcosm2014_Bin_48_FD_121100 | JGI IMG/M metagenome (GOLD analysis project Ga0181525, IMG submission 121100) | Peatland microbial communities from MTU Mesocosm Facility, Houghton, MI, USA - PEATcosm2014_Bin06_10_metaG | ecosystem: Environmental > Terrestrial > Soil > Wetlands > Peat | place...
ATCGGTTTCGACGGCCCACACGATTCCGTTGCTGGTACCGTTGGAAGAGATCACGGGAGTTGCGCCCGGGAAGCCGTTGGATTCCGCGGATTGCGAGGTCGGGGAGTTCGAGAGCAGGCCACCGGTCAGGGAAAACGCCTTTAAGTTATCCCCGTTGCCCCATACATACATATTTCCATTCCAGTAAGCGGGCATCGACCAGAGACCGCCGATTCCGTTGACGGTCTGGATTATTTCCGGGTCGCTGGAACAACCGTTGCAGTAGTGGCTGCCGTCGGAGGTCATTTGGTCACGATTGATGACATAGAGCCGTCCCTGTTTTCCGGAAACCACTAGAATGTGCGGGTTGGCGCCCGTCTGATCGGGAACGACCAACACACCGCCGGAGCCGAGATCGGTATCGGAATCATCCAGACTCAACTGGTTGTAGGGGGTGAAGTAATCGACGGGAACGGGGACGCCGTTGGTCAGACTGACTTTTACTACGCTGTCACCGAAGTCGACCGTTGTGCTCGGCGGTGGCGCGGGAGTGGCTGTCGTATAGTCACCGTTGCCCGTGGCAACATAGGCGTTTCCGTTTGCATCCGCTGCGATCCCGGAGCCGGCAGCCCAGATCCCATTGCCTTTGCCATTCGGAGATGAATTCCAAGCGCCGGTATTTTCTAAAACCCCCGTGGCCGGATTAACCGTGTAAGCCAGGATCCAGCCGTGCCACGGACCATTGTCTCCATGAGAAGCGAAGCCTACAAACACATAGCCGTTGTTGAACAATAGGCCGGGACGCTGATTCTCCCATTGATTATTGAACGTGACAGTCGTGCCCCCATCGCCGGTTCCGGGCACGGAGGCGCTTAGCAAGAGTGGTCCGCCGAATTTCTCCGCGCCAGTGGTGACATCGATCGCGTGCAGGCGATAAGGATAGGCGCCATTCTCTTTGGTGTTTACGACCACGTAGAGCGTGTCGGTCAAGGGATCAATGGCCGGCGTTCCGGTGATGCCGATCTCCGGATTGATGTCGCTGGTGCTCACGTCACCATTTGGGATGGAGGTAGCGCCGTTGATCAGAAAGCTCACCTGCCACAACGGCGTACCACCGGAGTCAGCGTCGAAGGCGTAGAGGCTGTCGTGCTCGGTAGCCACATATAAAACATCGTGCACGCCTTTGCCCGGTATGGTTACGCCAGGAAGATAGAGCGGCTGGGCGTAGACGTAGCCATCCACCGGCAGGGTGAATAGCTTTCCAAAGGTCTTTGCTGAAACGTTCGTCGGCGTAAGAATGGTCTCGCTGGTATTTTGTCCGGTTCTGGCATTGTCGTAGTGCTGAGTAAGAATGCTGGTTTGCGCAGAGGCAGCAATCGCCGTTAAGAATACGCCAAGAACGAGAAGCAAAGAGTGTAGCTTGCCGTCGCGGTTTAGGTTCAGAGACAGCTTGGCGGGCAAAGCGATTCTGTACTGTGTCATCGGTTAATTTCCCTGCACTCGGAATCGAGTGCTGCAGTCAGTCGATTAGAGCCTAGAAATTAAATTTTCGCTAATGAAAATTGCGTGAATCGGGGGGATTTCGCGAGAATCAAGCGGCCCTACTGCAAGAATTTGCAACTAGGCGGAAAGGGGCTAGAAATCTAATAGCACAGGGCCGCAAAATTAAGGAGTTATGGTGAGATCTTGCGTCTGTTGCGATCTGCCTACGGTCGATGCTGTGACAATAATTGTCATATTTGATAACGGCTTTTTAACTTCCAGGTTACTTATTTTTTCCTGCGTCAGGTTGGGGGATATTTGGAAGTAAGCCGGCATACTGTTCAGGCTGCCGGGCGGGGTGGTTTCCAGATGAACCCAGGTACCAGAGGCGGGCGCGGGTGCACTTAACGTAATGGTAATATCGACGGCGTCGTGACCTTTGACGGTCGAAATCAGCGAATCATTCTTGGTGAAGGCGACCTGATTTACAGGAATTCGCGGGCAGACGTTCACCGAATCCTGCACGGTATAGACATGATTGCCGGGAGGGTCACCCAGGCAATGCACCGACAATCGGGTAGTCACGATATGAGGGCCGACGGCAGTGGGAATGTGCGTATCATCCCAAAAAAGATAGACGCCGTTTTGAATGACGGGAGTTTTGCTTTCGTAGAGTTTGGTGGACGCGTTGGTGTCGGGCTTGTGTTCGCCGCTGCCGTCGTTCCAGTCGATGGTCGCGGATAAGTAGTCGGCATAGGAACAGGGATTGTTTAGCAAGCCGATCGGGTTATGCACCTGCAGCTTGCGGTAAGAGTTGCCCTCCTCAAAGTTGGTGACGGTAAGAAACATGTAGTTGGAAGCGGCGCCACCCGGAAATGTGAGGAGGCCGCAAGCCATCACAGCAACGACGGGCGCGAGTAGCCTACGCGGGCAGCTTCGCCATAGCGTAGCAGATGATCTTTTACTCTCTGGCATAGGGGTGGTTCACTCGACCTTAGTGTATGAAATTAATTCGCTTTAGCGAAGTGCTGCCTAGATTGGGGCGGGGGGCTTTCACGCCGCGAGTCCAGGGCGATCCTTCTTCTCGGGCGTGGGGCAAGCCCGAGAAAGCTGCCGCGTGGGGAAAGAACTAAACGCAGAAGATCAGCGGCCCGTTTACAACAGTTCCTTCCGGTGAGCCCGTCACCCCACCAGGTCAGAGTTCCTAGCCCCAAGGGCACCGAACAAAAACTCCCCAACAAAAGAACAGATCGTCATCTTGCCCAGGCTCTCGCGGGACGGTTGGTGCAGTCTTTGACGACCGTCATCATCCCGCTTAGCGACCGCGTCATCTTCGTTGGCTCACCTTCGCTCCTCATAATTATCAGTATGTCTATTATAGTTATGGTATATCATGATTTACTGAAGTCGCTTCACGTAGGGTGGTCGGAATTGTGCCCAAGCCACTCAGAGGTAGGATGCAGCCATGAATATCACTGCTCGCACCAGATTCGTTGCCGCTGCCGTCGTAGCAATCTTCTCCATCACCCTTTCGGTGTGGGGCCGGTCTGTCGACGGCATGTGGGAGGCGACCGTCACCGTGAACAATGTTTCCGTTCCGTTCAGGATCGAAATCGAGGGCACCGGAGCGGATGTGCATAGCTACTTCTTTAATGGCGACGACCGCGTCAACCCATCGAACAGCGGGATGTTCCAGAATGACTCTCTGGTGTTGAACTTCGATAGTTATGCCACGAAGCTGGAAGCAACTCTGAAGGACGGAGCATTGGTTGGAACCTACGGCGGCACCTCTGAAAACGCCTACGCGTTCCAAGCAAAGCGGCACGATCCATCCCTGGTTCCGGTCGCCGGCCAACATGCTCCTGATATCTCCGGGCTTTGGGAAATTCAAGTCAAGAGCCCGAAGGGCGAGTCAGCGTGGCACTTCGTTGTAAACCAGATCGGTGCAAAGGTCGATGCAGCGATTCTGCGGGTCGATGGCGACACGGGAACCCTCTCGGGCAATTACAAAGATGGCAAGTTCGCCCTCAGTCACTTCACTGGCGAGCGGCCGTTTTACGTGGAAGTAACGCCGCAATCCGACGGTAGCCTGCAATTGCAAGTCGCCAGCTTTCATGACACCCAGACCCTGATAGCGCTGCGGCCAGCGGACGCACGAGCCAAGGATCTTGCTCCACCGGACGACCCAGCGCAGCACACAAAAGTGAAAGATCCCACCCAGCCGCTGCGCTTTTCCTTTCCGGATGTGATCGGCCGCGTCGTCTCCAACACTGACGATCGATTTCAGGGCAAAGTGGTGTTGGTTAATATAACCGGAAGTTGGTGTCCGAACTGCCACGACGAAGCCCCTTTTCTCGAAGAACTCTACCGCAAGTATCACGGTCTGGGACTCGAGATTGTCGCCCTGGACTTCGAGCCAGCAGAACAGCTCAAGAGCCTCTCGCGAGTCCGCGCGTTCATCGAGCGCTATGGCATCGAATACACCTACCTGATCGCTGGAGAACCAAGCCAGCTGAACGAGAAGATTCCACAGGCGGAAAACCTGAATGCTTGGCCCACGACATTCTTCGTTGGCCGAAATGGCCTCGTGCGTTCGATCCACACTGGTTTCACCAGTCAGGCGAGCGGGGAGCTCGATTCACGTTTGAAAGACAGTGTGCACAACGAGATCGCACAATTGCTTTCGGAGAATGTTCATGTCGCAAAAGGCGGAAACTGAGACCTCGGAGTTTGCTTCCCTAAAATCAGAGAAAGCGTCGACCCTACGCCCACAGTTCTTGTATCTTCATATATTGCAAGATCTCGACAGGCAGATGGGTGTTCATCCTTCCAGGAGTCAATCATGATAAGCCGTAGAAGCTTCCTCGTATCCGCCGCGGCCGCTGCTGGTGTCGCTGTTGCACAACCGGTACTGGGAAAGGTGGCCGGCCGAGACCCACTCACCCGCAAAGAGCGCGTAGACCGGGCACTGGCGGGGCAGGATGTAGACCGTCCGCCATTCACGCATTGGCATCACTTCGGACCGCAGACTCCCGAAGAACATGCCAAAGCGACTCTCGATTATCACTGGAGGTACAAGACCGACATCGTGAAGGTGATGAGCGATTATCCGTATCCAAAGCCCGCAGGCAACTGGTATGAGCTGAAGGTTCTAGACAACCCTTTCCCCGAGCAGATTCGTGCCTTGGAACTGATCCGTGACGGACTGCACGGAGACGCGTATGTTCTCGAAACTGCTTTCAATCCCTGGCAGGTCGCAGTCAAACTTTCGTCGAAGGAAGAGGTCGTTCGCCTGCAGCAGGAGAACCCGCAGCGACTGCTCGACGCCCTTGATGTGCTGACGCAGTCGCACATTAACCACGCCAAGCGCGCCTTTGCCGCGGGCGCTTCGGGGGTTCTGTTTTCGATTGCCAACGCCAATCGCGGGGAGCTCTCGCCGGCAGACTACGCCAAATTCAGCGCGCCGTATGACAAGCGCTTTTTTGCAGCGACCGCCAGCGCCAAGCTGAACTTCCTCCATTTGCACTGGGAGAACGAATATGTTGACCAGTTTGTCGACTTTCAGGCCCCCGTCGTCAACTGGTCCGTCCAGTCCAGCGGAGTGTCGGTCGGCACTGTGCGCAGCAAGTTCCCGCAGACGATTGCCACCGGAGTCGATGAGAAGAATTACAAGGATCTCTCCTCGGAGCAGATCCGCACCCAATGGCAGACCGCCAGGAATGTGGCTGGCAGCAAGTTCATTCTGACACCGGGATGCTCAGTCCCCAATGACAGCACCGACGAGGAACTGTCTCGACTTCCTCAGGTTGTGGGAGCGTGAGCGCGGTACCGAAGGTTGAGGACATCCTATAGAGATACTTCTAATGCTCAAGACCATCGCCATTGTGCTGTTTTCAGCCGTTGCCTTTGCCCAGCAACTTCCCACCCCTGACGGCGCCGTTGCCACTCATCGCTCGGTGCAGCAGGAACCTTCCTCTAAAGCAAAAAAGTTGACCCGCGCAGAGTTTGACGCGCTGCTTGCCCACGCCGATAAGATTCTGCTGATCGATGTCCGCAGACCGGATGAAATATCCTCCATTGGCGGCTTTCCCGTCTACCTCAGCATACAAATTGACGACCTCAAAACTCATCTAACTGCGATCCCCAGAGACCGGACCATAATCACCATCTCCAATCACGCCGTCCGTGCCGGGGTTGCTGCAGATCTGCTGATCGCCAACGGATTCCGTGTGGCCGGGGCCGTCGGCGCGCAGACCTATGAGTCGGAGGGCGGAGCCCTGCTCAAGGTCGCTCCGCCCAAGCCTCAGGAGAACTCCAACCCAGCTGGTCAAAGGTAGAACTCAAAATCATGAAGACTCATCTTTCGTTCGCGCTCTTACACCGAGTTTGCCGCCGTTGCGGCGACGATTCTCACCGGCATCGCCAAGATCCAGGACCTACTGAAGTGATCTGGCCGGGACAAACCCTCGTCCGCGACGCCCCGCCTACTTGTCGATGCTCTCGGCAGAGAGCGCTGAAATAGAGTGACCGCGCCACCCAGAAAAGCCCCGTGGCCACGCGCCTAACACCTAGAGCAAGCCCATCTGCATCGCCCGTTTGCGATCGGTCTCTACGCCGGTGATTCGGAGATCTCGGCAATGTGGTCGCATTCAAAGCCATGGCGGAACCCCAGAACCGCGGCAGAAAACAAAGCAAGATTTGAGGTATTAGTGGGCATAATCGAAATTTGCTTCGGGCTAATCTTCGCTAAAGGACGCAGTCCACAACCTTCACGAGTTGATCTCTCCAGACTCGATGTGTAGGCTCAGGCCAGGGCGCTCCGTCCTTGATCCAGTCTGCGAGCGCCTGTACTTCCTCCGGAGTGAGTTTGCCGCGACGCGGCATTTTCAGTTCGCCCGTCTGTCGCACGGACTGTATCAGCAGACTGTCGTCTGGCTTTCCCAACGCGATGGCGGGCCCTCGCTTCCCGCCACATAAAAGTGCCTCGCGAGAGTCCACACGGAGTCCGGATCGGCTATCGTCTTCCCCGTGGCACTTGATGCACTTACGATTCAGAATAGGTTTCACTTTCTCGGCGAATAATTGCTCCCCTTCGGCTCGTTCGGCGGGCGTGAACCTCGATGACGTGCCCCCCCGCAAGAACGGCACGCGCGCATACAAGAGGGTTGCGACGGCGGCCAGAAAAACGGCGGCAACGGCAATCACTTTCCGAGACATCTCCCTAATTCTCCCTTGAAAACCCTTATGGGCATTTGTTGCGAACGCCGGGCTGGCGTGCTCTTTAGTTCAGACAATCGCGGACTATACGAAAACTCCAGTCTGAACGACACCGGCGACATCAGTGAGCCGAAAGTTGCGTCCTGCGTAGCGATATGTGAGCTGCTCATGGTCCAGACCCATCAGGGCTAGCATCGTTGCATGCAGGTCATTGATGTGCATGCGCCCCTCGACCGCCTTCATGCCAAGCTCATCGGTCGCACCATAGCTGAATCCCTTTTTCACACCCGCTCCGGCAAGAAACATGGAGTATCCGGTGATGTTATGGTCACGGCCGTCGGCGCCCTCCGACGTGGGGAGGCGTCCGAACTCGGAGCCAAAGAGCACGAGAGTGTCATCCAGAAGACCGCGCTGTTTGAGATCCGCCAAGAGCGCGGCCGTGGGCTGATCGATCATGCGGCATTGATCGATGAGTCCCTGGTGCAGATTCGTATGATGATCCCATCCTGGCTGGCGAATTTCGATAAAGCGGACGCCGGCCTCGTTGAGCCTGCGAGCCATCACGCACTGGCGCGCAAATGAGCCCCAGGGGCCGGGCTTAACTCCGTACGCGTCCAGCACGTGTTGCGGTTCCTTGGAGATATCGAGCAAAGCGGGAACTTTGTCCTGCATTCGGAAGCCGAGTTCGTAAGACTTAATAACGCCATCGACAGCTTCGGGCGCGCCCGGGGTAGCGGCCAGACCGCGGTTCATGTCCTGAATGAGATCGAGTTGCTCGCGCTGCAGACTTTTTGGCGAAGCGGCCTCAATATTGGGCATCGCCCCCTGATCGCTGATCGGGGTTCCCTGATAATACGCCGGCAAAAATGCGCTTCCGTAGTTCACCGCGCCGCCGAAGTCAATCGTGGGATTGATGGTGATGAAGCCCGGCAGATCCTGGTTCTCCGTTCCTAGCCCATAGAGCAGCCACGCTCCCATGCTGGGACGAGTCAAGGCGGCGTTGGCGCTGCCGGTGTGCAATTGCACGACCGCTTGCGGATGCGCTGGAGTGTCCGTATACAGACCGCGAAGGAAGCAGAGATCGTCAGCCCGCGTGCCAATATTCGGCATCAACTCCGAAAACCACGCGCCGGATTGGCCGTACTGCTTGAATTGGAACTTGGACGGCGTAAGAGTGCCGCCACCGGGTCCGGATTTTCCAGCGCTCTTCTGCAGCGCCTCCTTGTATTGGAAGGTGTCCAGAGTGGACATGGATCCTTCCATGTAGAGGAAGATAATTCGCTTGGCTTTGGGTGTGAAATTCGGCCGCTTGGGGGCGAGCGGATTCGCCGGGCTTAACAGATCTTCGGCGAGGACCTCCGGCGCAACGGACCCGAGCAATCCAGCCAGGGCAAAATACCCAAAGCCGCAGCTTGCAGTCTTCAACAGCGTCCGTCTCGAGGTGATGAGAGGCTTATTGTCGGGCATAGTAGATGTCTCCTTGTCGAGCTACAGCATGTGTTAACGGACGAAGTCGAACTCAGCGGAGGCATAGAGAGATTGCACAAAACTCGCCCACGCTGCTTGTTTGGAATTTTCCGGCTGAATGGCCGGCGCACCGGTTTCTTTCGGCGGATCGCCCTGATCGTCCGCCCTGACAATGCCCGCGGCAATATCCGATGGCGGGTCGCCGGCCTGCATGACATGACCTTGGCTTGAAGCGGCGTTGGCTAAATGCAACTTGCCATAGGTATCCTTGTAGCGTCCTAAGAAAGCCTCGATCTTCTTGGTTTCCCGCGGGCTGGGATCGCGCGACAGGATCAATTCGTAAGCCCGGCGTATGCGCGCCGTGTCACTCCGATGCGGGCTGGCCAGCAGGCTATCCGCGAGGTATAGCGACTGTTCCCGCACGAACGGCGAGTTGAGCATGAACAAGGCCTGTGTGGCGACCGTTGTCGAATCGCGCTGTCCGGTTACCAGTGTTTGTATGACAGGATTAAAGGCGGCTAGCGTCCGTGGCGTTTCGCCGCGAAGCAACGGAAGATAGATGCTGCGATAAGTGCTGCGGTCGGCGGCCTCAAGTAGCGAGTGAACTACGGGACCGTCATCCTGGATCTCAATCATCCTCACCTTCATGGAGGGTGAGCCGATTGGATGCGTCAGTTGCAGCCGGCCAGCCGATGCCAGAATGCTGTCGCGAATCTCCTCGGCCTCCAGGCGCCGCGGAGAGTGTCGCCACACGAGGCGGTTGGAGGGATCGATCTCCCGGTAACCGTCTGGAATATTCGATCCGAGGCGATAAGCTCGCGAGAGAACAATCTCCCGAATGAGTTTTTTCGTCGACCATCCATTCCGCATGAACTCGCGAGCGAGATAGTCGAGCAGTTGAGGGTTCGATGGTTCATCGCCCCGTGAGCCGAAGTTATCGAGCGTACTGACGATGCCCGCATCGAATAGGTGGGCCCAGACGCGATTTACGTAGACTCGCGCCGTGAGAGGATTGTTTGGGCTGGTGATCCAGTGCGCCAGTTCCAAGCGGCCGCTGTGAGACCGGGGAATCTTAGGAGCGTCTGGAATGGAGATCACGCTGAGATACCCCCGCGGCACGATGGGTCCGTGACGCTCTTCGACCCCGCGAATGCGCACGCAGGTGTCGCCGACCACGCCTTCCCGTGCGCTGTGGACGCCATAGCCGTGTTCTCCTAAGTCTGCGATCAGCGTGAGATCTTCATTCATGCGGTTATATTTCTTCTCGAGACGTTCATACACCGGCTTCCCGTCCGGTCCTACCGCGTTGCCTTCCGGAGTGTCCTTGATCGCGTCGAATTCCTTCTTCGCCGCGGCCGTCTCCGCCTTCAGTTTCTCGATCTCCTCCTTGGGGATCGAGGGCGCGGTGGCGTTGCTCAGATAGCCAAGCAACTTTGGTGCGTAGTAGTCCAGGCTGCTGCCGCCCATGCCGCTCTTCAATCCTGCCGCGTCGATGGTGCTGCTGAAGATGCCGGCCAGCGCGTAGTAGTCGGTGGTTGGAATCGGGTCGTACTTGTGGTCGTGGCAACGCGCGCAGGAGACGGTAAGCGCCATCGTTGCGCGGGTTACAGTGTCGATCTGGTCGTTCACATTGTCGATCTTGTAGCGAGCGCTGAAGCGTTGGTTCAGGTCCTTGGGGCCTAACGCCAGAAACCCTGTGGCTGTGATCAACCGATCCCGCTCGCTTGGCATAGTTGCAGGAAGCAGATCGCCGGCCAATTGCTCCTGAATAAAGCGGTCATAGGGAATGTCGCGGCTTACGGCATCGATTACGTAATCGCGATAGCGCCAAGCGTTGGGGTAGGGAAGGTTGCGCGAAGGCCCCGAGGATTCCGCGTACCGGGCCACATCCAGCCAGTGGCGACCCCAGCGTTCTCCATACTGCCGAGAAGACAACAAGCGATCAACAAGCTGGGTATAGGAATGCGCGGAGTGATCCTCCCGGAACGCCTTCACTTCCTCCGGAGCCGGGGGAAGTCCGGTCAGGTCGTAGGTCAGCCTGCGGATGAGAGTTACCGGATCGGCATCGCGGACTGGAGCAAGTTTCTTCTCTTCCAGTTTGGCGAGGACGAAGCGATCGATGTTCGTTGCAGGCCAGGAATTGTTGGCAACGGTGGGCACAGCAGGATCGGTGAGTGGCTGCCACGCCCAGTGCTTGGCCCTAAGCTTCACATAGCTGGCGGCAATATGGGCAGGCGTCGGCGGGAGTTTCTCGGTCTCGTCGGGCCAGGCCGCGCCGTCCTTGATCCAGTTTTCGAGGACAGCGATTTCCTCAGCGGGCAAAGCCGGGCTCTCCTGCGGCATTCGCTTCTTGGGGTCGGTCTCTTTGATCTTGTCGATGAGCAGGCTCTTCTCCGGATGCCGGGGTACAATCACGGGCCCGTCATTGCCGCCCGAAAAGATGGCCACTCCAATATCCACGCGGAGCCCGCCCGCCTCCTTGAA
>Ga0181525_10004540_pt1 | contig 10626 bp, 4 predicted proteins | sample PEATcosm2014_Bin_48_FD_121100 | JGI IMG/M metagenome (GOLD analysis project Ga0181525, IMG submission 121100) | Peatland microbial communities from MTU Mesocosm Facility, Houghton, MI, USA - PEATcosm2014_Bin06_10_metaG | ecosystem: Environmental > Terrestrial > Soil > Wetlands > Peat | place...
CCGGAAGGACTGGCGAGGTAGGTGCTGGCCTCTCCCGGCTTCGGATGTTTATTGATGATCGAAAGGTCCCCTCGCCGCGGCCCTGAAGCCACCCGCTGAAAAACGAATTCCTGCATGTTAGGGATGTCGAGCAACGAGAGATTCTCGGACGGAGATCCGACAAATATCAGGTTGGTTTTCTTGGCATCGTCGAGGGAGAATAAGCTCCCGCGCTTTACCCGGATTTTCTGTCCCAGCGTGCCGAACGCTTCATCGAGAGCGTGGATGGCAAGCACCTCTCCTACACCTGTGTAATGGTCATATACGGCGACCTTCGAATCCTGCCGTGAATCGTAGTAACGCATGCCAGTTTCTGGTCGTCCGACGAAAGCTGCGTTGCTGAAGATCACCCAAGGCTCCTCGCCACCGGAAATAAAGGGTCTCCAAAACACAGCCAGAGGGGTCGCGCCTCGGACTGCAATGGGCTTAGCCGTCGTGGCCCCCTCCAGTCTGCGGTTCCACAGCACGCTTCCCAAAGCGATCAAGGAGACGATCAGGCCGATCACCAACAAGATCACAGCCATCCGCCAGCGTGCCGGGACAGGCAACTCGGTCGCAGGCAGGTTCTGTGCCTGCGTTCCCGAATCGACTGACGTGGCGCCAACCGACCGCATCTCGAATGTGAGGTGGTAGCTGCCCTTCGGAATCCTAACTACGATTGGATCCGCTGCCCCCTCCGTGGCGTAGTACTCCGCCAGCTTGAGACGAAGACGCCCAGCTTGCACCCGGATGGTTGAGTCCGTTTGCGGATCAAAGTCCGCAGGCCGGCCGTACACTTCGGTGGCAATCTGGTACTCCTTCAGGGGTGCATGGGGCTGATAGAGGGATTGCTTCGCGAGATACTGCAGCAGCCTGCACAGGGATTCCGAGCTTCGCAGGCTATGACTTTTAGTAATGTGATCTATTTGTTGATAGCATTGCTCTTGCTCGGGGGCAAAAGTGTGTGTCACAGCCATTTAACACCGACGTAACAAAGGATTGCATCGTGCTGCAGCAGCAGCATTTTACCGCAGTAACGGTCTTGAAACATAGTGAAACTTTCGCCGCTACTAGAAAAGTACTACAAATTGCAGTTCTTGATCAGGCGTGCCCCAGGAAATCAGCGCCTTCCCCGACCCCGTAGTCTGGAGGAAACATGAAGACTAAGATCCTTTCCGTTCTGATTAGCCTGTGCCTTTCCGGCTTGGCGCTGGCTCAAACGGATACCGGCCGTATCTTCGGAACTATCACAGATGCAACCGGCGCCGTCGTCTCCAATGCCACCGTTAGCGTGACCGACGTCGCAACCGGACGGGTGGTAATGGCGACGACCGATGCTGCGGGCAACTACTCCGTCAATGCGCTGCCCGTGGCAAAGTACCGGGTTGAGGTGAAGAAGGATGGGTTCAAGACCGAGAACGCCGATATTGCCGTCGACGTTTCCCAGGTTCTTGAGGTCAGTCTAAAGCTGCAACTTGGCGCAGCCTCCACCACGGTCGACGTGACTGGCGAAGTTCCGATTGTGGATACCTCGACCTCAAGCGTCGGCGAAGTGATTCAGGGACGCCAGGTAGTGGATCTCCCTCTGAACGGCCGCAACTTCACGGCGTTGGCCTTGCTGGCCCCGGGCGTCAGCCGCGGTGCTTACAACAATAACGCAGCCGGCATTGGCCCTTCGGGGGCAAGTGCGGCAGCCGAGACTTGGCGCAACTTCGATTCCGGTGGAGCTTCGCTGGCGGTAAACGGCCTGCGTCCTCAGGCTAACAATTACATTATGGACGGCATCGACAACAACGAATCACTGGTGAACACGATCGTGATCTTTCCGGCGATCGAAGACGTAGCGGAATTCAAGACAACCACCAACGTTGCACCAGCAGAGTTTGGACGCGCGGGAGGCGCGGTCATCCAAGTCGCCACCAAGTCCGGAACCAACCAGATACACGGTGCTGCATACTGGTTCAACCGTTCCAAGATCGCTGCCGCAGATACGTTTCAGTACACATCCGAGCCTCAATGTACCTTCCTCGGCGAGTCAGGCTGTGTGGCCCTTCCATCGCTAAGCCGCAACCAGTTCGGTGCGGCGCTGGGTGGACCCATCTGGAAGAACAAGGTTTTCGCATTTGTCGATTACCAGGGTTGGCGCCAGGTTCTGCCGGCTGGCGTCCTCACCACCCACGTGCCAACGGCGCTCATGCGCACGGGCGATTTCTCTGAGCTTTGCGGCGGCGCGGCCAACTGCGCAACAGCTTATCTAAACCCGGCAGCGAACGCTACGAGCCTTCCTTACTCAGGACTGCCCGGATGCAGCGCCGCCATGGCAGCCAATCCAAATGCTTTTGTTTCGACGAACGGGATGAACGCCGGGTACGTCTTCAACCCGCAAACCTGTCTGCCGTTCGGTTGGAACACTGGGACCGACTCGCCTGGACCCACCATTAATATGATTCCTGCTGGCAGCCAGATTGGACCCGCGATCAGCTATCTGAACTTGTTCCCTCTCCCGAATATCGCGGGTGCGAACATCGCGGTTAACGACAGTAACTTCAGCGAACCACAATCTGAGGTTATCAATGAGAACGACTACGACGCGCGCCTGGACTTTGTGGCCACTTCAAAGGACACGATCTTTGGCCGGTACAGCCTGGGCACGGACTTCCTGAATGGCACGACAATTCTGTCGGACTCCACTCACAACTTGCCCTCCGGCGGCGGTACCAACCCGTCCCATCCGCGACAGGTTGCCACGGGCTGGACCCACATCATCAGCCCCACGATCATCAACGAATTTCATTATGGCTGGATTCGCGATCTTCTCGGTTACCAGCAGCCTAACGGGAGCATTCCGACGGCCGCCAACATCGGCATCCAAAATGCCAACACTTCTCCGCTGCTGGGCGGCATGCCCATCATCGGGGGATGGTATGGGAACATCAGCTATATCGGAGACGGTGGCCCTTATCTCGTTATCGAGCCCACCCAGCAGTTCAGCGATGCGGTGAGTTGGATTAAGGGAAAACACACCTTCAAGTTCGGCGCCAGCATCATTCACCGCGATGTGAACTGGGATCAGGGCAATGATGCCAAGGGCTACTTCTGGATCGACGATGGCAACTATGGCGCCTATCCAGCTCCAACTTCCGGCCACGGAACATTTACCGGATACGAGACTTCCGAATTGCTTGCCGGGTTCATGGGCGCCTATTCTTTCGGCTCATTTAGCGGATACTTTCAGACCCGCAGCTGGGAGAACGGCTTCTTTGCCCAAGACGACTGGCGCGTCAACCAGAAGTGGACGCTGAACCTTGGCCTGCGTTATGACCTGCTCACCTGGCCGAGCGAAGCCAGCAACCATCAGTCCAATTTCAATCCCGCGACAGGGGAACTGGTTGAGCCCGGATCAGCCGCAGCCCACAGTGGCGGATACAACGCCTCTCTGATCGACACGCCGAAGCATAACTTTGGTCCCCGCATCGGATTTGCATGGGATATATTCGGGGACGGCAAAACCGTGCTCCGCGGCGGGTATGGGCTGTTCTACTATCTCGACCGCGGCGGCGTCGGCAACGAGCTTTCCAACAACCCGGACTTCAACGGGACTTCGACCGATTATGCCTGTCCGACGGCGACCACCTGCGGGAGCGGCTACCGGATTGCGTTCACGGGACAAGCGCCGCTCGGGGATAACAACCCCGCCGATGCTACGGCAGCGCTTCCGCCGAAAACTGCCGGCATCGCCCCGAATGCGGTGACCACCACCAACAATGTAATTTACTACCCCAAAAACAGCCCCAACTCACACATCCAGGAATGGAACCTCCAGATTGAGCGTGCCTTGGATAACAAGACATCGCTGGACGTGGCCTATGTTGGAACGAAAATGAGTAATCTTGCCACTACCTTCAATGCCAACCAGACGATTTTTGGCACCGGTTGTAGTGATTGTCTTCTTCCGGGTACAAGCTGGTTCCCGGTTGGGGGTCCGATCAATCCGAACGGTGTTGGCGCTATCAACGCGACAGAGATGATCGGGAACGGAGACTACAACGCTCTGCAGGCGAAACTGAACCGGCGCATGAGCAGCGGACTTCTGCTGACAGCGGCCTACACCTGGTCGCATACTCTTGACGACTCCCCCTCCGCATTCGGCGAATCCGGCGGCGTCATCATGGGAGCCAACGGGACGCCACTGCTGGCATTTGAGCGTGGCAACTCTGACACAGACCAGCGCCAGCTCTTTAGCCTTAGCTCCATCTATGAGCTACCCTTCGGGCGGGGAAAAGCTTTCGGTAACGATGCACCGAGGGCAGTGAATTACGTGCTTGGCGGCTGGCAGTGGAACAACGTGATTCTGAAAGCTACCGGCACGCCAATCGACATTGATGGGGCGCCGACCGGCAATGGCCGTCCCGACTACAACGGCGGATGCAAGACCAATGTCTCGTGGCATGTATGGATCGCGTGCCCAACTGGCGCCTTCACAGCTCCGGCTGGCCCCTTTGGGCAAGGCGATCTTGAGCGGAACGCTTTCTCGGGCCCGGGAACCTTCGACTGGGACATGTCCCTGGTAAAAAATATTCCGATCAAGGAGCGGGTGACGGCGCAGTTGCGCGCCCAAGTCTACAACCTGACCAACACGCCACAGTTCCAGAACCCGGACACCAACTACACCAACACCGGCAACACGGGCTTCGGCACGCTGCTCAACGCTCGTATATCCCCTCCGAATCGTGAACTTGAACTCGCTTTACGTGTGTCCTGGTGACAAACAGCCCTGGGAGACGCTTGAGAACAGTTCTCAAGCGTCTCCTGATCGTTTGAGTAATACAAGTTCTTGGTTCTCCTTTCTTAATTGTTTGCTCCGCGTTGTTCGGGTGGTTTGCCTCAATCGGGGCGCTTCTAACGCCATGAGAAACAAACGCGCGCTCGCCCTCACGCTGTTTCTGACCTGCTTCCTGACGCTGTCGGCGTGGCCGCAATCAGATGCTAGGGCCGGGCAAGTTCCTGTCGTTCGCAAGGCCGCAGTTCACAAGCCCGAGGTTTACAAGCCTCTCATTCACAAGATCGAACCGCCTAACTGGTGGGTAAATTACACGCCTGCGCTCACCCTGCTGCTCACTGGTGAAAATCTGAGCGGCGCCCGAGTAGAAAGCCCAACCCAGGGTCTAACTGTGCTCGGCGCGGAGGCTTCTGCCAACGGACGCTACCTGTTCGTCCACCTGCACCTGAGTTCCGATCTGTCCCCCGCAACCGTTCCCCTGCAATTGACCACTTCGGCGGGATCGACGACCGTCGCGTTGCCGCTGCTGGCTCGCGCGGACTCCCGCGGCCGCTTCGAAGGCTTTTCCCGCGACGATGTCATCTACCTGATCATGCCCGATCGTTTCGCCGACGGCGACCCTTCGAACGATCGGCCCGCAGATTCGAACGGCGCTGGTTCCGAGGTTGCGAAATATGACCGCAGCAATCCCATGGCATATCACGGCGGCGATATGACCGGCATTCGAGAGCACCTCGGATATCTGCATGATCTTGGCGTCACCACGCTGTGGCTCACTCCGGTCTGGAAGAATACCGACTCCGACTATCACGGCTACCACGTCGTCGATTTCTACGCCCTCGACGACCACATGGGCTCCATGGCGGAATACCGGGGGTTGGTTGCCGATGCGCACCGGCTGGGCATGAAAGTGCTAATCGATTACGTCGTCAATCACACCGGCCCTCACCATCCCTGGGCCAATGATCCGCCCACGCCCACTTGGTTTCATGGCACGCCTGCCCATCATCTGGAACCCGCTTATACGTTCACCGGGCTGGTCGACCCTCACGCTTCGCCCCGCGAGTATCTCCACACGCTCGATGGCTGGTTCGCCGGCAAATTGCCTGATCTGAATCCGGACGATCCCGCGCTCGCTCTTTACCTGGCACAGAATGCGATGTGGTGGACGGAGATTGCGCAATTAGACGGCTTCCGTCTGGACACATTCCCCTATTCGACCCGCCAGTTCTGGAGTGGATGGCACGAGCGACTGCGCCAGGTGTATCCGCAGTTCGATTACCCGCAGATCATGGACATCGGCGAAGTGTCCGACAGCGATTCGACCATCACCTCATTTTTCGAAGGCGGGCGAAAGCAGTTCGACGGCATCGACTCAGGTCTGGCCACGGTTTTCGATTTTCCGCTCAGCCAAGCCTTGCGCGAAGTGGTTATCAAAGGCGCTCCGATGGGGAAGATCGTCGATGTTCTTCGCCATGACGAACTCTATCCTCATCCCGAAACGCTGGTTACCTTCATCGGAAATCATGACCAGGAGCGCTTCGTGAGTGAAAAAGACAGCAGCCCGGCCAAACTCAAAGCCGCGTTCGGATTGCTGCTGACCTTGCGTGGGATTCCACAAATTTATTCCGGCGACGAAATCGCGCTGCCCGGCGGCGCCGATCCCGACAACCGGCGTGATTTTCCGGGAGGCTTTCCCGGTGATCGGCGCAACGCCTTTACGGCCAGCGGACGCACTCCCGAAGAACAGGACGTGTTCGCCTACGTGCAGTCGCTGCTGGCGTTGCGCAAGAACCACCCCGCGCTTCGAACCGGAAAGCAGTGGCACATCGGATGGGACAACACCTACTATGCTTTTCTGCGGGAGTTGCCGGCAGAGAAACTGCTGGTGGTCTACAACAACGCTCCGAAGACGGTCGCGCTCAGCATTCCCGTCGAAAACACGCCGCTGGAAACTGCCCACCAGTTGCAGACCGTGTTTGGCAATAGCGCCGCAGAGCTTGTAGGCGGCAATGTGCGCGTCTCACTGCCGGCCCAGACACTCTCCGTGTTCAGCGTGCGGTAGCGAGCAGGCTTCGGTAACGATCGTGCCAATCCGGGTAGTGGGTCAGTTGGAAAAAAGATTCGTATCAGGGCATGCCTTCAGGCATGCTGGCACCATGCGAAATTTGGATCGGCTTGAGCCGCTGAGGGCCGTGAGCGGCTAAAGCCGATTTTGTAACACAGAATGTATTGGCATCGCTGAAGCGGTGCCCTGATACGAGTCTTTTTCAAACCCCCGCTCCGCGGGATGTTGACTTTTGTTCGTCGCCGACGGAAGCTCGTCCATGAGGCTTTACAGTCTCTTCTGCCTTTTCTCGGGGGTTCGCCGCAAGTGACGCGTAGTGTCAGGTCTGCAAATCGTCTCAACACACTGCTGCTGTGTGCGGCGCTGCTGGCTTCCTCAGGGTGTCTGAATCTTGTCGCTCCGGTTCGAGCGCAGAACGCGGCGCAGAACAAGAGCCATCCCGCCGCGTCTCCGCTGATGCGGCAAGTGCAGCAGGCGCTCAGCCTCGACGAGCATGGCGACCGGCAGGGGGCGATGAACCTTGTCCTCCACTTGCTTGAGCAGCACCCGACGTTCGAGCCGGCAATCAAGCTGAAGGGCCTGTTGCTGGAGGAGGCCGGCCGCACCTCCGAAGCGGCGGCGGCCTATGAAGAGGCACTGAAGCTCGCGCCCAACGACGCCGATGTCTTGCTGAAGACTGGCGCCTACAAACTGGCGGCGGGCCAAAAGGAAGAAGCCATCAAGCTGCTGCAGCACTGCATCAAGATTCTTCCGGGCGACGGAGACGCACAGTATTACCTTGCCCAGGCCTATCACCTGAATGGGCAGGACGACCTGGCGCTGGCCGCCATCCGTCTGAGTTTGAAGGCCGAGCCCGACAATGCATCGGTGTGGCAAAAGTATGGCGAGCTGTTGTGCGTTTCGGAAGATTGTGAGACGGGGCTGAAGTGGCTGCTGAAGGCGCGGCATTCCGATGCCACGCTGCCGAAAATTGATTATGACATTGCTTTGACCGATTTGAAGTTGATGGATCTTAACGAAGCCGCGCAGTACGCCGCGCGAGCGGTTGCATCCCAGCCCAACGATGTTCCAGCGCTGCAACTGCTGGCCGACGTGGATGTAAAGCTCGCTAAATGGCAGGAGGCCAGGGATACCTTTGAACGCATCCTTGTGTTAAAACCCAACGACGTGGATTCACTGTTCGGGCTTGGCCAATGCGAATTGGAACTGAAGAACTATCCGGCTGCCATCGATAAATTGCAATTGGTATTACGGCTCGCTCCCACGCGGCTGTTGGCGCATTACTATCTGTCGCGGGCGTATGCCGCGATGGGCAGGACGGAGGACGCCCGCCACGAGGCGGCGCTGCATCAGTTGATGATGGAACAGATGACCTTCGTCCGCTCCGTCGAAAGCGAGGGAAGCGAACTTCCCATCACGCCCCAGGCTGCTCAATTGCTGGCGGAGCATCACGAAGAGGAAGCGTTGCAGCTGTATCGCAACCGTTTCAAGGGAACTGCGGCCACGCTTGCGGATGCCTATGTGTTCATCGGGAAGCTGTATCTCGGCATGGGAAATAAAGAAGATGGCCTGCGCAGTCTTCATCATGCGCTGGAAATTCAGCCCACGGTTCGAGGCGCTCATACGTATGAGGGAATACTGGCGCTGAAATTGGGCGACCTGAGCGGGGCCGAGAATCAGTTCAAGGCGGAACTGGCGAACGATCCGAACTATCAGACGGCGATTGCCGAGATGGGCGAGGTCCGGTACCACCAGGATCGCTGGTCCGATGCAGCGGAGCAACTGGCGAAGTCAAGGACCATGACCCCAGAGTTGCTTTACATGCTTTGCGATTCTTACTTCCACATGGGAAAAATTGCAGATGCCGACTTGACCGCCGAAACCGCCGCGGCTTATGGGAGAAACAATGCGGAGCTTATGAAAGGCCTTCTCGACCTTCTGCAACGGAATGGGCAGACGGAGTTGGCACAGCGCTTGTCGGCTAATCTCCCGCAGAAATAGAGCGTCCGCAGACACTGCTATCCGACCGACTAGCGGGCCTACTCCCGCACTAGCCAGTCCGACGCCTCTTCCCGAGTGTTGAAGGTCACAGTTTCGCGCTGAGAGAACATGTGGATGTTATCAAGGAGGCCGTGGGGAGTGTGCTGCGTGCCCAGCCAGACCGTCTTCTTCACGAACGGGCGGTTGTGCGCGATCACTTCCTTGATTTTCATCGCCACCCTATGGTCGATTTCTGCGCCTCGATAATCGGCTAAAATGAGCGCCGATTCGGGGCCGAACTGCCCCACCGTGGTCCGCACCTGCGTGAGCAGAGGAATCATCTGTTGAGCGCTTGCCAGCGAGAAATCCAACAACAGAATTCGCTTGCCCTTGTGTTCCATGAATCGAATCCGTTTTTCTTCGTTTCGCGACGATGCTGAATCTGACCTCATTTTGTCTGTGCTATCAAGAGGAGCCGGCATCCCCACGGCCTCCAGTCCTAAAGCCCCCCAGACTTGATCCGATTGGCTGAGTGTGCCGACGATTCTCTGCACGGGCGACGGCGCGAGCTTGACGAGAGTGGGGGTCATGAAGACGGAATCTGCTAACGCGCGCTCCGGTTCGCGAAGCACGTCCACCAACTCGATCTTGTGGTCGTTCGGCAGACGTGCTTCGCAAAGTGCCGAAAAGTTGGCCAGCGCCAGCATTGAGTTGTGCGTATCGCCAGCGAGGTAAAGCCGGAATTTGAACGTGGTCGATCGACTCATACGCCTACTTCCGGTGCGGAATCGCCGCATCGCCCCCGCGCAACTCCCGCATCCGGGAGTGGCCTCGCGATAGTTCCTTTACCCGGCTTTCCGTCGTGCGCGTCAGCAATGTTTTTTCGACTTTCTTCGCCACGAGTTCCGTCTGCAAAGATTTCGCCCGTACCTCAAGCACAGCCTCCTCGGCATCCAGGCTCACCCGTTTGAGCTTCCCGGCGACATCCGCAACCTCGCTGGCGACACGTTCGGCGCTTTCTCTTTCCCAGCGCAGCGTGCCCATCAGTACTTCGCCGCCTGCCGTGTAAATGTCGGCCAGAGTCACACCCGAATCGCTCAGGATCAGTTCGCGCACCTGATTGGAATGTGCCGTTCCACGAGATTTGATGATCGACAACCCCCGGTTGCGCTCCCCAGCCTGCACCAGATAGTTCAGGTGAATCCAAGTGTCAGCCAGGGTCGAGATTTGTAGCGGGGTTCCGCCATCCAACCGGTTGGACATCTCATCGAGCAGACTCGTACAGACCAGGGTGATCCCATCTGCCTTGGACCAGTCGATCAAGCGTTCCGCAACGCCATGCGCAGTCAACTCATTTCCAGCTTTGGACAACGTGGACACCGGATCGATCACCAGGCAGCGGGCTTTATGCTCCTTCGCGAGCGCCTTGATACGCACCAGGAGGGTCTCGGCACTGCCTGTGATGGTGCGGGCAGAGATCATGTGCAAGAGTCCGCTTTTGACATGGGGAGTCAACCGGATTCCCACCGAGGTCAGATTGCGGATCACTTCGGTGCCATCGGAATCAAACCCAACGAACATCGTGCGTTCGCCACGTTTGCAGGCTGCCTCTGCAAACGCACCGCTCAAAGTAGTTTTGGCAGTTCCCGGAAGACCTGTAATCAATACGCTTGCGCCCCGGTAATAGCCGCCACCCAGCATGGTATCGAGTCGCTTCACTCCGCTGGTGACGCGCTCGTTGGTCACCTTGGCGTCCACTCGGCCCAGCATTCGCGAAACG
>Ga0181525_10004541_pt1 | contig 10626 bp, 11 predicted proteins | sample PEATcosm2014_Bin_48_FD_121100 | JGI IMG/M metagenome (GOLD analysis project Ga0181525, IMG submission 121100) | Peatland microbial communities from MTU Mesocosm Facility, Houghton, MI, USA - PEATcosm2014_Bin06_10_metaG | ecosystem: Environmental > Terrestrial > Soil > Wetlands > Peat | place...
CTGCACGGCGCGCACGGTTATCTCGGCCATCAATTCCTCTCGCCGCTGTCCAACCACCGCACCGACGAATACGGCGGCTCGACGGAAAACCGCATGCGCTTTGCCATCGAAATGTTCGAGGCGGTGCGCGCCGTGTGGCCGGAGCAAAAGCCGCTCGGCATGCGCGTTTCGGCGACCGACTGGGTGGAAGGCGGCTGGACGCCGGAAGAAACCGTGCTGTTGGCCAAGGAACTGAAAAAGCGCGGCATGGACTATATGGACGTATCGAGCGGCGGGCTCGATCCGCGGCAGAAGATTCCGCTCTCGCCCGGTTATCAGGTGCAATTCGCCGAAAAGGTCAAAAAGGAAAGTGGCATGACGGTCATGACGGTCGGCCTCATTGCCGGGTATCGGCAGGCCGAAGACATCGTCGCATCCGGCAAAGCCGACATGATCTGCCTCGCGCGCGGCGCCATGTGGGACCCGCGCTGGGCCTGGCACGCCGCCGAGGAGCTCGGCGCCGAGACGGCCTATGCGCCGAAAATGATGGGCTGCCATCCCAAGCTGCGCCCGCAATTGTTTCCGAACCGGGCGCAACCGGCAGGCTGACGATCCTGCAATCGGGTGACAAGCCACCGCGCGCTACACGATGTAGAGCCGGTCCGGCAATTCGTTGGGCGAACCGTCGGGGGGCGCATGGGCCGCGAGCACGGCGCCGCAACGCTCGATCGCCGCGATGAAACCTTCGGCGATACGACCGTCGCGCATGTGAGCGGTCAAAGCGTCGATCGCGGCCTGCCACTCCGCGGCGTGGACCTTTGCGGCAATTCCCTCGTCGGCGATGATCCGCGCATAGTGTTCCGCCAGCGACACGAAGATCAGGACGCCGGTTCGGTTTTTCGTCCGGCTGATGCCGCGAACGACGAATTGCTCGAGTGCCGCGCGATGCGCGCGCGCCCGTTTGATCGCGCCGGGAACGGACGCGTGCCGTAGCGGCGTCCAGGAGAAAATGAGGCCCGCGACGATGAAGACCACGAGTTGCAATAGGAAAATCCGCTGCACGCTCCACGGCGTGAAATAAATCAGCGGCCACGGCAGCAGGAGCGACACCATGCTGGCCCACAGAATCGGAATGTAGTCGTAATCCGACGACGAATGAGCGAGCACGCAAACAAGCTGTCCGCTGGTGCGTTTCTCCGCCTTATGGATGGCGGACGAAACGGCATTGTGATCTTCCGGGCCAAAGTGCATCACCAGCTCCCCGACGCGCCACCGCCGCCCGAAGACCCGCCGCCGCCGGAAAAGCCGCCGCCGAAGCCGCCGCCAAATCCTCCGCCGCCACCGCCCGAGCCCCAGTTCGACCCGCCATAGGGTACGAAGATCGAGCGCCCGCCGCTTCTGGTACCGCCGCCCGGCGACCCGCCGTTGGCGTTGCGGATCAGATACCAGACGATGAAGACCACGAGCAGAAAGAACAAAATCGGAAACAGCTTGTCGAAGTCCGCCGAAGCGTCTTCCGCACGGACATCGACCTTCGGCTGCCAATCCGCAGTGTCGCCGCTGAGCACGCTGATGATGCCGTCGACGCCGCGTTCGATACCACCGGAAAAATCTCCGCTCTTAAAACGCGGGATGATTGCACTTGAAATAATGACGGAGGACAACGCGTCAGTCAGCGTGCCTTCGAGGCCGTAACCGACTTCGATGCGGACCTTGTGCTCGGCCGGCGCGACGAGCAGCAACACGCCGTTATTCTTTTGCGCCTGGCCGAGCTTCCAAAACCGGAACAGCTCGTTGGCGTAAGTTTCGACGTCGCCGCCCTGCAGCGACTTCACCGTGGCGACGACGAGTTGAATACCCGATTTATCCTCAAGGTCCTTGAGTTTGGTCTCGATATCGCCGCGGCTCTGCGCCGTTATCACATTGGCTCCGTCGACGACGCGGCCGGTCAGCGCCGGGAAATCGAGTGCGTATGCGAAAATGGCGAGGAGGCAGAGCGCGACGGCGAAAGAGGCCGTCGTTCCGAGGCGGCGCCCGGCGACGAGTTTCGCCGCGCCGCAAAATGACGTGGCTGTCTTCACCGCGCAGCCATCAGAACTTTACCTGAGGCGGCGTTTCCGCGCCCTGGTTCGCGGCGAATTCCGCCATCGGCTTTTCACCGGAAAATGCCGTCTTCGCCCAGATGACGGTCGGGAGCGTGCGCAGCGCCGTATTATAGGCGCGCACCGCGTCGATATAATCGCGCCGCGCCACCGCGATGCGGTTTTCGGTGCCTTCAAGCTGCGATTGCAGCGCCAGGAAGTTGGCATTGGATTTGAGGTCGGGATAATTCTCCGTCACCGCCAGCAGCCGGCCGAGCATGCCGGTGAGCTGATTCTGCGCATCCTGAAAAGCCTTGAGCTTGTCCGGATCTGTCAGATCAGAGGCGTCGAGCCTGATCTGCGTCGCCTTAGCGCGCGCCTCGACGACGGCGGTGAGGACGCTCTTTTCCTGCGCGGCGTAGCCTTGGACGGTCGCCACCAGGTTGGGAATAAGGTCGGCGCGGCGCTGATATTGGTTCTGCACGTCCGACCAGCGTGCCCTGGCCTGCTCTTGCAAGGTCGGGATGGTGTTATAGCCGCAGGCCGACAATGCGAGACCGAGACCGACCATCGCCAGGCCGATCCGAATTCGAGAAACGATACCGGGCATGGCGCCCCTCCTGCTTTAGCTAAAACGCGCGAATGCAGCCAACGGTTCAGCCGTCGACCGGCTCCGTTCCGACGATCTCGATGCCGAAGCCCGACAATCCGACATAGGTCATCGACCGCGACGAGGTAATGAGCCGAATTGAATTAACGCCCAGATCTTTGAGGATTTGTGCGCCGAGACCGACCTCGCGCCACTGCTGCGAGCGCGCTTCGCCCGACGCGGTGTCGCCCGATTTCGGGATCGAGACGACCGGCACGCCCGCCGTGCCGTCGCGCAACATCACCAGCACCCCGCCGCCCTCGGCTTTGAAACGCCGCAGTGCGTGCTGGATCGGCTTGGCGCCGCCAAACACGTCGGTGATGATATTGGCGCGGTGCAGCCGGGTGAGCACGTTATTGCCGTCGCCAATCCGGCCGAAGACGAAAGCCATGTGGTGAACCGCATCGAACGGCGTGATGAAGGCGTAGCCGGTGAGCGTGCCGATCTCGGATTCAACCGGAAATTCACCGACCCGTTCGATCAGCTTGTCGCGCGCCTGCCGGTAGGCGATCAGTTCCGCGATGGTGATGCGCGACAGCTGGTGCCGTTCGGCGAAAGCGGCAAGGTCCGGACCGCGCATCACCGTGCCGTCGTCGTTCATGAGCTCGGCGAGAACGCCTACCGGCTGCAGGCCGGCTAGCCGGCACAAATCAACGCAGGCCTCGGTATGACCCGAGCGCATCAGTACGCCGCCTTCTTTCGCCACCAGCGGAAATACGTGGCCGGGACGCACGAAGTCGGATGCCCCGGAATTGCCGTTGGCCAGCGCGCGCACGGTATTGTTGCGCTCCTCGGCGGAAATGCCGGTGGTGAGGCCGTGGCGGACGTCGACCGATACGGTAAACGCGGTGCCAAGCGGCGCATCGTTGAGCGCCACCATCGGGTCGAGGTGCAACCGGCGCGCCTCTTCCGGCGCCAGCGGCGCGCAGACGATGCCCGACGTATGCCGGATGATGAACGCCATCTTTTCCGGCGTGCACAGGCTCGCGGCGACGAACAAGTCGCCTTCATTTTCGCGATCGTCGTCATCGGCAACGATGACAATCTCGCCGCGCGCGAAGGCGGCAATGACGGCGCGGATACGTTGGTGAGTGTCATCCATTTCCGATTTTAACTCCACGGCGCATCAGCGTGCCGGCGGCGCAAACGGCCATGCCGGAGTCTCACCGACTTGGCCGCGATGGCGTAGATAATGATCCGCGATCACGCAGGCCATCATGGCCTCGCCGATCGGCACCGCACGGATACCGACACACGGATCGTGGCGGCCGGTGGTCGCGATTTCAGTCTCACGGCCGTAACGATCGACGGTGCTGCGGGGAATGAGGATCGAGGACGTCGGCTTGACGGCAAAACGCGCCACCACCGGCTGCCCGGTCGAGATGCCGCCGAGAATACCGCCGGCATTGTTGGAGAGAAACGACGGCTTGCCGTCGTTGCCCAGGCGCATTTCGTCGCCGTTCTCCTCGCCGGAGAGCTCGGCCGCGGCAAAACCGGCGCCGATCTCGACGCCCTTGACGGCATTGATGCTCATCAGCGCCGCGGCGAGATCGCCGTCGAGCTTGCCGTAGATCGGCGCGCCGAGGCCCGCCGGCACGCCTTCGCCGACGACCTCGATGACCGCGCCGATGGACGAACCGCGCTTGCGCAACGTATCGAGATAATCGCCCAGCATCGCCGCCGTCTTGGCGTCGGGACAAAAGAACGGATTTTTGTCGACCTCGGTCCAATCCCAGCGGGCGCGATCAACGCGATGGGGACCCATTTGGACGAGCGCGCCGCGGACGTTGAGCCCGGGCACGATCTTGCGGGCGACAGCGCCGGCGGCGACCCGCATCGCGGTCTCGCGCGCCGACTGGCGGCCGCCGCCGCGATAATCGCGCAGGCCGTACTTGACGTCGTAAGTATAGTCGGCGTGGCCGGGCCGATATTTGTCCTTGATGTCGGAATAATCCTTCGAGCGCTGATCGACATTGTCGATGACAAGCGCAATGGGCGTACCGGTCGTCACTTGCGCGCCGCTTGTCTCATCGGCGAAAACGCCGGACAGGATTTTTACCTCATCGGGTTCTTGGCGCTGCGACGTGTAGCGCGATTGGCCGGGCCGGCGCCGGTCGAGATAAGGCTGAATGTCGGCCTCGGTGAGCGGAATGCGCGGCGGGCAGCCGTCGATTACGCAGCCGATCGCCGGACCATGGCTTTCGCCAAAGGTGGTGACCCGGAATAAATGACCGAACGTATTGAAGGACATGACGCGCCGGTGACGCTGAATGGCTGCAATAAAGGCATGTTGGGCTTAGTCGGGGCTTGGTAGCCCGCGCGTTTCACGCGGTCAAATGGGCTCCGATCGTCCGTCATGCCGTTCGCGACTGCAGCAAAAATGCTGCCGGCTCTTTCGCGCTTGCAATATTTTGCCGCTTAAATGCGCAGCATTGAGGCGGTCCAACTGGAAATGTTCATGCTGCATTCATCTCGCTGAACGCCGATTAATGAAAATCTGAATATCCGTTAAGCTACAGAAAAATCAGGGTTATTTGCCTTTTTTTGATTGCGGCTGGAGCCGCGTTATGGCATTGTTCCGCACGGCAAGGGGGCCAAGATCCAGGGACCGAGATCGAGACCGAGATCAGCCTGCGACTGAACCAACCCTGCCGCGGGTTCATCACACACCAAGGAAGACAATCATGGCGAAGAAGAAAAAGGCCAAGAAGAAAATCAAATCCTGAGCTTGGGATTTTTCCCGAAGCGCCCAAGCGGTGCTTCGTCAAAGCGGCCGGACAAGCGTTCGGCCGCTTTCGTTTTTGGCCTTGCGTAGCGGGTTTGCGTGCCGCCGCTGCGACCTAGGCGTAGCGCGCCATCTTGCCGTCAGCGAAAACATAGACGACGCCCTGGGCGATCCGCGCGTGGGTGGCTTCTTCTTGCGGCAACACGCCGAATATTGCCATTAGCGCACGCGCGCCGCCGCCATGCGCGCCGACCACGGTATCGCGCGTCAACGACGCATACCATTCGCTGATGCGGTTCGTCAGCGCGCGATAGCTTTCGCCGCCGGGCGGCGCAAAATCCCACTTCTCGCGCGCGCGCTCGGCCAAAATGCCGGGACCGCGGGCGTCGATCTCAGGCAGCGTCAGTCCTTCCCATTCGCCGTAGGAAATCTCCATCAGCCGGTCGTCGACGCGGTAGCCGTGCCGGTCGAGCCCAAGCGTCGCGCGCAGGATTTCCATGGTTTCGCGCGCCCGCTTGAGCGGACTTGCTACATAATCGAAGTCCGCAGCTTCCCGCCCATTGCGCGCGAAAAGATCGCGCAGCAATTCCCCGGATTCCTTCGCCTGCTCCCGGCCATGCGCGTTAAGCTCGGTATCGCGGCGGCCTTGCAGCCGTGCCTCGACATTAAAGTCAGTCTCGCCGTGACGGACATAATAGAGGACCGGCATGGTCATCTGGCGTCACCGCTCATCGCCGCGAATGCCAGTCATTCCTTGCCGACGACGATGTCCGGCGCGTCGGGATGCTTCATGCCGACGATGTGATAACCGGCATCGACGTGATGCACCTCGCCGGTGACGCCGCGCGACATGTCGGACAGCAGATAAGCGCCGGCCTGCCCGACTTCCTCGATGGTGACGTTACGCCGCAACGGCGCATTGTGCTCGTTCCACTTCAAGATATAGCGAAAATCGCCGATGCCGGACGCCGCGAGCGTCTTGATCGGGCCGGACGAAATGGCGTTGACACGAATGTTCTTCATGCCGAGATCGGCGGCGAGATACCACACCGAAGCTTCCAACGCCGCCTTGGCGACGCCCATGACGTTGTAGTGCGGCATCCATTTTTCCGAGCCATAATAGGTGAGCGTCAGCATCGAACCGCCGTTCGGCATCAGCTTCTCGGCGCGCTGCGCGATCGCGGTGAGCGAGTAGCAGCTTATCAGGAGCGTCTTGGTGAAGTTATCCGCGGTGGTGTCGATGTAGCGGCCGTCGAGCTGGTCCTTGTCCGAAAACGCGATGGCGTGGACCAGGAAGTCGAGGCTGCCCCATGCCGATTGCACTGTCGCGAACGCCGCATCAATGGATTTGGCGTCGGTCACGTCGCAATCGCCGACCACGATCCCGCCGATCTCCTGGGCCAGCGGCTCGACGCGCTTTTTCAGCGCATCGCCCTGATAGGTGAAGGCGAGTTCCGCACCGTGCCCGTGGCACGCCTTGGCGATGCCCCAGGCCAGCGAGCGGTGGTTCGCGACCCCCATGACCAGGCCGCGCTTGCCGCGCATGAGGCCCGAGAGTTCCGGCATTCTCTGACCCCGTACGGCAATTCCCAGCCCCGGCCTCCTATGGCATAGGGTCATTGGCCCATCAAGCATAGGGATCAAACACGGAATAGTGGGCGGGGCATGGTGTTGGTTGTTTGCGGGTCCGTTGTTAAAATCGCTCGATGCGCTCACAAGTCTTAAGTCCGGCACATCTTTGACGTCCGGTAAGTCCGTAACGCTGGTATGAGGTGAGTTCTCTTGAGCGAATTCGGGGAGCGGGTCCAGGCGGCAATTCCGGCGCTACGGCGCTATGCACGGGCGCTGACCCGCGACGCCGAAACCGCCGACGACATCGTGCAGGATACGCTGGTGCGGGCGTTACGCTCAGAGCACTTGTTTCACGGCGGGGATACGCGCGCATGGCTTTATACCATTCTGACCAACCTCAACCGCAACCGGCTTCGCAGCCTGGCGCGGCGGCCCGTGCTGACGCCGATCAAGGACGGCGATGCGGCGACGAACGGACCGGATTCCGGCGGCCGCGATATCAGCCGCGCGCTCGACGAGCTGGCCGAGGATCAGCGTTCGGCCTTGCTCCTGGTCGTACTCGAGGGCCTTACCTACCGCGAAGTCGCGGAAGTGCAGGGTGTGCCGATCGGCACGGTGATGTCGCGGCTCGCGCGCGCGCGCGACCAGATTAGAGCCTATCTCGACGGCGAGCGCCCGGCGCTGCGCCGCGTGAAATGATGAAGAGAGCGAACGATGATTGATCGAGACCAGATTGTGAGCGAAGAGGAGCTCAGCGCCTATAGCGACGGCGAATTGCCCGCCGAGCGCCGCAGCGCGGTCGAAGCATGGCTTGCGACTCACCCAGACGACGCGGCCAAAGTCGCCGCTTGGCGCAAGCTCGGCGACTTGGTTCGGATGCGTTACGGCACGGTCGCCGAAGAAACGCCGCCGGCGCGACTTGATGTCGGCCGCCTGACGCGCCGTCGCCACGGCACGATGGTTGCCGCAATGGCTGCTGCTGTCATCGCTGCATTCCTGGTCGGCGGCGTGGCCGGGTGGACCGCCCGCGGCGTCGAAGCGGCGGCTCCGTCGGATCTGGCGACTTTCACCAGTGACGCGCTCGATGCTTATCGCCTTTATGTCGTCGAGGTCCGCCATCCTGTGGAGGTGCCGGGCGACCAGCGGCCGCACCTCGTCGAATGGCTGTCGAAGCGGGTTGGCTCGCCATTGCGCGCGCCGGAACTCGACAAGATGGGATTAAAACTGGTCGGCGGGCGGCTCTTGCCCGGACCCACCGGGGCGACCGCGTTCTTCATGTATGAAGGCCCGTCGGGCGAACGCTTCACGCTCTATTGCGGGCGCACCAGCGATCAGGAATCGGCGCTGCGCTATACGGCGGGCGAGCAGAACGCAGCCTATTATTGGGTCGACCAGAACCTGTTCTACGTGCTGAGCGGACCGGCCGAACAGAGCAAGCTGCACGACATCGCCCAAACCGCCTACGATCAGATCGATCAACACGCAACGCTGCAGGGCGGGTGAGACGCGCGACGCTGGCGCGGCTCAAATATCCTTGCGCGGATCGTAAGGCTTGTCGCCGCGCCACTTTTTCATCAACGCTTCAAGCTCGGGATCGCTCTTCTCCGGCAACACGATGCGCACAGTGGCGAGGAGGTCGCCGTGGCCGGCCTTGGCAGGAAAGCCCTTGCCCTTGAGGCGGAATGTGCGGCCGCTCGAGGTCCAGGGCGGGATCGTGACCTCGACCGGCTTATCCAGCGTCGGCACGCGCACCTTGGCGCCGAGGGTTGCCTCGTAAAGCGTGACCGGCAAATCGAGCCGCACATCGGCGCCTTCCAGCGTGAAGACCGCGTGCGGCGCGATCGAGACGGTGATCAGCACGTCGCCCGAGCCGGCCTGCCCGGCCATGCCTTGGCCCTTGAGCCTGATCTGCTGGCCGCCGGTGATGCCGGCGGGAATCTTGACGTCGACGTCCTTGCCAGTCGGCAGCCGCAGCCGCTCGGTAACGCCGCGCGCCGCTTCCGGCAGAGTGACCGTGAGTGCCGCATGGACGTCGGCGCCGATGCCGAAATCTTCGGGCTCGAACGCCGAGCCGGCGCCGGCGCGGCCGCCGCGCGCGCCGCCCATATTGCTGAAAGCTTCCTTGAGGATGTCCTCAAAACCACCCGCGCCGCCGCCGCGCCCGCGCCGGGTCGTCCGCGTAAAGCCCTCCGGACCAAAATTGAAGCTTTCAAAATTCGCGTCCGCGCCAAAGCCGGCGCCTGGGCCGCCCGGCCGCGCGCCGCCGCCAAATCCCTCATAACCGCGAAAGCGCGGCTTACCCTCGGCGTCGATCTCGCCGCTGTCGAATGCCTTGCGCTTGTCCTCGTCGCTGAGAATCTCATGTGCGGCGTTCAGCTCGGAAAAGCGCGTCGCCGCCTTCGGATCGCTCTTGTTAGCGTCCGGATGCAGTTTCTTTGCAAGCTTGCGATAGGCGCTTTTGATATCGCCTGCGCTCGCCTTGCGATCGACGCCCAAAACTTCATAGGGATCACGCATCCCCGAAGGACTCCGCTGATTTCGGGCCAGCCCCGCCTGCCCCAATTCCACGTCCACATATGTGGGAACAAAGCGGGCAAGACGCAATCTGACAGAACCCGGCCCAACCGCCGAATCGGCGGTAGCGGAGCGATGATAGCCCGCTTTAGCTCGGCTTAAGTGGCTTTAGCCGCGTCACTTCCCAGGCGCCGCTGGCGCTCCGGCAAGCGGCGCCTTGCAGCCAGTCCTGCGAACCGCCGTGCACGTAGCTGGCGAGAAAATCGCGGCACGGCAAGCCGCCTTCGCTATAGCCGGTCGCGAGCGGCGTGATATTGCCGCCGGCGCCGGTCTGCGGATTCTGCCACGGCACGCTCGCGTCCTTGGTGCCGCGGGCCAGCACGTCCGTGGCGGCCGCACGCGCATAGGCGAGATCGACGTCCGCCGGCGCGGAAGCGTCGGCGACACGGATCGCCGGGCCGCCCGCCTGCCCGATCGACCCGGTCGGCGTGTCGCTGTCGTCCTTCGAAAACATCGAGGAGAGCCGGTAGGAGCACCCGGAAACGGCAAACGCGCTCAGCACGGCCGCGACGACCGCAAGAGCGTGGCATAGCCGACATAGGCGTAGCGCCGCCGTTCCATTATATAGAGGCTGGCGGCACTGTTCCCGATCGCCCCAGGCGAGCACTTGGCACTCCGAGAATGTCCGACGCGGCGCCCATAGAACACCCGGCATGGTTAACGGGCGGTGACTTCACCGCAGCCGATGAACCGTTGCGCCTGTTTGCCGCGTGGTTTGCCGAAGCCAAGGCGTCCGAGCCGGTCAATCCGGACGCCATGACGCTCGCCACCGTCGACCGCGATGGCCTGCCCAATGCACGGATGGTGCTGCTGAAGGGATTCGATGAGCGCGGCTTCGTGTTCTACACCAACCGCGACAGCATCAAGGGGCACGAACTTGCCGAGGCGCCCAAAGCGGCGCTGACGTTCTACTGGAAATCGTTGCAGCGCCAGGTGCGACTGCGCGGCAGCGTGGAAACAGTGTCGAGCGCGGAAGCCGACGCTTATTTCGCCTCGCGCTCGCGCATGGCGCAGATCGGCGCCTGGGCCAGCAAGCAGTCGGCGGC